>ERZ1673747.1252-NODE-1252-length-27513-cov-6.116505_pt1 | contig 27513 bp, 25 predicted proteins | sample MGYA00580220_ERZ1673747 | MGnify/ENA primary metagenome ERZ1673747 (study PRJEB41218, sample SAMN15661769) | gut metagenome | host: Homo sapiens | place: Canada: London | collected 2015-08-20/2019-03-30 | study: EMG produced TPA metagenomics assembly of...
CTCGGGCACGGAAATGTTACCTACCTGCTGAAGGGGCGTGGGGGTGCCGTAGTAGTCCACCTGAATGCGGTTGAGGACGGATGCGTTGGCCCGTCCGGCCCGCACGGCGCCGAAGTCACGCTCCACCGCCTCCACGCTCTTCTTCATCTTTTCCTCGTATACCTTGTAGTGTTCCTTCAGCATGGTTATGCCTCCTTCACGATCGTTCCGATTTTTTCGCCCCGCAGCACACGCACGATATTATACGGGTCTTTCAGTGCAAACACCAGCACCGGGATGTGGTTGTCCATGGACAGGCTGGTGGCGGTGGAATCCATCACCGCCAGATGACGCTTGAGCACCTCGTCATAGGTGATGGCGTCGAATTTCACGGCGTCGGCGTTCTTGGCCGGGTCGCAGTCGTACACGCCGTCGATGTTCTTGGCCAGCAGGATCACGTCGGCGTTGATCTCCGCCGCCCGCAGCACCGCCGCCGTATCGGTGGAGAAGAAGGGGCATCCCACACCGCAGCCAAACAGCACCACCCGGCCCTTTTCCAGATGCCGGACGGCTCTGGCCCGGATGTATGGCTCCGCCACCTCACGGATCTCCAGTGCCGTCTGGAGCCGGACGTCCACGCCCTTCTGCTCCAGCACGTCCGCCAGTGCCATGCAGTTCATGGCCGTGGCCAGCATCCCCATGTGGTCGGCACGGGTACGCTCGATGTGACCCTCGCCGTTCTTCACGCCCCGCCAGAAGTTGCCGCCGCCGATGACAACGCCGATCTGCACGCCCATGTTCACGCACTCCTTGATGACGTCCGCCACCTGACCCAGCACCTGAAAGTCCAGGCCGAAGTGCTTCTCGCCCGCCAGTGCCTCGCCGCTGATCTTCAGCAGCACCCGTTTATACTTCGGTTCGTCCATTGCTCTTCCTCCGTATGTGATACTTGGGAGTATTTTACCTTATTTTTTCCCGTTTGCATAGAGGGAAAAGCAAAATTTTTTCCGTCCTCTCTCCCCGCCTTGCATTTTCCGGCGGAAGATGGTACCATCTCAACGAAAAGAAACTGATAGGAGACGCCTTATGGAGCTGCTGCACATACATAAAGGTACATGGGCCGCCGTGGGAGCCACGGCCCTGATCCCCTTTTACCGCCTGACGGATACGGACATTGTCCTGCTGGACACCGGCATCGCCGCCTCTGACCGGGAGGGCCTTACCGCCCTGCTGGAGGAGCACGGTCTGCGCCCCAAGGGGATCCTCTGCTCCCACGCTCACTACGACCATGTAGGCAACGCCGCCTATCTCCGCTGCCGTTACGGCTGCCCCATCGCCATGCCCATGATCGAGGCCGCCATCTGCGCCGATGCCACCGCCTTCCGGGCCAACTACGAGACCCTCACCTACGGCACCATCCAGTCCATGTTTCCGGAGGAGTGCTTCCTGTCGGACGTTCTCATCTCCCCTGACGCAGAACATCTGGACTTTTGCGGCGTCCGCTTCGGTCTGCTGCCCCTGCCGGGCCACTCTGCCGGGCAGATGGGCTTTACCACCCCCGACGGCACTGCCTATCTGGCAGACTGCCTGTTAGGGCCGGAGCAGCTGCAGCGCTTCAAGCTGCCCACCATCATGCACATTGCCCGTGATCTGACGGTGATGGAGTCTCTCCGCAGTCTCCGCTGCCCGGCCTATGTGCTGGCCCATAAGACCAGCGTCACAGAGCTTGGTCCCGTCATCGATGCCAACATCGCCGCCATCCACGATAAGGGGCGGCGGCTGCTGAGCTGTCTCGCCGACGGCATGACCGCCGACCAGTGGCTCTATGCCTACTGCCGTCAGGAGGGCATCCACACTCATGATCCCTTCCGCATCAGCGTCACCCAGCGCAATTTCCTGCATCTGTCCAACTGGCTGGTGGACGAGGGCCGGGTGGCTCTGCACCATGACCTCTGCGTGAGCCGTTACAGTAAGGTGTGAAGTAAGGTGTGAGCCGGTCTGCGGTGGGTAAGTTTTCGTTTTTTATCGTCCGTAATGGCCACAGGGGAGGGGGCAGCATCCACTGTCCCCTCCCCTGTTTCTTCTTTCGGCAATTCCGTTTTTTCAATCCTCCAGCAGCTCCGTGAAGCTCCGGATGGTCCGATCGCACACCCGTGTCATCTCCTCCCACGAGACGTGAAAGAACTGATCGTAGACCCCCACCGTGTGCATCCCGGCCGCCTTGGCCCCACGGCACGCCTCCACAGAGTCGTCATACACCACGCACTCCACCGGCTCCACTCCCATGCGTTGGGCCGCTACCCGGAAGATCTCCGGGTCCTTCTTCTCGATCTTCAGATCGTGGGCAAACAGGATCTCCTCAAAATATGGCATCAGTCCCAGATGCCCCAGTGCCGCCCGGCAGTGGGCCGGAACACTGGAGGTCAGCACCATCATCCGCTGCCCCCGGCGGCGGCACTGATCCAGATACTCCCGCACGCCGGGCTTCACCTGTACCCGTGTGGCGTAGGCATCCCCGGCCATCTCCATCCACTCTGCCATGATATCCTCCACAGACTCCTCCAGATGGCAGTAGCGCTTGGTGAACTCCGCCGCCAGCGGGAAAATGGTGTGCGCCACCCCCTGATAGTACTCCTTGGTGTAGGGAAAGCCACGCTTGGCCAGAAAGGCCTCATCCACCTCCCGCCAGATGCCGTTGGAATCGATCAGGGTCCCGTCCATGTCAAAAATATGCATCCATTCGTCCTCCGCTCGGATCGTTTCTGTGATTATATCAAGTTTTTGCCATTCTGTAAACGCCGGTTTCCCATGTGGACAAATGGGGAAAGCTGTGGTAGAATAGTGTGATTAAATTTTCCGATCCAACGGGAGGGACAATGCCATGCAGGGAAAGCTCATCGTATTCGAGGGGACCGACGGTTCCGGCAAGGCTACGCAGTCGGAGCTGCTGTGTCAGGAGCTGACCCGGCGGGGCGTTCCCTACCGCAAGCTGACCTTCCCCCGGTATCAGGAGGAATCCTCGGCGCTGGTGCGGCTCTATCTAGGCGGGGCCTTCGGCCAGAAGCCCGGCGATGTCAATGCCTATGCCGCTGCGGCCTTCTACTCCGTGGACCGCTACGCCTCCTATAAACAGGACTGGGGCAGCTACTATGAGCAGGGCGGTCTGCTCATCGCCGACCGCTATACCACCTCCAACGCCGTTCACCAGACCTCCAAGCTCCCGCCGGAGCAGCAGCGGCCCTTTGTGGACTGGCTCTTTGACTTCGAGTATCAGAAGCTGGGTCTGCCGGCTCCGGATCGAGTGCTGTATCTGGACCTCCCCACGGAGCTATCCGAGCAGATGATGCGCCGCCGGGAGGAGGCCACCCATACCCATGCCGACATCCATGAGCAGGACGAGGCTTATCTCCGCTCCTGCCGGGAGAGCGCCGCCCGTGTGGTGGACTGGTGCGGCTGGCAGCGCATCCGCTGCGACCGGGACGGCCGGATCCGCAGTATTCAGGACATCCATCAGGAGGTTCTGGAGCGTGTGGCGGATCTGCTGCCGTAAAAAAGGACGGAACGCCGCAGCGTCCCGTCCCGGTTCGTCCGAACCCTATGGCACGTGTCTGTCCCTATGTCCCTCAGCAGGAGCAGCGGGAGTCGCCGCCGCAGCAGCGCTCGTTCTGTCCGCCGCCGCAGCAGCAGAGCACCAGTAAAACGATGACGATCAGCCAGATGCAGGAGCAGTTGTTGTTGTCAAAGCACACTTGAACCTCACCTCACTTGTTCTTCACTGGCTTATTCTATGCCCCACCGCCCCGGAAGGTATCTTGTCCGGTCTAATTTGCGCTGGGGAAAATGCGATAAAGAAAGGAACAACGATCTATGGCAGACCGCAAAAACAACGAGACCACCAGCTGGAACGCCGACGAGGTGCGCCGCCAGCAGACTCAGCGCAAGCAGCGCAAGAAAATGCGCCGGACCCGTTTCTGGGCCATCTACTGCGCCGGTGTGGTGCTGGGCTCCTGCCTGCTGGCGGGACTGGGCTGGCTCATGGTCAATGACGTGTGCGCCCTGAACAAGGCACCTCTCACCGCCACGGTGGAGATCGAAAAGGGCGACTCCGTGGGGCAGATCGCCTCCAAGCTGAAGAAGGCGGGCATCATCAAATATAAGCTGCTGTTCGTCATCACCAGTCCCCTCTTCCACGCCAAGGACACCATCCAGCCCGGCAGCTACGAGCTCAATACCGACATGGACTACAACTGCATCATCGACTCCATGCAGCAGGGCTCCTCTGTGGCCGGGACGGTGAAGGTCACCATCCCGGAGGGCTACTCCGTGCAGGAGACCATCCAGCTGCTGGCCGACAGCGACGTGTCCAATGTGGAGGACCTGACGGAGGCCGCCAAGAACCATGTGTTCGACTACACCTTTGTGGATAACGAGAACCTGGGCAGCATCACCCGGCTGGAGGGCTTCCTCTTCCCGGATACCTACGAGTTCTTTCACAAGGAGGACGCCGTCTCTGCGCTGGATCGCCTGCTCTCCAACTTCCAGACCCGTGTCAGCGGCGATCTGCTGACGGATATCGAGAACTCCCAGTACAGCCTCCGTGAGATCGTCACACTGGCCTCCATCATTGAAAAGGAGGCCATCGGGGACGACGAGGAGCGTGCCAACATCTCCTCCGTGTTCTATAACCGTCTCAGCGGCGACAACTCCGAGATCGGCACCGCCCTCCAGTCCGACGCCACTATCTACTATGCCCTGCACATCGCCGGCATGGACGATACCGAGTTCTCCACGGATCTGGACAGCCCCTACAACACCTATAAGCACGGCGGCCTCCCCGCCGGCCCCATCTGCAACCCCAGTCTGTCCTCCATCAAGGCGGCGGTGCATCCCAACGACACCGGCTACTACTACTTTGCCTACGGCAAGGATGGAGTCAGCCACTTCTTCCGTACCTATGACGAGCATCTGGCCTTCGTCAACAGCGATATGTACGCCCCGGATTGATGGATATGATGAGAAAAAAGCCTGAGCTGCTGTCCCCGGCCGGGGACATGGAAAAGCTGAAAATGGCCGTGGCCTATGGTGCCGACGCCGTGTATCTGGCAGGCACCTCCTTCGGGATGCGCTCCTTCGCCGGGAATTTCTCCCCGGAGGAGCTGCCCCTTGCGGTGGCCTATGCCCATGACCACGGCGTCCGGGTCCACGTCACCGTCAATACCATGCCCCGCAGCGGCGAGGTGGATGCCCTCCCCGCCCATCTGGAGCGCCTGAACGATGCCGGGGTGGATGCTCTCATTCTGGCGGATCTGGGGGCCTTCACGCTGGCGGGGAAATACGCCCCCCGCTGCGAGCGCCACATCAGCACCCAGCAATCCATCGCCAACTACGCCTGCGCTCAGGCGTGGTACGATCTGGGCGCCAAGCGGGTGGTGCTGGCCCGTGAGCTGAGCATGGACGAGATCCGTGAGATCCGCCGCCGCACCTCCCCGGAGCTGGAGCTGGAGACCTTCTGCCACGGGGCCATGTGCGTGTCCTACTCCGGCCGCTGCCTGCTCTCCAATTACATGACGGGTCGGGACTCCAACCGGGGCGCCTGCGCCCAGCCCTGCCGCTACCAGTACGCCCTGATGGAGGAGAAGCGCCCCGGCGAATACTTTCCGGTGTTCGAGGACGAAAAGGGTACCTACATCATGAACTCCCGTGATATGTGCATGATCGACCATCTGGACGACCTCATGGACGCCGGAGTGGACTGCCTGAAGATCGAGGGCCGGGCCAAATCCGCCTATTATGCCGCCATCGTCACCGGGGCTTACCGCCATGTCATCGACGACGTGGCGCAGGGCCGCCCCGCCGACCCCGTCTGGCGGGATGAGGTGGAGCACGTCAGCCACCGCCACTATTCCACCGGCTTTTTCTACGGCCCTCCCGGCCAGTATTACGAGAGCTCCCGCTATATCCGGGACTGGCAGATCTGCGCCGTGGTAACAGGCTGCACCCCGGAGGGACTGGCCACCCTGAGTCTCCGCAACAAGTTCCGCACCGGCGATACCGTGGAGGTGGTGGGGCCGGATACCCGTCCCTTCTCCCTTACCGTGCCGGAGATGACGGATGCCGACGGACTGCCCCTCTTTGAGCCGAAAACGCCTCAGATGACCTTTACCATGCCCCTGCCCCGGCCGGTACCGCCTATGAGTTTCATCCGCCATGCCGTGGAACTGTCGGGAAAGTAATGCCCCCATGACCGACGCCCCCTTCCGAACCCCGGAAGGGGGCGTTGTTTCGACACAGGCATGACAGGTTCAAGTTGAAATCGTTTTTCCCCCTCCTAAAGCTATATCCCCTGCGGGGCGGACTCTCTGTCCGCCCCGCTTCCTTTTGCCCATAAAAATTCCCCGCTCCGGCAACTGGCTCTTTTCAATCGATGCAGATTGCGGTATAATAAGCCCTGATTACGACCCGATGGAGGTGCCTATCTCATGGAAGTGAAGCGCTGGGAGCTCATGCCCCATGTGTATCTGACCTATTTGCCGGCCCGGAAATTCAAAACCGGGGTGCTGTCGGCCCAATTCATCACGCCGCTGGCCAAGGAAACGGCGTCCTACAACGCCCTGCTGCCGGCGGTGCTGCACCGCGGCACCATGCGCTGCCCGGACATGGAGCAGCTCTCTGCGGCCATGGATCGGCTCTACGGCGCACAGATCAGCCCCACCATCCGCAAGCGGGGGGAGACGCAGTGCCTTGGCTTCGTGGCCAGCTTTATCGACGACCGGTTCGTCTCCCGGAATGAACCGCTGCTGGAGCCTGCGGCGGAGCTGCTGGGGGAGCTGCTGCTGGACCCTGTGACCCGTGGCGGCCGGTTTCTGCAGGAATATGTGGAGGGCGAGAAGGCCAATCTGGCCGACGCCATCCGCTCCATCCGCAACGACAAGCGGGACTGGGCCGATCTGCGGCTTTTGCAGGAGATGTGCGCCGGGGAGCCCTATGGCATCAGCCGCTTCGGTGACGAGGCGGGGCTGGCCAAGATCAACAACCAGAAGCTCTACGCTCACAGCCAGCGGATGATGTCCTCCTCCCGGCTGGAGCTGTTCTACTGCGGCAGCGCCGAGTGCCATCGGGTGGAGGAGGCCCTGCTGACGGCCTTCTCCTCCCTGACCCGTGGCCCCCAAACGGAGCCGGAGCCGCCCCGACGGTTCGCCGCTCCCTCCCAGCCCCGACTGGTGACGGAGGAGATGGACGTGACGCAGGGCAAGCTCTCCATGGGCTTCCGCTGCGATACCGATGACGAGCCCGCCATGATCCTGACAAACCTCATGTTCGGCGGCTCCAGCAACTCCAAGCTGTTTCTGAACGTCCGGGAGAAGCTCTCCCTCTGCTACTATGCCTCCAGCACCTACGTCCGTTCCAAGGGCATCCTGACGGTGTCCTCCGGCATCGAGACGGCGGACTATGACCGGGCCGAGGCGGAGATCCTCCGCCAGCTGGACGAGATCCGGCAGGGCCTCTGGGAGGACTGGGAGCTGACGGCGGCACGGGAGAGCCTGCTCAGCGCCCTGCAGGCACTGGGAGATTCTCAGGGTGCGCTGGAGAACTACTATCTGGGTCAGTCGGCCACCGGCCGCCGGGAGACCCCGGAGGAGATGGCGGCGCTGCTGCGGCAGGTGACCCCGGAGCGCATCCGGGCGGCAGCCCAGAGTGTGCAGCTGGATACCATTTACTTCCTGAAGGGAAAGGAGGCGTGAGGATGTATTATCCCCGCATTGACGAGACGGTGACCTTCCGCCGCCTGAAAAACGGCCTGCCGGCCTATGTGGTCCACAAGCCCGGCTACACCCGGAAATACGCCATGTTCGCCACCCGCTACGGCGGCATGGACCTGCGCTTTCAGCAGGACGGCGCATGGCAGGATACCCCGGCGGGCATCGCCCACTATCTGGAGCACAAGATGTTCGACACCGCCGACGGAAACGCCATGCAGGAGATGGCCAAAAACGGCGCCGAGCCCAATGCCTTTACCAGCAATGCCATGACGGCCTACTACTTCGACTGCACGGAGCATTTTGACGAAAATCTGCGGCAGCTGCTGTCCTTTGTGTCGGTGCCGTACTTCACCGACGAGAGCGTGGCCAAGGAGCAGGGCATTATTGCTCAGGAGATCGGCATGATCGAGGACGACCCGGAGTGGCAGGTCTATAAGCGGATGCTGCAGGCCCTGTACCGGGAGAGCCCCGCCCGTATCCCCGTGGCCGGCTCCGTGGAGAGCATCTCCCACATCACTGCCGAGACCCTGTACCGTTGCCACAAGGCCTTTTATACCCCTGCCAATATGTGTCTGGTGGCGGTGGGCGATCTGGACGCCGAGGCGGTGTTCCGGGCAGCGGAGGATATCCTGCCCCCGGAAAGCGGCCCGGATATCCCCCGTGACTACGGTGGCAGCGAGGGAGAGACCCCCGCTCAGTCGGAGACCTCCTGCCGGATGGAGGTATCCATGCCGTCGTTTCTGGTGGGCTTCAAATGCCCCGCTCCCCCGGAGGGAGAGCAGCGGCTGCGCTGGGACATCCTGGGGGATCTGGCCTGCGATATCCTCATGGGGGACTCCAGTCCCCTGTTCTCCCGGCTGTACAGTCAGGGCCTCATCAACGGCTCCTTCGGCAGCTCCTTCGACCTGCTGCCCGGAGCGGCCTACGCCTACGCCGGCGGCGACAGCAACGATCCCGCCGCCGTGATGGAGGCCATTTTGGAGGAAGCACAGCGCCTGACCCGTGAGGGTCTGGATCCGGACTACTGGCAGCGGATGAAGCGGGGGAACTTCGGGGCCTCCCTGAAGGGTCTCAACTCCTTCGATTCCATCGCCATTTCGCTGGTGGAGGGCTGCTTCCAGCACTTTGATCCCCTGCGCTTCCCGGAAATTTACGACAGCATCACCCCGCAGGATGTGCTGGATTTCATCCGGGAGCATATCTGCCGCAGCCGTGCGGCCCTGTCCGTTATCTATCCCAAGGAGGACTGATCATGAATGACAACTGGAAATTTTCCGATCTTCCCTATACCAGCCCCGATGTAGAGGCCCTTCAGGCCCGGTATGACGCCCTGACCCAGCGGGCCAAGGACGCCCAAGGTCCGGAGGAGCTGCTGGAGGTGGTGCGGCAGCGGGATGCCCTCCAGCAGGAGGTAGCTCTCTGCCAGAGCATCGCCTTCATCCGGGCCTTCCACGATGTCACTGACGAGTTTTATCAGCGGGAGCTGCAGGAGACCATGCCCCGACTGGAGACGCTGGATACGCAGTCTCTGTCCATGGCCATAGCAGAGAGTCCCTACGCTGCGGCGGTGGATGAGGCCTTCGGCCCCCAGCTGCGCCGCCTGCTGACGCTGGACCAGCGGCTCCACACCGGCGGCAAGGAACTGCAGGCCCGCATCTCCCAGCTCACCGCTCAATACCAGCAGCTGGTGGCCTCCACCAAGTATCAGGTGCAGGGCGAGACTCTCAGCGGCGGTCAGCTGCGCTTTGCACTGACCAGCACCGACCGGGAGCGCCGCAAGGCCGCCTATGACGCCCAGCAGAAGACCGCCGTGGAAAACGGCCCCGTAATGGAAAAGCTCCTGCGGGAGCTGGTCCATGCCCGGAACCAGCTGGCCCGTGAAAACGGCTTCGACAGCTTTGCCGACTACGGCGATCTCAGTATGCAGCGTCTGGGCTATGGCCGGGCGGAATTGGACGAGTTCTGCCGTCAGGTGCAAAAGTACATCACCCCCCTGTACCTGCAAATGCAGGAGCAGCAGCGCCAGCGGCTGGGGGTGGAAACGCTGCTGCCCTATGACCGGGCGCTGGTGTTCCCAGAGGGCAACGCCGTCCCCGTGGCAACGGAGGAGCTTCCTAAGGCTGCACGCCGGATGTACCACGCCCTGAGTCCGGAGGCGGGACATTTCTTCGACGAGATGGTCCGCCACGACCTGTTGGACGTGGCAGGCTCTCCCAATAAAATCTCCGGCATGGGCTTCTGCGATATGCTGGGTGCCCCCTGCGGGATGCCCTTCATCTTCGCCAACTGCGACGGCACCGGCTCCGACGTCACCGTCTATACCCATGAGCTGGGCCACGGCCTTCAGGGCTACCTCTCCTACCGCAGCCAGCCGCTGGCGGACTATGTGGGGCTGAGTCCCGATCTGGCGGAGGTCCACTCCAAGACCATGGAGCTGCTGACCCTCCCCTACGCACGGGACTTCTTCGGCCCTCACGCCCCCCAGTTCCTGACGGAGCACCGCTACGACTTCATCAAGGAGCTGTGCGCCTTCTGCTCCATCCACACCTTCGAGACGTGGCTCTATGAGCACCCGGACGCTTCTCTTTCTCAGTGGGCAGAGGAGTTCGACCGCACGGAGAAAGTCTTCGGCCGGGCCCAGAACAACGAGCCGTGGCAACAGCAGGTGCTGGCCGGCTGTGACCTGTTCACCAACACGGCCATCTATATGTTCCCCCGCTATGTGGTGAGCTACGCCCTCTCCATCGTCTGCGCCCAGCAGCTGAAGGCCGCCTATGACGCCGACCCCGTGGACGGCTGGGCCAGATACCACGCCCTTTGCGCCTCCGGCGGCAGCAAGCTCTACGCCGAAACGCTGGCAGCTGCCGGGCTGGAGCTGCCCTACGCCCCCGGCGTGGTGGAGCGGCTGGCCCGTGAGCTGGCGGCGCAGGCCTGAAGCCACCCCATCCCTTCGAGCGCACGGCGCTCTGCACTTTATCCCAAGGAGGAATCATCATGCAAATTATGACTGACAGCCCCATCCGGTTCCCTGGTCTGTTCGGGGACTGGGCCTTTACCGCCAGCTCCAAGGCGCTGGACATCGGCAACGGCATTTACTGGTACGGTATCCTCATCGCCCTTGGTCTGGTCATCGCCATCTGGTGGTGCATGAACCAGAAGTCCAAGTACGGCATCACCGAGGACGACCTGCTGGACAGCGTTCTGTGGGGCATCCCCTGCGCCATTGTGGGGGCAAGAATTTACTATGTGCTGTTCTATCTGGATCAGTTCAAAAACAGCGACGGCAGCTTCAGCTTCCGCAAGGCCATCGCCATCTGGGACGGCGGCCTTGCCATCTACGGTGCCGTCATCGCCGTGGTCATCGTGGGCATCTGCATCAGCCGCCACAAGGGCTATAAGCTGGGAGCCATGCTTGACCTTGCGGTGATGGGCCTGCTCATCGGCCAGTGCATCGGCCGGTGGGGCAACTTCATGAACCGGGAGGCCTTCGGTGCCGAGACCACCCTGCCCTGGCGGATGCAGCTGACCACCGTCACCGGCCAGTTGGTGGAGGTCCATCCCACGTTCCTGTATGAGAGCCTGTGGAATCTGGTGGGCCTGCTGCTCATTATCTTCGTGGTATCCAAGGCCCGCCGCTTCGACGGCGAAAACACCTGGTTCTACTTCCTGTGGTACGGCATCGGCCGCTTCTGGATCGAGGGCCTGCGGACCGACAGCCTGTATCTCTTCAACTGGACCATCGGTGGCCAGCCCATCCGGGTGTCTCAGGCTCTGAGCCTTGTGATGGTATTCGTGTCCCTCTTCATGCTGTACTACCACATCAAGCTCCATCCCCACAAGCCGGAGGATCTGTATGTCAACATCGTGGCGGCCCGCAATGCCGCCGCAGCCGAAGCGGCTGCCGCCCCGGCAGCTGAGTCTCCCGCTCAGGCGACCCCCACTGAGGATGCTTCCGCCGAAGCCGTCTCTTCCGAGACGGAGGCTCCCTCCCAGAAGGATACCTCCGGTGAAACCCCGACGGAGGATCCGTCATGAGTGCTGCGCTGTTAGACGGCAAGGCCCTGTCCGCCCGGATGCGGGAGCGGCTGGGGCAGGAGGCTGCCGCCCTGCCCCGCCAGCCGGGTCTGGCGGTGATTCTGGTGGGGGACAATCCCGCCAGCGCCGTATACGTCCGCAACAAGGAGAAAGACTGCGCCCAGTGCGGGGTACGGTGCCTGAACCATCACCTGCCCGCTGAAACCACCCAGCAGGAGCTGCTGGCACTGGTGGAGGACATGAACCGCCGGGAGGACGTGGACGGAATTCTGGTGCAGCTTCCCCTTCCGGAGGGGCTGGACAGCCGGGCCGTGCTGGAGGCCATCCGCCCGGAGAAGGATGTGGACGCCTTCCATCCGGAAAATGTGGGCCGTCTGATGCTGGGGCTGCCCCGGTTCCTGCCCTGCACCCCCGCCGGGGTCATGGCCCTGTTGCGGGCGTATGGTATCTCCCCCGCCGGGAAACACTGTGTGGTGATAGGCCGCAGCAACATCGTGGGAAAGCCCATGGCCCTGCTGCTTCTGGCGGAGGACGCCACCGTCACCGTCTGCCACAGCCGCACGCCGGATCTGGCGGAGCAGTGCCGCCGGGCGGACATCCTCATCTCCGCCGTGGGCCGCCGTGGTCTTATCACCTCCGACATGGTCAAACCCGGCGCCGTGGTCGTGGATGTGGCCATGAACCGCAATGAGGAGGGCAAGCTCTGCGGCGACGTGGACTTCGCCGCCGTGGCGGAAAAGGCGGCCTATATCACCCCCGTGCCGGGGGGGGTTGGCCCTATGACACGGGCCATGCTCATGGAAAATACCATCTCTGCATCCCGCAGACGGCAGCATAAGGAGGGCTGACTCATGAAAACTGATATCGAGATCGCACAGAGCTGCCCCCTCCTCCCTATCACCGCCATCGGCGCAAAGCTGGGCCTGACGGAGGAGCAGTTGGAGTGCTATGGCCGCTATAAGGCCAAGCTGCTGCCCTCCGCCACAGTGGGCAAACCCCAGAGCGGGAAGCTGATCCTGGTCACAGCCATCAACCCCACTGCCGCCGGGGAGGGGAAGACCACCACCAGCATTGGGCTGGCGGACAGCCTGTCGGCTCTGGGGAAAAAGACGGTGCTGGCCCTGCGGGAGCCGTCTCTGGGGCCGGTGTTCGGCCTCAAGGGCGGAGCCACCGGCGGCGGCTGGGCGCAGGTGGCCCCCATGGAGGACATCAACCTCCACTTCACCGGCGACTTCCACGCCATCGGCGCCGCCAACAACCTGCTGGCGGCCATGGTGGATAACCACATCTATCAGGGCAACGCTCTGGACATCCAACAGGTGACATGGCGGCGCTGCGTGGACATGAACGACCGCCAGCTGCGCTATATCCTCTGCGGCTTGGGTGGCAAGGGAAACGGCGTACCCCGTGAGGAGGGCTTTGACATCACTGTGGCTACGGAGGTCATGGCGGTGCTGTGTCTGGCGGAAAATTTGGCGGACTTGAAGGCTCGTCTGGCCCGGATGATCGTGGGATACAACGGCCACGGCCAGCCGGTGACTGCCGGGGATCTGAAGGCTGCGGGGGCCATGGCCGCCCTATTGAAGGACGCCATCCGCCCCAATCTGGCCCAGTCGCTGGAGGGGACTCCCGCCATCATCCACGGCGGTCCCTTCGCCAACATCGCCCACGGCTGCAACAGCGTAGCCGCCACCAAGGCCGCTCTGCGGCTGGGGGACTATGTGGTGACGGAGGCGGGCTTCGGCGCTGATCTGGGTGCCGAGAAATTTCTGGATATCAAGTGCCGTAGGGCGGGACTGCGTCCGGATGCGGTGGTCATCGTGGCCACGGTCCGGGCTCTGAAGCTACACGGCGGTGCCGATAAGACCCAGCTGGCCACGGAGGACACGGCAGCCCTGCGCCGGGGCCTTCCCAATCTGCTGCGGCACATCGAGAACATCACGCAGGTCTACGGCCTGCCGGCGGTGGTGGCCCTGAACCGCTTCACCACCGACACGGCGGCAGAGCTGGCACTGGTGCAGGAGGCCTGTGCCGCCTATGGGGCGGAGGTGGCCCTGTCGGAGGTGTGGGAGAAGGGCAGCCGAGGCGGCATGGAGCTGGCCCACGGCGTCCTGCGGTCGCTGGAGCGGGAAAACCACTTCCGCTTCGCCTACGATGCCGCCCTTCCCATCCGGGACAAGCTGCTGGCCCTGACCCAAAGAATCTACGGCGGCCACAATGTGGCCTATACCGAGGAGGCCGACCGGGAGATCAACCGCCTGACGGAGCTGGGCTTCGGCGGCCTGCCGGTGTGCGTGGCCAAGACCCAGTACAGTCTTTCCGATGACCCCACAAAGCTGGGGGCCCCTCAGGACTTCATCCTGACGGTGCGGAAGGTGAAGGTCTCCGCCGGAGCCGGGTTCATCGTGGCCCTGACGGGGGACATCCTCACCATGCCGGGTCTGCCCAAGACCCCGGCGGCAGAGGCCATCGACGTGGACGAAAACGGCGTCATCTCCGGCCTGTTTTGATAGGTAACATAACACGATAAAGATATGAAAAAAAGCATCGCATCTGCATAGCAGATGCGATGCTTTTTGTTCTCTTATCCCCTCAGAACAACCGCCGGCCCGTCAGGAAGTGACTGGCATAGTAGCTCTCGCTGAAGGATGTGATCTTCACACAGTTGAAGCGGGAATCGGAGGTGGCGTGGATGAACTGCCCGTCTCCGATGTAGATGCCGCAGTGGGAAGCGGCACTGGAGGAGAAATCTGCATCCTGAAAGAACACCAGATCCCCCGGCTGCAGTTCCCCGAAGCCCACCGCCGTGCCGTAGCTCAGCTGATCCGTGGCCCCGTGGGGCAGATACACCCCGAACTGCTGATAGATGTACATGGTATAGCCGGAGCAGTCAAAGCCGCTGGAAGACGCCCCGCCATAGGCGTAAGGCACCCCCTGATAGGACAGGGCCAGCGCCACCAGATCCGACGCAGAGCCGGAAGCCGTTCCGGCGTCGCCGCCGCTGGGTAGGTCGCCGGAGCCGCCGGAGGAACCAGTATCGGAGGACGTATTTCCCCCGGCTTGGGGCCGTGAGGCAGACAGCTCCAGATAGTCCCCGGAGACGTAGCCGCTCACTCCATCGTAGTCTACATAAAACCATCCGTCTTCAAACCCGGACACCGACACCCACGCCCCATTGGGGAGGGATGTCACCGTTTCATAGCCGGTACCGGCTCCGGAGCGCAGATTCAGTGCATCCGCCGTCACCTGTCCGTAGCCGGTCAGGCCGGAGGTCCGCAGGTCCAGATACTCCCCGGAGAGATAGCCCTCGATGCCGTCGTAGCGCACCTGATACCAGCCGCCGCTCTTTCCCGTGACGGCCACCGTGGTGCCATAGTCCACCAGCGCCAGCGCCTCGGCGTCCCAATCGCCGCTGCGGCGGATGTAGAGGGCGTCAGTGGTGACAGCCGCCGCCAGCACGGAGGTATCCGTCGCCGGAAGGCTCTCCTCCTCCGCAGGCTCCGCTGTCACGTCTGCCGTCGGCTCCGCCGTCTGGGGGGCCGCCAGAGCCGCAGTCTCCGCCGCCTTCAGCTTCTCCAGCGCCTCTCTTGGCACCACCATGCCCAAGTGGACGGCGGGGGAAACCACATTCTCCGGCGGCGTGCGCTCCGTGGTGAGATGTATCGTACACAAAGCCGCCAGCAGGATCACCAGCGCCGCCAGCAGAAATTTTCGTGTCATGCCGGACACCCTTTCTCTCGCTTATTTCCCGGCCAGAGCCCGCTCCAGCCAGATGGAGCCCACGTCCATGGCTGCGTACAGGCTGTCCTTCTCGGACTTCTTCACCACCCGGTCACGGGACTTCAGGTCGGGATCCGTCAGCTGCAGCTGCACGGACACACGGGTGGCCACGTCCATGTCCTGCTCCTTCTTGGTGTCCAGGATCTGCAGCATAATGATGTACTTGTCCGCCATGCTGCCGTAGTAAATGATGTTGTCGATACGGCGCAGAGGGTGGTTTTTATAGATGAGACCCTCGGTCTTTTTGTTTTCAGCCATTTGAATAACTCCCTTCTTTAATAGAACCATACACTTGTAACCAAATTGTAACACACACCGCTCCCCTTGTCAATTCGCCCGCAGGGAAAAAGCCTGCCGCTTTCTGTCGTCGCTATCATTCCACGCCCTCCCGCCGCTAAATTTTTAGCATCCACATTAATTTTATCTCATATTAGTAAGGTTTCATGATCCCATTTTACAGCGATTTTCGCATACACAGCGCAGATAGTGAAATCCTTTCCGCCAAATCCCCCATAGTTTCGTCACGTTTTCGTCACATAACAGAAAACAGCCTCTCTATACGCTAAAAAGTGCTTGCCAAAAAATGGCAGTTGGTGTATAATGACCAGAGATTTTCAAAAGAGGAGACCTTGCCATGTCTGCTATGACTGCTTCGGAGCGCCGCCAGCAAATCGCCCGGCTGCTTTCCGCATCCCAAGCGCCTATCAGCGCCACGACCCTTTCTCAGGAGCTGGGCGTCAGCCGTCAGATCATCGTGGGGGATATCGCCCTGCTGCGTGCCGCCGGTCAGGAGATCACCGCCACCGCACGGGGCTATGTGATCCCCGCACAAAATGGCCTGCTGCGCCGCATCGCCTGTATACACTCTGCCGAGGAGACACGGGACGAGCTCGACGCCATGGTGGACTGCGGCTGTACCGTGGTGGACGTCATCGTGGAGCACCCGGTCTACGGGCAGCTTACCGCTCCCCTGCACCTGTCCAGCCGTCTGGACGTGGATCAGTTCATGAAGCGCATGGACGGGGCCGCCCCCCTGTCCCAGCTCACCGGCGGCGTGCATCTGCACACCCTCTCCTGCCCGGACGAGACCGCCTATGAGCATCTGCTGCAGCTTCTGCGCCAGCGGGGCTTTCTGGTGGAGTGACCACCGACCCTAAAAGAACGACCATTTCCCCTTTTCCCGGCGGAGGCCCTCCCTCCGCCGGGAATTTTTCTGTTGACAAATGGAAAAGAGCCGCTATAATATTGGAAAGTGGTCATGTGTCAAGACACCAAAGTTTACCAATAAGAGAGGGACACTCATGAACAAATTCAAAGCATTTCTGGCCCGGAAGAACATCGCATTCTCCGCCAAGCGCTACTTCATCGACGCCATGGGAGCTATGGCGCAGGGTCTCTTCTGCACCCTGCTGGTGGGGACCATCCTCAACACTCTGGGGACGCAGCTGCACATCGGCTTCCTGACGGAGAGCATCGTCACCATCGGCAAGGGCGAGGGGGCCGTGGCCTACACCATCGGCAGCCTGTGCTCCGCCATGGTGGGCCCCGGCATGGCGGTAGCCATCGGCCGGGCGCTGGAGGCCCCGCCGCTGGTGCTGTTCTCCCTGATCCCCGTGGGCTTCGCCACCAACTCCATGGGCGGAGCCGGCGGCCCGCTGGCGGTGCTGTTCGTCACCATTCTGGCCGCCGAGCTGGGTAAGGCCGTCAGTAAGGAGACTAAGATCGATATTCTGGTGACGCCCATCGTCACGGTGCTGGCGGGTATCGGCTTCGCCGCCCTCATTGCCGCCCCGGTGGGCAAGGCCGCCTCCGCCGTGGGGCAGGCCATCATGTGGGCCACGGAGCTCCAGCCCTTCTTCATGGGCATCATCGTCTCCGTGGTCATCGGCGTGGCCCTGACCCTTCCCATCTCCTCCGCCGCCATCTGTCTGGCGCTGGGCCTGACGGGTCTGGCCGGCGGCGCCGCCGTGGCAGGCTGCTGCGCCCAGATGATCGGCTTCGCCGTCATGAGCTTCCCGGAGAACCGCTGGGGCGGTCTGGCGGCGCAGGGACTTGGCACCAGTATGCTGCAAATGGGCAACATCGTCCGCAATCCCCGTGTCTGGATCCCCCCCACGCTGGCCGCCGCCGTCACCGGCCCCATCGCTACCTGCGTCTTTGAGCTGCAAATGAACGGCCCCGCCGTGTCCAGCGGCATGGGCACCTGCGGGCTGGTGGGGCAGATCGGCGTATATACCGGCTGGGTCAGCGACGTGGCCGCCGGACTGAAGCCCGGCATCGGCGCCATGGACTGGCTGGGGCTGGCGCTGATCTCCTTCGTGTTGCCGGCGGTGCTGACGTGGCTGTTCGCCATGCCTCTGCGGAAGTGGGGCTGGATCAAGCCCGGCGACCTGAAGCTGGATCTGTAATCGTTTTCTCCGAAAAAGAGGGCTGTGGCATTAGCCAAAGCCCCATAAGGATGTTTTTTGGCAGGGATACGGTGTAACCCCACAATCGGGGTTGCGCCGTTTTCTCTTTTTTCAGGCGGTAAGCCTGTATTCCTGCGGGTTTGCTTTGATTTTAGCCATAAGGCTTTTGATTTCGTCTTCTGTGGGAATGTCAATCAGTCCGATAGCCGTGAAGTAGATGTCTACCTTCACATAGCAGTGACCGCTTGACTTGTCGTTGTTATGAACCTCAATCCTGCGGATCAGAGAGTTCACAAGGGTTGGCGTCAATTCTTCAAAGGATGTACTGCTTCGCAGAACCTTCAATAAGGTTTTCAAGTCAAGGCTCGTCTGTTCAATGCAGGCGAGTTTCTTTTCGCCCTCTGCCACCTTATTGATAAGGGTGCGCTGTTCGTTCTCGTAATTGACCGACATTCTTGCATAGCGTTCGGCAGAGATGTTACCGAGGACTTGATCTTCATAGATACGCTCTATCAGTTTGTCAAGGTCTTGAATACGCCGTTTTCCGCTTTCAATGGCAGTTCTAAGTTTAGAGGTTTCTGTCCGTTTAGATACAATGTCCTTTTGTGCCATTAGATATAGGAATACCGGCTCATAGCACCTTACGAAGTCCGCTAAGCTGTTGATTGCTTCAAGTACGATTTTTTCGAGCACAACATTACGGATAAAATGTATCTGACAACTTCCTCTGCCGCTTTTGTAGTTGGCGCAACGGTAATGCTCCTGATTGGTGTTCAAGCTCTTGGCAGCACAGAAGTGGAGTTTTGAGCCGCAATCAGCACAGAACACTTTGCCGGAGAACAGACTTGTTCTGCCCGTTGCTGTCGGACGGATACGGTGCTCTCGAAGTTCCTGCACCCTTTTCCAAGTATCCTCGTCAATGATAGCAGGCTGGGTGTTCGGGATAATCTGCCACTCGTCCTTTGGCTTATACACGGTCTTGTGTACCTTGTAGCTGACCGTGGTGGTCATAAAGTTTACCGTACAGCCCGTATACTGCTGATTGACAAGAATGCCGGCAACTGTTTTCTGATCCCAAGCGTATGGGTCTGTGTATTGTTTCCTTGTCTTTCTGCCGAGCGAAGCATAATAGGCGGTGGGAATAAGCACCTTTTCCTGTTCAAGTTGCCGTGCAATTTGCGAAGGTCCCCGACCATCAAGGCACAGAGCATAGATTTTTCGTACAACTTCCGCTGCCGCTCCATCTACCAGCCATTCCTCTTTGTCCTGTGGGTTTCTGACATATCCAAATGGGACGGAGGAACTGACACGCTTGCCGTTTGCTGCCTTGTTCTTCCACACCGCACGGATTTTCTTACTTGTTTGAGCCGCATACCACTCATTGAAAATGTTGTTGAATAGACAGAAACCTGTGGGGTCTTTACCTCTGGTTCCGTCTTTTTTTCCGGCTCCGGGGAAACGGAAACCTTCTCCGGCTCTTTTGGGGGAGCGGGAGGCGTTTCCTTGCCCGGCCCGCTATCCGTTACCGGCTGTTCCGGCGTTTTTGTGGTTTTATCATCTGCCATAAGCATTTACCTCCTGTTTTTTGGCATGAAAAAAGGGGCTCAACTTTTCAGTCAAGCCCCCGTGGGAAGTTCCTCCTTTCTCCGCCATGATACAAAAATACCGCCCGTAGTCTCGTTTGGGCGGTACTTTGTGTAAGATTGGCAGTCCATTATTAAGTTTTTTATTATGTTCCCTTTGTACACCGTTGCAACTATTTTTGTCTGCATCAAGTGACATATGGATTAATGCTTTGTCAAAATTCACAAAAAAACGATTTAATAACACAGTTGATGCTAACATGAGCGCTGGAATTGACTGTGACAAAGCCGGACTAAAATTATCGTCTATTTCATCAACAATCAATATGATTGGGAATATGGCTTTTTTCTTAATGGGAGGGCTTTTGGTCTTTTCTAGAAGCATGGAAGCTTCGTTTTTTGTTGCTTATGCGCATGATGTTACTGGTGCGGGAGATACTGCGATAGCATATTTTGGTGCTGCTTTAGCTAATAACATCGAAGTCTGTAATGCAATGTCTATAGCCAATATTGCTGCAGGTATTCAGGTGATGAAAACCGGAGCGGCAGTAATTACCTGGCAAGAGGTATATGAAGAACTGATTCAACTTAGTGAAAAAAATGCAAATAGAAAGATATTGCAAGTTAGTGATCTATCCTCGCTAAGAGAATTGTATTCTACAAAGAAGATTGTATTTACAAATGGATGTTTTGACCTGCTGCACATTGGACATATTCACTGTTTGCTTTCTGCCTCAAACTATGGAGATATATTGGTTGTTGGAATTAATAGTGATAGCTCAATCAAACGAATAAAGGGAGAAGAAAGGCCTGTCATACCGCAAAACGAACGTGTAGAAATTCTGTCGGCGCTTGAATGCGTTGATTATGTCATTCTTTATTGCCCCCATGGTGATGGTCAATGTAATTGCAGAAAACCAAGACCGGGGCTGTTCTATTATGCCGCAGCGCAGTTTAACATCGACTTTAGAAAATCTTTTGCTGTTGGAAATGAGCTGCGCGATTTATGCATTTGCTCATACGAACCAGTAACAGGAATACTATTATCAGAAGACAATGACCCCGTTGGCGAGAGCGGTGATTCCATCATTTGCTTGAATGACCTTTATTCTGCGTGTCGGTTTATTTCAGAGCACGGGTAAGTGCCTGATAATCGCGATAAGCGTCAATTCTAATAGAATAGCGTATAAAAAGCTCCGGCTCTGAGAATTGACTCGGAGTCGGAGTTAATTATTTGGCTGGGCATTCTGTCACGGCATTCCAAGGCAGCAGGCTCTTGACAACACCGGTAGGCTTCTCGGACATAGTTTGCTGTCTCCTTTCGAATGTTTGTGTCGTAACTTCATTCTACCAGAGCCTGCAAGCTATGTCTTCTTTTATGCTCTTTTCAATTTGCGCAATTTATTGTACATTATCCACCGGTAAAAACCAAAGTTGAGCCTTTCTTTCCTTTATAAAATTGAAAAAATCGGCAAGAACAGGTGGATTTCTCTGATTCTTGCCGGTTTTGTTTAACACAATTTTGAACACGGAGTTTTTTTTACAGCCCCACAATTATTGAGATTTTCGTTATGTGCATTTTTTGAAAGCATTCTTGTCGCAACGGTAATACTTAAAGGTATCATCGACACCAATCAGAACAAACCCAACCTTCTCCAAAACATGTTGGCTTCGAGTATTCTTAAGGACTGAATCGGCGAGAACACTTTCCATTCCGAGATTCTCAAACGCATAAGCTAAGGCAAGTCGTTCTGCTGCGGACCCATATCCCTTATTCTTGACAGAATCATTTTGCAGATGAATTGATAGCTCGCATTCTTTTTTTTCAAAATCAATATGCTTTAGAGCCAATTCACCTATTACTTCGGATTCTAGCAGAACAAAAAAGTCTTTTCTATCTTTGGGTTTTTTTCTTGTTTCCCAATATTTGTCAATTCGTTCAGGACTATACTGGTACTCAAAGTATTTACTCATGTCCATAAATATATCTGGATCACTCACGAAATTTTTGTAGTACTCGTGCATTCGTTTCCTTGTGACTCTTCCGAGAGATACATTGTTTTGGTTCATAAAAAAATACCTCCATTTGATTGTCGATTAATTAACGTAAATATTGTATATTTTTTTTGCAAGTCCTGTATCATCAAGATACGGAAGAATCAATTTATAAAATCCACATAATGGATCAGTCGAATGAACTGAATCATTTGAGTAATAGCAACGGACAGAACAGCCCGCTGGACATGTCTTTATTAAAGTGCATTTTTTACAGCCTGTTAAGTTTTGCAGTTTATATGAACGTATCTCACGCCATCCCTCACAAGAAGGAATCTTCGGAAAAAAATCTTCGCCAATATTTCCTAATATAAAATGCTTTTGCCCGCATAAATCGGCACAGGGATAAACATCCGCATTTGGAGCTACAGTAAATTGAGACAAGCCAGCACCACAGGGGTTGCTCATACACATGTATGAATTACCACCTGTAACAATCTTTTTTACAATATGGAACAAGTTTTTTTCTATAAAAATAATATTATCTTTGTAGTACAAGGAAAGAATCATGTCAGATAGATCTTTAAACAGGTTAAACATTTGCTCGTTTGTTACGCCGAGATTTGCAATAGATCCACGCCCTGCACTAATATACGGATTTAACGCAACATTTCGTATCCCCATACTAATAAGTACTTTAAGTTCATGTAGAATTAAAGAATAATTATTTGCATTCACAACGGTAAGAATGCTTGTCGAAATACCTCTTTTGTGAAGCAAATTTAGTGCTGATATAGTCTCTTTGGTTGAAGGTTGCCCATTGATTTTCTTTCGGGAACAATTGCTTTCATCGGTAACTCCATCTAGGCTTATCCCTATATTTACATTATTGTATTTTAAAAAGTCTATTTTTTCTTGCGATAATAAAACACCATTTGTTTGAATAAACCAAGATATATAGTCAGAAAAATCTTTTGTCTCCGTTATGGAGATAATCTTTTGTATTGAATCAAAACAGAGAAGCGGTTCACCACCGTGGAATAGCACTTGAATTTGACATTTAAAGCGATTATAGAATTTTTCAATTGCGAGAACTGCATCAGAGACTGATAAGCAGTCTGCACGTTCGCCTCCTGATGCGTAACAGTATGAGCATCTTAAATTACAATCGTTGGTTAAATCAAGAATCAAAACAACAGCTTTCATATTTTTTACTAGTCCTTATTTGTAATATTGTTGATTGGGGTCAAAGAGGAAAAATTAATATTTGTAAGTGAATTAACATTGGCATGCTCAAAGGCACGCTCCATCATAAAAATTATCATCTCATAATAGTAATTGCAATATAGGCTATTACCATTAATATCACCTGTTACCTTCCAGATAAACCCGGTGCAACCACCTCCACCGCAAGTAAACTTAAATGGACAATTTTTGCACTTCTCAACATGATTTAAACATCTCTCAGGTTGATGAGAAAACTGATGTATTTTTTCGCTTTTAATGTTTCCAAGGATAGGCACACCGCTAATTGATAATGTCAATGAGCAAGGGTAAATATCCCCAGTTTCATCAACGGTAACAACCGCTTTTCCTGCACCGCATGGAGCGTTCATACACATATAGTCGTTTCTAGCATAAAATACCCGTCGCCACAATTCATATAGATTTCGTTCTCTATACTTTTCGAACGTTTCAAATCCTTCCGTGTAATTCTTTTCCTGAATATAATCATATAAATCTTTCGAAGCTGAAATTAGTTGGTCATTGTTGACCACATGTTTCAAAAGTTGAACTTCTGTGGGCCATAGCAAATTGTATGCAACAACAGAAATTCCGAGAGAATTAAAAACTCGAGTCATGCTAATTAAGTCAGAAACATTCCCCTCTTGAATGATGGATAACACACTTTGAGCTACTCCCATTTCAGCAGCTTTTTTTAGATTGTAAAATACCTTTTGGGTATAATTGTCCTCGTTGCTTCGAAGCGATGTTTTCTTTTCATCAATAGAATCAACGGTTATCCCCACTTCAATATCTCTCAGCCTTAATTCTTGGATTAAATCGTTGGATAGAAGTGTTCCATTTGTTTGAATTAGGAAATGTGTTCTATTACATTTGAATTTATCAACAACTCGCAAAATTTCCCCGTAGTGTAGTAATGGCTCTCCGCCATGAAAGGCGATTACACGAGATGCAGCCCCTTCTGTAGCGGCGTAGAAGTTCTCTATCGCACTACTCATAACCTCATATGACATATGAGCCTGCTTTTTTTGTTCCTTTGCATAGCAATATTCACAACGCAGGTTGCAATTTGAGGTTACATTTAATATCAAATACCGTAAATCAACAGGTCTTTTTTCGATGGAGTAATTAAGCAGAATAGCATACATTTTTTCGGCTGAAGATAGATAGGCTCTATCAATTAATTGTGATAATAATTCTGCTTGATCTACACATACAACCGTGCTCCGATGGTTATCATTTTTCGAGCGATAGGCCCACCAGAGTCCTGTCTCGTTATTAATGAGAACCGAAATAGTTCCCCTTTCTAAAAAAAATATTGCCAAACCGTCACCTTCTTAATTAATATTTTTTAGCCTTGAGCAAAATGGGAAAAGTCATTGGGGCACAAGGCTTATTTGAATTGATGATTGTGTTTTGTCACTAGAAAATATAGAAAGCGGACAGCGGCTCAATCTGGTATAATTCAATTGCAAAGAAAACACCCAAAGGAGGCTGCCCGCTATCTACCGGCAAGAAATAATACAGGACATTCGCCTGTTTACCGCACAGCCCAAGGCTGCGTTCTACGACACGCTATTTCTTCATCTTGACCTGTCCGAACTGGAGCGCCAAAAGAAGAAGCCAGGCCGCACCGGTTACCCGGTATCTGCCATGATCTGCGCATTTGTGGTCATGAAGTGCGAAGGCTTCGGCTACATCACCGATCTGGCAGATTATCTGGAGAACAATCGTCTCATTGCTTACTACTGCGGCTTCGACATCACAAAAAAGCTTCCCTCTTACTGGACATATGATCGCTTTTGCGGAAACTGAATCACAGCATTCTTGAGGAAATCATGCAGACACAGGTCAAGCAGCTGTATGAGCTGGGCGTCCTGGATGCATCCTTTTATCGGACTGGATTCCACGCCTGTCATGGCAAACACTAAACAGAACAACCCCAAATCCTTTGCAAAAAACAAGTTTTCCAAGGAAAACCACCCAAAAAGCGACCCAGACTGCCCCCTCGGCGTCTACTCCGCTTCCAATCAGCACAATGAACGTAAGTATGAGTTTTATTGGGGCTATAAAAACCATGTGCTGGTGGACTGCATCACCGGGCTTCCGCTTTGTGAGCTGACCACCACCGCTGATGTAGCAGATTCTGCTGTGGCTCTGGACATCCTGAAAAGAACCAACGGCTATTTGTCTGTAGAGGAATGCACGTTCATTGGCGATAAGGCCTATGATGTCAAGGCAATCTATAACACCGTTCGGGAACTTTACCACGGAGAGTGTGTCATTCCTCTCAACAAGAGAAATACGAAAAAACCTGCCAGACTGCCATGCGGCGCACCGATCTGCGAAGCAGGTCTTGCCATGCATCGGGACGGAAAATTTACAGAGAACGGAAAAACCAGACAGAAATGATGTTGCCCCTATAAAAGAACCGCCCATCTGCACGATTGTCCCTGCGCACATAAGTGCTTTCACAAGGAAGGTAAGGCCACCGGCTGCACAAAATATGTGACAATTCCAAACGACTACAGGCTTTCCATTCAAAGAGATACGCTGAAATTCAAATCCGTTTTTGCGCTCAGGACGGAATGTGAACGGTACAATTCCAGATTCAAGGCTACTGCCCAAGAACGTCTTTGGGTACGCAATCGGCATTCTGTTGAAAACCTGAATACCCTTGCCCACATTTCTCTGCTGACCATTGCTGTCGCCGCTTTTGTCACTCGCCATCCCAAACTTGCAAGATGCCGAAAGCTGGCTTCCCGCTGCGCTTGATTCTTTTTTCCCGATATCCCTCTATTCTTTTCTTCCGGCACAGCCTGATTTCGGGCGGTGCCTGCTTGTCGTTTATCTGCTCACCTGCGCCGTGTTCGCCCTTCTATTTGTGCGCACATTTTGCTCACGTCTAAATATTTTTCCTATCTGTTTAGTTACTTATCATATTACTTTTGATAAAAATCCAAAACCTTCAAAGAGTTATAATACGGCGATGTAATGATTGTTTTGGTTTTTGCAAGTTTTTTTTCTGCTATTTGGGCTCTATGCTGTAGATTAACTTGCTGTATTGCATCAGGATAATCTACACCTTTTCCAACTTGAGCGTGTAAAGTAAACCAATCGCCAGCTACTAATCTGCGAACTTCAGAATAGTTGCCTTCATTCAAAATGCTATTAATACAACATGAATATCTTTTAAAAATATCAACCGCATAAACATCTGGAGTATGAAAAAAAGGTGTCGTTGGAACATTAAACGCTGTAATATAAAATGAAATGTTCCTCGAATTACACAAGGTCATAATCTCTCGAAGGAGTTTTTCGTTTGTTATTTCATCGAAGAAAAATGAAATATGTTCAGTTTGATTAGAAAGACGTAATAACTGCTTAAGTTCATTAAGAAATGAATCAAATATAATGTGCTCCGTATTGTGGGGACCACCGCATTGAAACATTTTAATTCTCGACCTATCACAATTAAATAATTGTGTGAGTAGATATGACTTGCCACAATGATTTGAGCCAATAATTAATGTGGTTTGCCGATTAGCCCTCACGATGTCCTCGATTAGCGCTCTGCTTTCAACTTCGAGGCCAGAAACGACCTGATTGATTACATGGTATTCCATCTCTGTCTCCAATATAATGAATTACTTTCTTCTCTCCAATTATACTATAAATCAAAAGCTTTTCAACATGTTTGTTGGAAATTTTTCGTATACACAATTTAAATTTGACATTTTCCGATTTATGTAGTATTCTAAGGATGGATATATAGTTGATTTATGTAGACATTATTATTGGGCAAGCGAATATAGCGACTATGTATAAAATACATCCCGATATCTTATACACCCTTGGTGTTAGGATAAATAACTGAAGAAAGGAGTGGCTACATTATGGAAAACGGCAAGAAGAATAACATTCTGACATTGGAAGAACTGGTAGGTGGGATGACCGATGTTTGTTCTTGGGCTGATTTGTTACCCGATTACGACAAGGAGACCCTGATGGTTCACTATTCCAATACCTCCACTGGCGTAATTTGCTAAAACAACACAGAATGGGGGCTGTTATGTAATCATGACAGCCCCTAACTTTTACATTCGACTATTAAAAATAATCTAAATAAAATGAAAGAGCTTTATTTACTAATTCTTTTAAAAATATGCCGGTTGTTTATACATGTCAGTTCTTTGTTTCAAAAAAAGCGAAAAACGAACTGCATTTTGATTCTAAGTCATAATAATCTAGGAGATATAGTTTGTGATAGCTGTTCAATGCAAGCAATTAGACGTGCTTACCCTAAATCACATATTGTATGCCTAGTTCGTCGATCAGCGGGTGCTGAATTATTGCAGTATTCAAGTGCTATTGATGAAGTCCTGGTAATTCCGCCAAGTCGCGCAAGCCTTTTCGTCTATTATAGATTTGCAAAAAGTTTGACAAAGTACTCTTTCAGTGCAAGTTTCCAACTTGTTCGGGTCTTTGAACAATGGAAGCGAGCATATATACCTTATTTGTGTGGTATCCCTAATCGCTATGGTATAATGGACGAAAAGTACAAGAATCATTCCAAGCATCATTGCTTCACGAAGCAAATATATGAGGATCTACCTCGAAACAGGGTCGAAGAATCGTTGGATGTTTTGCGCTTGGCGGGAGTTGTGGCTAGCGATATCCAATTAAAATGTTGGACTAGCAATACTATGTATAATATTCCGGAGAAAT
>ERZ1673747.1267-NODE-1267-length-27284-cov-9.389621_pt1 | contig 27284 bp, 25 predicted proteins | sample MGYA00580220_ERZ1673747 | MGnify/ENA primary metagenome ERZ1673747 (study PRJEB41218, sample SAMN15661769) | gut metagenome | host: Homo sapiens | place: Canada: London | collected 2015-08-20/2019-03-30 | study: EMG produced TPA metagenomics assembly of...
CGGTTTTGACAAATGAAATTACGAAAAAAGTGTCAAAAGAGGGTGCGAAAGGACATAGTGAAAAATAAAAAAGGCATTTCCGGGAGGCCTTTTGGGGAAGAAAGATTTTTGGGAATGCTGGATTTATGCGGGTTTCCGGCTCCCGGAAATTGTTTTTGGGAAATGGAATCTGGGACGATGGGATGACTGCTTTTGATGGATTTGTTTTTTGGGCCTGTTTTTGGGAAAGAAGAAAGGATGCAGAAATGATAAAAAAGAATTATAAGGGACGCTGCCAGAAGCAGAAGATGAAAAAGTGCAAAGATGTGGTCAGGACATACAGCAATATCCAGTCCGCCTATGCAGAAGTTTTGGAAAGAGAAGAAAAGATAAAAGAGTTCCGGTGCAATGTGTTTCTGGATGGCCTGGAAGCAGGAGCGTATAGTTCGGATTTTGTCTGTGTGAAACAGGACGGGGATTTGATGGTCAGGGAATGTGTGGAGAGAAAGCACCTGATGAAACCAATGACTGTGAGGCTGCTGGATGCATCAAGGGAGTACTGGAGAAGAAACGGTGTTACAGATTGGGGGCTGGTGATAAATGAGGAAAAATAAACTGCTCCGGCATGAAGGGACCATCCTGCGGGTCCTGAAAGAAAAAGAAGATTCGGTGTTGTCCATAGATTGTGGGAAACGGTCCATGCCAAGGTGGATAAGTCAGGAGGAACTGAGGAAAGATGTGGAAATCGCAGAAGAGGATTTCCTGGCAGAGATGGGTAAGGAGGTTCCGGAAGGACTGTCAGCCGCAGCCAGAAAGGTCATGCGGGAACGGTTTACGGTGATATCTTCCATCCTTCCGTTTGCAGGGGAGAAAAAGAAAAGGAGCCTGCTTATCGCAGAGGCTGCAGAAAGATACCAGGTCAGCCAGAACACTGTAAAGAATTATCTTTGGACATATCTGGTGTACCAGGACCCTGCAGCCCTGGCCCCGAAAGAAAAGAAAGAAGGGCGGGAACTGACGCAGGATGAGAAGAACATGCGCTGGGCGTTAAATAAGTTTTATTACACCAGGGAGCGGCAGAGCATTTCCACCGCATATACCCTGATGTTAAAGGAAAAGTACTGTGACAGAACAGGAAAACTATTGGAGCATCACCCGTCCATCCATCAGTTCCGGTATTTTTTCAGCAGGACCAGGAAATTGCAGAACTGTTATATCTCCAGGGATGGTCTGAAGGACTACCAGCGGAACCACCGGCCCCTCCTGGGGGATGGTGTCCAGGAGTTTTCCTCTGTGGGCGTGGGGATGCTGGATGCGACCATCTGTGACATCTACCTGGTGGATGATGCCGGGCATCTGGTAGGACGTCCGATGCTGGTGGCCTGTGTGGATGCGTATAGTTCGTTTTGCTATGGGTACAGCCTTTTGTGGGAAGGTGGTGTGTATTCCCTGCGGAACCTGATGCTCCATGTAATTGCAGACAAGGTGGAATGGTGCAGGAAGTTCGGAATCCTGATAAGCAAGGAGCAGTGGGACAGTGACTGCCTGCCGGGAATCATGCTGACGGATATGGGAACAGAGTACACCTCCGGGAACTTTGAGCAGATAACGGAGTTGGGCGTGACGGTCCAGAACCTGCCAGCATACCGGCCGGAACTGAAAGGCCCGGTGGAAAAGTTCTTTGACCTGATACAGTCAGAGTATAAGAAGCATTTAAAGGGAAAAGGAGTGATTGAACCGGATTATCAGGAGCGGGGAGCCAGGGACTACCGGAAAGATGCCTGCCTGACGATGTGGGATTTTGAAACGGTCATCCTCCGGTGCATCCTGTATTACAACAGCCAGAGAATCCTGGAGAACTTCCCTTATACAAAAACCATGCTGGATGCCGGAGTCCGGCCGTTTGCGGCATCAGTCTTTGCCTGGGGCAGGGAGCAGATTGGGGCCAATCTCATTTCCGTTTCCAGGGAAGAACTGGTACTGGCCCTTCTTCCCAGGACCACCGGGCGTTTTACCCGTTCGGGTCTGAAAGTCCAGGGGCTGCGCTATGGGGCTTCGGGATATACAGAGCAGTATTTAAAAGGCGGGGAAGTGACGGTTGCTTATAACCCGGATGATGTGGGCCAGGTGTGGCTCCTTGAGAAGGGAGCATATCAGCCTTTTGAACTGATAGAAAGCCGCTTCCGGGGAAAGGATTTTGGGGAAGCGGAAGTACTTAGGAATCAGTGCGGGGACCTGGTGAAAAATGCGGCTCTGGAGAACCAGCAGGCGAAGATTGACCTGGCCCGCCATATCCGGGGCATCGCAGGAAAAGCGGCAAGTGCAGAAGACACCAAAATCCGGAACATCCGGAAGACCAGGCAGAGGGAACAGAGAAAACGCCATATCGATGTTGTGAAGGGAGATGCTGTTCATGAATGAGATGATAAAAAGGATGCCGGAAATGCTGAACGGAGAGGGATTGCTGGAACGCCTGGGGGAATATCCGGGATATACGCCTGCCATCCGGGAAAAGAGCAGCACAGAGCGGCTGATGGCATTATCGGATATCTATAACATCTATATCCCCTCTCAGATGTCCGTGGAGATTTACCATAAACTGTATATGGGTGTCCTCCGGTCCCTGCAGAAAAAGGAATCCCTGCAGGCTGTCCGCCAGCAGTACGAGAATGGAAAGGGTATCCGGGGCAGGAGATACCAGGGAATCATCGGCGGTTCAGATTCCTTTACCATCCTGGGAGTCTCCGGGATTGGGAAGAGTTCGGCGGTTTTCAGGGCTATCAGTCTGATAACGGAAAAAGAAGTCCTGGAGATAGAAAAACCGTATTGCAGGATTGCACCCTGTATCGTAGTGCAGTGTCCTTTTGATTCCTCCGTAAAAGGCCTGTTGTTAGAGATATTGCGGAAGGTGGATGAAGTGCTGGAAAGCAACTATTACAAAAATGCAGTAAGGGCAAGAGCCACCACCGATATGCTCATTGGAAGTGTGAGCCAGGTATCCTTAAACCACATCGGGCTTTTGGTGGTGGATGAGATACAGAACGTGGCAAACAGCCGGAACGGGAAATCCCTGGTCGGGATGCTGACGCAGTTAATCAACAATTCCGGAATCAGTATCTGTATGGTAGGCACACCGGATAGCATCCCGTTTTTTGAACAGGCCATGCAGTTGGCCCGCCGCTCCCTGGGCCTGCAGTACGGGCCTCTGGGGTTCGGGGAAGAGTTTTTAAAAGTCTGCCGTCTGCTGTTCGGATATCAGTATACGAAAGAGGGGATGGATTTATCGGATTCCGTGCTGGAATGGCTGTATGAACACTGCGGCGGCAATCTCTCCGTGCTGGTCGCCCTGCTCCACGATGCACAGGAAACTGCTATTTTAAGTGGAAGGGATGTCCTGGATATGGAAGCCCTGGAAGAGGCGTATAAAGACCGGATGGCTATGCTGCATGAGTATCTGGAACCATCTATCAAGAGAAGAAAACAATGCTCTCAGAGAAAGAAGAAATCAGAAATATCTGGCAGATTTGCCGAAAATGCCAAGTTGGGACCAGGAGAAATCACCCTGGCAGGACTGGTACAGAAGGCTAAGGAAGGACAGCGGGACATTGTGGAAGTCCTGCGGGAACATCTGCCGGTGGAGGAGGTAGAGGTATGATTGTATTTTTTCCAGAACCATACCCGGATGAACTGGTCTATAGCCTGCTGGCCCGGTACTATGTGAAGGCCGGATATCTGGCATTCCAGTACGCAGTGGAGGATTTATATATCCACAAGTATACCAATCCAGATGTAGAGTTCCTGAATGAATTGAAACCAGAGTTCCTGGATGTGATAAAGGAATGTTGTGGTATGGAGGCGCTGATACAGAAGCATACCATGTTTCCTTCTTACGGAAGATTTCTTCCTGCAAAAAGAAAACAGGAGGCAAAAAAAGCCCTGCTCTCCATGAACGGGAACTTTAATAATCTGCTGGCCATCCCGAAGAACCAGCGGGGGACGGGACGCTTTTTGAGATACTGCCCGCTGTGTGCGAAGGAGGAACGGGAGGATTACGGGGAAGCATACTGGCACAGGAAGCATCAGATACAGGGAATCAGGATTTGTGGGAAACATGGATGTTATCTGAAAGACAGTCGGATATCTATGGAACGGAAAGCCACCCCGGGATTGTGGGATGCACAGTCGGAGATTCCGGAGGAGGAAGAGGGAGAGATATGCAAATATAAAAAAGTCCTGGATTTGACAAGGTATATTTATGAAGTCTTTGACAGCCGGATGGATTTTGACGGCCAGGTGTCGGCTGCGGATTTTTTGAAACTGCATCTGAAAAGATATCGCCGGTCGGATTCCGGGGCCAGCATACATGTGGAAAGGTTGTATCAAGATTATCAGAGATTTTATACAGGAGAATCTGTTATGAGCAGGACGCAGATGCAGAAAGCCCTGACAGATTGTCGGTGGGATTTTTATGACATCTGCCAGTTAGCGATGTTTGCAGGAATCAAGGCAACGGAACTGGTGGAGATTCCGGCGGAAATAATACAGCAGACACGCCATCCGGTCTATCATCAGGTCGCAGAAGAACTGGGCTTGGATTATGACCTGGTGCAGCGTATCGGGGATGCAGTCTTAAAACACTACGAGAACAGGGAAAACGTCCACCGGAGAAAGCGGAGCCTGGCCTGGGATAAGATGGATAAAGAGATGCTGCCAAGAGTAAAAGAGACCGTAAAAAAGATGTATCACAGCGGCCAGGAACGGCCGCAGAGAGTTACGGTCTCCGCAGTGCAGAGAGCATTGAACCTGCCGGAAAAACGGCTGGAAAAGTTGCCGTTATGCAAGGCTGAGATTTTGAAATATCAGGAAAGCCAGAAGGAATACTGGGCCAGGGAAGCAGTCTGGGCGTATCGGAAACTGACAGAAGAAGGTCAGGTCATAAACTGGCGGCACATCCGAGATTTAACAAATATGAGGAACGTGGATTTTCAGAATTGCAAAGAGTATTTGGAAAGATATGCGGAAAAGGAAGAGGTGGGGAAGATAAAAGAGGTGATATAGAAAAGTTGGAAGTTCCATGTGACCGTTGCGAAATTCTTGGTCGCGGTCACTTTCGTAATCGCCGGTCTTGCGGGCGTTCGTTTAGAGGCCGCCGGGGTGGTGGACTGAAAGACTGCCGGGGCAATCAGTGTGATGGCCAGTAAAACGGCAATCAGACCGTTCCGCAGCCGAGTTTTGTTTGGTTTCTCTATCACATTTTTTTTCACAAAGATTCTCCCTCCTTGTATTTTTTTTCTTATATATATTTTACAACAAATATATATGGTTTGCAAAAAAAATAACGCACCACCTCGCGGTGGTGCGTTTGTGCGACATAAACTAGTTAAGATGGGCTTTCTGTCCAATTGGCTTTCAAGGTTTGAGTTTCATACATTATTATGTAATCTTCAACCCCATATGGTATGTCAGTGCTGTCAACCGCAGTCCACTTTTGGAATTTTGCGTTTAGTTTCTCTGGCTTTGTGATATTTGTCAAAGAAAATTTCATTCCCGCCGGAACCTGCATCGTATATTTTTCAACTCCACCTTTATCTGGGAATGTACCGCCATTTGCGTCAACGGTCAGCGTAAATTTCTGGTCAGGGTTTTTGGCAAAAATCTGCACCCAGTAGATGACTCCGTCTTTTTTGTAACAGCCGGCACCCATGTGTGTGGCTCTTGAATCAATCATTGTAACGTAATGGCCCTGGCTGTTTACCCATCCATCGACAACACCTTTTGGGGTTAAAAATCCAACAGCAATATTTTCGCCCAGAATATTGCCTGCTTCTGACTCATAATAAGCGGTACTGAATATCTCTCCATTTGGGCGATGATGTCCATATTTTATTGCACATTCCTTCGCCCTTACCGCCGCTCCTTTATCAAGTGCTGCATTCTCCTGCACCGAATTTTCCCCGGCTTTTTGTCTCTCAATGTTCGTCAATCGTATGACTTCCTTAATGAATTTCTTTGTGTTGAGCGGAGTAGCCGTTGGTTTTGGTGTTGCTGTTGGCTTTGGTGTTGCCGTAGGCTTCGGTTTCTGTGTCGGCTTCGGCGTTGCCGTCGGCTCAACTGTCGGAACGGCAGTAGGCGTTGCAGCCGGTTTCTCTGGAATGACAACCTGCATTCCTGCTTTGTTATAACTGCCGTAAGTCTTATATGTCTTGTTATAACCTCTTACCATATAGTAGTAAGTTCTTCCGGCTTCAACCGGGTATTTGCGGCTGGACTTGTGAACGTATTTCAGGGTCTTTGAACTGACGTTTGCAATCCTGATCCACTTTGTGGTATCAGCGGAGCGGTAATAAACCAGGTAGTTCGTAGCATTGATGGATTTTGTCCAAGTAACAGTAGTCTGCTTATAGTTGTTCGCTTTCACGCGGGTTTTTACAATAGACGGTACGGCTGGAATAGTTACAGTCTTACCCTTCTTATCGTAAGAACTCCATTTCCTGCCGTACTTATTATATGCCCTGACAGTATAGGTATATTTTTTACCACCATTGAGCAGATGCTTTCTGGAAGATTTGTGAGTGTACTTCAGATTTTTACTGCTGATAGTTGCCAGCGTGGTCCACTTCTTCGCACCGGCCTGTTTGTAATAAATCCGGTAAGAAGTGGCATACTTTGACTTCTTCCAAGTGACCGTTGCGGAATTCTTGGTCGCGGTCACTTTCGTAATCGCCGGCCTTGCGGGCGTTCGCTTGGAGGCCGCCAGGGTGGTGGACTGAAAGACTGCCGGGACAATCAGTGTGATGGCCAGCAGTACAGCAAGCAGGCCGTTCCGCAGCCGGGTCTTGTTAAGTTTCTCTATCATAAATATTTTCCCTCCTTGTATTTTTTTCTTATATATATTTTACAACAGATATATATGGTTTGCAAAAAAAATACACACCACCAAGAATAGTGGTGTGTTTCTGTATATTTATATCATTAATCAGATGAATTATTGTCTGTCCAATTGGCTTTCAATAATTTGTTTTCATTCATATGATTCTTTCCCTCACTAATAGAAGGTATTTCGTAGCCGTCATCGTAAATTACAGCCCAACTTGAAAATGTATAACCATCTCGAATTGGCTTTTTGATATTTTTATCTTCAAGTATCATTCCTGCTGGTACCTGTATTGTGTATTTTTCAACACCGCCTTTATCCGGAAAATATCCCCCATTGGCATCAATTGTAAGGGTAAATTTCTGGTCTGGATTTTCAGCAAATACTTGCACCCAAAACCCTTTATAATAGCCAACTCCTATATGAGTAGCACGTTTGTCTATCAGTGTAACTAGATGGCCTTTGCTTTCTTCCCATAATTCGACTGCTCTTTCAGGACTGCTTCCAGTTGTAATATTTTCACCTAAAATATTACCTGCGCCAGCCGCATGGTAAGCTGTGGCATTATTTGTTCCATCTGGTCTTTGATGACTAAATTTTATGTAAATTTCTTTCGCTCTTACAGCTGCACCAGCATTCAAAGCTGCATTTTCTTTTACTGTCGAACTTCCATATTTTTTTCTTACTTTATTCGTTAACCGAATAACTTCTTTTATATCTTTTTTTACCTGTTCCGGGCTTTCCGGTTTCGGCGTTGCTGTCGGCTCAACTGTCGGAGTGGCAGTAGGCGTTGCAGCCGGTCTCTCCGGGATGACAACCTGCATTCCGGCTTTGTTATAACTGCCGTAAGTCTTATATGTCTTGTTATAACCTCTTACCATATAGTAGTAAGTCCTTCCGGCTTCCAGCGGATATCTGTCACTGGACTTGTGCACGTATTTCAGCGTCTTTGCACTGACGTTTGCAATCCTGGTCCACTTTGTGGTGTCAGAAGAGCGGTAGTAAACCAGGTAGTTCGTAGCATTGGAGGCCTTGCTCCAGGTTATGGTTGTCTGGCTGTAGCCGTTTGGCTTCGCGTTGGCCTTTACGGTAGACGGCACGGCCGGAATAGTGACGGTCTTGCCTTTTTTATCGTAAGAACTCCATTTCTTACCGTATTTATTGTATGCCCTGACTGTATAGGTATATTTTTTACCACCTTTGAGCGTTGCTTTCTTGCTTGACGTATGCGTATAACTGGTCTTGCTTGCACTGACATTTGCCAGGGTTTTCCAGGCTTTCGTCCCGGATTCTTTCCAGTAAATACGATACTGTGTTGCGTTGCTTGCCTTTTTCCACTTGATAGTAACCTTGTTGCTGCCGGATGCCGTAACACTGGAGAGTGTGACCTTGCCGGGTGTCCTGGATGCTGCCTGTGCCGGTACTGCTGGAATGAGCAGCATGACAGCAAGAGCCAGGACCAGCAGGCGGGATAAGGCAGAAAACTTTGTCTGGATGTGTCTTAACATACTTTTTCCTCCTTCTGTAGCCATTGATAAGTCTGGTTTCATTTTACTACAGAAATAAGTGTAAAGAAATAAAGATATCAGGAAATCTCTGTTTTTTTGTTCGTTACAAAAAAATAATTTTTATTTTTTACACTGCAAAGAAAATCAAGCATATTATTGTTGAAATCCAAAAGAGAGGAGAAACAAATATGCGGAAAATGCACTTTGAATATGTCTATAAATATAAAAAGTATATAAATTTTTGCGGGTTATTTTTCGGAGCGTAACCTTTTCCGCAAAAATTTGAATTGTGGATTTCTTTGTGACATAATGGATTTGTAAGCAAAAAGAACTCGCGAGTGAAACCATAAAAACTGTTTTCCCGGAAGGGACTTATTGATAGAGGAGGTACATTTATGTACGAGAATTATGTTGAATTAAATAATAACATCGTGAAAATCTGTGATTGTTTTACTGCCCCAGAGGATGCAGAAGATATAAGGGTAGGAGAGGAAATCAGCAGGATTGTCCGCAGAGCATTTCTTTATAGATTCATGAGTTATGTAACAGATGATTGTGAGAATAAAGGAATGGATGAAAAGGAAATGTTGGAAAGAGTTGGACATCACGTTCCCAAAGATGCCCGCTGGCAGCATTTTGTACAGGCCTGCAAGGATGGAAATTTTGATATGGAAGAACTGAAAGCCGCAGTAAAACATATAGGGGATGAAGTGAAAGGGCTGTTTGATGACCTGTCAGCAGGAGAACTGGACAAGGATAACTGTACATTATATGCAGAAGGGAAATCATTTGCGGATGTAATCCTTGCAGTAGATAAATTGCCATTTGAGTATCATAGTAGAACTGATTTTAACGATGATGATGAGTTAGTACAGTATCTTGTTATCAATGAGAGTAACCGCCGCCAGGGATATGATTATGTTGAGATTGAAGAATTTGTACCGAAATATTATAAATCCTGTGAACCAGGGAGTTATTTAGTATCTCCATCGCGACCTTTAGAATTTACTATCATGAATGCAAAAGAGATGAAGAAGGGCGAGACATCCCTGGAAGGAGATGCGGTACGGAAAAAGAAGGATATTTTATTTAATATGTTCAGCCTGTATGCGCAGCGTTATATCCTTCTGGATATCTGGAAGGAGGATGCAAAAGAGAGTGATTCTTCAAAAGAACTTTTGGAAAAAGCGCAGAAACTGTTTGCATATTCTGAAAGTGAAGATGACCCAAGAGACAAAAGAGCACAGGAGATTTACACAGACATTTCCGATTATCTTGAAAATCAGCCGATGGAGTTTTGGGAAACCGTGGATTGCCGGAGAGGGAAACTGGAAGATTTATTATGTGAAGCATATGATAAAGTCTATGGAAAATAAGTTCCCGGATTTCGGGGTGTAATAAGAAGGGAGAGCAGTTGTGTGGGCTGTTCTCCCTTTTTGGTGGAATCAAATTGCCATAGATTAATAATTACGCCCCTGATTCTCACTTACCGTCCTCTGCGCGGATTGGTCCATCCGCTCCAGCAGATATCCGGCCCGGCCAGCCAGGTAGAGGGTATGGTTCAGGGCATAATCGGTCTTATGTAAGATGTGGTCAAAGGTCTCGGTTTTTACCTTGCCGGTCCGTTTACGGATATGGTCAGAAGTCCGCTGTCCGTAAATGTCAGACCATCTTTTTCTACGTTCCCGGAAGTCGGCCAGGTGTGAGACGTCATCCGGTATCTGGCTGCATAGTTTTTCATATCGGCGGGTATGCTCCTGTATCTGTTTCTCGCAGGCGGAAATCTTCTGGTCCAGTGTCTGCAAGTCTGCTTCCATCTGTGCCAGCATCCGGGCCTTGGTTTCATAGTCCTGGATATCGGAAAAGCCTTCCTCGTTCAGAATCCTTCCCAGCCGTTCCTGACGGAAGCGGATGCCTTCTTCCTCTGCCTGGATTGCGGCTTCTATCTCATCAGGACGGCTGCTCCAGGCAGGGAAATTTCCTTCCAGTTCTTTCTTGAGTGTGGAAATGTTTTTTCGAGCCTGCCGGTCTCGTTCCTGGATATTCTCCCGGGCTGCTGTTACACGGCTAACCGATTCCTGTAGGGATTGCGCTGCCTTTTGGAGGGATTCCCGTTGTATCTGGAAGTCCTCCAGGTCATACCGGGCAGAGAGGATTTCACCCCGCAGCCAGCCCATGCGCTCTGCAATGGATTCGTAGAGTTGGTCATTCTTTTGTTTTATCTCTGCTTCCAGTTCGCCCAGAGCCTGGCGGATTTCCTGATTCTTTTTATTTAGTTTTTTGATATCTTCATTAATCTGATACTGTTGGGAATCGGTCTGTTTTGCCCCATGAGGGCCAAGATGGATGCCGGCGACATCATCCAGACCCTGTGCTTGATAAGAGCGGCAGTCCACCCTTTCTGGTATGCCTGCACGTTCCAGGGCCTGGTTTACATGTTCTTCCCAGGATTTCCGCCAGGAAAAGATGGCATCTGTGGAGTTCCAGTACTTCATCTTCGGATTCTCCCGTCCGTAGGGAGTGGAGCGGGGATTGCTGGATGCCCTTACCAGGTTTTCTAGGTAGGCCTCAGAGGGGGTCAGCCAGACTTTTTCCCGGCCTTTGAAGTACGGGTACTGTTTTTCCCAGCCATCCGCCTTGGCCTGGATAAATTCCTCGGCGGTAAAGGCTGCGGTCTCTCCCTGGCGTTTGCAGAGATATTCTTTCTGTGTCTTTGGCTGCCAGTTCCCATTTTTATCCAGGGGCCGCATGGTCAAAAGGATGTGTGCATGAGGGTTCTGGAAAATCATGTCTTTTTCATCCTTCGTTGGCTGGCCGTTCCGGTCAACAGGGATATGCTGCTCATTGGTGACAGGCGGATTGTGGATGCTGAAATCGGCGACCATGCCCTGAGAAACAAAAGCATCCTGGACAAATCCTTGCACCAGTTGGAGGTTTTCCTCCGGTGTCAGTTCATTTGGAAGGGCAATCATGACCTCTTTGGCGAGTCTGGCCCTTCGGTCTTTTTCTGCCTCTTCTACAGAGTTCCACAGATATCCCCGGTCCTGAAACTCTTTCGGCGCATGTTCCGGCAGCACGATTTCGCTGTGTGTCACCCATTTCTTCTTGGTGTAGTCCTCCATGATTCCGGTGTACTGATTTTCTATTTTACTTGCAGAACGGTAGGCGGCTGCGGCCACAACACTTTTTCCGTCATTCCGTTTGATTACCTGCATATGGAATTGAAAGATTGCCATAGATAAAATCACCTCGTTTTTTATTTTTCAATATGGAGAATCCGGGGCAGGATAAAATTTTTTTTCATTCCGTTTTTTATCTTCTCTTTTTTTCTGCATACTGTAAGTGCTGGTAAGGAAGAAACCTTATCAACGAAAATACAACATAAGGAGTTGAGAACATGAGAGGAAAGCAACTTGCAGGGGCCACAGACCAGAAACTGCGGGTCCTGTTCACCTATAGGGGGTCAGCCCCGGCCGGTAGTGAGATTCAGGATGATTACATATCTCTTAATCTGGAGGCTGACGGGAGACCGGAGCCGGCAGCCGCGGCAGTCGTCAATTTTCCGGTGATGGAAGGAGAAAAAGCCTTGTTCATCCATTCCCTGGATGCAGGTGATAACAAGGCAAGGGAGCACCTGCTGGGCGTGATAGAGGATTTCGCCAGGAAGAGGGGGTATCCATCTGTTTACATCCATACCGGGAAACAGAAGAAGCATTTTTTAAAGAAGAATGGCTTTGAAGAGATTTCAGAAAAACCGATTGCCAGGAAGGTCCTGGAACCATGAAAGACTGGCTGTACCGGTTTTGGAAATATCTGAGGACGGAGATACAAAATCCCCGTCCTGGGATAAAAAAGGATATATGGAAATGGATAAACCGTATCTTTTTCAGCGGAATCTGGCTCCAGCCTTTTGCGATGGCGGGGTTAATCCTGTTCTTTCAGAAAGTTTTGGGCGGGGATGTGTCGTACCTCATCCTGTTTGTCTTATCATTCCTGCCGTCTGTCTATGTATGGTCAGAGAACCAGAGGCAGGCTGCGGCCGGAAAGAAGGATTTCAGTATTGAGGATGTATTCCACGAAAAGCCTAATGAATTTTCAAGCCCGTTAAAGCAAAAGGCGATGTACCCAAGGATTGCGGAAGATTTCCTTTTTGACCAGCCACAGGGCGTGGTGTTTGGAAGAACAGAGGAAGGATATTTCAAAAAAGAGCAGAAATATCTGTGCAAGCCGATGGATGCAGCACATTATAAGGATGGCCATGTATTCGTGATTGGTGGGTCTGGCAGTGGCAAGTCCTCTGCCCTGGTCATTCCGTCATTGCTGGCCAGCCAGAATGTTGGTGGATTTTATGTTGACATCAAAGGAGAACTCTGGCGGAAGTCCCGAAGGATGGATGCGGAAGATGTGGTCATCATTGATTTCCAGGACCGGGGGAAATGGGGATGGGATGCGTTGTATCTCCTGAACCACAAAGACCGGGTCACAGGCCAGGATATCCGGGAGAGTATGGAGGAAATCGCAAACAGCCTGATACCCATATCTGCCAAGGATACAGAACAGTTCTGGAAACAGTCAGGACGCTCGCTTTTGGTCGGAGAACTGGTTGGCCTGTATAAGCAGAAAAAGATACATAACCTGTCAGAACTGGTGAATGAGATACTGTCCCGGGATGCCAAGGAACTGGTGGAGGAATTACTGGACGGGGCAGCACCGAGGGCTACAGAGACGAAGTTTCTTTCCTCATTCCGGAACCTTGCGGAGGATACGATGTCGGGAATCGTCCAGCAGGAGCAGGAGTCTTTAAAAATCTTTATCGATGAAGATATCCGATATGGAATGGAGACCAATACCCGGCAGGCAAACCCGCAGATGCTTGAGGAAGGAAGGGCAGTCTTCCTGGCCATCCCGGAGGAAAAACTGGAAGTGTACTACAATTTGGTAAACCTTATTATCGCCCAGGTGTTTGGGAGCCTGATAAAGAGGCCGGAAGGGAGCCGGCCGGTCATGGTCGTGATTGATGAGATGGCCCGGATTTGTGCCCGGGGCCCCGTGCCATGTTTACATTCAGGAATACTTCTCACTGGAAGAAGCCGGAACATCACCCTGATTTTGATAACCCAGAGTTTTGAAGCCCTGGAAAACGCTTATACGAAAGCCGATATCCAGTCGATGATTGCCAATAGTGCATATCTGGTCTGTTTGGATGTACGGAGTCCTTCCACAGCCAAGACCATCTGTGGGATGGCTGGCACTTACAAGGAACGACAGACGACCTGGAGCGGTTCCGGGAAGAACCGTAGTGTCAGTATCTCATACCAGGACAAGCCAGTCCTGGAGCCTTCGGATTTGTCCAGGCTGGTGAAGCAGGATGAGGTCATTATCATATCCGCAGATTACGGGTATTGCAAAGCCAGGAAGTGCTCATACTTCAACGATGCCGTCCTGGGGTCGATGTCTGAGAAGGTGCAGCGGTATAATCAGGAGGCTATGGGGATAGAAGGGAAAGAAGAAATAAAAGAAACAAAAAGACCAATATCAATCCTTCCGGAACGGCCGGAGGATTGTAGAGAAAAATTAATGCGGCTGGCAGAAAAAGGATATGAGACCCTGAGGGAGTCTATCCACCGCCAGTATGAAGGAGGAAAGGAGAAATGGAAAAAGAAGACAAAATCAAACTGCAAAAAGCAATAGAGAAGAGCCTGGGGGAGCAGTGGGAAGTAAAACCCATCACGGTCCCGAAAGTGAACGGCCCCAGGGATGGACTGCAATGCAGGCATGAAGGAGACAGCCATGCTTTAGTTATCTATCCGGATGATTATGCAGGGATGCTGGCGCCCGGGGAGCGCATGGCGGATGTGGGAAGATATGCGGCAGGCCTGGTAGAGGAAAATAGGACAGCCCTGCCGGAAATCACGGACCTGCCATCCGCGGAGGACTTCCGGAAAGGACTGTTCATCCAGTTGGTGAATGCGGATGCAAACAGGGCACTCTTGGAAAATACGGTATATGATTCTGTGGAGGATATGGCGGCAGTGGTGCGCTGTAAGGTAGCCGAGGAGGGAGCGTTGCTATATTCCTTCCGTGTGACGAAAGACAGCCTGCCATTATTCCGGATGGGCCAGAGTGAGGTTTTGGCCGAGGCATATAAAAACACGGCAGCGCAGGAGTTCCAGTTGCGGAATACTGCCGATATCCTGCGGGAGGAACTGGAAAGACAGATAGAAGCGGGGGAAGTGACAGAGATACAGAGGGAAGTGCTGGAAGAGATGCTCGCCCAGGAATCCCCGCTCTATGTCCTGACAAACCAGGAAAAAGTAAACGGTGCCAATGTGATGCTGTGCCCGGAGGCATTACAGAAGGTGTCTGAAGAACTGGGCGAGCCTTATTACATCCTCCCCAGTTCCATCCATGAGGTCATGGTCGTAAGGGAAAGTGAAGATATGGACATCGGAAAGATGAAAGAGATGGTAAAAGAGATGAACCTGTCCACGGTAGAGCCGGAGGACCTGCTCTCTTACGAAGTCTTCCGTTATGACGGCAGGAAACTGTCCGTTGCCAGGGAAGATGTCCAAAAAGTATCGGAAACCGTAGACAGGGTAAAGCATCACAAATGGACGATTTAAGGAGAAAAATATGGGAAAAGAAGAAAAACTGACAGAGTCCGTCCGGAGATATCTGGAACTGAGGCCGGGATTTTTCCGGGTGGATGTGAGGACCGGGGACGGAAGGCTGATAGAGGGAAAGAAAAGTATGTGAGGGGCTCAAAATGCCTCTCATTTTTTATGCAGAAAATGTGGGCTTGTTGATTTACAAAGTGGTGAGGGAAGGAGTAAAATAGATATACATACGCAACAGACAAGGAGGAAAACAGGATGAAAAGAAAGAGGATAATTAGTTGTTTCCTAGCGGTCCTGCTGGTATTGGTGATGGCTATGCCGGTATTCGCTGCATCTGGAAAGACGCCTTCGGCGGTATCTGTAACGAAGGCTGCGGCTGCTAAAAACTCCGTGACAGTCACCTGGAAGCGTGCCAGCAATGCCACATCATACCGGGTGTATTATAAACAGGCCGGTGCGAAGAAGTGGACCACGCTGGCAACTATCAACAGCAAAAAACTGAAGTACACTCACAAGTCTTCCAGGAAATACCCACTCAAGGGTGGTAAAAAATATACCTATACCGTCAGGGCATACAACAAGTACGGCAGGAAATGGAGTTCTTACGATAAGAAAGGTAAGACCGTCACTATTCCGACCGTACCGTCTATTGTAAAAACCCGCGTGAAAACGAACAACTATAAGCAGACTACTGTTACTTGGACAAAATCCATCAATGCTACGAACTACCTGGTTTATTACCGCTCCGCTGACACCACAAAGTGGACCAGGATTGCGAACGTCAGTTCAAAGACCCTGAAATACGTTCACAAGTCCAGCCGCAAGTACCCGGTTGAAGCCGGAAGAACTTACTACTATATGGTAAGGGGTTATAACAAGACATATAAGACTTACGGCAGTTATAACAAAGCAGGAATGCAGGTTGTCATTCCAGAGAGGCCGGTTGCAACGCCAACCGCAACCCCGACAGTTGCGCCGACAGCAACGCCGAATCCGACACAGAAACCGAAGCCTACGGCAACACCAAAGCCGACAGCAACACCAAAACCAACGGCTACTCCGAAACCCACACAGAAGCCAAAGCCTACCGCGACACCAACCCCAGACCCGGACAGCCCGTCTGAGATTAACAAAAAAATCAAAGAGGTAGTCAAGCTGACAAATCAGGTCAGGGTTAAACATGGTTCAGCCGCTGTTGTTGAAGATGCCGCTCTTGATGCCGGTGCAGCGGTCAGGGCGAAAGAGATTTATACAAAGTTCAGCCATGAAAGGCCAGATGGCAGTGACTCCAGTACCGCTTATTTTGCCGCAGGCGCTGGCAATATATTAGCTGAGAACATCACAACCGGTGATACGCCTAAGCGCGCGGTATATTTATGGGAGAACAGCCGTGGTCATCTTGTTGCAATGATTGATAAAGAAGCGACCCATATCGGCGTTGGCGTTTACAAGAACTTCTGGGTACAGATTTTCGCGAAGAACCCGGGCCAGAAATATACACTGACAGTATATGCAAACGGAGGCGCGTTTCCGAGCAAGGGCGGCGTAGAGAAGTTTGAGATGAGTGTTCCGGCCAATGCAGATGTCAAGCTGTCAACCATTGATATTCCGGAAAAAGAAGGCAGCAATTTTATAGGCTGGACGGAGATTGATGGTACATTTAATATTGAAAGTGGATTGACGGATTTAGATGCAATTAAAAGCGGCATAGAAACTCATATGTATGACAATAAAACATTAAAGGCCAATTGGGCAGACACTTCCGACTCTTCAAATTAAACGATACAATTTAAGCTCTCCCAACCTTTCCGGTTGGGAGAGGCTTTTTTTTGAAATCTTTTTATGTTTTTTATGTCCTTTTTTAAACGCTGCTTTCCTTTACAATAGCAAATTATCGATGGACAGGGAAAACTGCGGCCAGGCTTGCCTTCCTGCTGGCCATCACACTGATTGCCCCGGCAGTCTTTCAGTCCACTACCCCGGCGGCCTCCAAGCGAACGCCCGCAAGACCGGCTATTTGCTTAAAATCTTTTCTAAAACTTCCCTGATTTCCGCTTCATTCATAGTCAAAGCATCCGGCAAAAATTCCAGCACCATCTTACCGATATCAACCAGGCGTTTTGTGTAGTTTTTCTTTTCAAGAGCACGCTGGCGGTTCTCTGCTAACTGCTGGCGGTGAAGGGCCTGTTTTGCTTTTAACTGTTCTATTTCTGCAAGTTGCTGTTCAATCGCATCCATTTATCTGCACCTCCTTTTTTGTACGGTCTCTGCGGCTTCGGCTATAGCCTGGACCGGTTTTTCTGCTTTTGTAAGTTTCTGTTCTACTGCGTCAATCATCTCGTTTGAAGTACTGCGTATGGTCTCCAGGCTGGCTTTCAGTTCCTTTACGTCTTTGCCGGAACTCCAACTGGAAATATAGCCGAAAGAATATTCCGAAGTGTCCAGGCCGAGATACTGGCAGACTACAAAAGCAATGGATTCTGCCTGCACCTCTGCGGTGTGTTTATCCGGAAGGTCTGCCGAATGGAGTTTTTCATGGGCCATTTCATGAATCAGGGTCTTGAGAGACTGTGCTTCGGAAAGGCTGCTGTCTATGACGATTTCTTTTTGGATGAGGTCATAATATCCATTTGCATCCCCGGATATTGCTTGGAAGCGGACCGGAACCGGGCAGATATCTAGGAGTATATCTTTTATCTGCTTTTGCCTGTCGCTTAGGCTGCCTTCCAGGTTGTGGCAGAGTTCCGGCAGGGGTTCACCTTCCGTCTGCTTGATGTCAAAGGTATATCCAACCTTAAAGAACGGAATGATTCTTTCAACAACTTCCTGCTTGACACTTCCATCGGGAAGAGTAACAGGTCTGCCGTTTTCGTCTCTTACATCTTTTAAGGATTGGAATTTGATTGATGAGGGGCAGATGATTTGGATTCCGGATTCTCCCTTTTTGACCTGACGGTTCAGAGACTTCCAGCAGGTATAACTTGCACACAGCGTGGCATCCGGTCTTTGTCTGGCAATCAAAATCTGGTTATTCAACGAGTAATTGTGGAGGTGCGACATCTTGGAAAGAAAAGCCCTGTACTTGTCCCCATCCATAAAATCTTTGATGGACTGCTCCAGGCCCGCAGTCAGTTCATTCAGGGCTTCCTGCCTGGATTTGGATTGTTTTTTATCTGTTTTTTTCATATAATATTGCCTCCTTTGGATTTGGGTAATATTAATATGAAGAAAAGATGATGGGGATAAAAAAATTTGCGGGTTTTGGTGTGGAGGGATGGGAGAAGAAAAAAGAGATGGACAGATTTGGGTAGCAATATGTATTTTGAAAGGTTCCGTTTTGTTCTGAGGTATGATATAATCGTTCTGTTGTCCAACCGAGACCCGGCAACGGGAGGAGGTGAGAACTATAAGCGAAATAATAATTACCTTTATCGTTACCGTCGCGGCAGGTGTGACTTGCCATCTCATCTGCAAATGGCTAGATAGGAACGACTAGGACAACAATAGCCTGATGGATACTTGACCATCCTAAAAAACAAGAAGAAGCCCTCGGTTGTAGTGCAAGTACAGCCGGGGGCTTCGTTCTTTGCTATAAGCGTTTAATAATTACCTTTTGCCTACTGGCATTATATCATATGCAAATCTGAAAATCAATATACCGATAAATGGGAAATCGGGAATCATCTGTATCACACATATCGTGAAATATCACAAGAACTTTTTACAATAGAATCATCCTGCTCTTGGCTTTGAAAACGGTTCTGGGGTGACGGCTGGAAGGCGGCAGGGATAGACACAGCCGGAGGTGGTGGATAGTACACCATAATAATGGTGAGTATATGCGCCCTTCCTCTTAATAAATCTGTAGAAAATCAATCTTTTTTAGGGGTATCGGCAGTCGTTCCGGCTGTTATAATCTTGAAATCTTGGTAAAGATGGTGGTCTCGGAAACGCGGTGATGGTGCTTTCGGAAGTTCGGTGATGGTGGTTCCGAAAATGCAGCGATGGTGGTTCTGGAAGTGTTGGTATGGTGGCTTCACAAATGCCAGGATGGTGTTTTGTAGAAAACACTGCAATGGTGGCTTTGTAAATGCAGCCATGGTGGTCCCTCAAATATCAATATGGTGTTTCTATCTTATCCAATCAATCCTTTGTAGCATCGTCAAGAGCCTCCGATTCTGCAGCATTGAAATCCTGGGCTTGCTGTTGGTTAAAGGTCTTGATACATTCAAGCGCAAGGTTATACCACCGCTTGGAGTTCTTCTCTGCATTGTCTGCGTTTTTCTCAGCATAATAAATTTTTGCGGTCAAATTGCTGGTCTCTACCAGAAGTTTGTTGTATGCGTTCTGTAAATCTGAAAGTTGTTTCTTGAGAAGTTCATTTTCGGTCTGTAGAGCAATCAGTTGACGGTCAGGGGACGCCTTGTGCAATGGCATCCATATGGATTCGTCTAAGGGCTTGGTGTTTGTTTGGGGTGGGTTTTCCTTAGAAGTATCCTTTTCAGCAACAAAATCTTTGAAAGGCTGGACTACGTGGTGTTTTGTTGGGTTAGATTTATCTGTAACATAAATGAGCATATCTTTGAGTTGTTCCGCAATGTTGTTGGCATCGCTATCAATCTGTGCCTGAGGTCTCCGGTGCTCGTTCAGAAATTCTACAGCGAAGTCGTCCAGGTATTTAGTCTTGTTCCTTATCTGGATATGGCCCCGGAGTTCAGTATCCTGATATTTAATAACCTGGCGTCTGACCGCTTCATATGTGATTCCCTGGCTGTTCGCATACTGGGGAAGAGTGGTCCCGATTTCATTATCACAAGTCCATGAATGGGTGTTTTCCATAAGTTTTTGTTCCTTTCACAGTACTTTTTTATTTGGTGAGTACATTGTAGCATATGGTAGTGCGTAAATCAATACAAATAATAGTTGCGCAATGTAGCACGTGTAAAAATAAAGAAAATATGAAGAATAAATGGATTTTTGTAAATATGTTGACACAACGTAGCACGAAGCGTATTATAAAAATAAATCACGAAACCACAAACTATCAACATGATTTTTACGCATATTGATTTTATCTCATGAAAGAACAGGAGGAGAAGATTATGAGTGAGAATTTAAACATAGATGTAGCAGCAATGCTGAACCAGTTGCCGCCGGAAATGCAGAAACAGATGCAAGCGCAGATGCAGACTTTCATTAATATAATGAAGGGAGGGCAGAATGCAGTTGTTCCGCAGGCAGGACCATCTGCAATAAATAAAAAAGAAATACCGGAGAATCCCGGATTACAGGATTATACAGAACTGTATTGCGATTGCTTCAAAAAGGGAGAAATCGGATGTGTGACAAGAGCGGAGCAGTTCAGCGATTCGGATATGTACAGAATATTATTTAGTGTAAACTGTGGAGAGATTAGGCGGAATGAAGTGCAGTATCGGTTAGAGATGCTTGCAAAGGAATTAGGCGGAATGGCCCTGGTTCGGTATTTCAAGAAAAATTGTATGGCCGCAAAAAGAGAAATAAAAGAGAGGCAGAAACACGATGATGAAATGGCGGAGCAGGAGAGGAAAAAATTAGCACAAAAAGAAAGAGAAAAAATCCTGGAAACAGGGAATATGACAAAATTTACAGAACTGCCTGAAGGCTGTAAAAATATTTATATTGGTCCTGGATGGGTTGCCAACGATGATGGAATTTATATGCTAGAGGAGAGCGGAAAAACAGTAAGACGGGTAGAGGCGGGGAGATTTCCGTTTTTGATTGATTGTCTATATGAACCGTATGATGCTGGAGCAATCGGTGCTGAGAAATGCGGTATAAGGTTTAAAAGTGTGCAGGGAGATTGGAGACACAAGATTGTGGAGCAGTCAACCTTGATGGACTCACGAGAGGCAATGACGCTGGCCAAAAAAGGATACAGTATCAACAGCCGCCGGGCAATGGCGTTTACGGATTATGCAACCGCTATGCTCGAGGAATCTGCGATGAGGGGTGCTCTCCCAATACATAAAATGGCATCATCATTCGGATGGACGAGCGACAAAAAAGAATTCCTGCCATATACAAATAATGAGTTTGTATTTGAAAAAGAGGATGAATTCCCAGGACTGACACAGGCTATATCACAGTCACAGGGCGACAGAGAGGCCTGGTATAGGGAGTTCAAGGAGATGAGGCAGACTAGGGTAAAGATGTTTAATTTTGCAACGATAGTACTGTTAGCATCCCCTATACTGGGCATGCTGCCAGATGTAGTTAACGGTTTTATCGGAAACATTTACGGAGACACGCACACAGGGAAGACCATTTGTGATTCAATCAATGCCACGATTTTTGGAGATTTTAGAGAGGGCTACGTTATAGCACTAACGCCTCAGTCAACACCGACCGGTATGGAGATTCGTATGAATGCACATAAGAACATCCCATTGGTTGTAGAGGATGCCAATAACGCAGACCCGAATATGATTCCAAAATTCATTATGCAGGCGTCAAATGGAGCCGGAGCACTGAGAGGAACAAAGAATATGGGCAACCGGGCGCAGATGTCCTGGTGCTTGTCATCCCTAGTAAATTCTGAGGCTATCCTGACCTCATATGGAAACAGAGGCGGGGTCAATGGAGGCTCACAAGAGTTTATGCAGTGAAATCTGGGAGCCAGTTTCCGAAAGTTTGGGAAGAAAAAATAGGATATTGGAAAGAGTTTTTTGCTACGAATTACGGATTTGCCGGACGTGATTTTGTGGAAATCCTACAGGGAATGGAACTGGATGAGTTGCAGGCTATGAAAAAGAAATTTTTTTCGCAGATTGTTGCACGTATGCGAGAGATTGGACATTCAGAGACACAGGCTGAGGGACTGGCGATACTGATGCTTGCGGATTATCTTGCTGCAACAAGATTATTTAAAGACGATATTATGTTTACGATTGACGAGTTGATTTCTTTTACTGAGGATGAGGAGACCATCAAACCAGCAAAAAGATTTTATAACAAACTTGAGGACCTGATGATTGGCAATCCTGACCGATTTGAGGGATTGGACGAAAATTTGACAGAGAGAATTGCGGACCCGTTAGACCCAGCCAAATGGGTTGGAGAGTATTGGGGCCTGTATAGAATGGAAAACCAACAGAGATGGTTATGTGTCAGACCGGAGGTTTTAGATAGATGGCTGGCAGATGGCGGCGTTGACAGGAGACTGTTTTTTGATTTTCTGAGAGAAAATGATTTAATCAGAGCAGATAAGGGCGCAAATACCAGGAAGACACCTTCTAAGATATACAGTACTAGACCTAGACTCGTAAATATCAGACTGATAGATAGCGATTGTGCAGATGAGGATGATTTATCACAGCCTGGAGTAGAAGAGAACGCCCCTCAAAACCCATTTTTGAAGGTGGCAGACGAAATCAATACGCAAAGACAACTACAGATTGAAGAAATAGAATTTAAGTAATGAAAGCAAAGCCCGGTTATAGTGCCCGGGCTTTGTTTATGTTCAGAGATGAGGCAGTAGGGGCAGAACGGGCGATAACTGGGCAGTACAAGGACAATGAGAGTAAGGGTTAAGTATTTCAACAATAAAAAATAAGCATTTTTTGCAAAAAATGGCCTGTTTTGTGGCCAGTGCCCTAGTGCCCCGCCCTGCCCGAGTAAAAATATAGTATATATAGAAGAGAAAAATAAAATTTAAGTAAATCTTTTTTCATTTTTAAATTTCTCATATATATATATTACTTCATTCACTAGGGCACTAGGGCATTTTCTATATAATATAAATAAATATACTATATATAGTGTATATACATATGAGATATACTGTATTTTGCATAAATGAAGGAGTTTATACAATGATTAGTGCCCAGGTAGTACTGGGGCAGTACTAGGGCAAATGGGGCATTGATTAATCGGTAGTGTATTGCTATCGGTAGGATATGAGGCCTTATACGAAAAAACACTTTCGCAGCCGATAAGTTATCGGGGAACCGGTACTGTATCACAGCCGCAGAATTGGTTTTCGTGCCAGAGAACCACAGCCATCCGGTAGGGATAACCTGACAACGGCGCAGGCCGCTAGTAACTCCAAGTCTGCCAGTGGAATTGTCTATGGGAACAGGCCGTCCGGGTAAGGCGAAATGCTCCCGCAGGTTGATGAGTACAAGGGCATACAGTCCCGCCTGACGCCGTAAACCTTCTTATATATAAGCAACTCCCCGGGCGTTATCACGTATATTCCAGTCACCGGCCACAAGAACCATCATATCTGGCAATCGTATCCGGCACATCTATAAATCTAATCTATTCCATAGGTCCTGTCCGCATCCATCATCATCAGGCCGCACCAGGCTCTTTTCATCTACAGCCGCCATCACAGGCCGGTCCAGGAGTCCTTGCTGGCACGCTTCGTCAATCATTTCCCGATGCCTTTAACATATCGCAGCCATTCTTGCCGCATCCTGCCCTCATATATCGCCGCTACCGATGCGGCAACCTGTCATGACCTGCCCGCTACAATCACTGTACTTCTTCCCTGCCGCTGGTCCACACTGCCACAGGACGCCATCCCAGGGCTGCCGTTTCCAGCCAATCGTTCTTCCGTACAGCCTTCCCGATGCCCGGCTGCAACTGTCCAGCCGCAGCCTCCGTTTCTACTGTTGCACCTTGTTCTCAAACCCTATCCAGCCTGCAACTCCTCCCGCGTTTCACCCTCCCAGATGCCATTTCCACCAGCCGAAAAATAATCCGCAAAAAAATACGCCTCCGTATTTCCTCAACATATAAAGGATAACGGAAGGGAAAAGAGAAAACCGGGAGGTGAAATCCATGAAACTGTAAAGAAAAACCATTCCGTCATGCGTATGCTGTAAATATGCCATAGCACAACAAGGGCTAAGGAAAATCAACGAAAACCCGCACGCCTGCATCGTTTTTCCAGCAGGCTATATATGTAAAGAAGAAAACAAGGAGGATAAGACCATGAGAAAGATTTTACATGGAAGATTATATGACACAGACACAGCCAGATATATTGGTAGTAACCAGAGCAGTTGTTACAAAAGTGACTATCGCTATTTTGAAGAGGATTTCTATAGGAAGAAAACCGGAGAGTTCTTCCTGCATGGCAAAGGAGGCCCGGCATCCAGATATGCGGAACGCCTGGAAAGCGGTGGCTGCATCGGTGGAGAGCAGATTATCCCATTGCCAGAGGAAGAAGCAAGAGAATGGGCGGAAGAGAACCTTACCGTTGAAGAATGTGAGGGACTTTGGGGAACTTGTGAAGAATAAGAGGGACTTTGCTAGGAAACGGTTTTACACCACGAAAGGAGATACTGATATGAGACCATTAAGAGAAGTTTACAGTGACATCACAAACCTGAAATGCAGAAAGGAAATCCAGAAGGCCTATGATGTGGTAAGGGATAGATATCAGGTGTTTGCAAAGAAGGCTCAGGAGATTGTAGAAGACACGCAGATGTCCATGATGCTGGATAGGATGCAGGAACTGGTACAGCAGGGCAAAATGATGAACATGTTGTCAGAGGAAGAGGTCATGGAGGAAAGCCAGAAACGGCTTGATAAGGAATGCACACAAGAACTGGCTGCCGTCAGGGAGGCCAATACAGAGTTCATGAGGGTATGGGGAAAAGCACTGCTGGAATACCCAGAAGAGAGTGTGAGAATCTGTCAGTTGGGCTGGAATGTCGGCGAAGAATTGAAAAGAAACGATATCCAGTATCTGAACAAAGAAAAGATGTGGAATGGCCCGGATACGGAATGAATCCCGGATATCTGAAGACTTGGGCGGGCTGGACCGGCAGCCTGCTCCCGATGAAAAGATGGACCCGCAAAAAAACAGACGGGATGATTCTTTTGACATATAGATGATACAACCGGTAAGGAATCAGGACGAAAGGAGATTTTACATATGGAACAGAAACATACTACTTGGCACGGAGCGGAACTCAGTCTTGCAGCGATAAAGGCTGGCTTCGTAGACTATTTTGCTGCGGCAGAAGCAGTTGACGCAGAATACTACGACATCGATGCCGAAGATGAGGGGACCTGGGAGTTGGTAAATGGCGATGACCTGTATTTCAGGGACAGCGAGGGTGAGGCCTATGGTTCGGAAATGGCCTTGGAGAGAGTCCGGGAACTGGAGGCGATGATTGCCGGGGCCGAAGAGGACCAGGACACTTCCAGGTGGGAGAAAGACATAGAACTGCTGACGGCGAGATGTGAGGTCATAGAGCCGTGTGAGTATTACCAGGTGCCAGAGGAAGGGGCAAGGATACTGCTGGATGAATCCGAGGAACTGGTCTATTACAACGCCAGGCTGGAGGTCTATGTATGGGGTATCTGCCACCTTGGGCTGAATTGGAAACGGGTGCTCACGACTATCCCGGTCCGATAAGATTTATAGACCGGTAAAGACACTGGCAGGCTGCACAGACGGCCAGCCCGGATAAAAATGTTACATACCAAAATTTATACGTAAAAAGGAGATTATATTATGATGAAGAATCCAAAAGAATGCGTTTGTATCCAGAAGAACCAGACATTTTTTGTGCTGAATGAGTTGACCATACCAGAATGCAAGGACGGCAGCGAGCCGCTGACCTTCCATCACGATACGTTCAGCCGTTTTAAATTTGTCCTTATCAACAAAGAAAAGAGACCGGCCACAGCCAATGTGCCGGTAAATGAACTTCCGGCCATCTTCCAGAAAATCCGGAACCTGAGCCTCCGGGATATGTTATCGGTACAGAAACAGAAATCTGAGCCGTCAAAGAGCCCGGCATACACGACTACGATTAATGCAGGGACATTAAAAGGAAAGACTCCGGCAGCACTGCTCCTGGAGGATGCACAGACTAATAAAAGGCTGTTAATCAACCAGAAGAACTGGCTTGAGAGCAATTTAGGCAGGTATCCAAGGAACGCGGCACAGATAACAGCAATCGAGGATGCCTTGAGACTATACGAAGCAGGACAGTTGAATGCGGAGGAATCCAAGGCTGGATTCCAGGCAGAGACAGTCTACAGTTCCGGCATGAGGCCACTTATCCGTCGGAAACGCGGCGATAAATACTTTGTGTATGAAATCTCTATCCGCTGGGACGGAGCCTCTGAGAAACCGGTAGAAATTGATATCCGGAACTACTATGCACCGGTCACGAGGACGGAAAAAGGCCTTTTGAATGTAAAAGCGAAGGAACGTGAAGGGGAAATCCGGAATGAGATATCCCTTACCCTGGAAGAGTGGCTGTGGGTGGAACATATGCTGGAAAGCAATATCCGGACCTTTGAAGACCTGTATGCACGGAATCATTACAAGCAGGCATACGAGGCAGAAAAGGAACTCAGGGAAGCACTGAGAAAGGATGGAAAGATAGCATCATAACATCATAAGGAATTTGGAACAGGAGGCCTGGAAACAGACCTCCTGGATGTATAATCGGGTTGATTGACGTTTCTGCTATGACATGTTACTATGGCGGTGAAAAGGGAACACGGTCGATAGATGGCTGATTAAATATAAAGTTGGATAGAGATTGCTGCTTCATTTACCAGACTGGGGCGGCTGTTTCTATGTCTTGAGGAGCCGCAATCGAGAGATTTGTATATAAGAAAGAAGATGTGATATGGAAGAAAAAAATACAGATGAGCCATTAAGTCATGTATGCCTGAGATATCTGGCAATCATTGTTATAACAGTTGCTGCAATGATTTTCCTGTATACGAAAATCCTGATAAATGCTTATATCCCATCAGATTCCATGGAAAACACTTTGATGACAGGTGACAGACTGATTGGGAACCGTATTGCATATCAGTTTGGAAACAATCCGGAACGGTACGATATCATCATGTTTTATGCTCCGGATGAGCCTGACGAACTGTATATCAAACGGGTCATTGGATTGCCAGGGGAGACTGTGCTTATAAAGGATGGAAAAGTTTATATCAATGGTTCACATACAGCATTAGATGATTCCTTTATACGTGAAGAAATGGAAGAGGAGCCAGAGATGGAATTTCATGTCCCGGAAGATAGTTATTTTATGCTTGGAGATAACCGGAATGAATCGCTGGATTCCAGGTATTGGGACAATCCCTATGTGACAAGGAGCAGCATTGTAGCAAAAGCATGGTTCAGATACTGGAAGGGATTTAAGATGCTGGATTAAAACAATCCCGTTGAAAAGAAGAAAACAATATAGTATAATACAGGCACAAGGTTTTTCTTCTATATTTTTTCGCACTGCCTTTTGACATTTTTTTCGTAACATCCCTTGTCAAAAA
>ERZ1673747.1276-NODE-1276-length-27144-cov-45.355864_pt1 | contig 27144 bp, 18 predicted proteins | sample MGYA00580220_ERZ1673747 | MGnify/ENA primary metagenome ERZ1673747 (study PRJEB41218, sample SAMN15661769) | gut metagenome | host: Homo sapiens | place: Canada: London | collected 2015-08-20/2019-03-30 | study: EMG produced TPA metagenomics assembly of...
TCTAGGTACTATGACATGTATGCGCAGGGCGGTGTTACATATACGCCCTTTACGAGCGCCTAAAGGCGTTCCCTTTCTTCCTGTGTCTGTTCCGTTCTTAACGCTCACGAGCCTTGAGAGGCTCGTGGCTAAACGAAACAGCCCCAGTCAGAAACCCTATTTTTAGTCTGATAGTCCATGCTCATTCATGCTATCAAAGTGAAAACATCTCTTATATATGCTTACTCAAGTGTGTGATTGACCCTAGCGTGCTTAATCACTCTGTCTGATAAGATAATAACGCCACTAGAATTACTTGTCAAGAAGTTTCGATTGACTTTTCGATATATATTAAGTATGATATGCTTATAAATGACAATAAAAGCAACGAAAGGAGCGGTTATACTAAGTTATGGAGTATTATGAAAAGAAAATCAGTTTCTTAGGAGAAAACATACAAATCATAAGAAAACACAGGGGAATGAAACAACAGGAACTTGCCAATAAAATCGGTATCAATATGCAGAGCCTTTCCAAGATTGAACGAGGTGTGAATTATCCTACCTTTGATACATTGGAAAAGATAATGGACGTGCTGGGAGTAACACCGAATGAATTATTGTCGGGGGAATGGAAATATATTGACCACACCGAGCCATATATCATGGACGTTATCAAACGAGAACAGGATTTTAATGTTTCCTTAGATTATTTGTCTGAAAATGAATTTTTCAATGACGAAAAAGAATGTAGATTTTACATGGAAACTACATTGATTAGATACATTAGCAATTATCTTTCTAGTGAGGTAGTAGAGTTGGAAGAACTTATGGAAATCAAGCAGTTGATACAGCGTCAGAAATTGGAACGCATGATGAAAGTACATAAGGAAATGCGAGGGTTAGACCGATACAGAGAACAGCCCAAAGAGTATAAATATCACGACCCTTATGATGATTGGATATTCCGTCAGCTTGCAGATATAGACAACAGAAACAACATTCCCAACACTTCGCCACAATTAGATTTTAATGAAACGGACTATGAAGATTATCTAAAAGAGAAATGGAATAGAGGACTTTAATTTTCCTCTTGCATGAAAGATACAGCAAACAAAAAGCCCAATCAAGAGTGCAAAGCACCACCAATGGTGGTAAGGCTCTTTACAGGGTTCTTTCTTTTCTGTGGTGGGTAATCAAGCGAAAAATGAAGAAGTGTTTTGTCATGCTTTATATTTTTATCCCGACTTTGATAATTCAGATTGTGAAAATGATTAAATACAGAAAAGCTAAATAACACGATTTATATTAGCATCACTTTAATGATAAATTAGTTAGAGTGGTGCCTTATTTTTTTCTCTGTACAATCACTTAAATAGGTGCTATAGTAATGGGTAGATAGTATTCGAACAGAAACTATACCACATATTTTTTATTTTTAAACCATGAGGATTATATCAGTTTGAACGAGACCTCATCCATGCAGATTTTCATGATTGTCACTTCCCAGAAAGGAGTGATCGATATGAGAGCAGGATTTATCGGAGCGGGGAAAGTAGGATTTTCCCTTGGAAAATACCTGAAGGAAAACGGCGTAGAGATTACGGGTTACTTCAGCAAATCACCGGAATCAGCTAAATCAGCAGCAGATTTTACTAACACAAAACTATATAAGAGTATAGAGGATATCTTAAGTGACAGTGATACCCTGTTTATTACTGTGCCTGATGGACAGATAAGCAAAGTATGGGATTATATGAAGAATCTGGATATTAAAAATAAAAATATTTGTCATTGCAGCGGTTCGATTTCATCAACCGTTTTTTTTGATGGTGAAAACCTCGGTGCAAATATCTATTCGGTACATCCCCTATATGCAATAAGTGATAAGTGCGAATCATGGAAACACTTGAATAAGGCTTATTTTACTGTGGAGGGTTCGGCAGAGAATCTAGATGAGATTAAGAGTATCTTTGAGCGAGCAGGAAATAAGGTAATCGCAATGGGAGCGGAAAATAAATCTCTTTACCACTGCGGTGCAGTAGTTGTAAGCAATCTCGTAAACGGACTTTTTCAAGTGGGGGCTGAAATGCTTGTAAAATGCGGCTTTGATAAAAAAGATGCAAAGAAAGCCTTAGTGCCTTTGTTTACTGGAAATGCCGACACATTGGCAGAAAAAGGAGTTGCGGCTGCCCTCACAGGTCCTGTTGAGCGAAATGATTTGTCGACTATCACAAAACACATTGAAGCTATTAAGGCAGCATGGATAAACGAGTCTGAGGAAAAGGTGGGATATGAGATGATATATCTTTTGCTTTCAGAAAAGCTTCTCAGTATTGCACAGGAAAAACATTTAGACAGTGACTATTTGAAGATGACGGAGGTAATTAAAAATGAAAAACACAGTATCCACTTTTAAAGAACAGAAGGTTAAGGGCGATAAGATTACAATGCTGACAGCCTATGACTATTCGACAGCTAAATTGATGGATCAGTCAGGTATTAACGGTATTCTCGTTGGAGATTCTCTTGGCATGGTTATGCTCGGATACGAAAATACTTTGCCGGTAACAATGGAAGATATGATTCACCATACAAGAGCAGTTACAAGAGGTGCCAAAGATGCCTTAGTAGTTGGAGATATGCCGTTTATGTCATATCAAGTTTCAGTTGAAGAGGCCATGTATAACGCAGGAAGACTTATGAAAGAAGGAAGATGTCAAGCAGTAAAGCTAGAAGGTGGAGCCTCTGTTTGTCCACAGATTAAAGCTATTACAGCTGCTTCAATTCCTGTTATGGCACATATTGGACTTACACCTCAGTCAGTGAACGTTTTTGGAGGCTTTAAAGTTCAGGGAAAAAGTGAAGAGGGAGCAAAGAAACTCATTGAAGAGGCAAAAGCTGTTGAAGAAGCAGGAGCATTTGCGATTGTTTTGGAATGCGTACCTGCAAAATTAGCGGAAATTATTTCTGAAAGCATTAATATTCCTACAATAGGAATAGGTGCAGGATCTGGCTGCGATGGACAGATTCTCGTTTATCAGGACATGCTTGGAATGGTCTCTGACTTTACACCTAAATTCGTAAAACAATTCGCAAAGGTAGGAGATGTAATGAAAGAAGCCTTTGCTGCATATATAGAAGAAACTAAACAGGGAAGCTTTCCAGCACCTGAACACACATTTAAAATTTCAGAAGATGTAATTAACAAGTTATATTAGGAGATAGAACGATGAAAATAGTAAAAACCGTAGATGAAGTGAGAGTTATAGTCAAAGAATGGAAGAAAGAAGGTCTTACAGTAGGTCTTGTTCCTACTATGGGATTTTTGCACGAAGGACATAAGAGTTTAATTACAAGGGCTGTTTCAGAAAACGATAGAGTTGTTGTCAGTGATTTTGTAAATCCGACTCAATTTGGAGTAGGGGAAGATTTGGAAAGCTATCCGAGGGATTTGGAAAGGGATACTATGCTATGTGAGGAGGCAGGTGCTAATTTAATATTTAATCCTGAGCCGGAAAATATGTATTTTGACGATTTTTCAACATATGTAAACATAGAAAGTCTTTCAGAGGAACTTTGTGGAAAATCACGACCAATACATTTCAGGGGTGTAGGCACAGTAGTATCTAAACTTTTTAATATTGTAAATCCCGACAGAGCTTACTTTGGTCAAAAGGATGCACAGCAGCTTGCGATTATAAAAAGAATGGTTAGAGATTTGAACTTTGATATCGAAATTGTGGGCTGCCCTATAGTTAGAGAAGAGGATGGTCTTGCAAAGAGTTCAAGAAATACATATCTAAGCAAAGATGAGAGAAAGGCGGCACTAATTTTAAGCAAAGCAGTTAAGCTCGGAGAAGATATGGCAAAAGCAGGAGAAAAAGATACAGATAAAATTGTATCAGAAATGATTAAGCTTATTGAAACTGAGCCTATGGCGAAAATAGATTATGTTCAGGCTGTAGACGCTGTTTCAGTTAAACCGGTCAAGGAGATGACAGCACCAGTACTAGTTGCCATGGCAGTTTATATCGGCAAAACCAGATTGATTGACAACTTTATTTACGAAGGTTAAACGGGGGTTAAATATGACATTTGAAATGTTAAAGGGGAAGATACACAGAGCTACAGTAGTTCAAGCAGAACTTGATTATGTAGGAAGCATCACTGTAGACGAAGACTTACTTGACAGTGCTGGAATTTTGGAGTATGAAAAGGTAAGTATCGTAGATATAAATAATGGGAACAGATTTGAGACATACACAATTGCAGGAGAAAGAGGCAGCGGAATGATATGTCTCAATGGAGCTGCTGCAAGATGTGTTCAGACAGGTGATAAGATAATCATAATGTGCTATGCACAGATGACTCCAGAAGAGGTAAAGAAAAATCCACCTAAAGTAGTATTTGTAGATGAGGATAACAAAATATCAAGAGTCGCAAGATACGAAAAACATGGTAAGCTATAAGACATGTAATTTGCAAATAAAAAAGGGAATTTCGGTAATTAAAAAATGTAAAAGGTGAAGAATATGTCATCTGCCCTCGTTGTGAGCAAGAAGTTTATAAAGAAGTAATAATTTATCCATTTTGTAACTTTGGCATAATGGCATGGCTTGAAGGAGAAAATGATGAAAATAGCAAACCAGTGAAAGATAAATCTAAGTAAAATCTCAGCTTAACAATTTAATATCTATATTTACAAAGCAGTTGGTCTTATGATTGACTGCTTTTAAAAAAGACACCGTTTAGGTGTGAGGTCTTTTTAGTGTTATTTATAGTCATATCAAGGCTCGTTTAATTATGGTAAATTCGTGGTAAAATGAGTGCTTTTCTATACTTCAAAATATTTGAAAGTATAGTGTTTATACGGATAATCAAAAATTAGATATAAAATTTACGAAAAATAATAATAAAAAAAAGACACTATTGATAGTTGGTTAGTCCAAATTATCTAATTACTCAAAAGAGTAACCGCATTCCTTGGGCGAGGGGCGGTTACTTTTTTGATTGATTTATATACGCTATCAAAATCGTTACAACAATACTAAGTATCATTAGTACGATTGTAGAGTAAGAAAAGGACTATTTGACAGTTTTTCGTACATTTTTAAGGAAGTTCCTTAATTGAAATAACAGGAAATATATGATAAAATTGAGAAGGTTTAATAGTTTTTTCCCGATTTTGCCCCCTTTACATTGCACACACTTCGGCATACTTTTGCTACAAGAGCAATCGAATATGGCATGAACCCCAAAATATTGCAGAAACTTCTGGGACATGGTACATTACAAATGACAATGGGTTTGTACTGCCACGTAACAGAGGATACGCTGTTTTTGGAAACGGAGAAGTTTAAGAGAAGGTGTAGTTGAGCATGAAGTGGTGTAAAAATGGTGTAGCAGGGGATGAAACATAGAAAGTAAGGGCGAGAAAAGCCCGTAAATACGGAGGTTTTAAGAAAGATGGAAAGTTATAAGCAGGAATTTATTGAGTTTATGGTGGACAGCGATGTGCTGAAATTTGGAGAATTCACATTGAAAAGCGGAAGGAAATCTCCGTTTTTTATGAATGCAGGCGGATATGTGACAGGTTCGCAGCTTAAAAAGCTCGGCGAATATTATGCGAAAGCGATCCATGACACATACGGAGATGATTTTGATGTGTTGTTCGGACCTGCTTATAAGGGGATTCCTCTTGCGGTTGTAACTGCGATCGCTTACAGTGAGTTGTATGGAAAAGAAGTACGATACTGCTCGGACAGAAAAGAAGAGAAAGATCACGGAGCAGACAAAGGAAGCTTCCTCGGAAGTAAATTTAAAGACGGCGATCGAGTTATCATGATCGAAGATGTAACGACGTCAGGAAAGTCGATGGAAGAGACCGTTCCGAAAGTAAAGCAGGCCGCTGATGTGGAGATCGTCGGATTAATCGTATCTCTTAATCGTATGGAGGTCGGAAAAGGGGGAGAAAAATGCGCCCTTGACGAGGTGAAAGATCTGTATGGTTTCGATACGGCCGCGATCGTGACGATGGAAGAAGTCGTGGAACACTTGTACAACAAGCCGTATAACGGAAAAGTTGTGATCGACGATACATTAAAGGCTGCGATCGATACATACTATGAAACATATGGAGTAAAATAAAACGGGGAGGCGCTTTATGGAAAAGGCATATCTTACAATGAAAAACAGTGGTGCAAGTAGCATTACACTTGGGATTATCGTTCTCGTTGTCGGAGTGGCAACAGGAATACTTGCAATCGTGAACGGAGCAAAATTACTCAAACATAAAAAAGAGATTACATTTTAAGCAGCTTGACAGCTTTCAGGGAAACTGTGAAAGGACACGGATGAAAGAGAGATAAATAAACAGAAAGAAAAATAAGGGACTAAGCCGGAATACAGGCAGTCCCTTTTTGCAACGGCGGCGGAACGAAGTCTGGGTTTGCCTGAGACTTTGCGGCCGTGTATAGTCCCGGAGCGCGCTTTTTTAGCGCTTCCGGTGATTTGAAAAAATTACTGATAGGGAGAGTTCCTTGTGTGAGGAGAGTTATTTTTGAGTATAAAAAAAGAGCGGATTTATAGGATATTTGGGAAAATCCTGTTTTTACTATATATTGTTTTTTTGATTTATTTTCTGTTTCTTGCGGAATGGTACGGAAGAACGGAAGTGACGGAAGAGTATAGATATAATCTTGAATTATTTAAAGAAATCAGACGTTTTCTTACTTATAGAGAACAGCTTGGCATGTTTACGGTGCTTGCGAACCTTCTCGGGAATATTATGATCTTTGTTCCTTATGGTTTCTTTATTTCCATGGCGGGAAAGTCCATGGGATTTTTTAAAATATTATTTTTCAGTATGGCGCTGAGTCTGGGCGTGGAAACAATACAACTTTTTACGAGAGTAGGAAGTTTTGATGTCGATGATATTTTATTAAATACAATCGGCGGAGTTTTAGGATATATTTTGTTTGTGGTATGCAGTCGGATAAGGAGAAAACGTTATGTTCGGAAAGGAAAAAAAGGCAGAAGATAAGAAAAAAGAAACTGCTTTGAAACGGGAGGAAAACCGGAAAAAAAGCGGGGTGAAACATAAAAAGCCAAAGCAAAAACAGGCGGGCAACGGAAATCTTTCGTGTCTGTTCGGATTAGGTTCGGCCGCAGTGTTGGCGGGATGTATAGCATACGCGTTTGTCCGAAGAGGAGAAGCCCCCGGGATCATAGGAGGTATTACGATTATTTCTTTGATACTGGCAGGATACGGAATTTATTCGGCAATTATAGGATTTCGGGAGAGAGAACGCAGTTATCTGACGTGTAAGATCGGTATTGTCATGAATGCGGCGGCGATTATTTCATTTTTTGCGGTATTTATCAGAGGTTTGAATTAGTAAGCAAAAGATAAAAAGTAGTGAAAAAAGATAAATAATAAAGAAAAGTAAACAGATGAGCGGGAGGGAAAGGAAAATGCAGGAAGTGTCAGAAAAATACAACAACGATTCATATAGGGAACGGCATGCGTTGTCGGTAGAACGTCTTCGCACGCTGCCTTTTGAGGAATCTGTGGAAGATTCTTATATCGCGTATTTCAGATTGGTTGCCCTGTTTTTGCTTGAAGTGGAAAATGTGCGGATTCAGGTGGAAAGCGGAAAATGGGATCAATATAATGAAGAAGACATGAGACAGATCAACGAAATCCTTTATAGTGATATTGTCGGGGATGCTTACGAAAAAAGCTATGCAAATCCGAAATATGCATGCAGCTGGTTTGAGCCGGAGATGGGAAGGCTTTTGAGTTTTCTCTATGTGGAAATGCGCTCCGGCATCCCTTATGCGTTTGAAGGCAGACTTGATTATCTGACGATTTTGTATGAATTGTTTATCGAGGTATATACGTATTTTGAAAATTGCCGGGCAGATGGCGCTGAACCGGAAATACGAAGAGTAAGAGATATCGTGTATTGGTATGCAAGCGATTATTGCGACGTATTTTTGGCAGATCGGATTAAAGAACAGATCGATCCGTCGTATTCGTTTGCGGCAGATATTATCGAAAATGCAGATTTGAGCAGCGACAGGTATTTGTATCGTTTCGGAGAATATATTACAGAAAATGAGCTGGGAACTGCGCGCCGTCTCAGGTCGCTTCCCGAAGAGACGATTCAAAAGATGGCGGACGTTTACACGGAAGGATATCGGATCGGATTTATCAATACAGGAAAAGATCTGTCCAAAAAATCAGTCGTAAATATTCGTTACAGCCTCGGATTTGAACGGGTCATAAGAGCGGCGATCGCAAATTTTCGCGCTATGGGGTTAAAACCCGTAATATACAGGGCGGCGTCGGGTGTGATCACGAAAAGAGAGCATCACAAAATCGGATATTTCGGCGCTGTGGCAAACTGGCAGTATGAGTACGATCACAGACAAGATCAGGCGTTATTTATGGATAAACGCTATATTGAACGGCGTCTGGAAGTGATGCATACTGTTTATGAACAAAATAAAGAACAGGCAGCGCAGTTCGCAGGACCTGCCGTGATGGAAACATTCGGAGAAAAGCCGTTTTCACCGAAAGCAGTACCGGAAGCTCCGGCTTACTGTGAAGAGCAAAGGGAGCTTGCGCTTCAATACGACAGCAGATCCGGTCAGATCACAAATGAATATATCAAAGGAGAAGAGAGAAGTTTTACGATCATTGCATATCCTGTGCCGAAGATCGGTCCGAAATATGAAGAAATTTTCGATGAAGTAATACGAATTAATACGTTAGATGCAAAATTATATGAGAAAGTTCAACAGACGATGATCGATGCGCTCGATCAGGGAGAAAAAGTCCGTGTGATCGGAAAGGGAGAGAACCGGACGGATATGGAGATTCGGCTTTGGTCGTTAAAAGATGCTCGGAAAGAGACGATTTTTGAAAACTGTGTGGCAGATGTAAATATTCCGGTAGGCGAGGTGTTTACATCACCGGTGCTGGAAGGAACGAACGGAGTTTTGCATGTCAGCCGGGTGTATCTTGACGGTTTGCAGTATAAAGACCTTGAATTGAAATTTAAAGACGGAAAGATCGTTGATTATAGATGCGGCAATTTTAAAGACGAGGAAGAAGGCAGACGATATATTTTTGATAATGTTTTGAAAAATCATGATACTCTTCCGCTTGGCGAATTCGCAATCGGAACAAATACGACTGCTTATGCCGCGGGAAAAAAATACGGGATCGAAGATAAGATGCCGATTTTGATCGCAGAGAAAACAGGACCTCATTTTGCAGTGGGCGACACATGCTATTCATGGAGCGAAGACGTCCGTGTATATAATCCGAACGGAAAAGAAATCGTTGCAAAGGATAATTCTTGTTCGCTGAAAAGAAAAGAAGATCCGTCTGCGGCATACTTTCAATGTCATACAGATATAACCGTACCTTATGAAGAGTTAGAAGAAATAAGTGTAGTGACAAAAGACGGGAAACACATTATACTAATTAAAGACGGAAGATTTGTGCTTCCGGGAACTGAGATTTTAAATGAACCATTAAAACAACTCGAAAATTGATTTGAGATTTTAAGGAGGAAATAACGTGCCAAAAGTAGGAATCGTAATGGGCAGTGACTCTGACCTGAAAGTGATGAGCAAAGCTGCGTCAATGTTGGAAAAATTCGGAATTGATTATGAAATGACGATCATTTCCGCACATCGTATGCCGGATGTATTTTTTGAGTGGGCAAAAGCTGCGGAAGGAAAAGGGATTAAAGTAATCATCGCAGGAGCCGGAATGGCTGCACATCTTCCGGGAATGTGTGCGGCGCTGTTCCCGATGCCGGTGATCGGAGTGCCGATGTCAGGAAAGAATCTGGATGGTATGGACGCTCTTTACTCGATCGTTCAGATGCCGCCGGGAATTCCGGTTGCGACTGTTGCGATTGACAGTGGAATGAACGCTGCGATTCTTGCGGCAAAAATCCTCGCTGTATCAGATGAAGAGGTATTAAAAAAGTTAAAAGACTATTCGGCAGAGATGAAAGATACCGTTCAGGCGAAAGCCGATCGTCTTGCCGAGGTCGGATATGAGGAGTATTTAAAGTAAAGGAGAAAGTGGTATGGATTATAAGAAAGCAGGAGTTGACATAGAGGCCGGTTACAGATCAGTAGAACTTATGAAAGAGCATGTGAAAAAGACGATGCGTCCGGAAGTGCTCGGAGGACTCGGAGGATTTTCGGGAGCATTTTCTCTTGATAAGATCAAAGAAATGGAAGAGCCGGTACTGCTGTCGGGAACAGACGGCTGCGGAACGAAAGTGAAGCTGTCGATGGTGCTTGATAAGCATGACACGATCGGAATCGATGCTGTGGCAATGTGTGTGAATGATATTGCCTGTGCGGGAGGAGAACCACTGTTTTTCCTTGATTATATTGCATGCGGCAAGAATGAGCCTGAGAAGATCGCATCAATCGTAAGCGGAGTGGCAGAAGGATGTCTTCAGTCGGGAGCGGCGCTGATCGGAGGCGAAACGGCGGAACATCCGGGACTTATGGCAGAAGACGAGTACGATCTTGCCGGATTTGCGGTAGGAGTATGCGATAAAAAAGATATGATCACAGGAGAAAATCTGTCTGCCGGAGACGTTTTGATCGGAATGGCGTCTACGGGAGTTCACAGCAACGGATTTTCACTTGTAAGAAAAGTATTTGATATTACAAAAGAATCTCTTGATACATATTACGATGAATTGGGATGTACTCTCGGAGAGGCGCTTCTCGCTCCGACAAGAATTTATGTGAAAGCGCTTAAGAGTATTAAAGAAGCGGGAATAACGGTGAAAGCATGCAGCCATATTACAGGCGGCGGTTTCTATGAGAATGTTCCGCGTATGCTGATCGACGGTACTCGAGCGGTGATCGAAAAAGACAGTTATCCGATCCCGCCGATCTTCAAGATGCTTGCAAAAGAAGGCGATATCGAAGAGCAGATGATGTACAATACGTTTAACATGGGACTTGGAATGATCGTTGCCGTTGATCCGGCAGATGTGGAGAAAACTCTGGAAGCGATCAAAGCGGCAGGAGATGCGCCGTATGTAGTCGGCCGCATCGAAGCGGGAGAAAAAGGAGTAGACTTATGCTAAAGGTCGTTGTGCTCGTATCCGGAGGAGGTACGAATCTGCAGGCGATCATTGACGGCGTAAAAGGCGGCGTCATCAGGAATACAAAGATCGTCGGAGTTATCAGCAATAACAAGAATGCATATGCGCTTGAGCGGGCGAGAGAGAATCACATCCCGGCAAAATGTATCTCGCCGAAAGATTATGAATCCAGGGATGTGTTTAATGAAAAACTTTTGGAAGCCGTCAACGAGTACGAACCGGATCTGATCGTTTTGGCAGGATTTCTTGTTGTTATCCCTCCGGAAATGATCGCAGCTTACAGAAACCGGATGATTAATATTCACCCGTCGTTGATTCCGGCGTTTTGCGGGAAAGGATATTATGGATTAAAAGTGCATGAAGCAGCGCTTGCAAGAGGTGTTAAAGTAGTCGGCGCGACCGTTCATTTTGTAGATGAAGGAACCGATACAGGGCCGATCATCCTGCAGAAAGCAGTAGAAGTTGAGCAGGATGACACACCGGAGATGCTTCAAAGAAGAGTGATGGAGCAGGCAGAGTGGAAAATCCTTCCGGAAGCGATCCATTTGATCGCGAACGGAAAAGTGCATGTTGAAAACGGACATGCTTTTATAAAAAATTTATAGAATGTCGAAGCATTAAAAAATGACCGCCGGGACGAAAAAACCGGGCGGTCATTTCGGAACGTAAAACGGTTTGTACAGACAGGAGGAATCTATCATGAAAATATTGATCGTCGGAAGCGGCGGAAGAGAACATGCCATTGCGGCAAGTGTGGCAAAAAGTCCCAGAGCAGATAAGATATACTGCGCGCCCGGAAACGCGGGAATTGCAGAATACGCAGAGTGCGTGGACATCGGAGCAATGGAATTTGAAAAACTGGCAGAATTTGCCAAAGAAAAAGAGATCGATCTTTGCATCGTCGGAATGGATGATCCGCTTGTCGGAGGTCTTGTGGACGTATTGGAAGATGCGGGAATCCGTACGTTCGGTCCAAAGAAAAACGCCGCTATTTTGGAAGGATCAAAAGCGTTTTCAAAAGATCTTATGAAAAAATACGATATTCCTACGGCAGGATATGAGAATTTTACAGATCCAAAGGAAGCAATCGCCTATCTTGAGAATGCAAAGTTCCCTATCGTATTGAAGGCAGACGGACTTGCACTTGGTAAAGGAGTGCTGATCTGTCAGAATTTTGAAGAGGCAAAAGAAGGCGTAAAGACGATCATGCTTGACAAAAAATTCGGCACAGCCGGAAACGAGATGGTCATTGAAGAGTTCATGACAGGTCGCGAAGTATCTGTTCTTTCATTTGTAGACGGAAAGACGATCAAAACGATGACAAGCGCGCAGGATCACAAACGTGCCGGTGACGGTGATACAGGGCTGAATACAGGCGGAATGGGAACATTTTCACCAAGTCCGTTCTATACAAAAGAAGTAGAAGAATTTTGTGAAAAATATATTTACCAGAGAACGGTAGATGCTATGGCTGCAGAGGGCCGCCCGTTTAAAGGCGTTATTTTCTTCGGTCTGATGCTTACAGAAGAAGGACCGAAAGTGTTGGAGTACAACGCCCGCTTCGGAGATCCGGAGGCTCAGGTTGTGCTTCCGCGTATGAAAAATGATATTTTGGACGTTGTTGAAGCATGTGTGGACGGAACTCTGGATCAGATCGATCTTCAGTTTGAAGATAATGCGGCCGTGTGCGTTGTGCTTGCATCTGAAGGCTATCCGGTTCAGTACGAAAAAGGCTATCCTATCACAGGTCTTGAAGAATTCAGTAAACATGAAGGGTATTACTGTTTCCATGCAGGAACAAAATTTGAGGACGGAAACATCGTGACAAACGGAGGCCGTGTGCTTGGTGTAACTGCAAAAGGCGCTAATCTGAAAGAAGCAAGAAAAAATGCCTACGCAGCGACAGAATGGGTACAGTTTAAAAACAAATATAAGCGTAATGATATCGGAAAAGCGATAGATGAAGCTTTTTCTGACGGTCAGTAATGCAAAAATAAAAGAAAATCCATATTCAGAATGACTGCAATCCCCCTTACTATTTAGAAAATGATAGTAAGGGGGATAGTTTTTTGTATATGGTTTTCAAAATAGGAATCTTGCTTATGATATAGCTATACTATCTTTTGAATCCTCCACCCGGAATTAATCAGAAAAAAACAGTACAAAACAATGCAAAACAGAAAAACATAAAATAATACATAAATATTCAGACAAATATTGACAAATATATATTTTATGATATTATTTAATTAAATTAATAAATGTACTTAAATAAAAGAAAGGAGAAAAGTATGAAAAAGATTTCTGTGGTGTTGATTGCGGCGTTGGTCGTATCTTTGCTTTTTGGATGTGGAAAGAGCGACGATGCGAAAGGTACAGGGAAAACAACTTTGAGCGTTTGGTATTGGGGAGAACAAGAAGTGCCGGGATATAAGGCGTATATGGAAGAGATGGTAAAACGGTATGAAAAAAAGAACCCTGATATTAAAGTGGAAGCTGTTCTTCAGGAAAGTGATAATCTGTATACGGCATTTCGTACGGCAGAGGCGGCAGGGGAAGGTCCGGATATTCAATATATGTGGGGCGGAACTCAGGCAATGGAAGATGTTTGGAAAGGAAACGTAGCTCCGATTAGTGACTATATTTCTGAAGAAGAACTCTCGGTTATTCCGAAGTCGGCATTGGCTCAGACGAATTGGAACGGGAAACAATGGGGAATCCCGGCATATGGATTTACATATGGGATTGCCTATGATAAAGAAGCAATGCGTACTGCCGGAGTAGATCCGGAAAATCCGTTTACTACATGGGATGAATTTTTAGAGTGTTGTGAGAAATTAAAATCATCAGGAATTACGCCGTTAGGAATGGGGTTAAAAGACGGATATTTACCGGCGTGGATCGGGATTTTTTTGGGACAGCAAAATATGGACAGCGTGAATGATATGATTTCCCTTATGAGTGGACAAGAAAGCTTTACAGATAAAAAATACTCTGAATGGCTGGAAAAAATTGCAGAGCTGAAAGAAGCCGGATATATTAACGAAGATATACTTTCATTAGACTTATATCAGGGGCAGCAGTTGATCGAAAGCAAAAAAGCGGCAATGACACTTCATACACAGCCGTATGCGGTATCATTGGAAAAATCATTAGGGTCAGATCAGATCGGTTTTGCAAAAGCGCCAGTATTCGGAACCGGAAAATTTGCGGATTCAGTTGCAACTCCGAGTCAGGTATATGTAATACCAAACAGTGCGAAACATAAAGAAGAGGCGGCAGACTTCTTATTGTTTTTACAGGAAGAAGATAATATTAAATATCTGTATGAATCGGCAAATGCGATGATGCCGAATAATAACTTTGATGAAAGCTGGGTATCCAGCGAAATTGACAGAAAAGTTTTGGAATGGCAGAAAGAAGACAATAATTTTTGTTATCAGTTGTATTTTGCACCTATGTTTGAAACAGATGGTCTGATTCCGACGGTACAGAAGATGTTTTCAGAAGGGTTAGCGCCAAAGGATGCAGCGGTGGAATTAGATGAGGCACTCGGGAAATGTATGGAACAAAATCCTGAGGTTCATGATGCGTTTTTAGAATGGAGTGTAGAAGAATAGTTCTGAAAAGAGGAAAGCCTCTGTTTCAAAGGAAGGGATTGATATGAAAACGAACAGGATGAAAAAGTTCACGCCGTATTTCTATATATTACCAACCTTTATCATTTTGGCGGTTGTAATTGTAATTCCGATTATTTATGTTATTATCCAAAGCTTCTATACGACCTTTGCAAATGAGAGTGTTTTTGTAGGTCTGAGAAATTATAAGATGGCATTTGAAGACGAACTTTTGCTGACTGCGTTGAAGAACAACTTGAAATTATTTTTATGCGTTCCGATATTGACAGTGCTTTCACTTGCCATTGCATCAATTTTATATAACAAAATCAGAGGGTGGAGGTTTTACAGAAGCGTTATTTTTATTCCGTACATACTGGCAATTCCGGTTGTGGGCATTGTATTTTCATATTTACTGCAGTACAACGGAGTTATCAATTCTATTTTGCGGACAATCGGGTTGGAGAATATGGCGTTGGATTGGTTGGGAGATCCGAATTTGGCATTCCCGAGTGTGGCAATAGTTATTATGTGGAAGCAGATCGGTTTCGGAGTTGTTTTGTTTTTGGCGAGAATGATGTCAATAGATAAAACATTGTATGAATCGGCTGATGTAGACGGAGCTACATGGTTTCAGAAATTTATGCACATTACCGTGCCGCAGACAAAATCGATTATTGAATTTTATGTGATCATCACTCTTATTGAAATGTTGAGTTGGGTGTTTAATTTCATTTATGTCATGACGGCAGGCGGCCCGGGAAATAAGACGCTTGTGTTGGAATATTTGATTTATAAGAAAGCGTTTGGCGGTGGTGATTTCAATATTGCAATGGCGATCAGCGTAGTACTTCTTGCTATTGCGGCAATATTGATTGTAATACATCAGATTGTTATGAGAAAAGAGGAGTGAAAGAATGAAACGAAAAAGAGGAGGAATAGTCTCCCAGCTATTGATGATTTTACTTGTGGTCGTTATTATCTTTCCGTTATATTTTATGACAGCGAATTCGTTTAAAACGCATGAAGAATATGTCAATAATATGGCAGGCCTTCCGCAAACATTTACAGTACAAAACTTTGTGGAAGCTTTCCGGGGAAAACCGTTCGGACAATGGTTTATGAATAGTTTGATTCTTACAGTTGCAGCGGTTTTTATTACGGGAATCATTGCACTGCTGGCAGGATATGCCTTTGCAAAGATGAGGTTTAAAGGGAAAAAAGTGTTGTTCAACATGATCGTTCCGCTGATGTCTGTTCCTCCGGTTGTTATGATTATACCGCAGTTCCGGATTATTAAAATATTGGGTCTGGTAAATACACGTGTTTCTGTGATATTAATATATATAGGAATTATGTTGCCTATGACGATATATTTGATGAGAAATTTCATGAAAACAGTACCGGATTCTTTGTTAGAGGCAGCGGAGATTGACGGGTGCAGTAAGCGGAAGGCGTTGACAAAGATTATGATTCCGCTGAGCGTTCCGGCGCTTATTACTTCATCACTTGTAAATCTTGTATGGGTATGGAACGAGCTGTTGATTTCGCTTGTTTTTCTTCAGAAAGAAGAATTGCGAACCTTAATGGTAGGGATTACTTTATTTAAAGGACGTTTCACATTAAATATACCTGTTATTATGGCAGGGTTGGTTATTGCGACAGTGCCGATCGTGTTGATATATATATTTGCGCAGAAATATCTTGTTGAAGGTATGTTGGCAGGTTCGGTCAAAGAGTAAGAAATAAAGGGGGATATGCTTTGAAAATCTATAATCCGACAGATATAGGAGATCGAAATAAACTAATGATCTTACGGCTGATAAAAGTATATGATGGAATTTCCAGACAGGAAATTTCAAAAAGGATGCATTTAAGTGCACCGGCGGTAAGTAATAATGTAGCGGCCTTGATCGAAAACGGGATTGTATATGAAAACGGCTGTGACGATACGAGCTTGGGAAGAAAGCCGAGACAATTAAGTTATAAAGGAGACCTTTATTATGTGATTTCGGTTGAATTGATGCCTAAAAAAGTTCGTGCAGGTATTGCAGATCTGTACGGTGAAGTTCAGCAGTGGACAGAAAAGGAGATCATAGTAGAAAACGGAGTGGACGAGGTTCTCGGGCAGTTGGATTCTGCGATAGACGAGTTGCTTGAAAAGCGAAAAAAGGATGTAGATGTGATTGCGATCGCAGTAGGTGTTCCTGCGCTGACAGGCCAGAATGATTTAAACGATCTCTTTGGAACATATTTGCCGGAATGGAAAAATGTCGATTTGAAAGAGCATATTTTACAGAAATATAATGTAGAAGCGATTATTGTAAATGACGTTGAATTGGCGCTGATCGGAGAACGTGAAAGAGGCGTAGGAAAAAAACAGACGAATATTGTTTACATAAAATACGGAGAAGGCTTTGCGGCAAGGGCGATTGTGGACGGATATCTTCTAAAAGGAAATAATATGGCGGCGGGAGAATTAGGTTATTATCTAGAATCATTGGAAGAGATGACAGATGAGTTTGTATGTCCCGGACGATTTGAAAAAAAGGTGTGTCAAAATATTTTCTCAGAATGCGGTGAAAAAAACGGCTTGTCAGATCTTATTTTGCGAGCTGAACAAGGTGATGAGGCGGCAGATGCCATTGTGAAAAAAATTATAAGAAAAATCGCCGTTGTCATCGCCAATACCGTATTGATGTTAAACTCTGAGATGGTGATATTAGGCGGAGATTCAGAAATTTTTACAGAGGAAAATATTGTTGAGATCAAGAAAATATTAGAAAAAGTTTGTCCGTTTGTTCCTGAAGTCGTAACTTCAAAGTTAGGCGCAGATGCTCCGATCATAGGTGGGATAAAAGTTGCATTGGATTATGCGGAAGAGCAGATCATTATGCTCTGGAAATCATAGGAGAATGATATGGAGGCATATATGGACATATTACTGAAAGAAAGACTGGTATCTTATTATGAAAAACATATTTTAGAAGATGTGATGCCATTTTGGGATCGGAGGTGCATAGATAAAGAATACGGCGGATATATTACTTGTTTTGACAGAGAAGGAAAGATGACAGATGATAAGAAATATATTTGGTTTCAAGGGCGTCAGCTATATATATATTCACTGCTTTATAACAAAGTACGCAAAAAGAAGGAGTGGTTGGAAAATGCAAAGCATGGTTTTTCATTTCTTGTAAAATATGGGTATGCGGGCGATGGAAGATGGAATTATGTATTGGACAGAAAAGGGAATGTTTTGGAAGGTACAATCTCAATATTTTCTGATTTTCATGTTTTGCAGGGGGTGGCAGAATACCTTAAAATAGAAGAAGTAAGAACGCCGGAAAATATGGAACTTTTAAAAACTTGTTATGAAACGATGGAAAAAAATGTATTTGATCCATGGTTTAAAGAAATATATGAAAATACATGGAGCCCGGTTTTTATATGGCATGACATGTATCTGACATGTCTGTCTACAACGGAAACATGTGCGGAAGTATTGGGGACGGATGTTACAAAAAAACTTTTGAATGAATGTGTCGATAAGATTGCTAACTGGTTTGCAAATGATGAATATAACGTAGTGTTTGAAGCGGTTACAAGAGAAAATAAAATTGATATTGAGTCAGACAAAGGCCGCTTTATTAATCCGGGACATATGCATGAATCAGCATGGTTTCTTATGAAGGCAGGAGTATTGCTGGAAGACAAGCAGATTACTATGCGCGGTATACAGATTGCCCGTTGGGCAAATGCCGTCGGAAAAGATGAAGAGTATGGTGGAATTATTTCATATGCAGACGCATTGGGGGAAACACCTCGCCCGATCGACTGGTTTAAAGAAACGAACTCTTTATGGAATGAAAAAGTATGGTGGCCGAATGCAGAGGCGTTGACAGCTTATGCACAGGCGTATTGCTATACGAAAGATAGTTATTTTCTTCAAGAATTTTTAGATCAGCATAATTATTGTAAAGAAAAGTTTTTTGATTCACAATATAAAGAGTGGTTTGAACGACTGGAATATGACGGAACCGTAAAAAACAGTGCAAAAGGAACACCGTGGAAATGTGCGTTTCATCTTGTGAGAGCGCTTGTGTTTACATTAGAAGCATTTTCGGAAATGGAGGCGGTATAGTGTATTTTCTGGGGATTGACGGAGGGGGAACAAAAACTGATTTTTTACTGTTAGATGAAAACGGAAAAACGATTGCACAGCGCAAGATAGGAACTATTTCTTATAAGCACGTTGGAATGGATTATGTGACAGAATTACTGAGAGAAAATATAAATCAAATATTAGACGGGAATGATGCCTATATATGTCTTGCCTTTCCGAATTGGGGAGAATCAAGAGTAAATGATGAACGCTTTTTATGCCGGATTGACAAAATTACAGATAGGCCGATGAAAATTGTAAACGACAGCGCCGCGGGATGGGCAGGATCTTTGGGATTAGAAGAGGGGATCAATCTTGTGGCAGGAACAGGTTCGATCGCTTATGGACAAAATAAGTTTGGCACAGAAGCTCGTGCGGGCGGATGGGATGATGGTTTTTCTGATGAAGGCTCTTGTTATTGGTTGGGAAAGAAAGCGTTGGAGCTGTTTTCAAAAGAGAGTGACGGAAGGGTAAAAAAAGGAAAGTTACTCGAGATTTTCCGATACAATTTTAATTTAAAAAATGACTTTGACCTTATAGACATTTTTGATGAAGTGTATAAAAATAATCGTACAAAAACAGCTGAACTTCAAAAATTGCTTTTACAGGCAGCGATGCAAGGAGATGAAGAAGCAATACGTTTGTATGAGGCTGCGGCAGAAGAATTAGCGCTGATCATAGGCGCTGTTTATAGAAAACTGGAATTTTCGGGAGACACGATCGTATCTTATTCAGGTGGATTGTTTCATGCAGGAGATTTTATATTAAAGCCACTGGTGCGGAAGCTCGAGGAAAATGGAATTTGTCTTTGTCCTCCTAAATATTCGCCTGTACAGGGAGCGGCGCTTTTGGCGGCGAGAGAATATAGCAGAGACGGTGAATTTTTATCACGAATAAAAGCAGGCTTAGAATAAGAAAAAGAGAATATCCGCGGCAGATTGCGATTTTTTGCTGCGAGATATTCTCTTTTATTTTATATTATGTTTATAATTATTTTGCCGGATATTTTTATTTGGTGATAAAATCACAGACATAATTTCTATTATGTGTTATTATACTTATATAATGTGCAATGAAAATTATAAGAGAGTAAGATCGACACATAAAAACAAGAGAAAAACAGGAGGAACGATTTATGAGATTAAAAGATAAAGTAGCGATTATTACAGGAGGAAGCCGTGGAATCGGATTTGCGACAGCAGATGCATTTTTAAGAGAGGGTGCGAAAGTTGCTGTTGCGGCGAGCAGTGAAAAAAACGCGGAAGCGGCAGTCGAGAAGTTAAAAGCGATTCATCCGGATGCAGAAGTGGTAGGGATCAGTCCGAACCTCGGAAGTTTTGAAAGTGTGAAAGAAGAATTTGATAAAGTAGAGAAACAGTTCGGACGTATTGATATTTTGGTGAATAATGCGGGGGTTTCCGAGAGCACTCCGTTTACATCTTATACAGAAGCTGATTTTGATCGTGTGATCGATCTGAATGTAAAAGGTGTATTTAACGCAACACGCGCGGTAGTTGACGGAATGATTAAAAATCACAGCGGGGTTGTCCTGAATACGTCTTCAATGGTAAGTATTTCCGGTCAGCCGAGCGGATTTGCTTATCCGGCGTCTAAGTTTGCGGTAAACGGTACGACGATCTCTCTGGCAAGAGAGCTTGGGCCAAAAGGAATCCGTGTCAATGCAGTTGCTCCGGGAATTACGGAAACAGACATGATGAAAGCCGTTCCGAAAAACGTGATCGAGCCGATGATCGCACAGATTCCGCTTCGCAGACTCGGACAGCCGGAAGACATTGCAAATGCATTTGTATTTCTTGCATCTGATGAAGCGTCCTATATTACAGGCGTAGTTCTTAGTGTAGATGGAATGGCGCGCGCGTAAATATGGCGTTGCAATATTGTTTGCAAAATAATTTACCGGGAAGGGATTCCTTTTCATATATTTGAACATGTGCTAATATAATATCTCAGCGGAAGTTGTTCCGTTGAGATATTTTAAATTTCTGGGATGGTGAATATATGGCGCGTCAAAATGAGCGGAAAATGAAATTATATATGGAAGCGGGTCTGGCGGTACTTCTTGTTTTAACGATTGCACTGGCATCAGTATCAGGGCGGCTCTCTTCGCAGGCACATGAGAAGGACAAGAATAAGCAGGAAGCGGCTGTACAAGGAGAAGCGGAAGTTTACGAAAAAAACAAAGGAAATGATCAAGAGAAAAATGAAGTGAAAGACCAAAGGGAAAACAACGCTCAAAATACAGCGGGAAATGCTGAAGAATCACAGGAAACGATCGCTGACGGACAGTATCCGATTATGGGAAACAGCCGCGTAACAGTTGATGAGATGGTAGATTATTTTCAGACGGCAGGAAAACCTTATCCGAAAGAAGCTCTTTCCAAAGGTGGAGCAGAGTCTATAGAAGTGTTTTGCAGGATGTATTATGATGAAGCGGTGGCAGAAGGCGTTCGTCCGGAAGTTGCTTTTGTGCAGACGATGAAAGAAACGGGATTTTTGCAGTATGGCGGAGATGCTTCTGTCGAACAGTTTAATTTTGCGGGATTAGGTACAACAGGCGGGGGTGTGCCCGGGAACTCTTATCCTGATGTGCGGACCGGGATCAGGGCGCAGATTCAACATCTGAAAGCATATGCCACAGCAGACCCTTTGAATGGGAAGTGTGTAGATGATCGGTATGAGTATGTAAAAAAAGGAACGGCTCCATATGTGGAATGGCTGGGGCAGCAGGAAAATCCTGAAGGGCTTGGCTGGGCAACGGGAGATAACTACGGATATGATATCGTCCGAATGATCCACGATATGAAGAAATAGAAATATTGTTAGCTAAAATTGTGTAAAATACACAAAAAATTGAAGGGAAACACTGTTGTTTAGCACGAAAAATTCAGTGGTTTTGTCAAGGGCAATCTCATTGAAAAACAATATGGCGAATAGTATAATATAAATAAGGTGTAAAATGGAAAATCGTAGATGGTTTAATACGGTTTTTCTTTTTTGTAATGGCGATAAGCCAAAGTCTGAGTTCGCCGAGAACTTGGCGATTGCTTACAATCCCGGAATATGCCTTTTGGCACTTCGGGGGGATTGACATGAGCCTAAAAATAAACGGAGGGAAAAAGTATGAAAAAAAGAGGAAGGGCTTTAGCGCTTCTGCTTGCCGCGGTTTTAACGGTCAGTAGTGTGCCGGGAACAGTTATGGCGGCAGATGGCGTGAAGCCCCAAGACGGAACAACGAAAGAACAGCCATTCTGGAGTGGAACGGGAGGAAGTACAAGGTTTAGAATTCCGTGTCTTGTATCTCTTGATGACGGCACATTGGTAGCCGGCTGCGATGCCAGATGGAATACGAGTTTAGACGGTGGTGGACTGGATACGATCGTATCCCGTTCGACAGACAAAGGAAAGACATGGCACTATACGTTTGCTAATTACCTTGGTGATAACGGGAACACGCATAATAACAATTCTACAACGTTTATCGATCCTGCCATGGCAACGGACGGAGAAAAGGTGTACATGATTGCAGACCTTTTTCCGGCAGGATATGCGCTGAATGGCGCGAGTCATGCACTGGTCGCAGGTAAAAGTCATGATGAGAACGGAAATATTCTTCTGGCAGACGCAAGGAAATGGCAGAATTGTTGGGTAAATGATCGTCAGAATGAAGCTAACTATACATATCATTTGGAAAAGAATGATAAGAAAGAATCTGATTCTGCATATGTGATTAAAGATGCGAATGACGCAATCGTAGAAGGTTATACAGTTGACGCTTATTTTAATATTAAAGGGAAAGATGTAGATGCGAATCTGTTTGAAGCTGATTCGCCGTTTCAGGTATGGCCGACAGATTATTTGTACCTGACAACATCGGAAGATGCAGGAGCAACGTGGTCTGTACCTACGATTGTCAATATGAGAAAAGATCATGAGCAGTCTCTTTTAGTAGGACCGGGACGAGGTATGGTTACTTCTAAAGGCAGGATCTTATTTACGGCATATGAATTTACAGGTTCAGATAAAAATAGCGTGGCTATTTATTCGGATGATGGCGGTAAGACGTGGGAAAGAGGAAAGTCTGTATCTGGATGGAGTTCAGAAGCAGTTGTAACTGAGGCAGATGGAAAATTGTATATGTTTACTCGCCATGGCGGATATTATACATCGGATGATTTTGGAGAAACATGGTCAACGCAAAAAAATATGGGGATTAGTTACTGTCTGAATTGTCAGTTGACAGCAATTACATATCCGAAGAAAATTGATGGTAAAACAGCAATCTTGTTTGCAACTCCATCGTCTTCATCGGGACGTGCGGCGGGAAAGATTTTCGTAGGCTTAGTGCAGGATGACGGAACACTTGACTGGAAATATAACTACAGCATTAACGGATCTGCATATTACGCATACTCTTGTCTGACAATTCTTCCTGACGGAACGATCGGTCTTCTTTATGAGAGTGACGGAACTGTGATTACGTATGAAGATTTTGATATTGAAGACGTTGCAAAAGGCGCAGCAATCGGAAATATCTGGTGCACAGACGAAAACGGTACTGTGGCAGATGTTACAATGACATCTGATATGTCGAAAAAACTGACAGTAAACGGCTTAAAAGATGGCGCAAAAGTGGAAGTTTCTTCTGACAATGAAAACGCAGTAACAGCAGCATATGCTGACGGCGAAGTGACATTGACATCTAAAACAGTAACAGGAATGGAAAAAGCGACTGTAACAGTTGAGTCTGAAGGTGAAAAGACGACAGTCGATGTAATCGTAACAGATGAAAAAGATTATGAGATCGTAGATCTTCGTGTAGGAGATACGAAAACATATACAGACAAGACAGGAAATTACAGTGACAGCACATTAGACGGTCTTGATAAAAATATTGCAGATGTGACATTGGTAGGAGAGGATGCACAGGCAGTTGAGAAACAGGTAAAAGCACAGCTTGCAACTGCACAGGCGAATTTTAATGGAGAGAAAGTCTCCTTGGATAACTGCATGTTTACATTTGAGAGTGTGGCAAATAAAGAAAATACATATAAAATTTCCGCACAGGCTGGAGATAAGAAAGTATATGTGAACCATAAAAAAGCACCGTCACAGTGTGTAAGCGCAGAGACAGAGACAGAAATTTTATTAGAGTCACATGAGGATGGAACGGTATCTTTAAAAGATATGACAGAAGGAACAGGCGGTGCATATCTTTATTTCTGGAAGGGCGATACTTCTAAGCTGCACTTTGACAGATACAGCAGTGATGTGGCACAGTGTCACATGGAATTATGGAAAGCGGCGCCAGGTGCAAAAAATGATCTGGGAATGCCGGGGTATGAGAAAGTGACAGATATTTCTCAACTTACAAGCGGTACGAAATATTTAATTACGGCAAAGGCGGATGATGGAACTTATTATGCGGTAAATCCATCTGCTGCAAGCAGTAATTTTAATCATGTTGCAAAAGTAGTTGAAGAAAATATCCCGATAAAAGAAGAGGCTTCGGTAGCGCTTGGAACTAATGCACAGTTTGATAATGGCGGTGAGAAGAAGATCAGTAAATGCCTGTTTACGTTTGATAAACAGGAGGGAACAGAAAACCAGTATAAGATCACAGCAGTAACAGAGGATGGGAAAAAGGTTTATCTCGGACCAAAATCATCATCAGGAGCTAACAGACCACTTGTCGAGACAGAGGCGGTTATTACGGTTGCTAAAAATGGAGAAGCATTTACGTTACAGCAGGCAGAAGACGCTTCAAACAGCAAATATTTGTATTTTTGGAAAGATGATGCAAGTAAATTCCATTTCGATAGAAATGGTTCTGTAGATAGTAAAGGCAAATGTGATTTTGAACTTTATCGAAAAGATGACAATGTAGTTGATAGTGAGATCCCAGGATATACAAAAATCAGTGAACTCTCAGAAATTGAGAACGGTGGTCAATACTTGATCGCTATGAAGGCAACTGTAGAAGGCAATAATTACTATTTGTTGAATCCGGCAACGGGAAATGAAAAATATAGCTATGTTGCGAAGGTAACAGGCAAAATGTATGAAGATGAGACAATCGGTGCTAAGACAGATATCACAATTACCGGAAAAGCAGAAGGCAAAACATCTGTGAAGATCGGTAACAAGACATACTTCATCTTCGTGAAAAATGATGTGGAAGAAGTAACAATCAAGATCGGCGAGACATATAACGTACCGGGCAAGATTTTAAATGAATCCGAAGTGACAAAAGACGGTATCGTAAGTTTGGAAAAACGTGAGAACATGCCGCCTTACAAAGCAATTTCAGAAATCACAGAAGGAACATATTTATTCGGAAATAATAGTCATATCATGCTGAATACGGTAAGTACAGCAGCAGGTTCTGAAAAAGGTCTTGGAATGAAAGCGGTCAACTTTAATAATGATGAGACTGCGAAAGACTTTATGTGGACGCTTACCAAATCAGGCGAAGGCTATACGATGAAAGATGCCGCGTCAGGCAAATACATTAATATTTCTGGAAATAATGTGGAACTGAAGGATGCAGAGCAGGTATTGACGATCAGAGCAAGAGCAAACGGAGGATTCTCTGTTTCGGCAAATAATTATTATCTGAACAACTGGGCAGGAAATAATAATAAAGTTGCAGCTTATCCGAGTGATGATAACGGATGGAGCTTCTACAAAGCATCTGCCGGAAACGTAGTAACAGGTGTGAAAGAAGGAACAGTAACTGTAGCGGCATCAGAAGGAATAAACTATAAGATCACGGTGGTAAAAGACGTTCCTGAAGTAAAAGAGTACACAGTAACGGCAACAGTAAATGATGAAGCGATGGGTACGGCAAAGCTTAGCCCGGAAGTTGATAAGTACAAAGAAGGAACAGAAGTAACGGCAACTGCGAAAGTAAAAGACGAAAGCAAATATGAGTTCGTAAACTGGACAGTAGGCGATGAAGAAGTTTCTAAGAAGGCAGAGTACAAGTTTACAGTTGACAAAGACATGGAGCTTAAAGCGAACTTCAAAGCAAAAGAAGAGCCGCAGCCGCCTGTAGAAAAGACATACACAGTAACGGCAACAGTAAACGATGAAGCGATGGGTACGGCAAAGCTTAGTCCGGAAGCTGATAAGTACAAAGAAGGAACAGAAGTAACGGCAACTGCGAAAGTAAAAGACGAAAGCAAGTATGAGTTCGTAAACTGGACAGTAGGCAATGAAGAAGTTTCTAAGAAAGCAGAGTACAAGTTTACAGTTGACAAAGACATGGAGCTTAAGGCGAACTTCAAAGCAAAAGATCCTGTAGAAGAAACATTTACAGTAAAAGTAAAAGCAAATGACGACAAGATGGGAACTGTAGCGGTCGATCCGGTGAAAGAAAACTATGCAAAAGGCGATACAGTAATCGTGATCGCAGAAGCAAAAGAAGGATATGAGTTTGTAAACTGGACATCGGAAGGTAAAGTATTCTCCGATTCTGCAGCGTACGAGTTTGCTGTAGAAAAGGATATGGAACTGACAGCGAACTTCAAAGCGAAAGAAGAGCCGAAACCGCCGGTAACAGAAGATACATTCAAGCTGAACGTAACTGTAAACGACGACAAGATGGGAACAGTAAAACTTGATCCTGCAAAAGAAAGCTATAAAGCAGGAGATGTCGTAACGGCAACTGCAACGGCAAAAGACGGATACAAGTTCGTGAACTGGACAGTAGACGGTAAGGAAGTTTCCGATAAAGCAGAGTATGCATTTAAAGTGGACAGAGATGTAACATTGAAAGCAAACTTTGAAAAAGTAGCGGCAGATCCGAAACCTGAAACTCCAAAACCGGAGGATCCGAAAGATGAGGATAAAGCAATTCAGACAGGAGACAACGGCGTATCACCGATCATTCCGCTTGCAGGATTAGCATTAGCGGCAGGAGCGGCAGTTACAGTTCTTCGGAAAAAAGAAGACTAATCGCCGGATATTCAAACTGATGAGAATAATTTGAAATCAGAATGAAAAAATAAAGATTTAAAACAGTGAGACGGCGCTGATCTATTTTACGGATCAGCGTCGTTTTTACATATTAGGCTTTAGCCTGTCTCAAATAAGTGCGTGGTGTGCAGTTATTTGAGACTAAAATCCACCTGCTATGCGGGCAATGTCATCAACTTAAGATATATCAAAAATATAAAATAAAAATGTCTAAAAGCACTTGATAA
>ERZ1673747.1327-NODE-1327-length-26043-cov-6.617785_pt1 | contig 26043 bp, 12 predicted proteins | sample MGYA00580220_ERZ1673747 | MGnify/ENA primary metagenome ERZ1673747 (study PRJEB41218, sample SAMN15661769) | gut metagenome | host: Homo sapiens | place: Canada: London | collected 2015-08-20/2019-03-30 | study: EMG produced TPA metagenomics assembly of...
CTCCAGCCTGGACTGATTGACCGTGTACAGCATACTGCCGCCCAGCAGCGCTATATGCTTCATGCCCTTCAGCAACAGCAGGTTCGTCATCTCGCGGCAACCGCCCACCTGGTCGTGATCGACTGAGAGAATCTCATCATCCTCTGGCTGACCAATGGCGACAAACGGCAGCTTGCGCGCTTTCAGCAATAGTATAAGCGGGTCGCGCTCCAGCGTGCGGGTCAAAATCAAGCCGTCAATTTTCCGGTTGCCCAGCAGCCGCTCCACAGGGCGGGTCTCGTTCTCGTCCACAAGTGTCAGCAGGACATCATAATCGTACTCACCCGCCACATAGTAGACTGAGCGCATTATCTTGCGCAAAAAAGGCATCTCAAAGTCGGAGAACTGCTTTGAAATCACCAGTGAAATGTTGTACGAGCAACGATTATCCGCCCCGCAGGCTGACACATCGAAGGTACAGTTGTGCTTCTTCACATAGTCCAGCACGCGCTGACGGGTTGCGGGGCTGATGCGTCCGTTTCCGATCATCGAACGGTATACCTTTGTTTTTGGCGCATCCGCCGTCTCCGTACTCTGCGTAATATCGACCACTTTGTCATTCATCGGCAAGCACGCCATCATTTCTCATCTCCAGCAGCTATTTTACTATTATCATAATCATTTTTTACGAACCGTCAACTATTTTTTATACATTTCACATTTTTACGCAACACCCTTGCGCATTTTTCTGCGCAGTTTCCGGCAAATGGTGCGCACCCCTTGCGCTGTTTCCTGTGTACACGGACCGGGTGCAAACTGTGCCGTCTGCACAGCAGCCAGCATGCTTTGAATTGTCTCGCCGTCAGTTTGCGGGCAATGTGCCTGCAAAAATTCCGCAAACGCCGCCTCATCGGAGGAGACATTCTCCCCCAACCCGCAGCGCCGCATTTTGCGGTAGAGCGCGCGGAACTCCGCCTGCACGATCTGCAGCGGTGTGCGGCGCACGCGGCGAACCTCGACTATCACCAGCACGGCCAGCAACAAAATTACCGGCAACACCCACAGCAGTGCCGTATTCCGCGATGTACTGTCAGGGGTTTGCGTTTCGTTTTGTGTTGGCAGCGGTGCGTCATCTTCGTTGGCAGCATTCTGTCCGGCCAGCGGTGTATCAGCTGACAGTTCACCTTCAGTGAGCTCCGCTGCCATGCCGGGCGTCACTTCCAGCGGCGTCCAGCCCTGCCCGGCAAGATAGACCTCAGCCCATGCGTGCGCGTTGTCATCCTGCAAAACAGCACGGTAACTGCCGTCCCCTTGGGCAGTAAACAGGCTTTGTGGCGCGGCATAGCCCACTACATACCGGGCCGGCAGTCCCAGCATTCGGCACAGCACCACCGCCGCCGAAGCAAACTGCGTGCTGCTGCCGGCATGGCTCTCGTTCAAAAAATAGAGTACCGGATCCGCCCCGTCAGGCGCGGCGGCATCGGCGCTGTAATGGCAGCGCTCATTCAGCCAACTGCGCACCAGCGTGCGGCGGCCATCGGTATCGTTGTCCTTCAGCTTGCGCTCCTTCACCAGTGCGTCAAGCTCTTCCCTGATTGCATCGTACTCCGCGCCTGCGGGCAAAGCCAGATAACGCGCCTCGGCATAGGCAGCATAGGCGCTTTCAAGGCGATCCAGCACACTGGCGTCACCGTCAGCGCGGGCGGCCAGCAATTCTTTGGCCTGCTTGCGCGGAAAATAGTAGAATGTATCATCCTGTGTGGTCTGCCCTGCAATGGCTCCATCACCGTCCGGCGTGTAGTAATCGTTAAAATACGCATTATACGGTGCAAAAGTGTAAGCATCATTTGCATGCAGACGCTGCACAGTCATTTGCCGGGGCTCTGTGCCACTGTAGGCCGCGCGCAAAAACGGCAGGTTGGCTATAGCCAGCCGACCGTTGCCATCGGTCTTCCAGTTGGACGCCGCACTGTCAAAGGCTGCGGCATCACCCGCCTGCCAGCTTGTTCCGTCATAGTCCGCACCAATAAAACCGCGCAGATAGACGGTCTCCTCCGGCATAGCACTGGCCGTGAGCATCAGATCCTCCAGCCCAGTCAGTGCAAGGCCGTCACCTTGGGTCAGGCTGCCGTCCTCAACGCCGCCCGCTGCCGCGCTGAGATGGAAATTCAATGCGCCGCCGCTGATCTTCGGCAGCCACTCGATTGCGACACTCAGCACCGCCGCCTGAGCCTTGTCGGTCACCGGCTGCAGCGCGTTCAGCGGCAGCGTAAGCACCGGGCGCAGCGCCAGTGCAGGCAAAAACAATACGGTGCAGGCCACTGCCATACCGGAAGCGGCCAATTTTTGGTTTGCGCGGTGGGTCTGCAGGTTGGCAGCATAGGAGGCGGAATCCTTGCCACCCCACAGCCGCTTTCGCTGCACCGACCGTGCTGCCGCGCAGGCCCCCAACCAGCCTGGCAAAAGCAGCAGCCATCCCAAAACGGCGCTGCCTGTCCCGGCCAGCAGTGTAAATACCACAACCGGCAGCAGCGCCAGCCCCAGCAGCAGTGCATCGGCGTGCCAGGCGGTTACTGCGGCCAGAAACGCCGTGACAGGGATCGCAGCCAGCAGCACAAACAGCCCCCTCTGCGCCGGGATCGGCGAAGTCGTCACCGCAAAATTTGCGTCGAATCGTGTATTCAGGCACAGTCTTACGGCATCCGCGCACTGCTGCGCACCGGCCAGAAATGTTCGCTGCAACACAAACAGAAGCACCAGATACCCCACAGCCAGCGCCAGCGTTACACCACGGCGGGCAGCGTTGGGCAGCGGGGCGCGGTGCAGCGCCAGCCACACCGGGCACAGCGTTGCCGTACCCAGCCATACCCAAACAGGCAGCGCCAGCGCAAACGCGCCGTTCAAAGCCGTCAGCAGACCCAACGCCAGCAATTCCAAAATCAGCAAATCCACTGCCGTTTCCAGCACAGGGCGCGCCGCAGCCTCGGTGCGGGGCAGCAGCACACGGTCAATAAACACAAGCCCCGTGTCCGGGTCGGCGGTCCTGCGGCGGGTCATGGTGCGCAGCCGTTTTACGGCAGCCTGACCAAAGTGCAGCACCTGCTGCGGCGCATCGGCTCCCTCAGCCATGATTGCCCCGGCCGGATCGGCGCAATAGGTCGCGCCCAGCGGCTCACGCACGGTCAGCTCGCCCACGCGGGCAGTCAGCTTCCAGTGTATCTGCTTCAGTGAATCCCCCGCACGGTAGGGCCGCAGATCGTAGACGCCGTCAGCCATGTCGTGGCCTGCGGCGGTCACCTTCTCCACCTTATTTTGCGGCTTTGTGCCCGCGCCATCGTCCTCACCCTCGGCGGGCGGCAGTACACACAGTTCCCGGCTTTGGGGCGGCACAGCGCAGGGCACGGCAAACAGACCCAGCGGGTCACGCACCGTGATTTCCCGCACGCGGAACCGCCACAGGCCGCTTTTGGCGGTGCGCAGCGTTACGCGCAGGTCGGCGCGCTGACCCGGGGCCAGCATTGCACCGCAGGGCAATTCGATCGCCGTACCGCTCTCAGCATCCACTGCCTGCAAAACGACACGCAGCTCCGGCACAGGCCGCCGCCCGGCGTTGTGCAGCTGCACCAGCATGGCAAATTCCTCGCCGGGGCGCACGGGGCGGGCGGGCAGCTGCAGCGTTGCCGTCACATCCCGGCGCAGTGTGCGGGCATACCACGCCAGAAACACCACCACCAGCACTGCCCATGCCAGCAGAAACACCGCAAACGGCGCACGGCTGACTGCGGCCACGGCAAACAGCACGGCCAGCAGCAGCCCGCAGCCGACCTTACCTGCCATGGGACGGCTTCTCCGGGCGGGGGCGCGGTGTGGTGTGCAGAGCATCCGCAATAATGTTCTCCACCGTCTCGCCGCCGGTGCGCGCCTGCTCAGTCAGGCGCAGACGGTGGTGGGTCACATCGGCAAAAATTGCGGTCACATCCTGCGGGGCCACAAAGCTGCGTCCGCTCAGGTAGGCTGCGGCGCGGGCCATACCGGCCACGGCCAGCGATGCACGGGGCGACAGCCCCAGCGCCAATCGGCCGTCCTGCCGCGTTGCGCGGGAAAGTTCCACGATATACCGCCGAATCTCGTCACTCATAAACACTTCATCCACCTGCTGCTGCATGGTCAGCAGGTCGTTTTTGTCCATCACGGGCTGCACACGGTCCAGCAGGGCATGGCGCGGCTGGCGGGCCAGAATTTCCATTTCCGCCTCGGCATCAGGGTAGCCCATGACCACGCAGATCATAAAACGGTCCAGCTGCGACTCCGGCAACATCTGCGTGCCGACCGAGCCGACAGGGTTTTCTGTAGCCATGACCGTGAACGGCTGGGGCAGCGGGCGCGTTACGCCGTCCACCGTGACGGCGCTCTCCTCCATGACCTCCAGCAGGGCGGACTGGGTGCGGGCGCTGGTACGGTTGATCTCATCAGCCAAAAACAAGTTGCACGCGACCGCGCCGGGGTGGTAGACAAACTTGCCGGTTTCCTTTTGATAGAGCGAGAACCCCACAATATCAGACGGCAGAACATCCGGTGTAAACTGCACGCGGTTCTGGGTCAGGTCCATGGCGCGGGCAAACGCCTGTGCCAGCGTGGTTTTGCCAACGCCGGGGATGTCCTCGATCAGCACATGACCGCGGGCCAGCATCGCCATCATAATTTTCAGCACGACCTCGGGCTTGCCCAGCACGGCCTTGCTCACCTCGGCTGTCACAGCCAGCGCTTTTTCGTTGAAATTCTGCATGGGTCAATCCTTTCTGTGGCCGCGCCAGATCAGCATACAGCCGATGACGGCGGCAATCAGCACAATTCCTGCCCACAGGGCGTTGTTTTCCAGCCAAATCATCCAGTTGGAGTACGCGCCGCCCGCATCCTCGCTGCCGCCCTCGTTGGGCAGGGGGCTGATGCTTTCGGGCGCAACCTCCTCCAACGCGGTCGTGCCGTCGGTTTCCACGGTCACCTGACGCGGCGCAGCGTCCCATGTCTCGTCACACTCGGTCAGATCCTCCGCATGGGTCGCGGGCGCGGCATCGGGGTCATGCTCGGCAATAACCAGATACCGTTGGGTATTTTGGGTGTAGGGGTGGCAGGTCGTCAGGGTCAGCAGGTCGCGCCCCGGCTGTATCAGCACCGCATTTATATCGTCCGGCTGTATAATTTTTAGTTCGCACACGCGGTAGACCAGCGTATCCCACGGTGTTGTCAGCGTGATTTTATCGCCGAGCTGTATCTGCTGCACATTGCGCAACATCTCCGCACCGTAGTAGCCGCGGTGCGCGGCGATCACGGTGTTGGTGTTCGCGCCGCCCAGCGGCATCGAGGTCTGCCCCAGCAGCGCACCGCCGCGGGCCATGTTGGCCGTGCTGGCGCCCAAGTAGACAGGCAAATCCAGATTCAGGCGCGGTATCCACAGCGCGGCGATCATATCATCGGGCAAGCCGTAGCCGGTCAGGTCAAAGGCGGGCGTCTCGTAGGCAAAGGGATCCTTCAGCCCGCTTTGTCCCTCAGCAAAAATCTGCGCATTGTAGGCTTGCAGGGCATCGTACAGTTCGGGGTAAGCGCGGGCAGGCTCGGCGTTGTCTGTGGTTTCAGCCACGGCGGGGGCGGCTGCTTCGGCAGCCTGCACAAATTTTTGTACGGTTTTTGTACTTTGCCGCGCCGCCAGATACTGGCTGACCGTGGGCTGCAGCATAAGCCCAACGCCCAGCAGTATCGCGAGCCATGCAAAAATCTGCAAAAACAGGCGTTTCATCAGTCTTCCTCCTCGCGCTTTTTGCAGCGGTGCAACAGCAGCAGCAAAAGCAGTGCCTCACCGCCGATGACAAGGCTGCCCGTCACGCTGATCCACGGCCATGCGTCCACCATACGCTTGACAACATTGCCGGCATGCAGTTCCTGATACTGCACGGTCTGTGGCGTGGCGGTCTCCTCGTCCTCTCCATTATACGGCACGCGGGTGCCGCGCACAAGCATACGGTGGGTGTTGATGGCGTAGGGCGTGCAGGTGACCAGCGTGCAGTAGTCCCCGCCGGGGATAATTTCCAGATCCTCGGTGCGTTCCGGCTCCACGACCTTGACCTGATCGACCTGATAGGCCAGCACCTCGTCCATAATGTGCAGGTAAAAGTGGTCGCCCTCGCCCAGCTTGTCCAGATCGGTAAAAAGCACCGCCTCGGCCAGACCGCGGTGGCCGGTCAGCACGCTGTGCGTGCCCGCGCCGCCCAGTGGATAGCTGGACCCCTCGAGATGCCCAACGCCCTTGAGCAGCACATCATCACTGGCGCCCTCATAAATCGGCAGATTGACATCAATTTTCGGGATCGTAATGTAGCCCAGACTCTCGCCCACATCCAACATGTCCACATAGCTTGTGCCGGTGTCAGCGGCCTCGCCCGCAGCATCGCGGTCAATGGCGTTGCTAAGCTGTTCATTGTAGCGGCGCGCGGCCTCCTTGGCGGCGTCAATTTTCTCGGTGTCCATCGTCTGCACGGTATCGTTGTAGCTTTCAATGACCGAGCTTGCGTGACGCTGCGCCACCGCATTGCTGATGACGGGGTACATGGCCACGCCGATGCCCGAAGCGATCATCAGCGCCGCAAAGCCAAGCTTTAATTTGACAGTGGTATCCATAGGAAAGAGCCTTTCTGTAATGGTTTCGGGGTTATTTTCGCGTAAACGCGCAGGCTTTTAGCAGCGGACGCCAATTCAGCCGTAGGGGGGGCGGCGCCCTCGGCCCCCTTTTAGCTGTAGGGGGCGGCGTCCTCGATGCCCCGCAGGGCACTGCCGAAAAATCCCTGTCCTCTTCTTAGCCGCCTCTCCCCTTGCGGGTATCGGCAATGTCCACAACCACCCATAGGGGAAGTACCGTTTCCGGTCCTTCCCCTATGGATTACCCCTCTATTTTGCTTTTGGTCTTAAAGTTGTGCGGCTTACGCACGCTTGTTCTTCTTTTTCAGGCTGAACAGCACGCTCACGCCAGCCAGCACCAGCAGCACACCGATGCCGCTGAACAGCAGCGTACCGAAGCCGCCGGTGACAGGAAGGTTGAAGCCCTTGCGGTTGACGATGGTGATTGCAGTACCCGGAGTCACCTCCTCACTATTTTCTTTATAGCTATAGCTCGTTTTATATGTATCATGCTTTACCAGTTTTCCACCTACATATTTATCATTTGTTGTCCAAGTGGTTGTATACTCCAAGTTTAGTTTTGCATCAACGGGCTTGGACAGCAGGTTGTAGCTGTCAACAGTCTTGGTTTCCACCAGTTTATAGGTACCTGCGGGAAGACCGCCTTCGTAAGCCTGACCAGCCTTACCAGCCGCATCAGAATTAGTCGTTAGTGTTTTTACCAGAATCCAGTCATTTTCCACACTGTCAGTTAAGCCCAATTCCTTAGCTTTGGCACCAATGATGAACGGACATTCCGTATTGTGGAACAAATATTTGGTGCCAGCAGTATTTTTCTTATCATTTACAGTAGCTTCCTTGTACAGGTCAAAGGTAACGCCGTTCAAGCCATTTCCATCTTGGGCAGTCTTATTGATGTTGACCGCAAATGTATAGACTATGCCCCTATCCTCAATCGTATAGGGAGTCTGTTCTTCGTTTCCATCCTTATCAAGCTTAGTTGTGCTTGAATAAATCAAATCTGCCGTATTGAGGTTAGCATCACTACCCGCGATTGCAGCATTAGGCTGTACAATCGCCTGATATTTAATGGTAATCTTGCCGCCTGCACAGGAAGTCAGCTTTGCCTTGTTCAAACTAGCGCCCATGAAGTCAACCGTCATTGTTCCTGCGGTGCCGTCAATCATCAGGGCATAATCTGTACCTTTTGCATAGGTCGCACCCTTAGAATCAGTGATCTCAACAGATTCTTCAACATGCTTCAACTGGTCAGGATTCATTGTATCCTTAACCTTAAAGGTATGCAGTTTTTCAATATTTGCAGGAACCGTAATGGTCAATTCATAAGGTACCTTGTCGCCAATACCGTAGTCTGCATCATGTGTAGCATTGCCAGCATTATCTTTTTTGATGTTCCCGGCAGCATCCTTAACATTCTTATCAAAGTCAGGCTTATAGTTGTAAATCGTCACATCTTTATTCTCGGCACCCGTGCCAATTACAAATGTTTGTGCATCCGCTCTAGTAATAGTAGTGTCCGTGCTTTCAACAACATAACCATTATCATTGATTTCAAACGGATACTTACTTACTGTGTCAGCAATATAACCTGTTGCTTTTGCTGCATCGGTATAGCCAATTTCCTGGAAGTAATACTTACCCTTGGTCAAACCGCTTGCCGTTGCAACGCCCGTATCACCTGTTTGATAAACAATAGGCGTCTCAATTCCACCAGTTTTTTCCTTGCAGAGTTCGTACCGACTCGCTGCATCGTTATATTTATAAAGGTGGAACTGAACACCGCTCAACAGCGTTGTATTTGTAGTATCGTTGCCCGTAACGCCCATTTTGGTGATTTTAACCTGACCCGTCACAGTGGTGTTTTTCGGATAAACCTTGACATCATACAGCCACTGTTTCAGATTGTTATTCGTGCTCGGATCAGCAGCACTATCGCCAATTCGAGTCATAGGAATCGACACCAAAAATGGTGCAACAGGGGATTTCACAACCGATGGAGTCGTTGTCTCCATAACAAGGTACATACCAACAGGCAACTTATCAAAAGTAACTTGTCCGTTTAGATCAGTCGGTTGCTCGGCTCCGCTCCAAGTTTGCCCCTTGGAGTTCGTGCCCGTAGTTTCATACGTCACACCGTTTTTAAATTCCTTCTTCGTAGAATCCCAAAAAGTATCAACCGTGACCGTTCTGTCGTCTGCTTCTTCATCATAATAGGTCATCAGCGCCTTCGAATCCATGACCTGATATACGGTAAAGCCTACACCTGCCAACGGCGAGGAAGCCGGGTCAAGTTTATCTGTAAAAGATTCGCCATTGCCTGCGCCGTTATCCTTATCATCTTTGCGCAGATATTTGTAAATTGTAATAGAGCCGATTGCATTCTTATCAATCGTGCTGGTTGTCAGCGTAGGAGTCGTGCCAGTCTCTTCCGCCATTGCGGGCAGGGCGCAGACGCTTAGGGCCATGACGGCGCTGAGGGCTGCGGTGAGTAAGCGTTTCAGTTTCATCTTGCTTCGTACCTCTTTCTCTTAAAATTTGTTTGTGTAGAGGGGGGACCTCGTTATTGACGCCGGCCCCCTTTCTTATTGTAACGGAACACCAGCACCAGCAGCACAGCCACCAGCGCGGGCAAGCCTATCAAAAGCCACAGGCTGGGTGCATCCGCGCCCGTATGCGGCAACTCAAAGCTTTTGCGGTTCAGGACGGTAAGGGTCATGGTACAGGTGTCACCGGTTTGTGTAACATTCGTTTCATCCTTAACCCCGTCAATAAGACATTCACCCTTTGTGGTAAATTCGATTCGAATCGGTTTGGACAGCAGGTTGTACCCTTCCGCTGTCTTGACCTCGGTCAGCTGGTAGCTTCCGGCTTTCAGATTCTTGAACGGGTTATTTTCAATCTTGCCATCATTCCCGGTCGTGCCGGTAATGGAGCCTATCTTTCCGTTGCCGAAATCGTAGGTATCATCAACCTGCGGCTCTCCACCGCCGGACGGTACCGTCAATCTTTCCAGCTTGAACTCCACGCCGCCCAGCGGGGTCTGCACTTCCGTCCCGTTTTCGCCTGTTGTAACGCCCTTCTTGACGATATTCAGCGTAAACTTCGGGTCCTGCAGCTTATTGGTCAGTTCAATCTTACCGCTGCCGCCGGTTATGGTTCCATTGGCTGCACTGCCGGCCGTGCCAGTTAGACTGGCTTCAGCCGAAATGGTATATGTGTTACCGCCGATCGGGATGCTGCCATCTGCCACGTTAAAGGTGTCGTCCGTACCCCGCGTACCTTCCACAATGCGGTACACATAATTGGTAGTGCCTCCGGCCCGGCGCTGATCCAGCCCCTTAAAGGAATACTTCCAGCGGTCATTAATAGAGTTAACGGTAACATAGTTCGCGCTGCCTGTGGCTGGGTATTTAACAGCTTCCCAATGATCTTTCTCTGAGCTGTTTTCCAGACGGCGCTGGAGTTGGATGTAAATTTCACTCGGCTGCTTTGCTGAACCAAGGGGCTTGCCATCCGCATCTTGCCACAGCTTAGTGAACGCAATGTCAATCAGCGTGCGCTTGGTGTTGGTAAAGGTTGCGGTCATTTGCGGGGTTTTGCTCTCCACAATCACGCCTTCCACCGTGGTGTTGTTGACTACATGGGCATTGTTTTCATCGCCCACAAGCGTTATGCCTTGCAGGTGGGAGCCATCTTTTGGTTCCAATTCCTCAATGGTATAGCGGGTGTCAACGGGGATGCCGGTGATGGTTACGGTGTCCGTATCGCTCATATTGATCGGATAGGTTTTTACGATGGGATCGCCCGTTTTCAAGCCCTGCCCGCCGACATCGCTGAAGGTCACCTTAAATTCATAGGTGCCCGTCAGGTTATCGTTCTCTGCGGCCTCCTTTTTGATTATCAGCCCACCGGTTTTTACCTTGTTGATGTACTGCACCTTCAAGCTGGTCAGCGAATCGCCGCTCTCGTCCGGGTTGCTGTAGGAGCGGAAAACGATGGTGTTGGCATCGGTTGGCTTAGTGCCGTCATACTCATTACCGTTTTGCTCGGCCTCTGTTCCCCTCTCTTCCGTTCGTCCATCATCGGGGCCCGATGTGGGTTGCTTTTCCAGCGATTTGCTCTTGTCTTCAACCGTCACAGTCTTTACACCGTCACCCTTCATCGAGGTAACCGGCAGCCCGTTCTCGTACACTGTCCATTTGGTGTCATACAGTTTTGTATTCAGTATCTCCTTGAGCGAAATGTAACTGCCGCGGCGGAACTGATCGTTGAATGTAATTATTTCGCCGTTTTCCAGTACAAACCGTCCCTGATCGTCTACCACCTGCATGCCATCAAAGTTAGAGGTGTACTTTGCGTATGTGGCGTTTTTCAGCGTGCCGGATGCGGCGGAGCCGTAATCCGGGATTTTATCCTGCTCGGTAGTGAAGCCGGTCTTTATATCCGGTACCGTTTTGGGAACAAAGGTAAAGTTTCTGAAATAGATGTCGCGCTGATAGTTATCGCCCACGCGGATGGTTTTAACTTGGTTGTCAAAACCATCCACTGCGTTCATCTTATTCAGGCTCAGCTTTACCGTGTTCCACTTATTGGGTTCCAGCGTAACCGAGCCGAATGTGGCGCCGTTCAGACCTGCTTTGCTAAGGCTGCCCATTTGCCTGTCGCCATCATCCAGCAGCTGCAAGTACAGGTTGTTAAGGGAAAGGTTCGTCACTCCATCAACATAAATCTCGAATGTGAGGTAGCCGTACTGATTGAGGTCAATAGGATTATTCAGCTTCAGGATACCATACCGCATATTGCGGTATGTACTGTTCAGGTCATTATAGCGCGCAAACCAGTGCAGAACCTGACCGGTATCGCTTTCTGAATCCTTCTTGGGGTTATCTGCTAACGCAAAGATGTAATCCTCGTTGTTGCCCGTAGTTGCGGGGTGGATGCTCTCCACATCTGCATCTGCGGTCAAATTCAGCACCTTGTTCTCAACGCTGCCGGTGCCGGGTCGGACAGCAGGCTTTGTGCCATAGTGGGTGGCCAGATTCTGGATGGTAAAATCAAAGATTTTCTGGTCTTTAAAGCAAGCTTGGAAATCCTCATCAACATCACTCAGATCGACCTGCTTTTCAACCTGCAGCTCGTTGTGGTCGGGGAAGTTGAACGCCACCGCAATGTTGGACTCCCACATGCCGCGCTCCATGTAGAACATGGTCAGGGTGTGGGTGGTGCCTTTTTCGTAAGTAATGACATCCTTGCTCTTGTGATTGAAGGTGTACGGCTTCCCGTTGAATGTTACTTGTTTTGCAGGCGTACAACCTTCATAGATAGTGTTGTTGCTTGCTTTGATATCACTGATATAGGATGTGACTGTGTTCTTATCTCCTTGCTCGTCAAATTCCAGCAGGCCGGACGCTTTACCGTGCGCGCCGCCGACATCCAGCACCAGCTGACCGTCAATGTAGACCCACACATCATCGTCACCGGAGAAGAAGAACTTGATGGGGACTTTATCATTGGGACTATCCCCTACCTGAACCTTACCGTCATCCGTCAATGTAAAGTCAAATTGCAGCTTCGCACCAAAGCCGTAGTTGTAATTGCTGGCTGTTGCGGCAATTGTATTTTGATTGAAGGGGAAGAAACCGTAGGTTCCCTTTTTCCCTCTTTCCGAATCCACATTTTCCGACTTATCATCTGTATATTTCGGTTTTCCATCCTCGTACTCGCCAGTCTTCGTTGCTTCCAGATAGTACTTGCTTTTGGCTGTATCCTGCTTCAGATACAGCGACCGCTCATTACTGTCAAAGTACCAGTACTTGGCTTTAGATTCAGTATCGCCGTTATTCTCCGTAAAGACGGCTTTCTGGGTAAACGGGAAGGAAACATCCTTGTACACCTTGCCCAGCACGGCTTTTTCAGTGTTTGTGCCGGTTAAAAACGCTTCGTTGAAGTGCGGCTCTGCAAGTGTAGTACCGGCCATGACCGGCATACCGTCCTTCATTTGGTTTCCAACCAAGCCTTGGAAGGTTGCATTGTAAAATTCACCCTTGCCATCTACATTTATGGTTGAGTTGTTGACTGCCATAAAATGCTTGTAGGCACTATTATCAGACGCATTTATATTGCCCCAGCCGTACAAATTCAGGTTTACTGCGATATCTGAGAATGGCGTTCCCCAACCATTATAATTGGGCTGGAAGTGGCCGGTATAAATCGGGTTTTGAATCTTTGGGGTATCTGTATAGCTGCTATAATAATTACTCAGCGCACGGTCAAACTGCCTAAATGGAACATTGCTGCGGTGTGTGCCCTTCTCGTTAGTACTGTATGTATTGCGGTTGTTGCCGTTCAGCTCATAGTCCGTGTAATAGTCATACAGTGTGGTGCTGATATACTTTGTGTTGGACTGGGGCGTAAAAGCCTTGCTTTCCAGATCTACAATACTCTTGGCACTTTCATCTGCTGCTTTTTTGCCTTTTTCAGCATCGCGGGTTGCGCCCAGCTCATCCCAATAGCCGCCGCGGTTGCCGCCTTGGTAGATTACATCATCGCTGGTGTCGGCGTAGAAGCACGGCTTGTTTAAATCAGGAATCGTCAATAAGACCGTGTCAGTGCCGTTGTTAGCGGTATTTGTACCGTCTACCGCCCAAGACGCAAAGCGGATTTTTGTATAGCCTTGCGGCACATCGGCATACCAAATCTCGCTGGTGCCGTCACGAGCCATTTGCGAGGTTATCGCTGATTTGTTGCTATCATCACTGGTAATGTAGCACCACAGGTTGCCGTTGGCGTCCGGCATACCGTAGGTGGTTGCGGCGTCATTGTTGTACAGCATATCCGAGAAGGTTGCATCGAAGTAGACGGTTTTGCTGCCCGGTGCGCTCCACCTTACATCATTATCGCCTTTATATATCAGGCAATAGCGCGTGACAGGGTCGTATGGGAATACTGCTATATTATCGGATGGGTCTTCATCATTGTAGAAATTGAAGTACTGCTTGCCGCCGATGTAAGTATTATTTTCCGCTCCATCCGATTTTTGAAAGCTTACATAGGCGCAGGCGTCTGTTGGGATTTTAATGTCTTTCGATTTGTTGTTCGGCTGCAAAGGCTGGATAACCTGCTGACTTCCGACCTGTGTAAATACTTCATTATCACCCTTTTCCCAGAATGTGACGGTGACACTATCCAGTGTTTCACTGGAATTATTCAGCAGGGTCATTGTGTTGTTGCCATAGCGTACATGCTTGGGGATGATGTCGGCGTAGGGAACCCATTTGCTAAGATCGTAGGCGTTCTCATCGTTAACCGTCAGTTGGTCGCCGTCAAGGCATTTGTTGGCAATTTTGCCAACCTCCATCCAGTAATTAGTGCCGCCTTGAGATTGCCCCTTCATCGTGACCCAATGGCCATCATCCAGCGCAAATTTAACCCAGACAAAGCCGCCATTGGGACATAGCGAGCTCTTATCACCATGGTAGACATCCACCTGATAAATTGGGCGGCCATCAGTAGTCTTATCCGTAATGAGGTTTGCCTTGGTTTCTCGCACTTTATGATCCTCGGCTTGCGTATTTGGATCATTATCATTACCGCGCATAAAGGAACATGTAATCGTCTTACCTTCTAATAATGTTGTCCAACTCTGCGGCGGTGCAAAGTAGAATGTGTACTTTGTACCTTCTTGCACCGTGGCATCGCCCGCACACAGTGCAATATCACTTTCTTTGGCATTCCCTGCCGTAATCATCCTATCGTCAGCCGAATCGCCTTCGTTCAAGAAGCCTGCTTCGTCCTCGCTCCCGGTGGAATCCTCGCCGGTGTTGTCCGCATCGGCGGTCTTGTCCGCAGCGGCATTGTCAGCCGGGGCATTGTCTGCCGGGGCGGTATTCTCTGAACCGGTCACGCCCTCGGTAAGGGGCGCGCCTGCGGCTTTGTCTGTTGTGTCGGCGCCGCTTGGAATCGTTCCTGATTCCGGCACAGAAATTTCAGGCTCTGTTTTGCTGCCCTCGTTTGTCGTGTCGGCGTCTTTTTGAATCGTTTCCAAATTCGACACAGAAATATCCGACCCGGTTCCATCAGCACCATTTCCCGTATTGTCATCGTCCGGAATCGTTTCCGAATTTGAAACAGAAAAGTCAGTCTCCGTCTCCGCTGCGTATACCGGCAGAGCCATGCTTGCCAGCAGGCACAGGGCGGCCAGCAGTGCCGCTGCACGGTGCAGGATGGAATTTGCCTTCGTCATCTGCCTTGCCTCCTTTTGTATGCGTTCAATACACTTTATTCCGCAGCTTACTGCGGAATAGCAAAGGGTGTACACCCTTTCAGCTTATGCTTTCCCCAGCGTCCACGCGCAATCGCTGGCGTATGGGGCGTGGAAAGCATGCTGTATTTGATTTAATTTGTATTCCTTTTTATGGAAAAATTATAGTTCTTTAGTATGAGAATTTCAAGTACCTGTGTTGAATCGTTTCATTTTCGGCAATTTGCTATGTTTCAACCGCATTATATTGTGCATCCTGATGGTTAGTGCTGTGCAGCTTTGTAAGATACAGCGCGATTTCTTGCACATCCGCACACTATATGTTGAATTATGTCGATACTTTTGCGCAGATGTTGCGAACCGCAAGGGGCAAGATTTGTTCGGTCGTGTTGGAAAAGTGAAAACACAGGGGCGGCGTCCCCTCGCCCCGGGGGCGGCTGCCCATCTGCGGGCGCATATGGAATGCGCCCCTACGGTGTGATGGGCGTCTACCTTATTATATATACATAGAAAAACCACCCCGCCCGGCAGCATAGGGCTGCGGGCGGGGTGGCTCGGGTGCTTATTTACTTCAGATCAGACCCATGAGGCTGGGCAGACCGAGGGAGAGTGCCGGAATATAGGTGACTGCCAGCAGAGCGGCAACCAGTGCCACAAAGTAGGGGATCAGCTTGGAGGTCACCTGCTCAATGGAGACATGGCCGATGCCGCAGCCGACAAACAGGACAGAGCCGACCGGCGGGGTGATGTTGCCCAGGCACATGTTGAAGATCAGCATAACGCCGAACTGAATCTCGGTCATGCCGAAGCTGATGGCGATGGGCAGGAAAATCGGGGTGAAGATCAGGATGGCCGGGGTGATGTCCATGAACATGCCAATGACCAGCAGAATAATATTCATCAGCAGGAAGATGATATACTTGTTGTCGGTCAGGCTCATCAGACCGTTGGAGATGGCGGCCGGGATGCCGGAGTACGCCATGACGAAGGACATGGCAGAGGAAGCGGAAATCAGGAACAGGATGATGCCGCTCGTCTTGGCAGAGTTGAGCAGGATACCAAGGAAGCCCCTGAAGTCGATGCTCTTATAGATGATAGAGAGGATCAGGCAGTACAGAACCGCGATGCCTGCGCCCTCGGTGGCGGTAAAAACACCGGAGACGATGCCGCCGATGACGATGACGATGAGCAGCAGGGACGGAACTGCGTCCCAGACGGTTTTCAGCACGCTCTGGCTGCGGTCAAAGCCGGTGGCCTTCATGCCGGCCTTCTTTGCGCCGATGAACGCTACAATCATGCAGCACAGGCCCATCAGGATGCCGGGGATGTAGCCGGCCATGAACAGGGTGGAGATGGACACACCGCCCGCGACGGTGGAGTAAACGATGAAGGCGGAGGTCGGGGGAATCAGCAGACCCGTGGGGGCCGAGGCGATGTTGGCAGCGGCAGAGTAGGCGGGGTCGTAGCCGTTTTCCTCCTCAATGGGGCTGATGCAGCCGCCCATGGCGGACGCAGCGGCGACGGAAGAACCGGACAGTGCGCCGAACAGCATGTTGCCGAGGATGTTGGCCTGTGCCATCGAGCCGGGAATCTTGCCGACAAACAGCTGCGCAAAGTTGACAAGGCGCTTGGCGATACCGCCGTTGTTCATGATGTTGCCGGCCAGAATAAACAGGGGCACAGCCAGCAGGGAGAACGACTCAACACCGGAGTTCATCTTCTGCATCGTGATAAAGGTGATCTGGTCCCAAGACAGGGTAGACATGGCCGTCACGATGGAGGATGCCACAATGCTGATGGAGATGGGCACGCCGAGGAACAGCAGCACGCCGAACACAGCGAAAAGGATAACGGTGGTCATGGTGATACTCATTTGTCTGCACCCTCCTTGGATTCTACTTTTTCGCCGGTGATGTCCTCATAGATGTTGATGATCTGCGCAATCACAATGAACACGCCGGAAATCGGGGCGATGGCGTAAACCAGACTGCGGGGGATGCCCAGCAGCGCCGAGAACTCGCGGCTGGCGGAAACAGCCAGCTTAAAGCCGCCGATCGTGAAAACGAAAATTGCCATCAGCAAAATCAGGCCGTCAATGGCCACCAGCAGGGCGGTGTGGGCCTTGCCGGTGAACTTGTCGCGGACGAGGGTCAGCGACATATGCTCACGGGTGGAGAAGGCGTAGGCCGCGCCGATGAAACCGGTCCAGATCAGGCTGTAGCGGACAAGCTCCTCGGTAAAGGCTACGGGGCTGTTGAGCACATAGCGGGAGAACACCTGAATAAGCACCAGAATGGTCATGAAGGAAAGAAGAATCGCACAGGCGATGCTCAGGATCTTATCCATCCAGAATTTAATCGTTGCAAAGGTGTTTTTCATGGCTTACTCCTCCCCTCTTGCCTTTTCAATGGTATCCATCAGCGTCTTGACGCCGGGATACTCTTCTTCGTAGGCTTCGATCATCGGCTGGGTGGCCTCGCGGAAGGCCTCCTTATCGACATCGTAGACGAACTCCACGCCCATCGTCTCCTGTGCCTCCTTGACAGCCTCCTCGACTGCGGTATCCCACATGACCTTGTGGGCATCGGTGGAGTCGTGGGCAGCCTCGAGAAGAATCTGCTGATCCTCCGGGCTGATGGTCTTCCAGACCTTTTCGCTCATGATCAGTACATCGGGGATCATGGCGTGCTGATCAACCGAGTAGACCTTGCAGACCTCACCGTGCTTGCCGGTGGTCAGGGCGGTCTCGTTATTCTCGGTGCCGTCGATGATGCCGGTCTGCAGCGAGGTATAGACATCGCCGTAGGACATGGCAACGGGGATACCGCCGAGGTAGCTCATCATATCGGTCTGGCTCTTCATATCCTGCACGCGGATCTTTAGGCCCTTGAGGTCTGCTGGGGTGCGGATGGCCTTATCCTTCGTGTAGAAGGAGCGGGCACCGGAGGTGTAGTAGGTCAGCGTGACAAAGCCGTCCTCGCCGGTCGAGAGGAAGAAGTCCTGCATCTCCTGCGAGTCCATGACATGGTAGAAATCCTCCGTGTCATTAAAAATGTAGGGCAGGCCGAAGGCATTGAACGCTTCGTTGTAGGTGGCCAGGCCGGGGGCCGAGACTTTCGTCATGGCGATAACACCCGCCTGCAGCTGCTCGAGATTTTCGTTCTCGCTGCCAAGCTGGCCGTTGGGGAAGATCTTGACCTGAATGCGGCCATCGGTCTTTTCGTTGACCTCCTCCGCAAACTGGGTCATGGCGATATGGACAGTGTGGGTCTCCGACAAGCCGTGGGCCAGCGTAAGAACCAGCGGATTCCCGGCGCTGTAGCCTGCATCGGCCGTGGAGGCGGATGCGCCGCAGCCGGTCAGCAGACCGATCCCCAGCACAGCCGCAGCACCCAAAGCTGCGATTTTCTTGAACATGGTATCTCTCCTTCTGATATATGTGGTCATTGCGGGCAGGTGCGGCGGGGAATCCCCCAGTCCGCTTCGCGGACAGCCCCCTTTGACAAGGGGGCCTTTAAAACCTCCCTTGTCAAAGCGAGGGCGGAGGGATTCCTCACCGCCGCCTCCCCCTTACATTCCAATCAAATCAAACTGCTCGAAGGATACGAGCACCTCATGATCCCGCTTGGGGTTGGGGTACTTGATCTGCACACTCTTGAGGCGCTGGCTGTAGTACCAGCCGCTCTCGGCTTCCTCGAACTTGCGGCGGTGCAGGAAGTGCGGCAGTTCCTTGCCATCCACCTGCACATAGAACGGGGACTTCTCGCGGTGGATCATGTCAAGGTACATGCTCTCGACAGCCGTTTCGTAATTGCCCTCATTCGCAAAGGTCACGACCGTTTTGACGCCCGCCTTGACAGCGATCTTCGTCTTGAGGTAAGCGCCGTTGCGATAGTCGTTCGTGCGGCCGTCATCCTCATACAGCGTGAACTCGGAATCTACATCGGGGGCCATCAGGATGTCCAGCGCCGTGGTCTTTTCGGTCATCAGGTTATGCAGGGCGTTGCCGCTCATCGGGATGATGGCACCGCTGCGCACAAACAGCGGAATGCTGGCAATGTCGACCGGCACCTCAACGGTCTGGCCGGGGGCGTATTCCTCGCGGGTGTAGAAGTCGTAGAACCGCTCGGCTTCGTTTTCGGTCTTGGGCAGGTAGACCGGGCGAACGGTCTGGCCCTTCTCGACAACATTGGCCACCAGCAGAGAATCGCCGAACATGAAATCGACACCCTCATCGTAGGTTGCGGGGTCATTCTGGAACACCGCGAAGGTGGGCTGCCAGATGGGCAGGCCGTTCTCATGCGCGCGCTCCATCAACGAGTAGAGCGTCGGGCTGAGCTTGTAGCGGAAGTCGATGGCCTCCTTGATGTACTGCTTTTTGTCGCTGTACATCCAAGGCTCGGTGACGGTGTTGTCGGTGTTGGTCGAATGGATGGAGAAGCGCGGCTGGAAGATGCCGTTCTGCACCCAGCGCACAAACAGCTCTCCCTCCGGCGCGGGGCCGAAGAAGCCGCCGATGTCGCAGCCGTGGTTGGAAACGCCGCAGAGCGCCATGCCCAAGATCGTGGCAATGTTGTATTTCAGGGTATCCCAGCAGGTCAGGTTGTCGCCGGCCCAGACCTGTGCATACCGCTGGATGCCGGCGTGACCAGAGCGGCAGACCGAGAAGGGGCGGCAGTCGGGGTCGTATTCCTCGATGGCCTCGTTAGAAAGCTGGCACATCAGGTTGCTCATGACCGGCTTCATCGTGCCGATTGTGCTGCCCTTACCCTCAAAATAGACCTTGGCGTCCTTATCAACAAGGGAGTCATACTCGCAGTTGTCGTTCCAGATGGAGCGGCAGCCGTACTTGAGCAGCGCGTCCTTGATGTACTGCTTCCAGTGCAGGCGGGTGGATTCCTTCGTGTAATCTACAAAGAGACCGGGGCCGCCCCACCATGTGCCGACAGCCAGACCGTCAAGACCTGCATTGTCGTCGGAGGCGGGCAGGAACATGCCCTTCTCCTTCATCTCGTCCAGCAGCGGATGGACGAGCAGCATACCGGGCTTGATGTTGGGCGAGACGACGATGCCGCGCTTTTCCATCTGTGCGAACCAGTCTGCCGGGTCCTTGAAGCGCTTGTGGTTCCATGTGAAGGTGCAGCGCTTGATGCCCTCGGCCGTCTCGACTGCGCAATAACCGCTGGAAAGCTGGAACCCGTCTGCGGGGATGCCCTCCTCGCGGGTGGTGTCGATGAAATCCAGCACTGCGTCATCGCTGTTCTCGGGCAGTTCGGGGTAATACATCGAACTGCCGAGGTAGCCGAGTGCAGCCTTCGGCAGCATGACGCTCTTGCCGGTCAGGTCGGTGTAGCGCTCGATGATCTCGCGGATGGACGGGCCTGCGATCAGGAACAGATCAATATCGCCCGCATCGGTGCGGTAGGACGAGTAGCGATGCCAGTAGTTGCGCTTCTCGCGCCCCATGTTGAAATCACACTCGGCCGTGTTGTGGTAGAAGTAACCGACCGCCTGTTTTGTGCCGCGGTTCAGCCGGATATAAAAAGGAATGTGCTTGTAGAGAGAGTCGGTCTCCTTGGCGTTGTAGCCCATCGCATCGCCGGGGGCCATATTCATGTATTTCTCGGCCTTGTTGATCTCGCCGGACTTCTCACCGAAGCCGTAGAAGCAGTCATCGGCCTCGATCTGGCTGGCATGGATGCGGCGGCGGTTGCTGTCCTCGCGGTAGGCAAGGTCAGGAATGTCGGCGTGCAGCAGGCCGCCGTCCTTGTCGTAGACCATGATGCGGAAGGGTTCCTTCTCGATCACGACCTTCAGGCGCTCGCCCTGGATCACAGCCTGCTTTTCGCCATCGGTCAAAACGGCGGCAGCAGGCTCTACGCGCTTGCGGCAGCCCTGCATCAGGGCATCGGTGCGGGACTCCCATGCGGTCATCGTCAGGCTGTAGGAGGCCTCGTCCCAGTCGCCGTCAAAGCCGGCGCGGATGCGCAGGATGTCATTGGTCAAAAACCAGATGCGCAGCTCCACAGCGTTGGTTGCAACGGAATAGTAACTGCCGCAGTCCTTGACAGCACCGCCGGTGTAGCACACTTTCATAGATTTTCCCCTTTCTTCTTTTGCGTTGGTCAAGTGGAAAAAGCGTTTGTTTCGGCACGATTTGTGCAATCCTCACAAATTCGTGCGCTTGTTTTTGTGATAATTGCTACTGTTGCCTTATTTCGTCATTATAATATCAAATATGCGGCCAAATTTCTCTGCTTTTTGTAGCGCAAATATCGCAAAATGTGATATAATCGTCTTAAGGACAAAATTCGTGGGGAGGCCTGCGCCATGATCATACAAAAAGTACCGCATTATGTAGATTCTCTTCTCACGCAGGAGAAGGCCAGCTCCGCCTTGCAGGGCGGCGATGTCTTGGTAGCATGGTACACCAACCAGCTCAACAGCCAGTCGGTCGTACACTCGCACCCCTACTATGAGCTGATCCTGCCGGTATCGGGCAGCAGTGTGCGGTATTCCATCGGTGGCAGCGTCTACGACCTGCACTTGGGGGAGCTGATCCTCTTTCCCGGGGAGATGTTCCATTCCGGCAAGTTCAACATCACGGCGGACACCTCTGAACGGCTTGTCGTGCAGATCGCGCCCGACATCTGGGACCGCGCGTGGGTGCAGAGCGGGCTGACCGACCGTTTATGGCAGGGCGAGCCTGTCATACTTGACGCCGACTCGGTCATACGGTGGGATTTCCGCGGTCTGCTGGAGCGGATGGCACAGACCGTCTATCTGGATGAGCCGATCCGTTCGGCGGTCCAGTGCTGTGAGGTGACCGAGCTGATTTTGCTGTTCTGCCATGTGATCCACGGCCGCCGCGCCGCACCGCCGCCCTCTGCCACAAGCCTGCTGGTTGCCAAGGCGGTTGCCTACCTGCAGGCGAACTACACAGACCCCCAGCTGAATGTTGCACAGCTGGCGCGCTACACCTATACCAGCCGGGAGCATCTGTCCCGCGTGTTCAAGGAATACACCCTCGAGAGCGTCCACGGCTATCTGACCAACCTGCGGATGCAGCACTGCCGCAACGCCCTTGCCGCCGGCATGAGTGTGCTGGATGCCTGCTCCGCCAGCGGCTTTACAAATTACAGCAGCTTTGTAAAGAGCTTCCGCGCTCTCTACGGCATCACCCCGACCGAATACCGCGCCCAGCTCCGCATTCCGGCGGCAAAGGAATAAGCGGAAGCCCATAAAGCAACGCCCCCGGCAGCTTATGTTTGTGCTTCAACATAAGCTGCCGGAGGCGTTTGTATTTTGCAGCGCTATCCAAGCTTTTCACTCCATCGGCAGGCTGATGACCGCCTTTGCGCCCTGCGGGATATTCTGCGCAAATTCTGCTTTTCCGCCGTGCGCGATGGCGATCTGCTCCACCACATGCAGGCCAAGGATGTGCGGAGCATTTTCGCAGGGCTCGGGGGCATTCATAGCCGCCAGCACAGCAGGTGGGTAGCCGCAGCCGTCATCGGCCACTGTCAGGCAAAAGCAGCCCCCCGCCGCTTCGGTGCGCACGGTGATGCTCACCCGGCCGGGATTGTGGCGGATGCTGTTGTTCAATAGATTCTCAAGCAATCGTTCCAGCAGGGCGCGGTCTGCGCAAAGCATTGCCTGCTCGCTCTGTTCTGATTGCTCCAGCGCAATCTCACACTTTTTTTCCTGCGCGTTCTCGCAAAATTGCGCCACCAACGCGCGGAACAGCGGCCCCGCCCGGAGGCTCTTTCTGCGCAGCGGCTGTGCGCCGTATTCCAATTTGCTGGTCAGGTTCAGATCATCTATGAGGGTGCGGAGCTTTTCGCACTGGTTTCGTATGCCGGTCGCCTTCTGCCGGGAGGCCGCCGGCGTTTCTGCGTCCCGCTCCAGCTGCTCCGCCCAGCCCATGATCAGGGCCAGCGGGGTGCGCACATCGTGGCTGACCCCTGCGATCCATTGGGTGCGGGCATTGTCCCGCCGGGCGAGCATCTCGTTTTTGGCCTGCAGCTGGGCGCCGGTCCGGTTCAGCTTTTCCGCCAGTTCCCCTGCAAAGCCATTGGTAGGCAGCTGGACGCTCTGCCCCTGTGCCAGCGCATCCAGACCGTTTGCTACGGTCTCCAGCCGCTTTGCCCCCCGCCAGCTCAGCCAAAGGCAAAGCGCCAGCCCCAGCAGCAGCAATCCCAGCGCTGCCGCCGGGAGGATTCCGGCCATGTTCAGCACAAGCTCCGGCGAGCTGTACACGCTGTACCGCCAAAGGCTCCCCCTGGGCAGACCTATAACAAACAGACCGTAGGGTTCTTCCCAGCAGAACACCGGGTAATCCGCCAGATACCAGCGGGCAAACCGGGCAATTTCGCCGGCCGTATAGGTGTGGTTCAGTTCCTTCGGCAGCTCGTAGCTCCACCGGACAGCGCCGGCATCATCCAGCACCATGGCCCATGCATAGCCGTCCATCCATTCCTGCGGCGTGTGCGCTGCCCCCAGCGCCAGCCCGTCTGCCGTTTCCACCATAGCATCTGCAATTTCGCTGGAGGCGTATTCCCGCTGCGGCAGACGGCGGCCCTCCTGCCAGCCCAGCCACCCCAGCAGGGCAACGCCGGAAAACAGCAGCAAAAGCACAACGCCCACAGCGGCCAGCACATACCGCCGGATCAGCCGTGCAAAGGTTTTCAAGGCTCTCCCTCCTTTGTCAGTTTATAGCCGATGCCCCGCACCGTGCGCAGGAACCGCGGCGCACCGGGCTCGGTTTCCAGCTTTTCCCGCAGATGCCGGCTGTGTACGCCCAGACTGTTCTCATAGCCATAATAATCCGCACCCCAGACAGCATCGCAGATGGCATCATAGGTCACGATATGCCCCCGGTTTTCTGCCAGCTTGCGCAGCAGGGCCAGCTCGGTAGCCGTCAGCGCCAATGTTTTTCCGTCTGGCAGGCTGACAACGGCATCGTTCAGGTCTACGCTGCGCGGCCCAAGCTGCAATACCGTTGGTTTTGCCGCTGACAATTCCGTCCGGTAAGCCCGCTGCAGAATATGCTGCACCCGCAGCAACAGCTCCTGCATCAAAAAGGGCTTTGTCAGGTAATCGTCCGCCCCCAGCCCCAGCCCGAACAGCCGGTCTGCATCCGCATCCCGTGCTGATAGAAATAACGCCGGCACATCCGCTTTGGCCCGCAGCGCACGGAATAAAGAAAACCCGTCTCCGTCCGGCAGGTTGATGTCCAAGATCATCAGCTCCGGCTGCCCGGCCGCAAAGGCGGCGCGTGCGCCCCCGCAGCTTTGTGCTGTGCGGATCTTCCCATAGCCTGCGCCGCGCAGCTGCTCACACAGCAGTGCCAGCAGATCGGCGTTGTCATCCACAATCAGGATTTTCGCATCATAAATGGTGTTCACAAGGCGTTTCCTCCTTTTCCCTCCCTACTATACCACAATTTTTGCGCCGCAAAAGAGAACGCCCGTAAATTTAAGCGCAAATTAAGCTATCCTTCCGGCAGGATTAAGATGACGGGTGTATTCTGGCAGCATTCCGAAAGGATCGTGAATGTGAAAGGAGAACCTTGTATGAAACCTGTAATTGAGACCCATGCCCTTTGCAAAAGCTATCACGGCCGTCTTGTAGTGGATCATCTGGATCTGTGCGTCCCAGAGGGCTGCGTCTACGGCTTTTTAGGCCCCAACGGGGCGGGAAAATCCACCACAATGAAGATGCTGCTGGGCCTTGTGCAACCCACCGGCGGCAGCGTGGCGCTGCTGGGGCAGCCCATGAATGAGAAAAACCGTATCCCGCTGCTGCGGCAGACCGGCAGCCTGATCGAATCGCCCTCCGGCTACCTGCACCTGACTGCGCGGGAAAATCTGGCCATCGTTGCCGATCTGAAGGGCGTTGACCGCAGGGATACCCGCCGGGTGCTGGACATCGTACACCTGACTAAGGACGCTGACCGGAAGGTGGGGCAGTATTCCCTGGGCATGAAGCAACGGCTGGGCATTGCCATGGCGCTGCTGGGCAGCCCCAAACTGCTGATCTTGGACGAACCTACGAACGGTCTGGACCCGGCCGGGATTCAGGAAATGCGCAGCCTTATTGCCTCAATGCCGCAGACCACCGGCGCCACCGTTTTGATCTCCAGCCATCTGCTGGGCGAGATCGAGCAGATGGTGGATCAGGTCGGCATCCTGAGTCACGGCAAGCTGCTGTTCGAGGGTTCGCTGCAGCAGCTGCAAAAGCACAGCCGGGGCGGCACGCTGCTGCGGGTGCTGGCAGTCCCCAAGGCCCTTGCCGTGTTGCAGCAGCAGGGGGTGACGGCCGCAAGGCTGACCGACCAGCCGGACACGCTGCAGCTTCCCCCGCTGCGAGATGAAGCACTGGCCGCGCTGATCCGCACCCTTGCCGAAAGCGGTGCCGGTGTCGTTGGGCTGACTGCACAGACCAAGAGCCTTGAGGACATCTTCCTCAGCCTGACCCAAAGCAGCGGGGAGGTGGCGTAACATGACAGCCTTTTTTGCGGAACTGCAAAAGGCCCGCCGCCGGCACGACCTTGCCCTCTGCCTGCTGATTCCCGGCATTGTCGTGCTGTGGGTGGGCGGCCTTGCTCCGGCAGCCCCGGATGAGCTGGCCAACGGCTACAGTGCCCTGCTCTACAGTCTGCCGGTCATCGAGGCCATTCTGATGCCGGTGATGATGGCGGTACTGGCCTCCCGGCTGTGGGATATCGAGATAAAGGGCAATACCCCCAAACTGCTCTACACTTTGCAGAGCCGCCGCAGCCTGTTTGCGGGCAAGGCAGTCTTTGGCGTGTCGGAGGTGCTGCTGGTCACGGTGTTGGAGCTGGTCTGCGTGCCGGTACTTGGGCGCGTCCACGGCTACACCGAGGTCTTTCCTGCGGGGCAGCTGGCCTATCTGTTCGTCTGCACACTGGCCGTGGATTGTATGCTTTTCTTCGGCGAGTTTCTGCTGATGCTGTGGGTCGGCAATCCCCTTCCGGCGCTCTGCGTAGGTATTGTGGGGGCGCTGGTCGGGTTGTTCTCTGCCTTTATGCCGCCCATTGCCAGTTATTTTGTGCCCTTTGGGTACTACATTCCTCTGAGCGCCTACGAAGT
>ERZ1673747.1340-NODE-1340-length-25875-cov-7.713710_pt1 | contig 25875 bp, 21 predicted proteins | sample MGYA00580220_ERZ1673747 | MGnify/ENA primary metagenome ERZ1673747 (study PRJEB41218, sample SAMN15661769) | gut metagenome | host: Homo sapiens | place: Canada: London | collected 2015-08-20/2019-03-30 | study: EMG produced TPA metagenomics assembly of...
ATATTCTCGCACGTTGCGGGGAGTGCTGCGATATTCCACGTTCTGTTGACACCGGGTTGGGGGCTTTACTTTTTCTTTTCGCCGGCAGGGGTCAAACCTGCAAACCGCTTCGGCGGGGAATTAAAAGTAAACTTTTAAAAGCGAAAGGAAAACGAAAATGAAACAAACGATTAAAACAAGCCGCGTAGCAGGACAACTCGAAAAAATGTTCCGACTTTTGAACGCTCACTTTTTTGATGGCGCGTTGCCGGAAGTTGTTATCAGCCTCAAAAAGACCGTTGGCGCATATGGGCATTTTACCTGCGGTAAGGTCTGGCAAGCGGGCGACGAACGGCGGTACGAAATCAACATCAGTTCGGCCACTCTCAATCGCCCAATCGAGGAAACCTGCGCCACGCTTTTACACGAAATGTGCCACCTTGCTTGCGCGGTTGGGTATGGCTCAAAAATTCTTGATGCGGACGGCAATCCCGAACCCATCAAGGACACCAGCAATAACGGCGTGTATCACAACAAGCGATTCAAAGCAATGGCCGAGGCTCACGGACTGGAAGTAGAACACCATCCAAAATACGGTTGGACAATCACCAACCCCGGTATCGACCTATTAGACTTCATTGAATCGCAAGGCTGGCAGGATTTGCAAATGGTCGAGGGTGTTTCCCTGCTAGATGTTCTCGGCACACTCCCCAAAGGCGGGAACAGAAGAAAAAAGCCCAGCAGCACCCGCAAATACGTTTGCCCCAAATGCGGTAATAGCTGCCGAGCCACAAAGACAATCAATATAATTTGCGGTGACTGCATGGACAAAATGATAGTCGCCGAGTAATTCCCCACAAACAGAGAAAATGGTCGAGTGAGAGTAGACCAAGATTTTATTATATAAGGGGTATACTTAATGTGTTACGATTTCTATTCTTGTCCGTTTGAACCAGATATTTGCATCCCGCCATGTGGAGACCATGAAGAATGCAAAAACTGCGAATGGATAAAAATCGTCAAACTCAAAAATTATAAGTGTACATATAATAGTTACAGTTTTGACCCTATTATTGACACTCCCTCTATCGTATGTTACTATGACATAGGGCAAAACAGTTCCGCCAAAAAGGCAGAATGTTGAGCAAAACAGGATTAGGCCCCGGCGCTCCGCGCCGGGGCCCCTTTTCTTTCCCGAATCGATTTCAGATTATATGTTTCCCGTCGTTTCTCCGCCGATTTTTCAGATAATAATCAGAAAATATTTGAAGAATGGCGCTGCGAGCGGAACGGAGTGGAGCGAGCCTCGTTGAAAAAATTTTGGAAAATGCCTTTGCCTTTTCGGAATTTTTCAAGTGCCTCTCCATAATAAAACCAACAGCCCCGACCTGCCGGCCGGGGCTGTTTTTATTGTCCGTCTTACTGGTATACGATGGCACTCTTGACCTTGTTGGCGGCGTCTGCACCGGCCAGCATACGGGCCAGCGCCAGTGCAAAGGGGATGGCTGCCCCCAGTGCCTCACCGGTGACAATATTTCCGTCAATCGTGATGGGCAGACCCGTGTAGCTGGCCCCGGCGGCGGTCAGGTCAGCGTCCATGCCGGGGTATACCGTTGCCTTTTTGCCGTTCAGCACACCGAAGGCCGCCAATGCCGTAGGCGCCGCACAGATAGCTGCAACCAGCTTGCCGCCCGCAGCAAAGTCCTGACAGACCTTTTTGACCGTGGCATCGGCCTTGAGATTCGGCACGCCGGGGATACCACCGGGCAGGATGCAGGCATCAAAGGCCGCATAGTCCAACTCCTCAGCCAGCGCATCGGCCACCACATGGATGCCGCGGGCGCTTGTGACAATCTTTTGCCCGCCCACTGCGGCGATCGTGACCTCCACACCGGCGCGGCGCAGAATATCCACGCAGAGCAGGCCCTCGCATTCCTCCAGCCCGGGGGCAAAAAAGATAACAGCTTTAGACATAGCAAACATCTCCTTATTCAGTCAAACGGATGGAATCCTTTAGTAATATTGCGCACGCCCGGCAGCGGGGCTTTGAGGCCGCGCAGCGTCTGCACCAGCCCTACCAGCGAGAGGGCGTCCACCAGCAGCGTCAGGGTCAGGCCCATCTCGCTGCCGTGCGGCAGAAACCCAACACAGGCGCAGACGGTGGCAAGCGCGAGCAGCACAAGGCCCTGATTCAGATGAAACTTCACGAAATCATCGTGCCGCCACCGGCTGCAGGCAGGGATCAGGATCAGCACATTCAGGTAGCAGAGCGCTCCCATCAGCTTCGCGGTGCGGGGCGGCTGCACGGGGCAATCCGCCGGAGCACGCTTTTCTGCGGGCTGCGCAGCGGGTGCGGGGTGTTTTTTCTTTTTCTTATTGGCCACAATGAACCTCCGTCCCGGCAGTATGTAAGGCAGCGGGCCGCCGGACTCCCCTGCCACATTTTATTTAATTGTACCGCATTCGGCTTGCTTTTTCAACAAATCTGTGCAATTCGGCACATTTTGGGGAAAGCGGTTGTATTCCCCAACGCAAAATGCTAAAATTTCATTATTATCGGAAAGAGGAGAGTACAAATGGAAGAGCTTCGTTCGTTTTTCAAGCGCAAGGATGTCATCATCTCGGCGCATCGCTACGGCATTGACGCCATGGGCGCCATGGCACAGGGCCTGTTTGCCAGCCTGCTCATCGGCACGATCATCAAGACATTGGGCCAGCAGACCGGGCTTGCTTTTCTTGTCACGGCGGGCGGCTATGCGGCTGCCGTGGCAGGCCCGGCCATGGCTGCCTCCATCGGCTATGCGCTCCATGCACCACAGCTTGTGCTATTCAGCCTGATTGCCGTGGGCGGTGCCGCCAATGAGCTGGGCGGTGCAGGCGGCCCGCTGGCCGTCTACTTGATTGCCATTGTGGCGGCCGAGGTCGGCAAGCTGGTAAGCAAAGAGACCAAGGTCGATATTCTGGTCACCCCGGCGGTCACGATTCTGGTTGGCGTAGGGCTCAGCGCGCTGTGCGCCCCGGCCATCGGCGCAGCGGCGTCCGCCGTGGGCAGCCTGATCATGTGGGCTACCGAGCTGCAGCCCCTGCTGATGGGCATTCTCGTTTCCGTGCTGGTCGGCATGGCACTGACGCTGCCCATCTCGAGCGCGGCCATCTGCGCAGCGCTGGGGCTGACCGGGTTGGCCGGCGGTGCCGCCGTGGCAGGCTGCTGCGCCCAGATGGTCGGCTTTGCCGTTATGAGCTACCGGGAGAACGGCATCGGCGGGCTGGTCAGTCAGGGGCTTGGCACCAGCATGCTGCAGATGCCCAACATCCTGCGCAATCCCCGCACATGGGTCCCGCCGACGCTGGCAGCCGCCATCACCGGGCCAGTCGCCACCTGCCTGTTCCATCTTGAGATGAACGGCCCCGCCGTGTCGAGCGGCATGGGTACCTGCGGTCTGGTCGGCCAGATCGGCGTCTATACCGGCTGGGTCGAGAGCGGCCGGGTCATCACGGCCTTTGACTGGGCCGGGCTGGCGCTCGTCTGCTTTATCCTGCCCGCCGTCCTGAGCGTCCTTTTCTGTGAGCTTCTGCGCAAAAAAGGCTGGATCAAGGAAGGGGATCTGAAATTGTAAGTAAAGAGGCTTCCCTCGAGAGGGAAGCTGTCTGCGAAGCAGACTGATGAGGGGCGGGTTTGCCATTATTGCCCATAAACGGGTTGTAACGGCAGGCCCGCCCCTCATCCGGCCTACGGCCACCTTCAGTCTCCGCGCCAAGAGCCGCCTTCGGCGGTTGCGCTCCGACACGCGCCTGCGGGCGCAGCCCCCAGGGGGAAGGCATTTTCACACGAAGCCGCGCCAGGTCTGCTCGGCCTCGCTCTGGAAGCGGCCCAGCTCATGGCAGAGCTGCATGGCCCCGGGGCTGGCGGTGGGGTAGTCCTTCTCGGCGCGCTTGCAGTCCAGCACACCCTGCCCGCTGCCCTCGGCCAGCATCGTGGCCAGATTGCGTGTGGATTTGTCCAGCATCGTCCGGGTGCGGATCCCCATGCTGACGCTCATCCTTGCAGCGGCGCTCTGGCCGTGCGCCTCGGCACCGATGGCGTCCAGCGCTGTGTGGGCAGCCTGATTGAGACGGCGATACTCCCGCTTTTGGCGCAGCATCTCGTCCTTCAGCTTCTGGTCATGGGTCAGGCCCATCAGCTCATCCAGCGTATTCTTGCCCATCTCGGTGTTCTGCACGATTTCCTGCAGCATCTTTTCATTATCGCTCTGCATAATAAAATCCCCCTTGTGTACAATTTGGCGGTCAATGCCAGTATGTACACAAGGGGGTTGTTTTATTCGGTCACAGGCGCTGCTGTGCGAGGGAAAGCATCATATCCCAAGAGGCGGTCTCGCCCCATTCGGCCGAGGCGATCGCCACGGTAAAGCTGCCGCGGCGGGAGAGCGAGATGTTGAACTCCCGGCGGGAGTCATTCATCGCCTCGCGCACGACCTTTGCCATCTTGGCGGCGGGCGTACCCAGCGTGACCACGGCAAAGAAGCCATCGTTCAGGCGGGCCAGTACGGCCTTTTCACGGTCGGGGCCAACCGCCAGCTGCAGGATGCCGGCGGCCATATTCAGGCAGCAGTCGGCTGCCGTGCTGCTCTCATGCTCACGCAGCTGCCAATACTCATTGACGCGGAGCATCACAACGCCCACAGGCTGGCCGTCCATGGCGGCGCGCTCGGCGTGGGGGCGGAACTCCTCATTCAGGTAGACCGCGTTGTAGACACCGGTCACATGGTCGCGGCGCAGATCCTCCTGCATCTGGCTCAGGGCGCGGGTAAAGGCGTCCTCATCGCCGTCCGCCTTGAGGACGCGAGGCAGCGGCATCTGCATCATCAGCACGCAGGGCGTGCCCTCCACGCGGATGCCCTGAGCCAGCACGGTTTCAAGCCCGGACGCCGCCTTGATGATCCGCATACCGCGGCCGTTGGCGTCCAGTACAGGCACCTCTGCCACCTTGTCCAGCGGCTGCAGGGTTGCCGGGTCCAGCAGCCCTCTGCAGGGGTCTGCCAGTGTAACACAGTCAAATAGCTGCTGCAGCGCGGCGATCTCCGCCTGCAGCTCGGCAATGGTGTAGTCCTGTTTCATATCGTTTCCTTCTGCCGGTTGCCGGCACAGCGCATCTTAGCCTTTGTATAATACATAGACAATTTTACCACACTGCGGCCCTTTTTCCAAGGCTTGCGTTGCACAAAGATTGCAAGCTAAAACGGAAAAATATCCTACGAAGTCAACAAATTATCGCGCAGTACGGAAATACCGCTCCGACAGCTCGCGGATCTCACCGGCCAGCGCGGGGGTCAGTTTCTTCGCATCGGCGCGCCACTGCCAGTTGTCGCGGGCCTTGCCGGGTGTGTTCATCCGGCTGGCGGCAGGCTCCTCCAGCCAGTCCGCCAGCGGAATGATGGCGAGCGCCGCCGCGCTGGCCAGCACACCGCGCAGCAGGCCGCGCACGTTGCCCTCCCGCCCGGTCAGGGCAAAGTAATCGGTCGCCTGCTTGCGCTGGGCGGCGGTCAGCTCCCCGGCAAACCAGCCGGTCAGCGTGTTGTTGTCATGGGTGCCGGGGTAGGCCACACAGTTGCGCGGGTAGTTATGGGGCAGATCCACGCTGTCCTCGCCGGTAAAGGCGAACTGCAGCACCTTCATGCCGGGGAAGCCGCTCTCCGCAAGCAGCTCACGGACCGAGTCAAACATCTCGCCCAGATCCTCGGCCACGATGGGCAGGCTGCCCAGAGCGTTGTGCAGCGCGCGGAACAGCTCCATGCGGGGGCCCTGCTCCCAGCGGCCGTTGCGGGCCGTAGTCTCCCCTGCCGGGATCGCCCAGTAGGTGTCAAAGCCGCGGAAGTGGTCAATGCGCAGGATGTCATAGATGGACAGTGCATGGCGCACGCGGCTGATCCACCACGCATAGCCGGTTCGGCGGTGGTACTCCCAGTCGTAGAGCGGGTTGCCCCACAGCTGGCCATCCTCGGCAAAATAATCCGGCGGGCAGCCTGCTACGCGGCGGGGGCGGCCCTCGGCATCGGTCTCAAACAGTTCGCGGCCCGCCCATGCATCGGCGGAGTCCGCCGAGACATAGATGGGGATATCCCCCATGATGGCGATGTCCTTCTGCTTGGCATAGGCGTGCAGGGCGCGCCACTGGCGGTCAAATTCATACTGAACAAACGCCCAGAATTCAAGTTCCTCGGCGTGCTCGGCGCGGAAAGCGGCCAGTGCCTCCGGCTCGCGGACGCGCAGGGCGCGGGGCCACCGCTGCCAGTCCACCATACCGTTGGCCTCCTTGATGGCCATGTAGAGGCAGTAGTCGGGCAGCCAATCGCTGCTCAGGAACTGGAAGCGGTACCAGTCATCGGGGTACGGGGTCTCAAAGCCGGGCACGGGGCGCTTTTTCAGGAAGTTCGCGTATGCCCTGCGCAGCACGGCGAACCGTTTCTCGTAGAGGGTGCTGTAATCGACCTTGGCGGCATCGCTGCCCCAGTTGATGTTCGCGTAGTCCTTTGGGGTCAGCAGACCATCGGCAGCCAGCAGGTCCAGATCAATGAAATAGGGGTTGCCTGCAAAGGCGGAACAGCTCTGGTAGGGGCTGTCCGCAAAGCCGGTGGGACCTACGGGCAAAATCTGCCAGATCGTCTGGCCGGCCCCGGCCAGAAAATCCACAAAATCGCGGGCGGGCTTGCCCAGGCTGCCGATGCCGTACCCGCCGGGCAGGCTGGAGATCGGCATCAGAATACCACTGCAGCGTTTAAATTCCATAGTGTTTTTCCTCTTCTCTGTATGTATCGCCTTTCGGCGTTGTGTGCGGTTTGCGTTGCGATGGCTTCCCCCTCGGGGGAAGGCTTGGGATCACTCCGCCCCCAGCGCAGCCAATGCACCATCCACAAAGGCGGTGCGCTCGGCTTTGGTGTGCTTTTCGCTGCCCTGCAGGCTCAGCTCGTTGGCGGTCAGGGCCTCGGCGGTGGCCGTGTCAAGCACGGCACCGGGCAGGATGCCGGTACCGACCTGCTCGATCTGCATGGCCAACACCGCGGTCGAATCAGCAGCCGTGTTCCACGGCGTGACAACGCCAAGCGTCTCGGTCAGGGCATCCTCGCCCGCACCGTTGGAGTAGAGCCACAGCGCGGCGCTCTTGGCCGCCTTCAGCCCAGCGGCATCGGTGTCGGCGTTCAGGGCAAGGCAGCCCGCATCGGCCAGCACCGGGTAATCCAGCAGTCCGTCCAGATTATACTCCTCGGTCGTCAGGTCGCTGTCCTCAAAGTTGCATTTGAAGGGTATCAGCACCAGTCCGCTGCAGCCTTCACTGCCGCAGTCCGCCAGCAGGTCGGTCAGCTTGGCGCGGCGGAACACTGCATTTTCGGCGCTGTCGGCCATGTGGTCCCACTCCAGCGTGACGGCGCTGTAGACGCCGTTGAGCGGGCCTGTCAGCGCGTCTGCCGTGCGGCTGCCATCAGCAGCCAGCAGCGCGGCCGTGTAGCCGGACGCCCGGTCTGCCGGGGCCGCAAAGACGCCGGTAGCCGTCACGCCATCGGGGCGTGTCTCGGGCAGGGTGTAGTCGCTGCCGCTCAGCGTGACGGTTGCAGCCTTCGGCTCGTCCAGCCAGACGGAGAGCGTCTCCACAAAGTCGCTCCACTCCTCCCAGTCTGCGCCCTGCAGCGCTGTGAGAGCGCCGTCACCCAGCAGCGCGTTCAGCACCGCGCCGTTGGCCCAGTAGCCATACAGGCTGCGCCCAAGCGGCAGGGTGCTGGCGTTCCCGGTAATGTCCGCCCGGGCGGCGGCCGCCGCCAGCAGTGTGTCGCTTGTGACATCCAGCAGGCTGCCGCCGGGGGCATGGTCGGTCAGCAGCAGATCCGCTGCGGCGGCATCCGCAGTCATCGTCAGCGTCACGCCCTGCGCCTCGGCATAGGCACAGGCCGCCGGGGCCAGTGCGTCCGAGGCATACACCGTCAGCGTCTGGGGGGCGGCGGTGGGTGCCGTCTCGATCGTAGCGGTATTTTCAACCGGCAGCACGGCCGTTTTTACATCAGCCAGCGAGCAGCCCGCCAGCAGCAGCGCCGGAAGTACCAGCGCCGCAGATTTCATAATACGCATCGAATGGTTTTCCTCATAAGTGGTTGTAAAAATTCAGTCTATCCTTTATTATATAGGATAAGGCAGTTTTTTTCTACACCTGTTTTATGTTATAATAAGAAAAATCCCAAAAATTTGAAAGGAACTCCGGTTCGTGACACAAAAAATATACGAAACAGATTCTTATGTCCAAAGCTTTACCGCCCGGGTGCTGCAATGCAGCCCCGCCCCGGGCGGCTTTGCCGTTGTACTGGACCGCACGGCCTTTTTCCCCGAGGGCGGCGGCCAGCCCTGCGACACCGGCACGCTGGGCGGTGCCCGGGTACTGGCGGTATCCACAGACGGCGAGACCGTGACCCACACGACCGATGCCCCGCTGCCCGAGGGCACCGAGGTGACCGGCTGCCTGAACTGGGCGGCCCGGCTGGATGCGATGCAGCAGCATACCGGCGAGCATATCCTGAGCGGCACGCTGCACCGGCTTTTCGGGGCCGAGAATGTCGGCTTCCACATCGGCACCCCCTATGTGCGGATGGACACCAGCATCCCGCTGACCGCTGCGCAGCTGGCCGAGGCGGAGGCCGAGGCCAACGCCGCCGTGCGGGCCGACACGCCGGTGCGCTGCTGGGTGCCCGACCCCGAGGCGCTGGCCCGCACCGACTACCGCAGCAAAAAGGCGCTGGAGGGCCCTGTGCGGCTGGTTGAGGCCGGCGGCGACCGCTGCGCCTGCTGCGGCACCCACCTTGCCCGCACCGGCGAGGTCGGACTGATCAAGATCATCTCTTACGCCCACTACAAGACCGGTATGCGGCTGGCCGTGGCCTGCGGGCAGCGTGCCTATGACGCTGCAGCAGCCTGCTGGGCGGACGCCGAGGCTGCCGGCCGGCTGCTCTCTGCCCCGGTCGGCACGCTGACCCCGGCGCTTGCGCGCCTGCAGGCGGGTGAGAGTGCGCTCAAGGCCCGGCTGGCCGCCCTGCAGAACACCTTGGCCGATGCCTACGCCGCCGCAGCCGTACCCGGCGCACCGGCGGTGCTGTGGGTGGACGGCGCAGACGGTGACGGGCTGCGCCGCGTGGCGATGAGCATCGCCGCCAAGACCGGCGCTCCCTGCTGCACACTGGCCCCCGGCGGGCAGGGCCTTGCCTACGCTTTGGCTGCCGCCCCGGGCGGTGATCTGCGCGAGACCTGCAAGGAGCTGAATACGGCATTTCAAGGCCGCGGCGGCGGCAAGCCCGCCTTCTGTCAGGGCAGTCTTGCGGACGGCAGTTTTGAACAAATCAAGACATTTTTGTTGAAAGCCTTTCCATGAGGGGCAACGCGGCCTCTATTACTCGTTAAAGGGTTCCTGCCGCAAAGCCGCCCCTCATCAGTCACCTTCGGTGACAGCTTCCCCCGGAGGGGGAAGCCTTTACTCTACTATCATATAAGGAGATACCTACCATGCGTATGCGTTTTAAACCCTATGCCCGGCCGGAGCTGCTGGCCTGCGATTTCCATGTTCACGAGCCGCTGGCCCACGGCGGCCACTGGCATGAGCTGTACGCCCGGCCCGACCAGCCGTGGCACCTTGAGCTGGGCTGCGGCAAGGGCGGCTTTCTCGCCCAGATCGCACCGGCCCACCCCGACATCAACTATCTGGGCATCGACATCACCGACAAGGTGCTGATCCTCGCCAAGCGCAAGGTCGAGGCCGCCTACGCTGAGCGCGGCCTGCCCGCCGACAATGTAAAGATCGCCAGTCTGGACATTGAGCGGCTGGGCAACGCCTTCACGCCGGAGGACCGCGTTTCGCGCATCTACATCAATTTCTGCAATCCGTGGAGCAAGAATGCCGGCAGCAACAAGCACCGCCTGACGCATCCCCGCCAGCTGCTGCAATACCGCAATCTGATGGACGAGGGCGCGGAGATCTGGTTCAAGACCGACGACGACGATCTGTTCCGCGACAGCCTCGCCTACTTCCCCGCCGCCGGGTTTGAGATCACATGGCAGACCTTTGACCTGCACAAGGATGAGCCGGACTGGAACCTGCGCACCGAGCATGAGGGCATGTTCAGCGAGCAGGGCATCCCCATCAAGGCGCTGATTGCCCGCAAGGGCCCCGACAGCAGCGTGACCTGGGTCGCGCCCAAGGCACTGGCCAGACAGCAGGAGGCAGAAGATGAATCTGACTGAGCTCGCCGTCAAGACGGTGTACTGGTTCTTCCTGTACGGGTTCATCGGCTGGGGCGTTGAGGTCGTCTACGCCGCCGTCAAGACCCATGCGCTCGTCAACCGCGGCTTTCTCTGCGGGCCGATCTGCCCGATCTACGGCTTCGGCATGGTGGGGCTGGTCTACAGTGTCAACCTGATCCCGCTGCCGGACAGCGGCAGCCTGAGCGCCGTGGCCGTCTTTTTCATCGGTATGGCGCTGACCACCGCCATTGAGCTGGTCGGCGGCTGGGCGCTGTTCAAGATCTACCACATCCGCTGGTGGGATTACTCCAACATGAAATTCAATCTGGGCGGCTATATCTGCCCGCAGTTCTCCCTGCTGTGGGGGCTTGGCAGTGTACTGATGATCAAGGTCTTTCATCCCCTGCTGGCCCGCGGCTCCAATCCGATGCCGTTCAAGGTCATGCTGATCCTTGATATTGTGCTGCTTCTTATCTTTGCGGTGGATGTCGGGGTCTCGACCGCCGCCGCCATCGGCCTGAACAAGTACCTGCGCGAAATTGACGAACTGCGCGCCCGTCTGCGCGTGACCAGCGACAAGCTGACCACCGTGCTGGGCACCGGTGCCATGACCGCCGATGCCGTGCTGGATGAGCAGAAGCTGCAGCTGGCGCTGGCAAAGCTGGAGGGCCGCGAGAACGCTGCCGAGCTGCGCGCCGAGGTCACGGCCCGTGTCAGCGACCTGCGCGACAAGCTGGCCGCTGCCGAGCATGACCACATCGGTGCGCGCCGCCTGCTGCGCGCCTTCCCCGGCATGAAGAGCCTGAAATACGGCGAGACGCTGGCCACCACCCGCGCCGCCATGGTGCGCCTGCGCGAGCTGGCCGCCAATGCCAAGGAAACCGCCGCCACCGCTGCTGCCAATGCCAAGGAAAAAATCAAAAAGGTGTAAGCTTTTCAACAAAGTTGCCCCGGACCGTTAAAAGTCCGGGGCTTGTTTTATGCGTGAATGCCTTCCCTCGTGGGGGAAGGTGGCCGAGGCCCCGACCGAGGCCGGATGAGGGGCAGCGCGGCCTCTATTACCCGTTAAAGGGTTACTACCGCAAAGCCGCCCCCTCATCAGTCACCTGCGGTGACAGCTTCCCCCACAGGGGAAGCCTTTTGGCTTTTACGCCTTCTTCTTATCAAACGCAATTTGCAGCACCAGCCACGCCGCCACAAGGCTGACCAGTGAGATCAACCCCAGCATCTGCCAGGAGTGGGTCAGGTTCTCGACCGTGGCGTCATACATGGGGCCGTCCAGCCCGGCCTGCAGCCACGCCATGCGGCTGTTCAGATCGGTGGAGGCGCCCAGTGCGCCCATACCCCAGCGGCAGACAATGACGGTGGAGATCGTTGCCGCTGCGCCGGTCAAGGTGAACATGACATTGCTGAATACGACCTGACCGATCATCAGCACCAGCACCGCCAGAATCGCGCTTTCGCCATTGCTGAAAAGCGCCGAGATCAGCAGCCCCACACAGCTTGATGAGAACATCGTCAGCAGCAGCGTAACGAAAATCTCGATGTCTGTCTCCAGCAGCAGATGGTTCTGCGGCACATGGACGATGGCCACAAAGCCCATCGCCAGAATGACCGACTGCAGGATCTCGATCAGAAAAAGGACCACCGCCTTGCTCAGCACGACCGCCGGCAGGCTGACCCCGACCGAGGCCTCGCGCAGGATGATCTCGCGCTCCTTACAGATCTCACGGTAGGAGTTGAGCGTGCCCATAAAGGTTGCCATCGCCGCCAGAATAAAGAGCGCCGTGCGGCTGCCGATGTTGACAAGGTTGGAGGTAAAACAGTTAGGGTCGGCTGTCAGCTTGATGACCAGCACCATAAACGGCGATTGCAGCGCCAGACTGGCGAGCAGCAGCTTGTCGTTCCAGATCAGCTGCAGGTTGCGCTGCACCAGCACGCCAAGCTGGCGCAGGAATTTCAAGATTTTTACTGGCTGCATCGCTTGTCCGCCTCCTGCGCCGCCTCCGGGCAGGCCGCCAGCAGGCGGTTAAACTCGGGGGTCGTAAAGTATTTTCTGCGGTAAAGCTCGACCTGCTCGGCGTCCCGCAGCTTTTCAAAAATATCGCTGGTCATCTCCACATCAAAGTAATCGTTCAGCTGCTCGGGCGCGCCGTAGTAGCACAGCACGCCGCCCACGCCCAGAAAAGCGATCTTATCGCAGAGGTTGATGTTGGACATGTTGTGGGTGACCATCAGCACCGTGCAGTTCTGGTGGCTCAAGCGGCGGCAAAGCTCCATCATGCTGCGGTCCAAATCGGGGGAAAGTCCGCTTGTCGGCTCGTCCAGAATCAGCAGCCGCGGGTTGGCCAGCAGCTCCATCGCAATGGAAACGCGCTTCTTCTGCCCGCCGGACAGCTTGGATATGTAGGTTTTTTCCCGTCCCTGCAGGTCCACCGCCTCGATGGCATGGGCCACGGCGGCGGCGATCTCGGCCCGGGTAGCATCGTGGGCGATGCGCAGCTTGGCCGTGTAGGTCAGGCTTTGCTCCACAGTCAGGCTGTCGTGCATGATGTCCTTCTGCGGCACATAGCCCAGCGCCGCCTCAAAGGCATTGCGGTTGGAGCCTGTGTCCAGCCCGTCAAACCGGACGCTGCCCGCCGTGCAGGGGGCCGTGCCGGTGATGCAGGTCAAAAGGCTCGACTTGCCGGTGCCGGAGCCGCCGACCAGCACCACAAAGCTGTTCGGCTCGACCTGAAAGCTTGTGCCGTCCACAATGTTCAACGGCTTGCCGGTGTTGGCATTTTTTACCGTTTTGTATACATTTACAAGTTGGATACTGATGCCGCTCTGGTGGGCGTGGTAGTGCAGCATCCCGCCTGTAAAGGCAAAAACCTGCGCAGGCACATTGATGACCGCCCCATTGCGCAGCACGGCGCGGCTGACCCGCACCCCGTCCAGATAGGTGCCGTTGGTGGAGCCGAGGTCGTGCAGCTCATAGTGGCCGTCCTTGTACAAGACCTCGCAGTGATGGCGGGATACGCGGTCGCTGACCAGCTTGATGTCGCAGTCGTCCCCACGGCCGATCAGCACCCGCTTTTTGCGGCGTATATCCACCTCGCGCAGGACGGCCTCGGTGGTCTGTTCTTTTATCGGAGCCGCGCCGTCACCCTGCACATTGGTGATCTCCTCCACGCGGAAGGTGATTTCCTGCGTGTCGGAGTTGCCATCGGTGTTCAGCCCGATGACATCCCCCGCCTGCAGCACGCTGGTCTCCCCCGGCTCAAGATAGCGGTTGTTGTACCATGTGCGGTAGTCGCTGGCACCGTCCGTCACGACCCAGCCATCCTTTTCATAGGAGACGGTAAACTGGTGGTCGCCGACACTGTTGCGGCGCAGCACATACTCACACTGCGCACTGCGGCCGAACCGGTAGGCGCCGGCGGGCAGCGTAATGCGCTGCTTGTTGCGCAGCTCGGTGATCAAAATGACGATCTCACTTGTCATGGCGTTGCCCCCTTACCAGTGGAATGCGCCGCCGCAGAGCGGCACAAAGGTAAGCGCCGCACCGCCGAGGCGGAGCGTTTCGCCGCCGGTCAGCGGGCTGGGTGCAAGGACCGCCTCCTCCCCGAGGTAGCAAAGCTCCTGCGAGGAGCCGGGCAGCAGCACAAAGCTGTTTTTCTCGGCATCGTAGACGACCACGGCCTGCCGGGCACTCAGGGGGGCATCAGCACTCAGGGTGATCGGCGCACCGGCGTCATCCAGCCCGAGAAAGCTGCGGCCGATGCCAAGGCGCAGGTCGCGGCCCCGTGCGGGCCCGTCCAGCACCACAAGCCAACCTGTCACCGGCCCCGCCGGGGCGGCCGCCTGCGCAGCGGCAGCCGGCGGCTCTGCCTCGCCCTCATGGACGATGGCGTGATCCTTCAGCAGATCCGTGTTGCAGTAGGGGCACTCAGGGTATTTGTCGCTGTCGTAAAAGTGGCCGTTTGCACATTTGGATAGCTTCATACTAAATAACTCCTTTGGGGCGGTGCGCAGCTGCGCGGAAGATCGCAGGGGTCGATGCGGGCAGCCGCCCCTACAAAACCAGCCGCAGCGTTGTCTTTCCGATGCGCAGCGTATCGTTATTCTGCAGCCGATGCTCGCCGTCTATGCGCTCACCGTTGACATAGACCCGGGCACGGTCCGTCAGGGGCTGCACCAGCAGTGAATCCCCCTGCACCGAGAGGGCGCAGTGCTGCGGGCAAAGCTTGCGGTCCGGCAGACAAAAATCGCATTGGGCGGCATCGCTGCCGATGATGAGGCTGCTCTCGACCATGCCGGCCCAGCGGCTCTCGGCAATGGAGGAGCGCTGGCTCCAGAACAGCGTGACCCAGCGGCGCGGCAGGGCGTCCGGTGCCCCGGCCCCGGCCAGCAGATGCTCGGCCTCCGCCTCCTGCTCGGCAGCACGGTCGCGGCGGCGCACCGCCCACCAGCTGCCGCAGAGCGTCAGCAGCAGCAGCGCACCAAGCACAAGCGGCACCCTGAACCGCGCAAAATAGAACTCCCTGTCCCGCGGCCAGACGACCACCCGGAAGGCGGTCGTATTGCGGCTGCTGCTGACATTGGCGGCGCTCATCCGGCTGGATACCCGGTTCAGCGCGACGGTATATTCGCCCTTATACAGCGGGTCGATCTGCAGCACCGCCGTGCGGCCGTCCTCCCCTATTTTGACCGAATGGACGCCGACACGCCAGTTCCATATATCCTTGGAGCGTATCTCATACAGCTGGGTCTTGTCGGCATTCTCGTTGATCGGCTGGTTGAAGGTCAGCCGCAGCTGGTCGCGGCGCAGCGTTTCCACCCCGGTGACCTGAGGCTTGGCCAGCTTGTGGCCCATGTAGACCGTCTGAGAGCTGCGGATAGCGCTGCCCAGCTGCGGCATGGCGAGCGTCAGCGTCTCCAGCCGCTCTCCGTACAGGCTTTCGGGGACCTCGGTGCGTATCTCAAGCGCCGTGGCAAAATAGGCATGCTTTGCCTTCAGCTCGTCCCCCAGCCCGGCCGCCTCACAGAGAATCAGCCTGCCGCCGGACGCCTGCTGCAGCGTCTCAAAAAGCTGCGGCTTTTCTGTCATTAAATAGACATAGGCGGCCATGCCGATCTGGTCCCCGAAATCGCTGGCCAGCGTGCCGACCAGTGCCATATTCGTCAGCACCTGCCCGGCATCAGTCACGATCATCGCAGCCTTGCGCGGGGCCAGCGCCTGAAAATCACTTTGTATGTCGGTGTAGACCGCCGACACCAGCTGGGCACTATCCATGCGGCCCTCGGCCTGCTGCACGGCACCCAGCGCCTTGTACATCAGCGCTTTGTCGGAGGTCGCTGGCAGCACACACTCGGCCGCACCGGCCGTTGTGTAGAGCATAAGCTGGTCGTCCGCGTCCATTGCGTTTATCAGCTTGCGCACGCCGCCCAGCATCGTGTAAAAGTCCGCAGCGGGCAGGTCGGCGCTGTTGTCCAGCGCAAGGATATAGCAGATCGGGTCGCTGGCCACTGCGACAGAGCGCACCTCCAGCCTGCGGTCCCCCAGTGTCAGCTCAGGGCCGGCCGCCTGCACCTTGATCGAGGAATAGGGGTTGCCGTCCCCGTCCAGCGCATAGAAATAGACATCCAGCTCCGGCACATTGACATAGACCTGCTCCATCCGGAAGGTCCCGGCGCCGGTCATGCCGACGGTGGTGTCCGCCGCCGCGCCGTATGCGCAGAGCAATGCCAGCATCAGTGCCAGCGCTGCGCAGATGCCGAGCTTATGCGGTCTCATGGTTGCCTCCTGCTCCTCTTGCGGCCCCGCCGCAGCCCCCGGCGGGCATCGTGCGGCAAGGTCTTATACACCGATCTTTCTGTTCAGCGCGCGCAGGGCCATCACAGCCTTGCGGCGGCGCTTGGGCTGCGGCTTGCCCGGTGCCGCAGCGGGCGCGGGCAGCGCGTTGTCCAACTCATCCTCATCCGCCAGCGTAAAGCTGGGCATTACCGGCTTGTGGGGCACCGGCTGGGGCGGGGTTTCCTCGTCCAGAATCGGCTCCCCCTGCTGGCGCAGGATCGGGTAGGAGAAGATCGCACCGGGGATCTCGACCTCCTCATGCGGGTCGCCGGGCTGTTCCTTGGGGTCGGTATCAAAATAATCCGGTGACGGCGTGATGACAGTGTTCGTCCTCGGCTCGGCATCGTCAAGGCCGGGGGCTACCACGCGGTTCGTATCCGGGTCTGCGGGCGCGGGCTGCGGCTCCGGCTCACTGCCGCGCAGCGCCGAGGCTGCCGCATCGACCTTATTGGCCGAAAGATCGAGCTTCGGCTCGGCATCAGCCTCGGCCAGATCCTCCGTATGGGGGACGAGCGGCGCGCTCTGGCTGGCGTAGTCCTGCGTTTTTTGCAGCTCCTCGATCATTTTTGCAAGGTAGTCCATCATCTCGCCGCGGGTCTTTTCCATCTCGGTGATGCGGCTCTTGAGGTCCTGCAGCCGCAGCCGGTGGGCGTTCTGGATCTCCCGTGTTTCATCGGTGGCGGATTGGACCATCTTGCGCGCCTGCGCAATGGCCTGCTCGCGCGCCAGCTGGTCGATGGCCTCGGCCTTGAGGTTCGTATCCTTGAGGATCTTGTCGGCATCGTCGCGGGCCTGCTGGCGGATGCGCGCGGCATCGCCCTCGGCCTCGGCAATGACCTTATCGCGGTCGGCAATGACCTGCTGGCGGGCCTGATCATGGGCGCGGCCCTTGACCCGCAGCGCAGAGTTTGCCTCCTCACACTGCTCGGTCAGTTCCTTGTTTTCCCGCACAAGGTCGCTGTTTTTCAGGCGCAGCACATCCAGCTGGTTTGTCAGCGAGTGGTTGCGCTCCTTCGCGGTGGAATACTGCGTTTCCAGATTGGTGCGGTAGCTCTGCAGCTTGTCCACCTGCCCGGCCAGCGTTGCATTCTGGGCCGAAAGGTTCTGGTTCTGCATCACAAGGGTCTGGGCATGACGGCGCAGGGCGTCATTCTCCTGCCGGACGGTGCGCAGCTCGGCGGCCGCCGCTGCAAGGTGCTGCTCATAATCGGCACAAAGCTCCCGCATTGCCTGACGCACATCGTCCGGCTCATACCCGCCGAAGCGCGCCTTGCGCATACCGCTCTGCTCTATGTAGTTGTCGATGTCAATTTTGGGCATTGGTGATTTCTCCCAAGTAAAAATTTACATATACTCGATTTTATTATATGCCATAGGGCGGCGTAAAGCAAGAGAAAAGCGCAAAAAAGGCTTCCCCCCTTGGGGGGGAAGCCTTTCAAACACAAAAACCGCCCGCTCCATTGCGGAGCGGGCGGCGAAAAGCCTAATGGTTCAGTTCAAATCAAGCGTTAGCCTGAGAAGCAGCAACAGCACAGGCGACAGTCATGCCGACCATCGGGTTGTTGCCGGCGCCGATCAGACCCATCATCTCGACGTGAGCCGGGACGGAGGAGGAGCCAGCGAACTGGGCATCACCGTGCATACGGCCCATGGAGTCGGTCAGACCATAGGAAGCGGGGCCTGCAGCGACGTTGTCGGGGTGCAGGGTACGGCCCGTGCCGCCGCCGGAAGCGACGGAGAAGTACTTCTTGCCGTTCTCGATGGCCCACTTCTTGTAGGTGCCGGCAACCAGATGCTGGAAGCGGGTGGGGTTGGTGGAGTTACCGGTGATGGAAACCTCAACACCCTCGGCCTTCATGATGGCAACACCCTCCAGAACGTCGTTGGCGCCGTAGCACTTGACAGCAGCGCGCTCGCCGTCGGAGTAAGGGATGGTCTCGACGACCTTCAGCTCGCCGGTGGCGAAGTCATAGTCGGTCTTGACGTAGGTGAAGCCGTTGATACGGCTGATGATCTGGGCAGCGTCCTTGCCCAGGCCGTTCAGGATGACGCGCAGGGGCTCCTTGCGGACCTTGTTGGCGGTACGGGCAATGCCGATAGCGCCCTCAGCGGCGGCGAAGGACTCGTGGCCGGCGAGGAAGGCGAAGCAATGGGTGTCCTCATGCAGCAGCATGGCGCCGAGGTTGCCGTGGCCCAGACCGACCTTGCGCTGCTCAGCGACAGAGCCGGGGATGGTGAAGGCCTCGAGGCCCTCGCCGATGGCGGCGGCGCAGTCAGCAGCGCTCTTCAGGCCGCGCTTGACGGCGATGGCGGTGCCGAGGGTGTATGCCCAGACAGCGTTGTCGAAGCAGATGGGCTGGATGCCGCGGATGATCTTATCGCAGTCGATGCCCTTGGCCAGCAGCATCTCGTTGCAGGCGTCGAGGCTCTCGAGACCGTTGGCCTTGAGGCAAGCCTCGATCTTGGGCATACGGCGATTCTGGGATTCAAAAGTTGCCATAATCTATGTTCCTCCCTCTCTTATTCTTCACGCGGGTCGATGTACTTGACAGCGCCCTGCTCGGCAGAGAAGCGGCCGTAGGTGCCGATGTTCTTCTCGTAGGCTTCCTTCGGGTCCTTGCCGTGACGGATGTCCTCCATCATCTTGCCCAGACGGACGAACTGATAGCCGATGACCTGATTGTCCTTGTCCAGAGCGGTCTTGAGGATGTATCCCTCGGTCAGCTCCAGATAGCGGACGCCCTTGGCCTTGGTGGAGAAAATGGTACCGGTCATGGAACGCAGGCCCTTGCCCAGGTCATCCAGACCAGCGCCGACAGGCAGGCCGTTCTCAGAGAAAGCGGTCTGGCTGCGGCCGTAGACGATCTGCAGGAACAGCTCACGCATGGCGACGTTGATGGCATCGCAGACGAGGTCGGTGTTCAGAGCCTCCAGAATGGTCTTGCCGGGCAGGATCTCACCAGCCATAGCGGCGGAGTGGGTCATGCCGGAGCAGCCGATGGTCTCAACGAGGGCCTCCTCGATGATGCCGTTCTTGATGTTCAGGCTCAGCTTGCAGGTACCCTGCTGGGGAGCACACCAGCCCACACCATGGGTGTAGCCGCTGATATCCTCAATTTTATACGCCTTGACCCACTGGCCCTCTTCGGGGATGGGCGCGGGACCGTGCTTGGGTCCTTTTGTGATCGGGCACATAGCGTTGACCTGTGCGGAGTATTCGATCATAATTTTCTCTCCTTTGCATATTGTTAGGCTTTTCACAGCTATCTTTATTATAAAGGGTCGAATTGTGTTTTTCAAGATGTTAGTTTTTCCTAACCTTTTGTTTTTTGGCATTTTCTGTAGCCGGGCAGCATACCACGCGGCGGACGGGCATGTTGGAGCAAATAAAAGCCTCCCTTTGACAAGGGAGGCTTCTCCTCAAAACAAAAACCCAAAGATCACCCGCGAGGCTGCACCGCAGACCGCCATCATTGCAATGCCTGCCACGATCGGCGGCAGCCACTGCCGCACCAGTCCGGGCTGCTCCGCCGGTGCTGCAGCCTTCTGCTTCTTGGCGTGCCTTGCCGTTTTTTCCTGCACGACAGCCTCCTCCGGCGGCAGGCAGAACACCTGCAAAAGCGCGAATAGCAGCATGATCTCGGGGAAGATCATCGAAACGCGGATCGAGATGACCGCGTGGGCCAGATAGCTGACGAGCGCCAGCGTGACCGGGGCCACGCCGGGGCGCAGCCAGTTTTGCGCCGCCCTGCGCAGGTGCGCCGCTACAAACCACAGCCACGCTGCCAGTCCCACAACACCGGTGGTCAGCAGCAGCTCGAGATACTCATTGTGCGCAGCATAAAAGGTCTTCATCCGGTCGGTGATGCCCGCGCCCGCCCACTGGGCCACAGCCGTGTGCATCATACCGGGGCCGACCCCGAGCAGCTTGCGCCAGAGCGGCTGGTCCAGCCAGCTTGCCGCCGTGATCCGCCAGGCCGTGCCGCGGTAGGTGCCCCAATCATCGTTGAAGATCAGCAGGTCGTCCAATCTGCCAAGGCTGGGGAAGCTCGGCCAGCAGTTAGCCAGCACAGTCAGCACCACCGCCCCCACGACAACAATGCCCGCCACGCAGCGCCCCAGCCTGTACAGCGGCACCTCCCGCCCGCGCAAGCCGAACCGCAGCGCCGCCCAAAGGACAAGGCAGAACACAAACCCGATCTGCCCCACATGGCCCAGCGCCGCCAGCATCGGCTTGCCGCCCTGCGTGTAGACATGGGTGCGCATGTACTGCATCCACCCCGCGTGGAAGAAGAAGAACCCGCCGATGACCGCCAGCCGCCGCAGCGTGCGGGTGGTGAACATCCTCTGGCAAAGCAGCACCAGCACCGCTGCGCCGATGCCCAGCGCAAGGCCCTCGGCATCGACCACCGCGAGCGCCAGACCGCCGAAGAAGGCCGGAATACCGTACAGGATCGTGTGCCGCACGCCGCGCGCCACCAAAAAGGCGTAGAATACCAGCGGCAGCGCAAACGCCATAAAGCCGGAGCAGAAATTTTTCTGCCCCAATGTCGAAAAGAACTGCGCGCGCTCCACCACTGCCGTATCGGCATAGGTACCGATGAGGTCGATATTGAATATGTTCAGCACATACAGCACTGTGACGATGGCCGTGGTCACGCCGACGCCGAAGGTCAGGCCGTTCAGAAGGCTCTGCGGTGCAAAGGCGCGCACCGCCAGATACCCCGCCGCCGTGAACAGCACCATCATGCAGCCGCCGTAGTAGCCGCCCAACCCCCAGAAGGATGCCTCAGGCGAGAGCGACAGTGCCGTGGACACCACGCCGCTGATTGTGACAGCCCCCAGCGCCCAAAGCGCCGTATCCTGCCGCCACGGCAGACGGCCGGGCTGCGGCACCGCCCCGACCGCCCGCAGCGCCCCCAGCCAGAGGGCGAACGCCCAGCACAGGGTACAGACGGCGGTAAATTTGACAACGCCGAGATTGGAGAATTTATCGATATAAAGCGGGAATGCGCAGAGCGCCGCCACCAGAAACGCCGTGGCCGACTGCGCTGCCAGCTTGCGCAGTTGTTGGGATTGGGTCATAGTGAAAACCTCTCGGATCGTAGATGATATGCTTTGTAGGGGCGAGCATTGCTCGCCCGCAGGAGCTTTGCGGCGGCGGAAGCTTCCGCGGGTCGTCGAGGACGCCGACCCCTACGCCGTAGGGGCGGATTCCATATCCGCCCGGGCACTTTTCCTTTGCCGCACACGGCCACGGGCGAACGATGTTCGCCCCTACAGCTGCTGTCCTATTTTACCCCGTGCCCACGATTTTTTCAACCATTCTCCACAGGTTTTACAAGACTGACACAAACCAGCCCCGCTGCGGCACAGGCACCGGCGAGCCAATGGCGGGCCGCCAGCGGCAGGGCCTGCGCGCCGATATAGCTCAGGATACTGCCGCCGCTCATGCCGAGCGCGATGAAGCCGTAGTTGACACCCGCGTGCGCCAGCCCGAAAAGATCGGTGTTGAAGGATGGCTGCACCGCCGCGCCGCCGGAGTAGAAAAAGGTCAGCAAGGCGTAGGCCGCCAACAGCCACCACGCCTCCGCAAAGGCAAACCACGCACTGCCCGCCGCAAGACCGATATACACGGCATACAGCACCGGCTTGCGGCCGAGCTTGTCGCTGACGGCGGGCAGCAGCATCCGCCCCGCCGCGCTGGCCGCCGAGCCCAGCACGATGCTGTAGGGTGCGGCGCTCTCCGGCAGGCCGCGCTCGGCGGCGATCTTGAATATTTCCGGGCTGAACAGCAGCACCGCCGGGGCCGACAGCGCCACCGCTGCCGCGCAAAGCTTATACTGCGGTGTGCGGAGCATCTGTTTGTAATCAAGTCCCGGTTGCGGCGGGCCGCTCTGCGCTTTGGGCGGCGGGTCCTGCAAAATCAGCGCCCCCGCGCCGCAGACGACGAGCATGACCGCCCCCAGCGCGGCAAAGCAGACGCGAATGCCCCAACGCCCGCCGACGCCCTTGACGAACACCGTAAAAAACGCGCCGGACAGCCCCATGGCCACCCCCGCCACGCCGGTAGCCCAGCCTTTTTTATCCTGATACCACTTTTGGGCGCAGGCCAGCACCGCCGGGGCTAAAAACGCACTGCCCAACCCGGCGGGCAGGCTGTAGACAACAAGAAACAGTGCTGCGTTGGCAGGCGGTACAAGCGCAGCCGCAAAAAAGCCGCCTGCCAGCAGCACTGTGCCCCACAGCCCTGCCGGGCGCGGGCCGCGGGCATCCTGCAGAAGGCCGCCCACGGCACAGCCCACACCGTAGGCCGCGACCAGCACCGCAAACCCCAGCATGGCCTGCCCGCGTGAAAAGCCGTACCCCTGCATGACCGGCTGCTGAAAGACGCCCCACGCCGCCGGTATGCCGGTCAGCAGCTGCGCCGCCGCCCCCGCAGCTAGAATGTACGGCCCGCGATTCTGTTTTGGCATACGCAACCCCTCCCCTTTTCGGTCTAGTATGCCCGGTTTGGATTGACAAAATGCGGCGCAAAAGGTATCATTATAAAGTATATAAAAGCAAAGAGCCTTTCCCCGAGGGGGAAGGTGGCCGAGGCCCCGCCTAAGGCCGGATGAGGGGCGGCTTTGCCATCCATTGCCCGTTTACGGGTTGCAATGGCAGGGTTTGCCCCTCATCAGTCACCTTCGGTGACAGCTTCCCCCTCAGGGGAAGCCATTATACAGTGTAAGGAGAACCACCATGAAAACTCAGCCTTTAAAGGGTATGCGCGACCTGCTCCCGCGGGAGCAGGCGCTGCGTGACTATATCCAGGGCCAGATTCTGGCCACCTACCGCGCCGCCGGCTTCCAGCGCATCTCCACCCCCATTCTGGAGGATATGGAGAACCTCGACAAGAGCGAGGGCGGCGACAACCTGAATCTGATCTTCAAGGTCCTCAAGCGCGGCGACAAGCTGGAGCATGCGCTGGCCAGCGGCGATGAAAAGCAGCTGTCCGACATGGGCCTGCGCTATGACCTGACCCTGCCGCTTTCCCGCTATTATGCGGCCAACCGCAACGAGCTGCCGAGCCCCTTCAAGGTCATCCAGACGGACCGCGTCTACCGCGCCGAGCGCCCGCAGAAGGGCCGTCTGCGCGAGTTCGTCCAGTGCGACATCGACATTCTGGGTGACTCCTCCCCCAATGCGGAGGTCGAGCTGATCGATGTGACGGCCCGCGCCCTGCTGAAGATCGGCTTCACCGGCTTTACGATCAACATCAATGACCGCCGCATTCTGCGCGCCATGCTCGAGAAGATGGGCTTTGCCGCCGACCAGCTGGACTCGGTCTGCATCAGCTTTGACAAGATGGACAAGATCGGTGCGGACGGCGTTAAGGCCGAGCTGACCGAGAAGGGCTTTGCTGCCGCGGCCGTGCAGGCGCTGGATGACTTCCTGCGCGCCGGCGATTTCAGTCTGGACGCTGTGGCCGCCCGTGTCGATGACGAGGCACTGACCGCCGACCTGCGGTATGTCATTGCCGCCAGTCAGCGTGTGGCCGGCGGCCGTTACGCCATCGCCTACGCCCCCAGCCTCGTCCGCGGTCAGGGCTACTACACCGGCATGGTGTTTGAGGTCACCTGCCCGCAGTTCAGCGGTGCTGTGGCAGGCGGCGGCCGCTACGACAACATGGTCGGCAAGTTCATCGGCCAACAGGTCCCGGCCGTGGGCTTCTCCATCGGTTTTGAGCGCGTCTGCGGCATTCTGCTGGAGCAGGGCTACCAGATCCCCGGCGCAAAGCCGAAGATGGCGCTGCTCTACCTCAAGGACGCCGACTTTGCCGCCGTGCTGGCCAAGGCAGAGCAGCTGCGCGCCGACTATGATGTGACCGTACTGCCTCAGGCCAAAAAGCTGGGCAAGCAGTTCGGCACGCTGGAGGCTGCCGGTTTCAACGCCGTTGCCTTTGCCGACAACGAGGATGTCAAGCTGCTTGGGCAGAAGGCTGAATAATCACCCTAAAATTTGTGGGATGTGCCAAAATTACGGCACATCCCACTTTTTTGTATTTGGTTTGTAACACACAACGCGCATTTTCCGTGTTATATTGGTGAAAAGGGAAATACAGAGTGCCTTCCCCCTTGGGGGAAGCCTTTACAAAGGAAAGGAGCATCCACATGAAAAAGCGCATCACCCGTATCACCGCTGCGCTGGCCGCTGCCGCACTGCTGGCGGGCTGCGGCAGCATCAGCAGCAAAGACGGCGGTTACTACACCACCGAGGCCGCCGCGCAGGAAAGCTACAATTATGACAGCGCCGCAGGCGGGACGGACAGCAGCCTGATGCCCGCCAACGCCGCCGAGGCTGCCGCCGATGAGACCGCACAGAAAATCATCTATAACGCCAGCCTGTCGATGGAATCCACCGACTTTGACGCTGCCCGCGAAACCCTGATGGCTGCGGTCGAGGCCAACGATGCATGGATGGAGTCCGTCAGCGTTTACGGCACCGAAAAGGATCACGACCGCAGCGCCGACTACACCGTGCGGGTGCCGGTGGACAACTACCGCGCGTTTCTGGCCGCCGTTGGCGAGGCAGGCAGCGTGCGCAATGTCAGCGAGAACGCCGAGAACATCACAAGCAGCTACATTGATGTACAGGCCCGGCTTACCGCGCTGGAGGCCCAGCGCACCCGCCTGAACGAACTGGCCGATCATGCCGAGACAACGGCGGATCTGCTGGAAATCGAGAGCCAGCTTTCCGATGTGCAGTACCAGCTCGAGAACTACACCCGCCAGCTGCGCAACATGGACCAGCAGGTCAGCTACTCGACCGTAGACATCTATCTGCAGGAAGTCGTCACCCTGACCCCGACCGGCGTGACCTTCACCGAGCGCATTGCCGATGCGTTCGGCGGCGGCTGGGACGCCTTCGTTGGGTTTGTGCAGGGGCTGGTCATTGCGCTGGTCTACCTGTGGCCGGTGGTGCTGATCGCAGTGGTCGTGGTGTTCATCCTGCGCAAGGTCTGGAAAAAGAGGCCCAAGAAGGAGAAGCTGCCCAAACCCGCACAGACGCCCCCGCCCGCCGAGTACCCGGTGAAGCCGAGCGACGAGCCGAAGCCGAAATATTGAGATAACATAAAAACGCCCGACCGCACAAATACGGTCGGGCGTATATTTTTGCTGCCATGTAGGGGCGAGGCATGCCTCGCCCTGCACCTGCCCGCAAAAGGAAATTCTGCGGGCAGGCTGCGGGCCGGACATGTCCGGCCCCTACAGTGCAATTACTTCTGACTTAGTCCTTCAGCGTCAGGGCAATGCTCAGGTCGCTCAGCTGCTGGGCGTCCACCACATCGGGGGCGCCGCTCATCGGCTCGCCGGCATTCTGCACCTTCGGGAAGGCGATCACATCACGGATGGAATCCTTCTTGAGCATCAGCATGACCATACGGTCCAGACCGTAGGCCATACCGCCGTGCGGGGGTGCGCCGAACTTGTAGGCGTCCATCAGGAAGCCAAAGCTCTCGCGGGCCTTCTCCTCGGTAAAGCCGAGGGCGCGGAACATACGATCCTGCAACGCGGGGTCGTTGATACGCATCGAGCCGCCGCCCATCTCGACACCGTTCAGAACAATGTCGTAGGCCACGGCGTGGCAGGCACCGGGGTCGCTCTCGACCTTGTCGAGATCCTCGGCCTTGGGCAGGGTGAACGGGTGGTGCATCGCCATCCAGCGGCCCTCCTGCTCGCTGTACTCAAACAGCGGGAAGTCCACCACCCACAGGAAGTTGAACTTGTCGGGGTCGATCA
>ERZ1673747.1349-NODE-1349-length-25764-cov-10.320822_pt1 | contig 25764 bp, 19 predicted proteins | sample MGYA00580220_ERZ1673747 | MGnify/ENA primary metagenome ERZ1673747 (study PRJEB41218, sample SAMN15661769) | gut metagenome | host: Homo sapiens | place: Canada: London | collected 2015-08-20/2019-03-30 | study: EMG produced TPA metagenomics assembly of...
CTCAGCTGGTTAGAGCGCCTGCTTCACACGCAGGAGGTCACTGGTTCGAGTCCAGCAGTCTCCACCAAAACCTCACTTCTTCGGAAGTGAGGTTTTTCTTGTTTTCGGCAAAAGGAAAGACCTCCTGCCTTCCTATCGGAAACGAAGGGACGCAGGAGGTCTTGTGATGGCGAAGAAAATCGAAGTGCCCGTCAAAGGGGCGCATTTTCACGCAAGCAGCTGAAAGCCCATCACGGCAATGCCCAGCACCACGAGCACCACGCCCGTGGCGCGGTTGAGGGTCTTGGGCTGCGCACGGTTGGCAAAGACTGCGGCGATACGCGCCCAGAGGAGCGTGAAAACGACGCACAGCGCCCATGTGAGCGTATCCGGCAATCCCCCGATGGCAAAGTGGGAAACGGCGCCGGTCAGGGCGGTGAAGGTCATGATGAAAACGCTCGTGCCGACGGCTGTTTTCAGCTCGTAGCCCATGACGCTCGTGAGGATGAGCAGCATCATCATGCCGCCGCCCGCGCCGATGAAGCCGCAGATCATGCCGATCATCGCGCCGCAGACGAGCGACTGCACCGCGCGCTTTTTCGCCTCCACCTGCGCCATCGTTTCCTTCGTGGTCATCACGGGGCGCAGGATGAATTTGACGCCCAGCAGGAACGTCATGAAGACGGAGAAGCCGCCCATCGTCGCCGAGGGGACGAGGCTTGCCGCATAGCTGCCGATGACGGTGAAGAGCAGCACACTCGCCATCATGATGAGGCCGTTTTTGATGTCGAGATTCTTGTTTTTGTGGTAGGTGTAGGCCGAGACGGCGCTCGCGAGCACGTCGGACGAGAGCGCGATGCCCACGGCCATGTAGGGCTCAACGCCCAGAAAGGTGATCAGCATGGGGCTGATGACTGCGGCGGCGCTCATCCCGGCAAAGCCGGTGCCGAGCCCCGCGCCCATGCCCGCAAAAAATGTGACCAGAACGGTCGTCAGGATACTCATGGTTCGTTTGCCTCCAGAATTGCATCAAGATTGCTTTCGATCTCCGCGAGCGCCGCGGCGAAGGCTTCCCGCCGCGCTTCGTCCATGCCTGCAAAGAGGCTCTCGGAAAAATCCTTCTGGAGCTGCCGCCCGCGCGCGAGGATGGGCGCTGCCTTTTCGGTGCAGAGAAGTTCCGTCTTCCGCCGGTCGCCCGCCACCGCGCAGCGCGTGAGATAACCCTCCTGCACGAGCTTTTCCACATTGACCGACACGAGATTTGCCTTGAGGCGGTGGATCTCCACGATCTCGCTGGCCGTTTTATAGTCCGGGTTGTTCCCCAGGAACATCAGGATGTCGAAGGCCGTCTGCGGCAGGCCCAGCTCCTTGCAGAGCGGCTTGCACACTTCGCTGTAGGCCAGAGCGATCTTTCGGGAGATTGATATGCTTCGGTTCATGCCCTTCCTTCTTTCTTTTTTGAACTGTTCATTTTTGAAGTATTATAGTTTGCGATGTCCCCTAAGTCAACAGGCGGGACGGAAAAATTTTCGCTCCTTTTCCACAGGAACTGATCGCCCTGTGGAAGCTGCGGAACAAAAAATACGCTGCGGATTGCTCCGCAGCGTATTTTTTGTGTGGCCGCTTACTTGGCGGCGCGGTAAAGGAAGGAAACGATCTGCGCACGCAGGCAGTTGCTGTTCGGGGAGAAGGTGGTGTCGCTCGTGCCGGTGGTCACGCCCGCGTTGACGGCCCACTGCACGGCGGGGGCGTAGAAGGCGCTCGCGCTCACATCGGCAAAGGCGTTCGTGCCCTCAGCCGCCGGTGCGCCGGCCGCTCTCCACTGGAAGGTGACAGCCTGTGCGCGCGTGACGGAAGCATCCGGGGAGAAGGTCGTGCTGCTCGTGCCGGTGGTCACGTTGTTTTCCACCGCCCACGCAACGGCCTTTTCGTAATACGCGCCGCTCTTCACGTCGGTGAAGGACGTGGTCATGGACTTCGGCTCGGGACTGCCGTTGGCTCTCCACAGGAAGGTGACCATCTGGCCGCGCGTGCAGCTCGCGTTCGGCGCAAAGGTCGTGGCGGTCGCGCCGGAGGTGATGTTCTTCGCGACGGCCCAGGCGACGGAGTCGGCGTAATAGGCGTCGTCGGCGACATCGGTGAAGGGCAGGGCGGCCGAGCCGTCATAGTTCTTGTCGCTCAGGACGGAGGAGAAGAGGAAGTTGCTGAGGTAGGCATATTCGTCTCTCTGGTGGACCTTATGGGTGAGGGAGTTGGCAAAGAGGACGACATTCATGCCGTTTTCCTTGTAGGCAAAGCCCTGCACGCCGCCGTTCATGTAGGCCTTGAAGCCGGCTGCGCGCTCGGCAGTGTTCGTGGGGATGAAGCCCTCGGTGGGCGTTTTGGTCTTATCGCTCTTGACGAGGACCGTCGCGGAGGCGGGGACCTTGGAGAAGTAGCCGAGGCCGTAGGCGTAGAGGATATCGTCGCCGTCAGCAATGTAGCTCGCGTTCACAAGGGTCTTGTTGGGATAGACAACGGGGGTCAGGCAGTCCATCGCGCCGTCCAGCTCAGTGTATTCCACGCCGGCGATGAGGTCAGAGGCGGAGGACGCTGCGGAATAGCTGTAACCGATGTACGGCAGGCCGTTTTTCACGGCGGTCTTTGCGGCGGTGTCGAGCTTCGTCGCACCTGCGGCGGCGTCCGCCTTGGTCACGTCGGAGGTCGTGGTGAAGCCCATGAGGTTCATCGCGGCGGTATCATAGTTCCAGCCGGCGCTCTGGCTGATCTGCGGCGTGTAGACAAATCCCTTCTCGCTTTCAGCAGGCGTGCCGGGGACGTAGACGGTCGGGGACTTGGTGATGATCTTCGCCTTCACGCTCGTCTTGTCGACGCCCGCGGCAGAGAGCAGATACTTGCCCGCGACGGTCTGATAGTCGGCGTAGGAGCAGATGAAATCGCCCATGTGGTCGCCGCTCGTGACCATGCCGACGGTCTTGCCGGCCTTGAGAAGTTCGTTGACAGCGGCGGTGGAGTCTTCAGAGGCGTTGGAGAGGATGACGTCTTTGTTCTTGTCACCTGTGAAGTAGGAGGTCAGCGCCTTGGTGTAAGCGAGCGCGTCGTCGTGATCCATCGCGTCGCCGCAGACGGCAGAGATGCTCTTGTAGGCGGCGGGCTCGGCCACGGTGACCATGTCGAAGCCGCGCGTTTCATTGAAGGAGGTGATGCCCTCGGAGTAGAGGATCGTCCAGCCGTTGATGAGCGTGCCGTCATACAGCGCGCCGTTGGCGACAGAGCGCTTGGCCTGATACATCGAGACGATCATCGTACCGGCGGGGTAGGTAACGCCGTCATAGGTGAATTCCTTTTCAGTCACGTTGACCTTGACGTCGTTTCTCGTGAGCCACTCCATCATGTCGGCCGCGGCCTGGAGGTTGGTCTGGTTCTTGCCGTCGAGCGGGATGATGTAGCACTCGGGATAGAAATTGCCGTTCTGGCCCGCGCCCTTGTACTCGGGACGGAAGACGTCCATCTCCGCGCCCTCGACGTCGTACTGGTCGCACAGCCACTGGCCGACGAGCGCGTAGGCGTCGGAATTGAAGTTCTTCACGCCGCGCTGGAAGATGGTGACCTGGGATTCGAGATAGGAAAGCTTCTCCGCGGCAACATAGGCGGCGTTGCCGAGGATACCGTACTGCGCCGCCTGAGCGGTATCGTCGTTGTAGGCGGGCAGCTCAACGGTATAGGCAACGGTGCCCTGCAGCATAGCAAACTGGGGAGTGTAGCTCGTGGACATATCGTCCCACGGGTCTTCCCAGTAGGTCTCGGTGCCGTTGCCGGTGTAGCTCAGGTAATCGCGCTGAGGGATCACATAACTGTTGTAGCCATCGTTGTTGGCGACCGCCGCGATGCCCAGCGCCTCGCCGCCGGTGATGAGGTGCTCGGCGAGCAGGTCGTACTCAAAGTTCGGCTCGTGCGGGGGATCGCAGGGCTCGCACTGGAAGGCCTGCACACGGCCGTGGAACTCGGCAAGCGACATGGGGTTGAACGTGCCGATGAGCTGCTGCATGTTGGCCGTCTCGCTCGTGGTCTGGAAGGAGTTGTCGCGGTTGAGGTCATAGCCATTGGTGGAATGTCTCGTCAGGTAAGTACGTCCGTCGACATTCTCCTCGGGGACGAGGATGAAGAACACGTCGGACAAAAGCTCGTCCTTGACGTTTACAGTGTTGCTCTTCACGGTGTAATACTTTTCAAGGTCGACCTTGCCGGACTTGCCGTTGTTGTCGGCCGTCAGGTAACCTAAGTAGCTGGCCTTATCCTTGACGAGGTCGGGGATGGCAACGCTGCCCTCCGCGCCCACAGGGCCCATCTCTTCCTTGAGCTCTTTTTCGCCCGCGGCGGTGAAGCCGGTGAGCGTCTTGTAGTCGATGGTCTTTTCGCTCGTGATCATCTTGGCGAAGTCGAGCACGCCATCGGTGGCGGCGACCTCGTTGGAGTGGATGTTGGAATACATCACGGGCACGCGGATATCGTCGAGCGCGCCGGACTTGATCTGGGCGAGCACGGCATCGGGATCGGTCTCGGCCTGCTCGGTCAGGGCGAGCCACTTGCTCACGCTCGCCTTGGAGTCGGCCACGATGAGATAGGGCATATCACGGCCCGCGGTGGACTGGCCCATGGAGAATTCTTCCACGTAGAGGCCGTTTTTCGTGCCGTTTGCCACGATCGTATCGAGCTCCTTGTAGATCTCCCACATGGTGTTGAAGTTTTCATACGGCGCAACCTTGACAGGTGCGGAGCCGATCGCCTTGCCGCTATTTTGGGCCGTCAGGTCAAAGTAGCCGCACAGGTCGATGTAGTAGCCGCCGTTCACATGGGGCACGCTGTAGTCAGGCGTCGTCACGCCGGTTCTGCGGTTGGTGGAGTAGAAGTAGTTATTCACGTGGAAGCTCACGTCGAGGACGGTCTTGCCGTTTTTCTCGCTTGCGGAGAGCTTGATGTCCGTGAACTGGTGCTCGTCGCCCTCGGTCAGCCAGTCATTCAGAGAGCCGCCCGCGTAAGCGTAGGGGAACAGCTCCTCGTTGACGTAGGGGCGGGAATCGTCGCGCTCGAGCGAGAGCGAAACGGTACCGGTGCTGACGGCCGCGGCGAGCGCATCCTTCGTCATGCCCGAAACGGGGATGGAGAGGGACACGTCCTTGCCGTTTTCATCGGTGACAAGGGTGATGGTCGCGTCGACCGGGAATTTCGTTCCCAGCAGCGCATCGTCCTTGGGGTTCATGTCCTGGTAGCTGACGGCGAACGCGGACGTGACCGCGAGCGAGAGCGTCATTACCAGGGCCATCAGCAGCGCGAGCGCTTTGCTGACAGAGTTCGGATAATGTTTCATGGTTTTCGTCCTCCAGAGTGGTCTTATGCCGCCACACACAGCGGCGGAAGGTTGATGAGTTTAGTGTAACTCAATAAAAATACATAGTCAAGAGAATATTCATACCTAATCGTGCCAAATTTCGGCGTTGAATCTGTATTTTTGTTCATCATTTTTCACAAAGCAGTGCGTCAAGCCCCCGTCTTTCAGATCCTTTTGTGAATGTATTCGCAAATTTATACAGAACCGTGCTGCATAGGATATTCTTCTTCGTCGCGATTGCAAATGACGGCGGGGCGCATTATAATAAGAGGCAATCATCATTCAAATGCAGGAGGAACCGAATATGCGGCTGCAAAGCGCAATCTTTACACTGGGCGATACCCTCTTCACCCCCGACGGCGCGGCGCGCGAGGGACTCGACAAGGCGCTTTCACTTTTTAAGATGGAGGGCGTGTGGCTCGGCGCGGTGACGGCGCTCAGCGCGGAGGACGCGCAAAAAGCGCTCGAAAAGGCGGGGCTTCACTCTTATTTTCGCTTCGTGCTGACAGAATCCGTCGCGCTCTGCAAGGCGGACAGCGGCACGATGTTCGAGCGCGCGATGAAGCGCCTGCACTCGCAAAAGGACGATACGATCGTCTTTTCCGGCTCGCTTGCAGCGATCCAAAACGCGAAGGACGCGGGTTTTCGCACCGTGGCGGTGCAGGGAAGTGCGGGCGCGGCGGACTGGTCGACGATGCAGCAACTCGCCACGCAGAGCCTTGCGCAGTACAGCGAATTGTTGGAAGATTCTGTGTGATTTTTGGAAAAACGACAGGATTCGACGTTTTTTAGTTGCAGTTTTTCTCAACTGTGATATAGTAAGAATATAACTATCAGAAAGGAAGGTTCGCGCCATGTCGGATTTCTACTCGGCTACCATCTTCCTTTCGGCCTTTATTATGATTATCATGGACATGCTCGTGAGCGGCAATGATCTGATGGAGCATGACAAAAAGCAGACGGTTTACACGATCTCCGTACTGGTGATCGCATGCATGGTATCGGAATGGTTCGGCGTTTGGATGAACGGAGCCGACCCGTCGCTGCGGACGCTGCACATCCTCGTTAAGACCATCGAGTTGTCCACAGCGCCGATCATCACGGTGCTCTGCAGCGACCTGATGACGCCGCTCAAGCATAAAAAGCTCATTTATACCCTCATCGGCGTCCATGCGGGGCTCGAGGTGCTGTCGGCTTTCTTCGGCTTCATCTTCTCGGTCGACGCACAAAACGTTTATCATCACGAAACGTTTTACTGGGTCTACGTGCTGGCCTATGCCAGCGGCGTTCTGCTGTTCATTGGTCAGCTGCTGAGCGAGAGTTCGCACCATTATGGCCTGTATCGGGCGCTCGTTATCATCCTGCCGGTCTTTTTCTTCTGTGGGCTGTTCCTCCAGTATGGTGCCGGAGTGCACATCATGTGGGCGTGCTCAGCGGTCGATGTTCTGATGGTTTACATCCTGTATTCCGAGCTCACGCAGAAAATCGACACGTTGACTCATCTTCTGAACCGCCGCAGCTATGAGAGCCGTCTCGCCTCGTTGCGCGGGCACGCAGTCATCTACTATTTCGACGTGGACGAGTTCAAGTCCGTCAACGACACCTTTGGCCATGGCGTGGGCGACGCGGTGCTTGCCGAGGTCGGCAGCACGATCTACGCCGTGTTCTCCAAGGTCGGCTACTGCTACCGCATCGGCGGCGACGAATTCTGCGTCATCGCGCAAATCTCCGACACGGCGGCGGAAAAGTATCTTTCGGAATTCCTGCGCGAGCTGACGGCACGGCGAGTGAAAAACGAGCACCTGCCGCACGTGTCGGTCGGCTATGCGTGCTTCAATCCGGTGCTCGGCAGCGTAGAGGATGCGATCAAACGCGCCGACCGGATGATGTACCACTACAAGCGCAAGCTCAAAAGCGAAGCGCTCACAAATGATGACACCGTAAAAAGCTGACGATCTTTTGACCGTCAGCTTTTTGTATCTGCTTTTATTTCGCCTCAATCTCCGCGTCTTCCTGCGGCTGGAGCTTGCTGCCAAAATACGCGAGCACCGCGCCGAGGATGGCGCACGCGACGCTCCAGACCATCTCCGCTGTCGAGGCAAAGTCCGTCGGAATGATGATGAGCGTGGAGGCAAGCACGATGCCGATGACAGCGTGACAAGCGATCGAGTAGTGCGTATCAAAGAGCCTGCTCACGATACGGGCAAAGAGCGCCATCACGCCGACCATGCCAAGCCCCCAGGGGACGAGCACGGTGAAATCAAGCTGCGCAATACCGTCGATCAGCGGCGTGAGAAGGCCGACCGCCATCAGGATGGACGACGACGTCATCCCCGGGATGATGAAGCTGAAGCCCCACAGCACGCCGCAGAAGAGAAAGCCCCAGAAGTTTGCGGGCATCTCGGCAAATGAACTGAACTTGACGGCCATCAGCGCGCCGAACAGGGCGAGGAAGCTGACGATCAGCGAGATGTACGAGCCGCTGCCGCGCCCCTGCGTACCCGCCTCGTGCCAGAGGTCGGGCAGCGTGCCGAGGATGAGCCCGATGAAGAGGCACGTGGCGACGGTTTCCGACTGGTGAAACAGCGCAAGGATCACGCTGCCGCCGCCCAAAAAGCCGATCGCCCAGCCGATGCCGACGGCGAGCAGCATCCGCCAGTAGCGTTGAAGCGCGCGCCTGGGGTGCGTGAGCAGCTCCATCGCGGGGCGGTAGATGCCGAATACGACTGCGAGCACGCCGCCGGAGATGCCCGGCAAAATCGCGCCCGCGCCGATGATGATACCCTGCACAATGCGCATGATACCGTTTTTGATGCGGGAATTTTTCATATTGCTGCCTTTTTATGTGCTGCGCCCACCGGAAAAGCGGCGGAACGCGACGCGGTTTAATAGCCCTTTCTGCGGTCGACGAGGTGATGCATCGGGCGGCCCGCGGCGTAATTTTCCAGATTTTCGCAGAAGAGCTGCACGTTGCGCTCGCAGGTGTAGCCGAGCGTCATGTTGCCCGCGACATGCGGCGTGAGCAGGAGGTTCTTGGCCTTGCGCAGCGGATGATCCGCGGGCAGCGGCTCGGGCACGACGACGTCGAGCGCCGCACCGGCGAGGTGCCCGGAATCCAGCGCTGCAATGAGCGCGTCCTGATCGATGGCCGTGCCGCGGCCGACGTTGACGACGTAAGCGCCCTTCGGGAGCAACGCCATGCGGTCTGCGTTCAGGATGTTCACCGTGTCGCTCACCGAGGGGAGAGACATGAAGAGAAGGTCGGTCTCCGGCAGGAGCTGATCGAGCTCCGTGACGGGGTGGACGGCGTCAAAGTCCGCTTTTGCGCGGCCGCTGCGGCTGACGCCGGTCAAACTCGCGGGATGGAACGCGCGCACGCGGCGGGCAAATTCCGTGCCGATGTCGCCCGTGCCAAGGCACGTGACGCGCGCGCCGTGGAGCGAGTGGATACCGCCCGGGAGCACGCGCCAATCGCCCTCGCGGATGATCTCGGTGTACTCCATCTGGCGGCGCAGCAGCATCAGCGAGACCATGACGGAATGCTCGGCGATCGTCGTGCCGTAAGCACCCGAGGCGTTCGTCAGCAGGCAGTCTGGATTCTGATACAGGTCGTCGCGGCAGAAGTGGTCCACGCCCGCCCAGCAGCTCGCGTACCACTTGAGATTGCGTGCGCCCGCGATGACGCGCTGGGACGGATGGCCGTAGAGGATCGTGCAGTCGTCCACATTGCCCTCCGCCGCCCTGGACGAGGGGAAGAAGACGATGTCGTAGCCGCAGCGCGCGGCGGTGTCGCGCAGCGTCTTTTCGTATGCCGGAGTCAGGAAGTCGATGATGACGCCGATTTTTTCATTCATGGTTCAATTCCTCCAAAATCATTTCTGCGACGCGCAGGCCGTCGGCCGCGGCACTCATGATGCCGCCGGCGTAGCCCGCGCCCTCGCCGCAGGGATATAGACCGCGCAGTGCGGATTGAAAACTCAAGCTGTCGCGCACGATGCGCACAGGCGACGAAGAGCGCGTCTCCACCGCCGTCAGGACGGCGTCGGGAGAATCGAAGCCCTTGAGCTTTTTCCCCAGCATCGGAAGACCCTCCTCGAGCGCCTCGCACACAAAGGGCGGGAGGCAGCTGTGCAGGTCGCACCAGCGGACGGAGGGAAGATAGGTCGGCACGACCTTTCCCGCTCCCGTTGACGGGCGATGCTTGAGGAAATCTTCGACCCGCTGGGCGGGGGCGGCGTAATTTCCACCGCCAAGGCGATAGGCCGCGTCCTCCAGCTCCCGCTGGAATGCGACGCCCGCAAGGGTATCGCCGGACGGGAAATCATCCAGTGTAACGGAGACCAAAAGTCCGCCGTTGATGTTCTCGCCGTCGCGCGCAAATTCGCTCATGCCGTTTGTCACGACGCGCTTTTCTTCCGACGCGGCGGCGACGACCTCGCCGCCCGGGCAAACGCAGAACGAGAACACGCCGCGCCCCTTTTCCGTGTGGCAGGAGAGCTTGTACGACGTGGGTGGGAGGCCGTAGCGGCCCGCCGCCTCCTTATATTGCGCTAAGTCCATGTCGCGCTGGCGGTGCTCGATGCGCACGCCGACGGCAAAGGGCTTGGGCTCCATCGGCACGCCGCGCTTTTGCAGCATTTCAAACGTATCGCGCGCGCTGTGGCCGGGCGCGAGCACGACGTGCTTTGTGGGCAGCGTGTACTCCCCCTCGGGGGCGCTCACGCGCAGCGCCGTGACGCTGCCGCTGTTCTGCTCGATATCCACAACCTTGTGGGAAAACCGAACTTCGCCGCCGCGGTCGATGATCTCGCGGCGGAGATTTTGCAGCACCACATATAATTTGTCGGTGCCGACATGAGGCTTGGCGTCGACTAAAATATCCTCGCTCGCGCCGAAGCGGACGAACTCCTCTAAAATATAGCCGTGGCGCAGGTCCTTTGTGCCGGTGTTGAGCTTGCCGTCGGAAAATGCGCCCGCGCCGCCTTCGCCAAATTGCACGTTCGAGGTCAGATCAAGCTCGCCCGTGCGCCAGAAGTGCTCGACATCGCGCTTTCGCTGCTCGACCGCGCGCCCGCGCTCTAATAAAATGGGTCTTGCGCCGCAGCGGGCCAGCAGCAGCGCGCAGAAAAGGCCCGCGGGCCCCGCGCCGATAACGACAGGGGAGACCTCCGGCGCTGAAACAGGCGCGGGCGGCGTATATTTCTTCGGCGCGTAGGGCTGCACATTCTTATTCTTGCAGCGCCGTAAAACGCCGGATTCGTTTTTGACCTCGACCGCGGCAGAGCAGACGAGCTTCACGCCCTCGCGCGCGTCGATGGAGCGGCGCAGGAGCTTGACAGAGACGAGCGCCTCCTCGCTCACGCGCAGCGCGTGCGCGCAGGCCGCGCGCAGCTTGTCTTCCTTTACCCCCACGGGGAGCTTCAGATTGTCGATGCGAAGCATGTGCGCCGCCTCCTTTTTCTCAAGTCGCGTTTCATTTTATTATGACGGAAAGGAAAGCGCAAGGGGAATCGCGCGATTATCACAGATTCTTAAAAAAGTCATCGGGAATTTAAGAAATCGTCAAATAGCGTTCAAGAAATATACATAAATATGCCCTATGATAGCACCATCGAAAGTCAAGAGGCCGCAAACAAGGGGCTCATTCCATAGGAGGTCATCATTATGTACGAAGGCGAAAACAACCTGTATCATTACAGCTATCGCAAGGGCGACGAGCAGAACCCCAATGCCCCGATCGACACGAAGAACTACGCTGAGGACCCGTGGGATAAGAATCCCGGCGGCAGCCCGAAGAAAAAGGGCGGCAGCGGTCTTTCCGGCAAGATCGTGGCGCTGGCGCTGGTGTGCGCGCTCGTCGGCGGCTTCATCGGCGCAGGCGTGAGCGGCGCTGCGACCAAGGTGAACAAGACGAGCGTTCAGGTCAGCGACCGCGAGGTCGCGCAGGTGCAGACCGTCAAGGTCGACGGCAAGACGCAGATGTCGATGTCGGAGGTCTACGCCTCGAACGTCAACAGCGTCGTTTCGATCAACGTCTCCGCCACCTCGACCAATTACTTCGGCCAGACCGTGCAGACCGCGGCGAGCGGCACGGGCTTCTTCATCACGCAGGACGGCTACATCCTGACGAACCACCACGTCATCTCCGGTGCGAGCAGCGTGAAGGTGACGCTCTACAACGGCGAAACGTATGACGCGACCGTCATCGGCAGCGATGAGGATTACGATATCGCCGTCATCAAGATCGACGTGACGGGCGCGACACCCGTGGTGCTGGGCGATTCGAGCAAGGTCGCCATCGGCGAATCCGTCGCCGCTGTCGGCAATCCCCTCGGCGAGCTGACGTTCTCGATGAGCGAGGGCATCGTTTCCTGCGTCAACCGCGCCATCAATGTTGACGGCACGCCGTTCAACATGATCCAGGTCGACTGCTCCATCAACCCCGGCAACTCCGGCGGCCCGCTCTTCAATAGCTACGGCGAGGTCATCGGCATCGTGTCGGCCAAGTATTCGAGCTACTCCAACACCACCGTGGAGGGCATCGGCTTTGCCATCCCCATCAACGACGTGGTCTCTCTCGTCAAGGACATCATGACCAACGGCTATGTGACCAACAAGGCCTACATGGGCATCACCCCGCAGACGATGACCGCGCAGATGGCGCAGCAGTACCGCTACGACGTGACCGAGGGCGTCTTCGTCTGCTCCGTTGACCCGGACAGCGCCGCCGACAAGGCGGGGCTCAAGCTCGGCGATGTCATCACGAAGATGGACGACAAGGATATTGCATCCTATGAAGACCTCGTCGCGGCCAAGAAGAGCTACAGCGCGGGCGACACCGTGACGCTGACCGTCTACCGCGAGGGTAAGACGATCGAGGTAGAGCTCACCTTCGACGCAACCCCCAAGACGACGGAGACGAGTTCCTCCGACCAGAGCACCGACAACAGCTACAATGGTAACGGCGGTTACGGCAACGGCGGGTACGGCAATGGCGGCAACGGCTACTACTCCAATCCCTGGGATTTCTTCAATAATTTCTTCGGCTACGGCGGCTAAGCGCCGCAAAGCAGCAAAAAGGCGGAACCTCTTTTAGAAGTTCCGCCTTTTTTCTTTGTTCGCGGTTTTACTTGCTGCGCTTGAGCACCTCGCACACGAGCTCATAGACGCGCGCGGTGGAGGCGACGTTCAGCCGCTCGTTCACCGAGTGAACATCGTGCAGCTCCGGTCCCATGGACAGCGCGTCGAGGCCGGGGATCTTTTCGATGAAGAGTCCGCACTCAAGGCCGCCGTGGGTGGCTTCGATCTTCCCGTCGCGGCCGGTGAGGTCGCGGTAGACCTCTTCGATCTCCTTGCGGAGGGCAGAATCGCGGTCGTATTGCCAGCCGGGATAGTTGCTGCGCTCGCCCACGGTGCCGCCGCCGAATTCGACGATGGCCTTCACGCGCTGGATGAGCATATCCTTCTGCGAGGCGATGCAGGAGCGGACGGAGAAGGAGCACTTCACGCCGTGCTCGTCCGTGCGCATCACGCCGAGGTTGAGAGAAGTCTGCACAAGACCGGGGAAGTCGGCGCTCATCTCCTGCACGCCCTGCGGCAGGGCAAGGAGCACATGCAGCAGTCTCGACGTGTCCGCTGCGGAGAATGCGACCGGAACGTCAGCCTTTTCGCACACGAGGGAAATGCCGCCGTCGGTAACGGCGTACTCATTTTTGAGCGTTGCGTCGAATTCCTTGATGAACGCCTCGAACGCAGGCGCATCAGCCGCGGAGAGCGCGACGAGCGCATCGTTTCTCAGGCAGATGACGTTGTCGAACTGTCCGCCCGTGAGATCACTCACGCGCAGCGAGGGGCAGCGCTCCATCGCGCTATACAGCGTGCGCGCCATCAGGCAGTTGGCGTTGCCACGGCCGTCTTTGATGTTCATGCCGGAGTGGCCGCCCTTGAGACCCGAGATCGTCACGCGGTAGCCGGTCATGCCGTCCGCGCGCTCCTGCTTGAGTTCGAGCGCGCAGTCAAGGCGCACGCCGCCCGCGCAGGACACGGTGAAAACGCCCTCTTCCTCAGAGTCGAGGTTCAAAAGCTTTTTGCCCTTCAAGTCCGAGCAGTCCAGCGCGAACGCGCCGTCCATGCCGACCTCCTCGTCGACAGTGAAGACCGCCTCGATGGGGGGATGGGGGAGCGTTTCGTCGGATAAAATCGCGAGGATCATCGCAACGGCGATGCCGTTGTCGCCGCCAAGCGACGTCTTGTCTGCCCAGACCCATTCGCCGTCGGTACGGACGTCGAGCCCGTCGCGCGTCATGTCCTTGGTGCAGTCCTCGGTCTTGGCGCAGACCATGTCGATATGGCCCTGCAAAATAATGGGCGCGGCGTTTTCATAGCCGCAAGAGCCGTTCTTCCAGATAATGACGTTGTTGCACGCCTCCTGACGGTATTTAAGGCCCAGTTCCTTCGCAAAGCCGACGCACAGGTCGCTGATTCTCTTCGTATTTCCGCTGCCGTGGGGAACGGAGCAGAGCTTTTCAAAATAGTAGAATACCTTTTCCGGCTGGAGATTTGATAAGACCGCCATAATATCCTCCCGAATTTTCTTAGTTGATCTGCTTGCGGCGGCTCAGGTTCATCGTGCCGTCCTGCATGTCCTGAATGCTGTCGAGGCTCTTGCCCGTGCCCTCGGCCACGCACTGGATGGCGTTCTCGGCCACCATGGCGTGGATGCCGGTGCGGGCGGTGACGAGCTTATCAAAGCCGCGGACTAAGCTGCCGCCGCCGGTCATGACGATGCCGTTGTTCGAGATATCGGCCACGAGCTCGGGCGGGGTCTTTTCAAGCACGAGGTGGACCTCCTCCATGATGCGCTCGACGGGCTCTTCAAAGGCCTCGAGCATTTCCGCAGACGAGACGGAGATGAGCTCGGGAAGGCCCGTGATAAGGCTTCTGCCCTTGACCTCCATGGTCATTTCCTCTTCCGGCGGGAAGACGCAGCCGATCTGCATCTTCATCTGCTCGGCCGTGCGCTCGCCGACGAGCAGGTTGTGCTTGCGGCGCATATACTTGACGACGGCCTCGTTGAACTGGTCGCCCGCGATCTTGATAGAGGACGACTCGACGACGCCGGAGAGCGAAATGACCGCGATATCGGACGTACCGCCGCCGATGTCGATGATCATGTGGCCCTCGGGCTGGGTGATGTCGATGCCCGCACCGATGGCGGCGGCGACAGGCTCTTCAATGAGGTAGACGCGGCGCGCGCCGGCCTGAATGCCCGCGTCGATGACCGCGCGCTCCTCGACCTCGGTGATGCCGGAGGGGACGCAGATGATAATGCGCGGCTTGAAGAGCTGGAAGCCCATGACCTTGTGCAGAAATTCCTTGATCATGCGCTCGGTGACCTCGTAGTCGGAGATCACGCCCTCGCGCAGGGGACGGATGGCGATGATGTTGCCCGGCGTGCGGCCCAGCATGGCCTGCGCGTCCGCGCCGACCTTTAAGAGCTTGCCGGTGTTCTTGTCGAGCGCCACGACCGAGGGCTCGTTAAGCACGATGCCTTTATCCTTAATGTAGATCAGCACCGACGCGGTGCCCAGATCCATGCCGATGTCTTTGGTAAAAGAAAACATAGCGTGTTACCTCTTATTTTTCTGAAAACTAAAATGAGCGATGCTCATACTTTCCCATGATGTTTTTATTATAACGGCTCGAAATTGAGTTTGCAATAGCATTGTGCGCGATTTTCCGCACGGTATCAGGGAAAAATAAGGAAAAACATACCCCTGCACCGCTGATTTTCGCGTCCGCAGACGCGAAACATTTGAATCGTTTTTACCCGCGGCGTGTACGTGGGTAAAAACACTTTGCGCGGAGCGCGTGTCGAACCTGTGAGGCACGAAGCGCAGCGAAACTTTCTCAAAAAAGAGGCGTCGCCTCTTTTTTGAAGACTTTAGTCTTCGTCCGCCGCGGCGAGGGTGGCGCAGATGACTCTTTCCGCGCCAGCTTCCCGTAAAACTCTCGCGGCTTCGCGCAGCGTGGCGCCGGTGGTGAGGATATCGTCGATGAGCAGGATGCGCTTGCCTTTGATCTTATCCTCATTGACGGCAACGTATGCGCCGACGACGTTTTTCTGCCGCTCCTCACGGGAGGAAAGCGACGACTGCGCGACGTTGTCCTTCGTCTTTTGCAGCAGCGTTTCGGGTGCGACGCTCCAGTGGCGGCAGGTCTCGCGCGCCAAGAGATACGACTGGTCGTAGCCGCGCTCTTGTTTGCGCTTTTTCGACACGGGGACATAGGTAACCAAATCGAACTCTCCGCCGAAGTGCTCGGCGGCGGCCTGCGCTAAAACATCGCCAAAGCCCGTGCAGCGGCTCTGTCCCGCGTGGAATTTGTAGTTCAGCAGCGCCTCGCGCACGATGCCCTCGTACTTGAGCGGGGCAAGGCACGCGCCGATCTCCGCTCTCTCATGGAGCGGCGTTTTGCAGTAGGGGAGCGCCTTTTCGCACTCAGAACACACGCCGTGAACGCCGGGTTTTCCACAGAACGCACAGCGCGGTGGAAAAAGTAAGGACGCGAGCGATTCCAGCAAGCTCATTTTTCCTCCCCACCTTTCCGAAGCCGCCACTTGAGGCCGCTGTAGCGGCGGCTGCGGCGGTTGTTCTCTGCCATTTTGTTCACGGCGGAATCGTCGCCGACGATGACGAGCAGCTCTCGCGCGCGGGTGATGGCGGTATAGAGCACGCCGCGCACCATCAGCGACGGCGCACACGGCGCGCCGACGAACACGACGCCGCGGTATTCGCTGCCCTGCGCCTTATGTACCGTCATGGCGTAGGCCATGTCGAGCTCTGCGAGCATGTCGGACGTGTAGGTCGCGGTGCGGTCGTCGAAGACGATCTCCAAAAGCTCGCCGCTCGGGTCGATCTTTGCGATCTTGCCGACATCGCCGTTGAAGATGCCCGTGCCGGCGGTGCCGTCCTCTTTCTGCCAGACGACGTCGTAATCGTTGCGCGTCTGCATGACGCGGTCACCCTCGCGGAAGATGAGCTCGCCGAAGCGGCGCTCCTGTTTGCCGGGTTTTGGAGGGTTCAGCGCAGCTTGCAGGGCGAAATTGAGCGAGCGCGTGCCCGCGTCGCCGCGGCGCGTCGGGGTGAGCACCTGCAATTCGTCCGCGGGGATGCCCATCTTGTCGGGCAGCCTTGTTTTGCACAGCTCGACCACGGTTTCGACCAATCGCACGCTGTCGCGGCGGGGGAGGAAGAAAAAGTCGTTCGCCGCCGCGTTTTTGAGCTTGGGCGGCATGCCGGTGTTGACGAGGTGCGCGTTGCGCACGATCATCGACTGCTCGGCCTGACGGAAAATGTCGCGCAGGGCGACAGTCGCGATGCGCCCGCTGCGGATGAGGTCGGAAAATACGTTCCCCGCGCCGACGCTCGGAAGCTGGTCGGGGTCGCCGACGAGCACAAGGCGGCAGCCCGGACGCAGCGCCGCGAGTAGCGCGCGCATCAGCGAGAGGTCGACCATCGAGGTCTCGTCCACAATGAGCGCATCGGCCTCGAGCGGTTCTTTTTCGCCTTTGGTGAACGTCACCTCGCCAGTCTGGTCGTTGAAGGTCATGCCGAGCATGCGGTGGATGGTCTGCGCGTCGCGGTCGCAGAGCTCGCCCATGCGCTTGGCGGCGCGGCCCGTGGGGGCGGCGAGCAGAACGTTCAATCCCATGCGCTCGAAGAGCGCGACGATGGCGCGCACGCTCGTTGTCTTGCCCGTGCCGGGACCGCCGGTCAGCAGCAGCAATTCTTCCTTTGCCGCGAGCTCGACAGCCCGACGCTGGAGCGGCGCGTACTGCACGCCCTGCTCGCGCTCGATTTCTTTGATGACGCGCTCTACGCCGCGCAGGGCGTCGGGCTTGTCCGCGAGCATCGCCTCGATGCGCGTGACAACATAGGTCTCATCCTCCCACGACTGACGCAAATAGCAGGCCGTCACATTCGCGACGCCTTCCTGCACGATGCGGTGGATGGCGATGAGATCGTCGAGGCTTTTTTCCACCGCGTCGACATCGCAGTCCAAAAGCTGGGCCGTCGCGGCGAGGAGCTTTTCGCGCGGGAGGAAGACGTGTCCGCCTGCGTCGCGGTTGTGGGATAGCTCGAAGAGAAGCCCCGCCTCGGTGCGGAGCGACGCGTCGCCGCCAAAGCCCATGGAGAGCGCGATCTCGTCGCAGACGGAGAAGTCCACGCCGAACGCGCTGTCAGACAGTAAGTACGGGTTGCGCTCGAGCGCGGCCATGGCGTTTGCGCCGAAGCGGCGGTAGAGCGGCACGCTGAGCGCGGCGGGCAGATCGTAATGCGCCAGAAATTCCATCACGCGGCGAAGACCCATCTGCTCGTTGAACGCGGCGGAGATCTCCTGCGCGCGGCGGGCGGTCATGCCCTTGATGGCCGTGAGCTTTTCCGGCTCGGATTCAAGCACCTGCAGCGTCTCGATGCCAAATCTGGCGACGAGCTTTTCCGCCGTCGCGGGGCCGACGCCGCGCACGACGCCGGAAGCGAGGTAGTTTAAAATCTCCGTCTCGTTCGACGGCAGGTACCGCTCGACCTCGCTTGCGGAAAACTGCTCGCCGTACTGCGGGTGGGAGGAAAACGAGCCGGTCGCCGTCAGATTTTCGCCCGGCGCCGCGCAGGGGACGCAGCCAACGAGCGTTAAAAGCTCGCCGTCGTCCGTCACAAGGCGCAGCACGGCATAGCCGTTTTCCTCATTCTGGAAAACGACGGACAGGACCGTGCCCATGATGGTCGTTTCTTCTCCCATAACTGTCTCCTAAGTGAAAAAATCGGTCAGTTCTTCCCTTTGGCAGAGGTAGACCTCGTATTCGCTGCGGCACAAGAGCTCCGCCACGCGGCGCGGCTCGTCGGCAAGGCCGCAGTCCACGATGACGACGCGCGAAAAGCCGCCCTCTTCATAGCGCGACCTCAGCAGCGCGCGCACCGTGTATTCGAGCGTCTTTGCCTCGCCGCACGTCTCGATGACCGCCGTCGCGGGGATGGTGCCGCGCCGCCGCGGGTGCACGATGGCCGAAACGAGCAGAAAGATCACCGCCGTTAAGCCGATGGCAGCGAGCGCCGCGACAACGCCGTCCTGTAAAAGCCGCATATCATCACCTCGCGCCATTCTACGGCGCGGACGGGCGATGGGTGAATCTTAACGCAGCATTTTCCTGAGATACTGGCCCGTATAGGACTGCTCGCACGCGGCAACCTCCTCGGGCGTGCCGCAGGTGACGAGCGTACCGCCGCCGCTGCCGCCCTCGGGGCCGAGGTCGAGCAGATAATCCGCGCACTTGATGACGTCCAGATTGTGCTCGATGACGAGCACGGTGTTGCCCGCGTCGACAAGGCGCTGCAAAACCTCAAGGAGCTTTTTCACATCGTCCGTGTGGAGACCCGTGGTCGGCTCGTCGAGGATATAGATGGTGCGCCCCGTGGAGCGCTTAGAAAGCTCGGTCGCGAGCTTGACGCGCTGGGCTTCGCCGCCGGAGAGCGTCGTAGACGACTGGCCGAGGCGGATATAGCCGAGGCCGACCTCGCTGAGCGTGCGGAGCTTCGCTTCGAGCTTTGGAAGGTCGCGGAAGAATTCAAGCGCCTCCTCCACGGTCATTTCCAGCACGTCCGCGATGCTCTTGCCCTTGTAGTGGACCTCGAGCGTTTCGCGGTTGTAGCGCTTGCCCTTGCAGACCTCGCAGGGCACGTAGATATCGGGCAGGAAGTGCATCTCGATCTTGAGCTGACCGTCGCCCGAGCAGGCCTCGCACCGGCCGCCGCGGACATTGAAGCTGAAGCGGCCCGCGGCATAGCCGCGCGCCTTCGCGTCCGGGGTCGAGGCGAAGAGGTCGCGGATATCGTTAAATAAATTCGTATACGTCGCGGGGTTGGAGCGCGGCGTGCGGCCGATGGGGCTCTGGTCGATGCAGATGACCTTGTCGAGGAATTCCTCGCCCTCGATAGCCTTACAGCGGCCGGGGTGGACCTTCATGCGGTTTAAGTCCGCGCCGAGCTTTTTGTAGATGATCTCGTTGACGAGCGACGATTTGCCGCTGCCGGACACGCCCGTGACGCACGTGAACGTGCCGAGCGGGATCGAGACATCGAGGTTTTTGAGGTTATTTTCCTGCGCGCCGCGCACGGTGAGGAAATTGCCGTTGCCCGTGCGGCGCGTCTTCGGCACTTCGATCTTTTTCTTTCCGCTCAAATACTGGCCGGTCAGGGAATCCGGGTTTGCCATGACCTCCTGCGGCGTGCCGCAGGCCACGACCTGGCCGCCGTGCGCGCCCGCGCCGGGGCCGATGTCGATGAGGTAGTCCGCCGCGCGCATCGTGTCCTCGTCGTGCTCGACGACAATGAGCGTGTTGCCAAGGTCGCGCAGCCGCTTGAGCGTGGCGAGCAGCTTGTCGTTGTCGCGCTGGTGCAGGCCGATGGACGGCTCGTCGAGGATATAGAGCACGCCCATCAGGCTCGAGCCGATCTGCGTCGCGAGACGGATGCGCTGCGCCTCGCCGCCGGAGAGCGTCGCGCTCGCGCGCGAGAGCGTCAGGTATTCCAAACCTACCGAGCGCAGGAAGCCGAGGCGGTTTTTGATCTCCTTCAAAATGCGCTCGCCGATGCGCATTTGCTGCTCGGTCAGTGTCAGCTTATCCACAAAGTCGAGCGCGTCGACGACGGATTTTTCGCAGTAGTCGCTGATGCTAAGTCCGCCGACCGTGACGGCGAGGGATTCGCGGCGGAGCCGCTTGCCGCCGCAACTGGGGCAGGGACACTCGCTCATGCAGGACTCTAACTCCTCGCGCACGCCGTCGCTCTGCGTCTCCTTGTAGCGGCGCTCTAAGTTGGGGATGATACCCTCGAACGCCTGATACAAAACTCCCTTGCCGCGCGGCTGGTCATACTGGAGCTCCAGCTTTTCGCCCTTTGTGCCGTAGAGAATGACGTCCATGACCTCTTTGGAGAGCTTTTCCACAGGGTCACGGAGGGGAAAATGGTACTTTTTCGACAACGCTTCAAAGTACATGCGCGAGATGCCGTCGCCGCGCACGTTGTTCCAGCCCGAGGCGCAGATCGCGCCGTCGAGCAGGGAAACGCTCTTATTCGGGATGACGAGCTCGGGGTCGACCTTGAGCTGCGTGCCGAGGCCTGTGCACGTCGGGCATGCGCCGAACGGGTTGTTGAACGAGAACATGCGCGGCGTCAGCTCTTCGATGGAGATGCCGCAGTCCTCGCACGCATAGTTCTGCGAGAAGAGGATATCGCGGTCATCTGGCAGGATATTTGCGAGAATGATGCCGCCCGAGAGCGCCGCCGCGGTCTCGCACGAATCCGTCAGGCGGTGGACAACGTCGGGGCGGAGGATCAGGCGGTCGACGACGACCTCGATATTGTGCTTTTTGTTCTTTTCGAGGGAAATTTCCTCGCTGAGGTCATACATGTTCCCGTCGGCGCGGACGCGGACATAGCCCGAGCGGCGCGCGTCCTCGAAAATCTTGACATGCTCGCCTTTTTTGCCGCGGATGACCGGCGCCATGATCTGCACGCGCGTCCCCTCGCCCAGCGCCATGAGCTGGTCGATGATCTGGTCGATGGACTGCTGGCGGATCTCCTTGCCGCAGTTCGGGCAGTGCGGCGTACCGACGCGCGCCCAGAACAGGCGCAGATAGTCGTACACCTCCGTCACCGTGCCGACGGTGGAGCGGGGGTTCTGCGAGGTGGTCTTCTGGTCGATGGAAATGGCGGGGGAAAGGCCCTCGATATAGTCGACGTCGGGCTTTTCCTTCTGCCCAAGGAACATGCGGGCGTAGGACGACAGGCTCTCCACATAGCGGCGCTGGCCCTCGGCATAGATGGTGTCGAACGCGAGCGACGACTTTCCGCTGCCGGACAGGCCCGTGATGACGGTCAGCGCGTCGCGTGGGATCTCAACGTCGATGTTCTTGAGATTATTTTCTCTTGCGCCTTTGACAAAAATCTTACTTGGCATGAATCGATAACTCCTGTTGCTGGATTCGCAGCTGCGAGACCAGCGTACTCGTCTGAATTTTTTATGTCAACCTCATTCAACAATGATATCCGCAAATTTCGCGCGCACGAGCGCGGCGAGGTCGTGGGGCGCAAGCTCGACCTGATAGCCGATCTTGCCCGCCGAGACGATCATTGTTTCAAGGTTTTCCGCGGTTTCATGGAACACCGTGGGGAAGAGCTTCTTCATCCCGACGGGCGAGCAGCCGCCGTGGACGTAGCCCGTGAGCGGCAGCAGCTCTTTCTGGTGGATCATTTCGATGGACTTTTCGCCCACAGCCTTCGCGGCCTTTTTGAGGTCAAGATTCTCCGCGACCGGCACGTCGAAGACGTAATACTGTTTGCTCGCGCCGCGCGCGACAAGGGTCTTGAAGACGATGGCGGGGTCAAAGCCCATGGACTTCGCCACCGTGACGCCGTCGACCGCCATGCCCTCTTCATGGGGATAGGAATGCGGCGTGTAGGCGATCTTCTTCTGCTCGAGCACGCGCATGACGTTGGTTTTTTCTTCTTTATTCTTTGCCATAAGGGACCTCCTATGTAGAAAACGGGGATAAAATCACCGCAGAATGTAAACACAAGCTAAAATGCAGGCAAGGCCCAAGAACACGCCCGCGCTGATGGGCTCGCCGAAGACGAGGGTGCCGACGAGCGTGCCGACGACCGGCTCGATGCTCGCCATGATGCTGGCCTTGCCGCTTTCGACGTTGGCAAGGCCCTTGGTGTAGAGGATATAGGGCGCGACGGTGGAGAGCAGCACGAGTCCCGCAGCGAGGAGGGCGTTTTGCGGCACACTCAGAACCGTCATAAGGTTGCCCCAGTCGGCGACGAACAGCGCGCCGAGCGCGGCGAACACGAACGTCCAGAACACGACGGCGAGCGGGCTGTAGTGCCGCAGGCCGAAGGGCGCGAAGATCGAATAGAGCGCGTAGAAAAATGCCGCACCGAGGCCGAACAAGAGTCCCTTTGTCGTCAGCGACAGCCCGCCCGTGAAAACGCCCGTCACGAGCGCGCAGCCGAGCAGCGCCAGCGCGAGGGCAAGGAGCTTTTTGCCCGTGATCTTCTCTTTGAAGACGAGCGCGCTCATCAAAACCACCATCGCGGGCGCAGTGTAGAGCAAAATTGCGCTGACCGAGAGCGAGCAAAGCTTCTGCGCGTTGAAGTAGCAGAGCGTGAAGAGCACGACGCTGATGATGCCCGTCGCAATAAAGATCGGCAGGTGCTTTGCCTTCATTTTGAAGACGCTGCGGTCGGTGCAGAGGAAGAAGAGCGCGAGCACCGCAAGGCCGCCCAGGTTGCGGATGACGACAAGGTTTTCCGGCGCGATGCCGGCATTGAGCAGCGGGCGGTTGAATAGGCCGATGCAGCCCCAGCAGGCGGCGGCCGCTAAAATGCAGGCGTAGGAAGCGTATTTTTTCACAGGTTTTGTCTCTTTCTCGTTATTTCGTGTTTTCCTTGCGCAGCTCGATGATGCGGTCGCGCAGGATGGCGGCGTACTCGAATTCGAGCATACGGCTCGCCTCCTGCATCTGCTTTTCGAGCTTTCTGATCTCTTCGTCCCGCTCGCGCTCGGAGAGCTTGCGCTTGCCGCGGCGGCGGGCGGATTCCTCGTCCTTCTTGGAAATTTCGATGATCTCGCGCACGTCCTTTCGGATGGTCTGCGGAATGATGCCGTGCGCCTTGTTGTAGTCGTCCTGAATCTGGCGGCGGCGCTCAGTCTCGTCCATGGCGCGGCGCATCGAGGGGGTGATGGTGTCGGCGTAGAGCACGACAAGGCCGTCGGCGTTTCGCGCGGCGCGGCCGATGGTCTGGATGAGGCTCGTTTCGCTGCGGAGGAAGCCTTCCTTATCCGCGTCCAGAATCGCGACCATCGAGACCTCGGGGATGTCAAGGCCCTCGCGCAGGAGGTTGATGCCGACGAGCACGTCGAACTCGCCGAGGCGCAGGCCGCGGATGAGCTCCATGCGCTCGATGGTCTCGACGTCCGCGTGCATGTAGCGCACGCGGATGCCGACGCCGGTCAGATACTGCGTCAGGTCCTCGGCCATCTTTTTCGTCAGTGTGGTGACGAGCACGCGCTCATTGCGCGCCGCGCGGGCGTTGATCTCGCCGACGAGATCATCGATCTGGTTTTCGACAGGGCGCACCTCGACCTTCGGGTCGAGTAAGCCCGTCGGGCGGATGACCTGCTCGACGATCTGGCCCGCGCGGTCCTTTTCATAGTCGCCGGGCGTGGCCGAAACGTAGATACGCTGGTGGACGCGCTGCTCAAATTCCTCGAATTTGAGCGGGCGGTTGTCAAACGCGCAGGGCAAGCGGAAGCCGTACTCGACTAGGCTCTCTTTGCGCGCGCGGTCGCCGTTGTACATCGCGCGCACCTGCGGCAGCGTGACGTGCGATTCATCCACAAAAAGCAGGAAATCCTTGGGGAAGTAGTCGATGAGCGTCAGCGGCGGCGAGCCGACGGGCCGCCCGCTGATGACGCGGGAATAGTTCTCGATGCCCGTGCAGTAGCCCAGCTCGCGCAGCATCTCGATATCGTAGCGCGTGCGCTGGCGGATGCGCTGGGCCTCGACGGCCTTGCCCTCGGCCAAAAACTGCGCCTCGCGCTCGTCGAGCTCCTTGTCGATCTCGACAATGGCGCGCTCCAATTTGTCCTTCGTCGTGACATAGTGCGACGCGGGGTAGATGGCGATGTGCTGGAGCGTGCGCGTCACCTGACCGTTGACGGGGTTGAATTCGCTGATCCGGTCGATCTCGTCGCCGAAGAACTCGACGCGCACGGCCTTGTCGCGGTAGTACGCGGGGTAGAGCTCCACCGTGTCGCCGCGCACGCGGAAGCGGTTGCGCTCAAAGGCGACGTCGTTGCGCTCGTAGCGAATTTCGATGAGCCGCTTTAAGAGGAAGTCGCGCTCCATCGTCATGCCGGGGCGGAGCGAGATCATCAGCTTTTCAAAGTCCTCCGGCTCGCCGAGGCCGTAAATGCACGAGACGGACGAGACGACGATCACGTCGCGCCGCTCGAGCAGCGCGCAGGTGGCTGAAAGCCGCAGGCGGTCGATCTCCTCGTTCGTCGAGGCGTCCTTGGCGATATAGGTGTCGGTGTGGGGGATATAGGCCTCGGGCTGGTAATAGTCGTAGTACGAAACGAAGTATTCCACCGCGTTTTCTGGGAAAAACTCTTTGAACTCCGCGCACAGCTGCGCGGCGAGGGTCTTGTTGTGCGCCAGCACGAGCGTCGGCCGCTGGACCTTTTCGATGACGCTCGCCATCGTGAACGTCTTGCCCGAGCCCGTGACGCCGAACAAGACCTGCTCGTCGAGGCCCATCTTCACGCCCTGCGCCAGCTTTTTGATGGCCTCAGGCTGGTCGCCCGTGGGCTTGAAGGGCGCATGCAGCTTAAATTCCATATCCGTTTCCCTTTCTTTCGGGCAGAAGTCCGTTGTGCCGCAGGGAGACAAAGTCGTCGTCCGCGACGATGATGTGGTCGGCGAGCTCGACGCCCACGGTGCGCAGGGCGTCGAAGACCGACAGCGTCGTCGCGTTATCCGCGGGGGAGGGGAGCGCCACGCCGCTGGGGTGGTTGTGGGCGAGCAGCACGCTGCTCGCGCCGCACTTGAGCGCGTTTTCCACAATTTTGCGCATATTAAGCTGGACGCTCTCAGTGTCTCCCTCGGCGACCAAATGGCAGGCGAGGAGGCGGCCCTTGGCGTCAAGGCACGCCTCGTAGAGCTTTTCCTCCCGCTCGCCGAGAAAGAGGTCTAAAAAGTACGCGCCCGCCTGCTCGGTATCGCTGAGGATCGTCTCGTGCGCGCCGGAGGACGCGCGGATGCGGCGCATCAGCGGGAACATGAGAGAGATGAGCGTCGAGGCGTTCTCGCCGATGCCCTCGACCTCCTCAAGCGCCGCGCGATCGGCGGCAAACACCGCGTCGAGCGAGCCGAATTTTTCCATCAGCCGGTGCGCGATGGGGTTCGTATCCTGCCGCGGCACGGCGTAGTAAAGGAGAAGCTCAAGCACCTCGTGGTCGGCGAACGCATCAAGCCCGTGGGCGCGGAACTGCTCTTTTTTGCGCGAGCGATGTCCTTCGTGTACCGGCATGTGTGCTCTCCTTTCCGGGGCGTTTATGCCGCAAAACGCGGCAGTCTTCTCCTATTTTTGTCTTAATATTGTATTTTATCACGGAGAGAAAAATCGTACAAGTGTTTTTTGAATTTTATCTCCCGCGGGGAGATGCGCAGGCAAAGGGGGAGGTTCTCTTTCAAAAGAGAACCTCCCCCTTTGGAACCCCCAAGAGAAAGGCAGGGGGCGTTTCGATTTCGCCCCCTGCACCCCCTAACG
>ERZ1673747.1367-NODE-1367-length-25429-cov-10.641483_pt1 | contig 25429 bp, 22 predicted proteins | sample MGYA00580220_ERZ1673747 | MGnify/ENA primary metagenome ERZ1673747 (study PRJEB41218, sample SAMN15661769) | gut metagenome | host: Homo sapiens | place: Canada: London | collected 2015-08-20/2019-03-30 | study: EMG produced TPA metagenomics assembly of...
TGGGCAGAAATTGCAGCAGCAGGTACTTGAACACGGTGATGAGGTTGGACACGATGACGAACAGGCCGCCCTCGCGCACCCACTTGGCAGCGGCGGGGTGCTTTGCCGCGAAGTTATTCCAGAAATTCATAGCCTGCTTCCTTTCAGCTGTTTTTCAAGCGCTCTTCCATGCGGCTGTTCAGCACGAGGTTCTTCACGGCCTCCACGATCACCCGCACAAGGCCGATGATCCAGAAGCCCTGCAGCTCCATCACGATGCCGTCCACCATGCCCATGCTGATGGCGCCGTTGGTCATTTTGGCCAGCGCCCGCAGAGGCATATTGTACTGGAACAGGATGTTCAGGTCGGGCTTGCCCTTTTTGATGCTGCGGCGCAGCAGGGTGCCCAGCACGGCAGCCGCCAGCCAGCCGATGGGGCTGCGTCCGTGCCCCATCTCGCCCAGCGTCATGTTGCGGTCGATGTGCACTTTGTTCTCCGGGATGGGACGGCCCAGCAGCGCCTCAAATTCCGCGTCCGGCACATTCTGCACCTGTGCAGTGCGGTAATGCTCCAGATTTTTGCCCGCGTAGGGGTCGGGTGCGCCGGTGCCCGCCACCGTAACGGCAGCAGTCAAGCGGATATCGGCGCTGGAAGCGCCCACCAGCAGCTGATAGCTGCCGCCCTCCACCTCCCAGCGGTCGGTCTTGACGTTCCAGTAGCGGAACGCCTTATCGTCCAGCGGGATGGTGACGGTCTTGCTCTCTCCGGCTTCCAGCTGCACCTTGGTAAAGCCCTTCAGCTCCTTGACGGGGCGGAAAACTTTTGCATCCGGCTTTGCCACATACAGCTGCACCACCTCGGCACCGGCACAGCTGCCGGTGTTGGTGACAGTCAGGGTCACGCCCTTTTCGTCTGCTTTCAGGTCACTGTATGCAAAGCTGGTGTAGCTCAGGCCGTAGCCGAAGGGGAAGGCGGTGGGCACACCGGCGGTGTCGTAGTAGCGGTAGCCCACATACAGACCCTCGCGGTACTCCACAGTGGGGCCGTCGCCGCCGAAATGCGCTTTTGCGGGGGTGTCGGCGTAGCTGCGCGCCCAAGTCTCAGCCAGCTTACCGCAGGGGTTCTGCGCGCCGGTGAGCACCTCGACCAGTGCGCCCGCACCGGCCTGACCGCCCAGACAGCCGTAGACCAGCGCCTTGCAGTCCTTGACCCAATCGCTTTCCAGCGAGGAGCCTGCACTCAGCAGCACCACCACGTTGGGGTTTGCCGCCGCCACAGCTGCCAGCAGTTCCAGCTGGTTCTCTGCCAGCTTCATGTCGGCGCGGTCGATGCCCTCGCTCTCCTTGATCTCGTCCAGACCCATGCACAGCAGCACCACATCGGCGTTCTTTGCCAGCAGCACCGCCTCGGCTTTCAGTGCCTCATCGGGCTTGCCCTGCCGGTCAAAGCCCTTGGCGTAGCCGACGCTGTTCAGGCCGCTTTCGGCAAGGCAGTCCAGAAAGGAATCCACCTTGATGGAGTTGACGGCGCTGGAGCCCGCACCCTGATAGCGGGGTGTCTGGGCAAAGTCGCCGATGACCGCCACCTTTTCCCCCTTTGCAAGGGGCAGCAGGCTGTTTTCGTTCTTCAGCAGCACGATGCTCTGGGCAGCAGCCCGGCGTGCCAGTGCGTGGTGGGCGTCGGCATCGAACTTGCCGGGTGCGGCGTCCACCGCTGCTTTGGTGGTGAACACCAGCTCCAGCAGTTCCTCCAACCGGGCGTCCACGTCCGCTTCGGTGATCTTGCCGGTCTGCACCGCCTTCATCAGCTCCCGGATGGCATCCCCGCCGGGGGCAGGCATTTCCAGCGTAGAGCCATTCTTTACGCCCAAGGCGTGGTCGTTGCTGCCGCCCCAGTCGGTGACCACTGCGCCGTCAAAGCCCCAGTCCCTGCGCAGGATATCCATGAGCAGGTGGGCGTTCTCGTTGGCGTAGGTGCCGTTGACAAGGTTATAGGCGGACATGATGGTCTTGGGCTGCGCCTCCTTGACCACCATCTCGAAGCCGGTCAGGTAAATTTCCCGCAGGGTGCGCTCGTCCACGATGGAATCCGAGGCCATGCGGCGCAGCTCCTGACTGTTCACGGCAAAGTGCTTGGGGCAGGCGGCAATGCCGTTTTTCTGGATGCCGCGAACGTAGGCCGCCGCCATCTTACCGGCAAGGTAGGGATCCTCCGAGAAATACTCGAAGTTGCGGCCGCACAGGGGGCTGCGCTTGATGTTCAGGCCGGGGCCCAGCAGCACCGAAACGCCCTGTGCCGCTGCTTCCTCGCCCATGGCTGCGCCCACAGCCTCGCCAAGCTCCGGGTCCCAGCTGTTGGCAACGGTGGCCGAGGTGGGAAAGCAGGTGGCGGGCACACTGGGGTTCAGGCCCAGATGGTCAGCCGCACCGGCCTGCTTGCGCACGCCGTTGGGGCCGTCCGACAGGGTAATGGCCGGGATGCCCTTGCCCGGCAACGCCCGGGTGGTGAACACCGTGCCGCCGCTCAGCAGGGCGCATTTCTGTTCCAGAGACAAGCTCTTGATGATATCTGTGTGTTTCATGGGTCTCTCCTGACAATCAAAAAAAGGGGGCGGGCGTTTGCCCGCCGCCCCTTCTGTTCCTATGTGTTGATCAGACGGTTTTTACGTCCTCTTTCTTTTTACGGAAGCGGAGGATCGTCAGAACGACCAGAACTGCGATCAGACCGCCGCAGACACCATCCACTGCGTAGATGACCTTCTGGTAAGGCTCGACCTTTGCCAGATAACGGCTGCCCGGCATACCGCCGTTCATTGCCTTGGAGTTTGCAATGGTGTACAGGATGTTATGGATTGCTTCACGACCGTAGTGGTAATCTGCAACGTCATCCTTGTTAAAGGTGTACCGTGCGCCGGTGGGCAGGTTCGTCAGCTTGCCGTCTGCACCGGCCTGGATCATCTGGCCAGCGTCTATAAAGACACCGGTGTTTGCGTTGTCGGTGATGATAAAGCCGTGGAAGCCCCACTCGTTGCGCAGCAGGCCGGTGATCATGTTGTAGTTGCCGCCGGCCCAGGTATAGCCAACGCGGTTGAAGGAGGTCATGATGCCGGTGACGGACGGGATCTCGGTGGTGGCATTGCTGTAAGTGCCGTCGCCGTTGTCCTTTGCATAGTTCATCTCGACCTTATCAGACTTGACGCACATCTCAAAGGGCTTGAGGTAGATCTCGCGGGCCGCCTGCTCGTTCAGGAAGGTCGCAATGCTGTACTGGCCTTCACGGTCGCCGCGGTGGTCCTCCTGATCGTTGATGGCGTAATGCTTGACAAAGACATACATACCGCGGGAGGCGACACCCTCACACTCGAGGGAAGCAATGTGACCGCCGATGAACGGATCCTCGGAGTAATACTCGCTGTTGCGGCCGGAGAATGCCGTGCGGTGCATATTGACAGCAGGTGCATACCAGCCATCAACGCCCAGATAGTAGGACTCGTCGCCAATGTTCTCGCCGTAGTGAGTGGCCAGATCATCGTTGTAGGTCTGTGCCAGAACGATCACGCCGCAGTGCGTGATGTTGCCCTTGAAGTAGAGGTTGCCGCTTGCATCAAAGCCGTAGTTGACCAGGCCGGTGGCAGTGTCGCGGTCGGTCGTGGAGGGCTTATCCACCGACTTGATGGCAGCCGTGCCATAGCCGGACTGCGTGATCAGGGTCTGATAATCGCTGGGGGTCAGCTGGTCGAGCAGTGCGTCCCACTTTTCATCATCGTAATCCAGACCGCGCATATCGATCAGACCCAGACCGTTGTCCTTGCCGTAAACGATCTCATCGGTCAGGGTGGAGAAGTCGGTGGGGTTCAGGGAATCAAAAGAATCCAGCTTTGCAAGGTCCTCCTTGCTGATCGTCTTGCGGTAGGTATAGGATGCAGCCTTGCCGCTGGCATCGGTACCATTGATGGGGTTGCCCCAGGTGCTGATCTGGTCGCTGACCTCGCCGTCAACGGTCGGCCAGGTGCCAGTCCAGTCACTGCGGGAGAGATACTGCAGCCCGCCGTTTGCATGGTCGAGCTGATTGGTGATCTCCACACCGGTCGTGGTGTCAAGCTTGTAGGTTGTGGTATCCACGGTGCCGTTTGCCGGGGTGTAGATTTCAACAAAAGCAGTGTCGCCATCCGCGGTCATACCGTCTGCCACGCTCTTTCCCTTGGCAGAGAGGATGTTGTTGACCGCTTCGTGTGCGTTTTTAGCCGCAGTGATATAGTAATCACCTGCGTCCAGAATGTAGGTCTTGGCATTGACGTAGTCGTAGGACTTCAGCTGTTCCTGGTCGAAGGTGACCGTCACGGTCTCGCTTGCACCGGGAGCCAGCTCCGAGGTCTTGGCGTAACCGACCAGTTCAACGGCAGCCTTTTCCACCTTGTTGGCCTTGTCATAATCGGTGTAAGGGCTCTGTGCGTAGACTTCCACAACGTCCTTGCCTGCAACAGAACCGGTGTTGGTGACCTTGACCGTCACGGTGCAGGTATCGCCATCCCAGCTGGTGTTGTAATCCGACCAGTCAAAGGTGGTGTAGGACAGGCCGTAGCCGAAGGGGTACATCACAGCATCGTCGTAGTTGTAATCGCCCGCATTGCCCTGACCGAGGACTTTATCCTCGTAACGGGTCTCGTAGTAGCGGTAGCCAACATAGATGCCCTCTTTGTAGCTGACGTAGTTGTACTTGGTGAGGTTGCCATTCTCATCGTAGTAGGCAAAGTCGCCGAAGTTCTGCGCCGCCGGGCTGTTCATGGCATCCACTTCATAGGTATCCACGGTGCGGCCGGAAGGATTGACCTTGCCGGAGAAGATCTCAGCCAGAGAGCACAGGCCGTAGTCGCCCATGGCAGGAGCCGAGATGACCGTGTGGATGCTGGGATAATCCTCCACCCAGCTCAGATCGACCGCTGCACTGGAGTTGAGCAGCAGCACCACATCGTCAAAGTTGTCGTTCAGATACTGCAGGATCTCCAGTTCCGTAGAATCCGGCTCCAGATAAGTCTTGGTCTTGTCCTCTTCCACATCGGTGTGGTTGTACATGGAGCGGGGCATATCACGGCCTTCGCCCGCCACACGGCTGAACACAAAAACAGGAACCGTATTCTTCATGGAATCGGTCAGACCCGGCTCTGCTTTCATAACAGACAAGGGGCATTCGTTGATGGAAAAGTCCTCGTCATCACCGTAGGAAACGGAACCAACGCCCAGACCGTAATCCTTGCCGTTGCCTTCGGAATAGAATTTCCAGAGGTCCTCGTTGACACCGAACCCGGCATCTTCAAAGGCCGTTTTCATATCGACTTTGTTGCCGCCGATGTAGCTGACTGCCGAATGGCTGACAAAACTGAAGGTGGTATCCGTGCTGTACGGCATCTTTCCTGCATCGTTTTTCAGTAAAACAATGCCTTCGGCGGCGATCTTCTTATTCAGAGCGATCTCATCCTCAATCAGCGCAGCCTCTGTGTCAAAACCGGGCTTGCTGTATTCCATATTGATGCCTTCGGTCTTTGCCTTGCTGTTGTCGATGCCGCCGCTCTTCAGGCCCAAAATGCTCTGCACGCTGCTGGCATTAGGCGGGATCAGCACATTGGCCGCAACCATACCGCCCGCCAATGCGACACACAACACACCCGAAACGGCAGTTTTGATGATCTTGCCCATCATCTTACTGTCCTTCTTTTTCTGTGCCATAACTATTAACTCCTTCTCTTTTGGGTACACGACCCGGTTCATGGCTGTTCTCCGGAGTGCGTCCACTCCTTTGCTTGATGTCATTTTATCATATATACTGCAAAACGAACCGTTCTTCGCACAATCTGTCGTTTTGGATGCATGATTTGCAAAAGTTACAATAAAGTTTCAAATTTTATTGTGCTAATACACAAATATCACCGCATTGCATTTGTGCACCCTGCCAGACAACAAAAAACGGCAGGGGATGCCTGCCGTAAAGATTTATTCGTTTTGGGGCAGCGGAAATAAGATCCGCAGGGTGCACCAGTTGTTTTCCCAGTGCATCGTCATGCTGCCGCCGTGCTGCTGCGCAGTGGTGCGGACGCTTTTCAGGTCTGACCCCTGCTTTGGCAAGCCGTCCGCATCCAGCGCGGGGGCGGCCTCTGTATAATGCTCGAACCGCAGCATGGCAAAGCCACCCTGACTGTACACCGCCACCTTGATGAGCCGCTTTTCGGGGTCCGGCTCGGCGCGCACGGCGGCAATGGCGTTGTCCAGCGCCACGCCCACAATGGTGCACAGCTCCCGGATGGTGAGAAAGCCCAGCATCCTGCCGTCCGCTACGCTGGTGATGGTGATATTCTCCTGCTGGCATTCCATGGTCTTGGCGGTGAGCAGGGTATCCAGCACCGGGTTGCCGGTCTTGTTCTCGGCCTCGTACTGGCGGATGTTCTGCTCCATGGCGGCAATGGCAGCGTTCTGCTTGGTCTGGTCCTGCTCCTCCCGGATGCGGGCAAGCTGGATCTTCAGCTCATGGTACCGCCGGTTGATGAGGTTGATGCCCTCCTTGCTGCGCTTGTACTGCTCGTACTGGCGGTGCAGCACCTCGTCCATGGCGGCAAGCTCGCTGTGCAAAGCGTTCTCCTGCAGCTGCTCGTGCTGCACAGATAAGATCAGCACGCCGGAAAAATCCACCAAGGTGCGGATGGAAAAAATGCTCATGTTGATCTCGCTGCCCGGCAGAAAGCCCAGATTGCTCACCGCAAAGGCGGTCAGCGCCAGCATGACCGCCGTCAGGGCGGCGCTGCCGCCGATCTGTAAGTGCCCGGCGGGCTGGGGACGGCGGTGCTGCAGATAGCACATAATGCCAAACAGCGCCCCATACACCAGCGCCAGCAGCAGCAAAGACAGCGGCTCCCATGGGCCCGCGGGCGGGCCAGAGGGCGCAGTGCAGCTGCCACTCCACGCTGGCGGCAAGCTCTGCCAGAATAAACGCCCGGGCGCAGTGATACCCGGCTTCCAGCAGGGTGATGCTCCATACACCCCATAAATATAAGTAGGAAAGCCCGATGGCCGTTACCATGCAGGGGATCCAGAGCCCGCCGGGCACATTGCCCGTCAGCCCCAGAAAGGCCGAAAGCACCGCCGCCCACAGCAGGGTGATGCCCCCGGTGACCGCCTTGGAAAAGCGGGGCGCAAGCGCCGGGGTGAACAGCAGCACCGCCAGACACTCGGCAAGGGCGGTGTACAGCCGGGGGATATCCGGCAGCGCGGTCATGAGCCCTCACCTCCGATGTAGTCGGTCAGTGCGGCAAGAAAAGCCTTACGCTTGGGGCGGCTGACCTGCAGCTCGCAGGGGCCCACCTGCACCGTGCTCTGCCGCAGCTCCCGCACCTGTGCCAGATTGACAAGGTAGCCGCTGTTGCACCGGGCAAAGGGGCAGTCTGCCAGCTTTTCCTCAAAGGCCTTGAGGGCGCCGGGGGCAGAAAAATCGCCCTCGTCGGTGTAAAAGTGCACCCGGTGCCCCTCGCTTTCCAAGTAATAGATGCTTGCGGTGTCCAGCCGCCGCAGCCCGCCCTCCACCGGCACGGTCAGGTAGTGCTTTGCCCGTTTTTCCAGCCGGGCAACGGCCTTGAGCAGCTGCTGCGAAAAGGCAAAGTAGGGCACCGGCTTCAGCACATAGTCCAGCGCTCCCACCGAGTAGCCCCGGATGGCATACTGCGCCATATTGGTGATGAAGATCAGGATGACGTCTGCATCCATCTGCCGGATGCGCTCTGCCGTGGTCATGCCATCCAGATGCTTCATCTCCACATCCAGAAAAATAATGTCGTAGACCGCGCGGTAATCCTCCAGAATATCCACGCCGTCCGCAAAGACCGTCACTTCAAACTCTGTCCCGTACTGCCGGGTATACCGCCGGACATACTCCTGCAATACTCCCTGCACCTCCGCGTCATCCTCTACGATCGCCACCCGGATCATGACCGCACCTCCCTTACCACACCTTTGTGGAACTGTTACGGCTCTATTATAGCGCAATCCCGTCCGGTTTGCCAAGGGGCACTCCGCAACAAAGGGCAGGGCAGCCCACAGCTGACCACCGTGGACGTGAACCCCTACCAGCTGGGCATGGAGGCCGCCAGCCAGACCATCAACCACATCGAGAACCCGAACCTTCTGGCCACAAAGATCATCGTGCCGCACAAGCTCATCCCCCGGGAGAGCTGCTGCCCGCCGGAGGAGCAGCGCTAGGAAGTGCTTTTTCAGCAATACAGTGTCCGCTTCCGGGAGCTGCCGCGCAGCGCTTGCTATCCTGCCCCCAGAGTAGACAGCGTAAAAAACGCTGCATCCTCCGGGGGTATTTTTATGCCAAAAAGGCACAAAAGAATGCCCGCCCACCTGTGGAAAACCACGGTGGGCGGGCATTTTATGGTTTATCATTTGCGCGCTGTAAAAGCGTTCAGAGGGCGGTGGGCTGGGGTACCAGCCGGAAAAGCATTACGGGCAGCGCGCTGTTTGCAAAATCCAGCGTATAGATGAGCTTTCCGCGCTCTGTTTCAAACGGCATCTCCGTCTGTGTGCCGTCCGGGGCAATGCGCACAAGCTTTTTGCCTTCCAGCAATCCGGCGGGCAGCGCGAGTCTTACCCGGCCGGTGGGCTGCGTCAGGCTGCCTGCGGTTTCAAAGGCCACACTCAGGTATTCCCCGTTCGTCCGTGCGGTCACATCCTCCGCAGAAAGACTGCCGCTGTTAGCCCACGCCGTTGCGGCTTCGATCTTTTCCAGCTGCGCGGCGTTTTCTGCCTGCCCGCACACGGGGCAGAAGGTCAGCGTTTCGCCTTCCGCAGTGTGGAAGGTGAACTTCTGGCAATCGGTGCTGCCGATGTGCGCGCAGCCCTGCCGCAGACAATCGGCGCTCTGAGAGCCGGTTCCGTTCGGGGACCATGCACCGAACTGGTGTCCCAGCTGATCGGTCGGGTCTGCGGTGTAGCTGTCTTTGCAGCGGCTGCAAGTAAAGATGGTATAGCCGTCTGCTTCACAGGTAGGCTCTACGGTAACAGCCTGATAATCATGGTTCAGCGCGGGCAGTTCCGCATAGGTGGTATGGTCGCAGCGGGAGCAGGTTTCGTAGGCATCCCAGCCGATTTCCGTACAGGTGGGGGCTTTTGCTGCGTGCTGCTCCAGAGCATGGTTCAGTGCGGGCAGCTCTTTGCGGGTGGTATAGTCGCAGCGGGAGCAGGTTTCGTAAGCATCCCAGCCGATTTCCGTACAGGTGGGGGCTTGCGCTTCGTGCTGCTCCAGAGCATGGTTCAGTGCGGGCAGCTCTTTGCGGGTGGTATAGTCGCAGCGGGAGCAGGTATCGTAAGCCCAGCCCTTTTCCGTACAGGTAGGAGCTTGCGCATCGTGATGCACAAAATCATGGTTCAGCGCGAGTATCTCTTTGCGGGTGGTATAATCGCAGCGGGAGCAGGCTTCGTAAGCATCCCAACCCTTTTCCGTACAGGTGGCGGCTTTTGCTGCGTGCTGCTTCAAATCATGGTTCAGCGCGGGCAGCTCTGCATAGGTGGTATAGTCGCAGCGGGAGCAGGTGTCGTAAGCATCCCAGCCGATTTCCGTACAGGTGGGGGCTTTTGCTGCGTGCTGCTCCAGAGCATGGTTGTTTGAGTCTTTTTCGCCGTATTCTGCACCACACGTCACACAGACTGCTTTGGCGCTGCAGGTTGCTGTGCCGCCGGTACAGTTTGCAGTATCAACCGCGTCGCAGTTGCTGCGCGTGCAGCTGCGGATGTGTGTGCCGTTGCCGGCGGATGACCACTCGCCCCATGCGTGACCGAGAATGCCATATTCCGACCAGCATAAGCGACAGATTTTGCCTGTGGTGCAGGTGGGGGTTTCGGTGCCGCCGGTATGATACGAAAACTGTTTATAAATGATCTCGTTCTCCGTGCGGCAGGTCCTGCATTTTATACGGATCTTATGATAGATTGGATCAGCATTTGATTGCCATACGTATCCGAGGATATCACAGGTTTTATCAGCCTTACATTGGATGCAGTACGTGAAGGCATAAGCTACTGCTTTAGCGTTTAACGCGATCCCCGGTATCAGGCACACCATTGCCAGCACCGTCAAACACCGGATCAGCCATTTTTTCATGTTGCTCCCTCCTTATCATCAAACCTTGTTATCCTTTCAGATCAAACTGCACGGACAGCGATGCAAGCACGGCATCTACCACCTTCCGCGCCTCGGCAAGCATATCGATCTCCGCCACAAAAGCAATGACCTGCTCGCGCTCCTGCGCGGGGACCTGCAGCGCACTCAGGCTCATGCTCAGATAGCGCCGTATTTTGCGCTCCAGCGTAAAGTAGGGGTCGCACCGCCGTGCCATGTAGCCGCGCATCATGCCAGCCGTGCCCAGCTCCATCTCGTAGAAATCGCACTCGGCGCACCCGGGCAGATACGCGCTGAACGCCGCCTGCAGCTCGGCCGTGGTGCTGCGGTGGATGATCTCCGCCGTGGCGGGGAAGGTGTACGCTTCCACATAGATATCCCGCAGATTTTCGCTCAGCTCGGTCATCGCCAGCTGCAAAGCCGTTTCCACCGCGTAGAGGTACACCGGCGAGGGGGCGTTTGCCGCCAGCGGCCTTACCGCGCCGAACTGCCTGCTGAACATCATGCCGATCAGCTCGGTCAGCACACCGTCCTTTGTGCGGAAAATATTCTGGAACGACCCGGCGGAAACATCTGCTTCCTTTAAAATTTCTGCCACCTTGGTGTTCGTGTAGCCTTTTTCCAGAAAAAGCCGGACACAGGCGGTCAGGATCCGCCGTTTTGCTTCTTTGCTGTCGTATCTGCGCGCCATTGGGAATCATCCTTTTCTATAATTGGTTTCTAACCCAATTATATATTGATTTGAAAATTGCGTCAAGTAAACTTTTAAGGGCGTATTTTGGGCAGTTTGACGAGGGAGCGCTTTCTGCGGGTGCGCATCCGGGCAAAACAAAGCGCAATGGACATTGCTGTTATCCGCTGCCGCAGCCAGACAGTTCGCGGCAGCAAAAAAGAGGCCACCGATCGGGGTGACCTCTTTTCAGCGTATTTTCGGCGTAAATCCCGCAGCAGGCGAACCCACCATCTCCATGACGGCTCTTTTGGAGTTGCTCTTTGCGTAAGATTGCAAGATAAATCTTATTTCTGACAGAAAGAGCCGAACCCGTGCAACGAGTCCGGCTCTTTCTGTGCTTTGGTTGGATCTTAAGCAAAGTTATGGTAAATGAAGAAGTTGGCTTTGGGCGTTTACAGCAGGCTCAGTGCTTCCTCGTCTGCCACAAGGATGCAGTCCGGATGCAGCTGCAGGATGCTGCCGGGGCAGGCAGGGGTCACAGGGCCGGTCACGGCGTCCTTGACGGCCTGTGCCTTGGCTTTACCGTTGGCTACCACCAGCACCTTGCGTGCCTGCATGATGGTCTTGATGCCCATGGTGTATGCCTGTTTGGGGACAAGGTTCTCGTTGCCGTCAAAGAAGCGCTTGTTGGCTTCGATGGTAGTGGGCGCAAGGTCGATGCAGTGGGTCTCCAGCTCAAAGGCTTCGCCCGGCTCATTGAAGCCGATATGACCATTGGGGCCGATGCCCAGCAGCTGCAGGTCGATGCCGCCCAGCTTGTGGATGATACCGTTGTAACGGGCACACTCGGCGGCGGTGTCCAGATTGGTGCCGTCCGGCAGGTTGGTCTTGGCCGGGTCGATATTCACCTTGCTGAACAGGTTCTCATTCATGAAATACCAGTAGCTCTGGGGATGCTCCTTGGGCAGGCCGCGGTACTCGTCCAGATTGACAGTAGTGACCTCGGAGAAATCCAAATCGCCTTTGTTGTACCAGTCCACCAGTTGGGCATAAGTGCCCACCGGGGTGCCGCCGGTGGCAAGACCCAGTACACAGTCCGGCTTCATGATGACCTGTGCGGAGATGATGTTGGCCGCTTTGCGGGACATATCCTGATAATCTTTTGCGCGGATGATCTTCATAATAATACTCCTTTTATAGTACTGTTACGCCTGCGTTCCGGCAGGCCTGTAAAAATTCTACGGGCAGCTTTCCGTCCGAGATCACAATATCAATATCGGACAGCTCGCAGATGTGGAATGTGCTTTTCAGTCCGATCTTGGAGGAATCCAGCAGCACGGCTTTCTGCTCACAGCGGCGGAGCACGGTCTGCTTGAGCCGTGCTTCATCCTCCACGCCGCAGGTAAAACCGGTTTCCGGGCTGTAACTGGTCACGCCCAGCAGCAGCAGATCAAAGTTGATGCCCTCCATCGTCTGGATGCTCTGTGCACCGCAGACGCTCAGGCTGAACCGGTTCAGGCTGCCGCCCGGCAGGGACACATGGGGCTTTTCCAGCTTTGCCAGCTCCATGGCGCAGCTCAGGCCGCTGGTGTAGATGAGCATGGGCTGATCCGGGATGCACCGGGCCACTGCTGTGGCGGTGCTGCCGGAATCCAGAAACAGGGTGGTGTTGGGGCGCAGCAGAGCAGCGGCTTTTTCGGCAATGATCTGCTTTGCTTCGGCATTGCGGGCGGAACGGCGGCTCAGCAGGTCGTCTGTACCTACCACCTGCTCCACCGACTTGACACCGCCATGCACCCGCACCACACGGCGGGCTTCATCCAGTGCTTTCAGGTCGGTGCGCAGGGTCATTTCCGAAACGGAAGGGAAAGCTTCCTTGAGCTGGGCAAAGCTAATGCTGCCTTTGCGGTTCACCAGCTCCACGATTTGATTGCGGCGTTGTTCCATGGGGGATTCCTCCTGTCTGCGTTTGTCCTGTCCCATGGCACGTTCTGCTTAGTCCTCCGGGTTGAAGTTTGCCAGCAGATATTCCTCTGCTTCCGGGCACCACAGGCCGTTGTGGGCATCCACGATGTCAGCCAGTGCGGTATAGCGGGGGTCGTTGTCCTGTTCGCCCTTGGCACGCAGATCGGTCAGGGCGATGAGGGGCATGGTCAGGTGGGTGTAGATCAGCTTTTTGCCGCCGGGGATCTTGGGCAGGTTGAGGGTGGTCTCGGCAGCGGCGTTCAGACCGCCGATGTGGGTGACCATCACAGCCGGGTCGATGCGCTTAGCGGCGGTCAGTTCCAGCGACTCGATCATGTCGGCGGTATTACCGCCGGTGGTGCCCATGACATGGGTAGAATTGTAGTGCACATCGTAGAAGTTCATCTTGGCGCTGAACTGCTTGTCGGTGGGGCCTGCAAAGAAGTTCAGGCAGCCGTCACGACCCAGCACAGCACTGGACAGCTCCACCACCGGCGCGATGGGGGCGTAGCAGAACACATCATCAAAGCCGGTACCGCCGGTCAGCTCCCGCAGCTCGGCAGCGGGGTCTGCCATGTTGGCGGTGTTGACGAAGTACAGGTCGATGCCGTCCTTCTCCTTGACCTCCTTCGGGGGGAAGAGGGACTCCGCACGGGCCAGACGATCCTCGTTGATATCGGTGACCACCACCATGCCGGGGCGCACATCACGGTGCAGTGCGTAGGTCAGAGCACCCAGACCCATGGGGCCTGCACCGGCCAGAATCGCCAGCTTGCCACCCTTCTTGATGCCCATATCGTGATGGTACACACCCATCTTGGTGTGGTAGGCGGCGTTGAAAGCACCGATGGAGCAGCTCATAGGCTCGGCCAGAGAAGCCTCGTAGTAAGCACGGCCCTTGTACTCCAGCAGGCAGCCCAGTTCCATGACCTCGGCAGGGATGATGCAGTAGGTGGCGTCGCCGCCGAAGAACTCGTAGGAGTAGCCGGGGCTCCACATGGTGCCCTTGTAGTTCAGGGCGGGCTGCAGGGTGAACTTCATGCCGGGCTTGAACTTGTCCTGATGCGCCTTGCCCACCTTGACGATATCACCGGCGAACTCGTGACCCATGATGGCGGGGTGCTCGGCTACATCCGGATGCACACGCTTGTGCGCAGTGCCTCCATCAGCCGGGGCGTTTCGATCAGCTGCCCGCTGACATTCTGCATGACCTCCACCGGGACGCCGTTCCCGTCGTCCGGAGCCAGCAGCACCAGTGCCCCCAGCACGATGCGCCCCGGCTCATAGACCGGCGGCTGTGCCTGCAGATAGCCCAAGCGGCAGTCCTTTACCGCACTTGTCCTGCAATGGAGCAGCAGGGCAGACACCACCCTCCGGTAGGAAGAAGCATCCCCCTGCAGCCAGACCCCCACGCCGGGGCGGCGGAACATCTCCACCCGGTAGGGGTGTAGCTTGGTCTCAAGTTCATCCAAGTCCGCAGACAGCGTGCTTTCCGAAACGCCAAGCGCCCGTGCCAGTACCGCTGTTTTGCAGGGCTCCTGCTCGCTGAGTAGCCTTGTCAAAAGCTGCTGCCGCCGCTCTGCGCGGGAAAGTTCTTTCCTGTCGCCGCTGTTCAGCTGGGTGCGCAGTGCGTCTCGCCGCTCCGGCGCTTCATCCAGCAGCAGACCCTTGCCGGGATTCCGCACAAAATGTGCCCCGGCAGCCTGCATCCACTGCTCCACAGCGGGCAGCTCCCGCAGCACGGTGCGGCGGCTGACCCCGATGCTTTCAGCCAGCGCCGCCGCCGTCACCCAGCCCTGCGGAAGGCTGAGCAGCTGCTCGATCAGCTTCCGTGCATTTGCCGACAGTTCCTCACGATACACCGCACCCATGTTGCTTCTCTCCTTTTCCCAAAAGTTACCCATTGCTTCTATTGTAGCATAGTGCCACCCCGTCTGCCAGCCCCCAACGCAGAAAAGAAGTTGTGTGTTTTTTGTCACCATTGCCCGGTGACAAAAGCTTCCTTGTTCCCGTCTTGTATCCCGGCGCATCAGCAAATATGCACAAATCACCCGCGCATCCATTGGAAATGTTGCCGTATCAGCCCACTGGTGTCACCATCCTCCGGTGACAACCCCACCGCTTGTCACCATTGAAATTCGGCGCAGTATCGGCTAGAATAGTGCCAGAACGAAACGAAAGCTCCTCCGAACAACCGTCCGCAGGCCGCAGCTCCCATGCCACAGGAGCTGCGCCGCCTGCCTTTCAAGTGAAAAAGGAGAGCTACAAATGAAAAACGCTGTTTCCCGCTTTGGCAAGTTCCTCAGCGGCATGGTCATGCCGAATATCGGCGCATTCATCGCGTGGGGCTTCCTCACTGCTCTGTTCATTGAAGCGGGCTGGTTCCCCAACGAAAAGCTGGCCAGCATGGTCTCCCCGATGCTGACCTACCTGCTGCCCATCCTCATTGCAGGGCAGGGCGGCAAGATGATTGCAGGCGACCGTGGCCGCGTCATCGCCGCCATCGCCGTGGTGGGCTGCATCTGCGGCTCGGACTACACCATGCTGATGGGCGCCATGGTCATGGGTCCTCTGGCCGGCTGGGTCATCAAGCAGTTCGATAAGAAGGTGGAAGGCCATATCCCCGCCGGTTTCGAGATGCTGGTCAACAACTTCTCCATCGGCATTCTGGGTATGCTGCTGGCCATCCTCGGCTACTACGTCATCGGCCCGTTCATGACTGCCATCCTCACCGTGCTGACCGCCGGTGTGGACTTCCTTGTGGCGCACAGCCTGCTGCCGCTGGTGTCCATCTTTATTGAGCCTGCAAAGGTATTGTTCCTGAACAACGCCATCAACCACGGCATCTTCAGCCCCATCGGTGCAAGTCAGGCTGCTGAGACCGGTCGTTCCATCATGTATATGCTGGAAGCCAACCCCGGTCCCGGTCTTGGTGTCCTGCTGGCCTACTGCTTCTTCTGCAAGGACGACACCACCCGCCAGTCCGCTCCCGGAGCTGTGATCATCCACCTGCTGGGCGGCATCCACGAGATCTACTTCCCCTACATCCTGATGAATCCCGTGATCATCATCGCCCCCATCGTGGGCAACTTCTGTGCCATCCTGTTCTACTCTATGACCGGTGCAGGTCTGTCCGGTCCTGCTTCTCCCGGTTCCATCATCGCCTACATGGCAATGGCTCCCCGGGATTCCATTCTCACCGTTCTGCTGGGCGTTGTCATCGCCGGTGCTGTTTCCTTTGTTCTGTCCTCGGTCATTCTGAAAGCGACCTCCGGTCACACCAAGAGCCTGACCGACGCCCAGAACGAAATGAAGGAGATGAAGGCACAGGCTAAGGGCGAGATCCCCGAGCCTACTGCCGTGAATGTCGGTCAGATCCGCAAGATCGTCTTTGCCTGCGATGCCGGTATGGGTTCCAGCGCCATGGGTGCTACCAAGTTCCACAACCGCATTAAGGCGGAGCGCCCCGACTTGACCGTGACCAACTCCAGCGTGGATACCATCCCCGCCGACGCGGACGTAGTGGTCTGCCAGCGCGTTCTGGCTGACCGTGCCGCCAAGTGCGCCCCGCAGGCACAGCTTGTTACATTGGATAACTTCCTTGCAGATCCGCATCTGGACGCATTGTACAATGCACTGACCTCCACTACCCCGGCACTGGATGCCAAGGCCGAAGCTGCCGCCAATGAGGAGATCATATCCGACCTGCGCAATGCAGCCGTAGCCCCTCTGGCGGCTGCCGTGACCGAGGCTTCCAAAGCCAACGGTTCCGTGATGAAGATCCAGGCGGAGGACATCCAGCTGGGTCTGCCTTCCGTCACCAAGGAGGAGGCCATCCGTGCCGCCGGTGCGCTGCTGGCAAAGCGGGGCTATGTGGATGACAGTTACGCCGATGCCATGGTGGAGCGCGAAAAGCTGGTGAGCACCTACATGGGCATGGGCGTAGCCATTCCCCACGGCACCAGCCAGAAGAAGGGCACCGTTAAAAAGTCCGGCGTTGTCCTGCTGCAATATCCGCAGGGCGTGGACTTCGGCGATGAAAAAGCCTACCTCGTGTTCGGCATTGCCGGTGTCGGCAACGACCATCTTGACTTGCTGGGCAATGTCTGCGAGATCCTTGAAGACGAGGATGCGCTGGAACAGCTCAAGACCACTTCCGATATGAACTATGTGCTGGAGCACTTACAATAACGATTCCAAAAAGGAGAGATTTTTTATGAAGAGCATCGATATCACCATTCAGGACAAAGAAGGTCTGCACGCCCGTCCCGCCGGTATCCTGAGCAAAGCTGCCAAAGGCTTTGAGAGCAAAGTCACTATGACTAAGAACGGCAAAGTCGCCGACATGAAGAAGATCTTTGCCGTAATGGGTCTGGCCGTGAAGTGCGGCGAGACCGTGACCATCGCCGCCGATGGCCCGGACGAGGATGCCGCCATCGAAGAATTGACCAAGCTGTGCAAGGACGCATGACTTCTCCCTCCGTCTATGACCATTCTGCATAAATACTGCTGACGCAAAACCGCTCCGGGCAGAACGCTCGGAGCGGTTTTACTGTCAGTATGCGTTTTTCATCACCGTGTTTTCCAGAAAGCTGAAAAACACATCGTATTCATTTGGGGTCAGCATTTTGGGAGAACTCATGATCACAAGATCATGTCCGTGGTTCCCCACATGATAGGGTGGATGAGTGTGAGAATAGGGGTTTTCCAAAACCCTCTTGACGAATTTCACATACAGTAGTATTTTTCCTGTAAATCCCACCGTCTTTGTGGATTGGTTTGAAACCACCCACAAAATGTGGTCGTGTTCATTTTGAACACAGGCACAGAAAGTGGTTGGTTATCACCGTGAGACCCACCACTTCCGTGAGGAAAAGTCCACGAAAGAACTTACCGTCCCGCAACACACCCGATTCATTTTGCCGCTTACTTCACCCGACAAAATCATCGCTACGCTGCGTGGGCGGTATTTTTCTTTTATGGTCACTTGTCGGGGCGGAGGCCCCTCCATCTTGCTAACGCAAGACCGTTCGGTCGCTCAAAAGCCCCACTGGGGCTTTCATTGCTGCGCAACCGCGGCATTTTGTTTTCCGAAGAAACAAAAAATCCGAACCCTTCTCCTATTGAGAAAAGGTTCGGATTTTCATTATTTGGTGCGATGGAAGGGACTCGAACCCCCGGCCTACTGATTCGTAGCGCACGCCGGGCGATTCCCTCAATTTTTGGAAGTTACGTTTTAACGTCATTTCCTTGCGATACATCGCAGGTTTTGAACTTCGAGTTTCTGCACCCTTTGTCCGATTTTGCAACGATTTGCACCCTTTGCACGTTTTGAAACCGTGCAAAAACCGTGCAGAAACCGTGCACTTACTCCCGGACAAACTAAAAACCACTTCATCCGACAACGACTTGACGGCATTGGTTCGAGTGACCGCACGCCAAAAATCAAGTCTTGGAGGATACTATTATGACAAAATTGCTTTCCTGCCGCTACAACATGGACGCCAACCGGGTGGAAGCCCGGTTCGAGGATGGCACCACTCTTGCCATCGACTGCATCGCCGTGGAGGACGAGTACGGCACCACCCCGGCACAGCGGGCAGAGCTGGACTGGCTGCTGTGGAACAAACCCTTGGAGTATGCACAGATGGTGCTGAGAGGGGAGATGGAGCACTATCTGTCGCTGGGTTGTGACCACAGCAGGCTGGAAGATTGAGCCTTAGAAAACGCGCGGCAAAATCGCTAATCGCGCGGCGCGCGTTTTTCTTTCCACCTCTTGTCAGACTGAATTGCACGGCGTGCATTCCAGCGTGCGATTTCACTTTTCCGAAATTCAATCGTATTACAGTTTATTTTTGCAGGTTCTCACTTTCATGTCGCACCTTCCCACGCATGAAGAATGCACGCCCGTGCGATTTTTGTTCGCGGTTCATTCGCGGTCAGCCGGATTTATTCGCGCTTTGTTCGCGCGATTGCGCGTTTTCAGCGTAAATTCAGCGTAAACCATGCCAAGTCAGCGTATTTTCAGCGTAAATCCCGGGAAGTCAGCGTAAATAACCATTTACCATATATAATGATGCCCGCCCAGCTGTGGAAAAGCCACAGTGGGCGGGCATTCTGCGTTTTCAGATGGACTGGAATCCCTTGCCGATGATCTCGCTAGAGTTGACAATGGTCAGAAAGGCCTCCGGGTCCTCCCGGCGCAGGAAATCCCGCAGCAGCCCTGCCTGCCGCCGGGTCAGCGCCACCATAATCATGGTGCGGGGCTCGCCGGTGTACACGCCGGTGGCGTTCTGCTGGGTCGCTGTGCGTCCCAGTGTTTCCGTAACGAAATGCCGGATGGGCTCCGGCCTTGAGGTGATGACCGTACACACCTTGCGGAGATTCAGGCTCTCGATGGCTGTATCCACGATGGTGCTGCGCCCGATGAGTCCCAGCACGCAGTACATCCCGGTCTGCGGGCCGTAGAGGTAAGCCGCAAACAGCACTGTGCCGATATCGCTGAGCAGCAGAGCCCTGCCGATCTCCACCTTGATGTACTTGTGCAGGATCATCGCCACGATCTCGGTGCCGCCGGTGGATGCCCCGATGTTGAATACGATGCCGCTGGCAATGGCAGGCAGCGCCACCGCAAAGCACAGCTCCAGAAGAGTGTCATCCGTCAAAGGCTGCGACACGGGAAACATCTTTTCGCACATACTGGAATAAAAGCTGAGCATGAAGGAGGAGTACAGTGTCCAACCCATGGTCTTTATGCCCAGAAAGACGCAGCCCAGCACATCCAGCACCGCATTGGTGATCCACATAAAGGTGCTGACGCTCAGAGCCGGAAAGCAGGTGGCCAGAACGATGGAAAGACCGGTGGTGCCGCCAAATACAAAGTGGTTGGGCGCACAGTAAAAGTTCAGTGCTACTGCATAGATGATAAGTCCCAGATTCAGCAGCAGAAAAAAGCGTGCGCCGCTCCACAGCTGTGCTGGGGTCAGGTTTTTGCGCAGACCGTTCTTGATCGCTTCCATCTCAGTCCAGATGCTCCTTTACATCCATCAGCTGGGTGATGATGCAGTCTGCGGCGGACTGGTCCAGCGGCTCGCCGTGGCGGGGCTTCAGTGCCAGAACCTTTAATCCTGCCGCCTTTGCGGAGGCGATACCCGTGGGAGAATCCTCCACCGCAATGGCCTTGTCTGCCGTCAGCCCCAGTGCATTCAGCGCCTTGAGATAGATGTCCGGTGCAGGCTTATGGGCGGCGCAGTCCTCGCCGCTGAAAGCAAAATCCACCATGGCTTTCAAACCGCCCTCCGTGAGCATCTTCATGATATCCGGTGCTGCGCTGGAGGACGCCACCGCCACCTTCAGCCCCCGGCTGCGCAGCGCATTCATCAGCGGCTCTGCCTGCGGGTCGGTAAGCTTGCCGTAGGGGGTGGGGCGAGCCTTGCGGTACTCCCGGTAAGCCATCAGCATCTCCTGACGGCGCACAGGGTCGTTGGGGACAATGGCTTCCCAGATGGCTTTTTCGTTAGAGCCGATGAAGTTGCCCTCCGGGATGGGGATGCCGTTTTCCAGCAGAAAGTTTTTACGGCGGTTCTCGTAGTAATATTCCGTATCTGCCAGCACCCCATCCATATCAAAAATCACTGCTTCAATCATTCTTCATTTCCCTCTTCATCAAAAAAGGGGAGGGGCAAGCCCCTCCCCCAAGCATGGGTCTATTGATCCCAGTCGATCGCTTAGTACTCCAGCTTCCACATATAGCGGCGCAGGGTCAGCGGATGCTGACGGACGTAGGACAGCTCCTCAGCATAGACGCGGAACACGGCGGTGTGCATCAGCGGGTTGAAGTAGGTGATGACGCTGCTGTCCACAGCATTGCCCAGACCGTAATCCTTTGCATCCACAACGGTGGTCAGAGCATCGAAGCGGTGCAGGAAGGTCAGTGCGCGGGCATCCACGGGACGGGTCTTGCCGTCGTTCATCAGCAGGATGAAGGGCACGTCCTTGTCCACGATCTCGAAGGGGCCGTGGAAGAACTCGCCGCTGTGGAAGGAGCCGGAGTTGACCCACTGCATCTCCATCATCAGGCAGATGGAGGTGGAGTAAGCGACCTCCATGGAAGCGCCGCTGGACATGACGTAGACGACGGGAGCGTCCTTGTACTTCTCAGCGAACTCCTTGGCAGACTTGCGGGCAGAGTTGGCAGCGTTCTCGGCAGCCTCGAACACGTTGGTCAGGCCCTCGATCATCTTGTCGTACTTGTCGAAGCCTTCCACCTGCTGCAGGATCTCCACAGCCAGTGCCAGAACGTAGCCCATCTTCTCCAGCTTGGCGGCGTAGTTTGCCTCAAAGCCGTGAACGATGGTGTAGTCAGCTTCCTTGGTCAGGGCAGAACCGGCAGCGTGGGTAACGCTGACAACGGTTGCACCGGCAGCCTTTGCCACGCTGTTGGCCTTGACGGTCTCAGGGGTGCTGCCGCCCAGAGAAGCGGTGATGACCACGGTGGTGTCGCCCAGCCAATCGGGGGTATCGTAGTTGAACTCGTTGGCGGTGTAGTGTGCCACACGCAGCTTCTTGCTGCAGTTTGCCAGGAAGTACTTTGCGGGGTACAGCTCTGCCTTGGAAGCACCGCAGCCAACAAAGGCCACGTTCTCCACGTTGTGCTTTGCCACGATGTCTGCCACGATGGACTTGACGTTTGCCAGATCAATGTTATACATAATGCAATCCTCCAAATTATTTTTCTTTTTGTTCTGATGAATCACAAATTACAGGCGTACGGATATCTATGTAAGCCGGAAACCCGGTTACACCAACAGACCAAGGGCGTTGATGGCAACACCGCCCACGATGCAGATGCCCAGCAGCCAGCCGGTCTTGACCTTTTTGCGGATCAGGGTGTACATCAGCATCACGATGCCAAGGTTCAGAAGGTTCGGCAGAATGCTGTTCAGCACATCCTGCAGCACCAGACCGGTGCTTGCGAAGGTAATGGGGGTAGTCAAACCCACCATGCTTGCCACCATGGCACCAATGACCATCAGGCCTACGATGCCGCAGACGTACATCAGCTTGTCCATCATGCCGCCGTTGAGCTTGGTCAGGTACTTGCTGCCCATGGTGTAGCCCAGCTTACCGGCAAACCATGTGACCAGCACAGAGGGGACGATGGAGATGATCATAGCCAGAATGGGGCCCAGAACGCTGCCCTGCTGTGCCAGAGAGATGCCCAGACCAAAAGCGATCAGGCGGACAGTGCCCTGGAAGAAAGAGTCGCCCACACCGGACAGGGGACCCATCAGCGAGGTCTTGACGGCGTTGATGGTCTCCGGGTTGAAGTTCTCACGGTCGGCGGCGTACTGCTCCTCCATGGAAGCAGCCAGACCCAGCGTAAAGGCACTGGTCTGCGGGGTGCAGTTGTAGAACGCCATCTCGCGCTCGTAGGCTTCCTTTTTGTGCGCCAGCTGCTCGGGGTCGTTCTCGTCGGGGTACAGCTCGTCCAGCGTGGGAGCGATGCCGTACAAAAAGCCCATGTTCATCTGACGTTCGTAGTTCCAGGAGGCCTGAATGTTCAGGGAGCGCCACATGAACTGGAAGTATTTCTTGAAGTCGCTGCGCTTTGCAGTCTTGGTTGCGTTGCTCATTTCAGCTTCCTCCTATCAAAGATCGTCGTCATCTTCCAGCGGGTCGTAGTCCGGGTTGGCAGCAGCTGTACCGGCAGCGGCTGCGGCAGGTGCGCCCTTGCCATACTTCAGACCGGTCAGGATCACAGCCAGAATTGCGGCGAAGATCGCCACAGCGGTGATATCCAGACCCAGATAACCCACAAAGAAGAAGCCCAGCAGGAAGTAGACGGTCAGGTCGCGGTTGAGCATGGTGGACAGCAGCAGGGCAATACCGTAAGCGGTAAGGAACTTACTGCCGAGGTTCAGGCCATCGGTCAGCCATGCGGGGATGAAAGCCACGATCTTCTGCACCAGATCCGTGCCGAAGTAGACGGACAGGAAGATGGGGATAAAGTACATCAGGCTGTACAGCAGCGTGCCCCAGACGATGTGCATGCTCCATGCCTTGCGGAACTTGCCTTCTGCAATGGCGTGGTCGGCAACGTGGGTCAGGTTGGACAGGATGGTGCGCATCAGCACGCCCAGCATCTGGCCCAGAACAGCGATGGGAATGGCCAGCGCCAGTGCGGTCTCGGCAGAAGCATCGGTCAGGATGGCAAAAGCTGCGCAGATGATGGCAGCCATGTTCATGTCCGGGGGTGCTGCTGCGCCGATGTTCACGATGCCAAGGCTCATCAACTCGATGGATGCGCCAAGGGTCAGGCCGGTCTGCAGATCACCCAGCAGCGCACCGACGATGGTGCAGGTGATGAGCGGACGCTCGAAGTTCATGCGGCCCAGAATGCGCGAGTCCAGAATACAGAACACGCCAACCAGACCCAGAAGCAGTGCGGTAACAAACATGGGTCAATTCCTCCTTTTTATCTCCTTACGATCAGGTGTGATCGATGGGTACTACCTTAAAGGTGGGGGTCTGCTGGCTGTAGATCTTAATGCCCATATCCAGCAGCTTCTGGGTGTCTGCCTGCTCCTCCGGGGTCAGGAATACCGACTGGTCAAAGGCCTTGGAGCCGGGCTTGTTTGCCACAGCGCCGTAGTTGATCTCTTTGATCTTGGGGTATGCCTGGCAGAACTTGAGCAGGGCAGCGGTGTTGCCGAAGATCATCATGATCTTCTCGTCCAGCTGCTCCACCTTGGGCATCTTGGCGATAGCTTTGTCCACCGTGAAGATGTTCACCCGGACACCGGCAGGCTTGCTCAGCAGCAGGGCGGACTTTTTCATCTCGTCGTTGGCGGCGTCATCGTCCACCACGATGATGCGCTGTGCGCCCACATGGCCGGTCCACGAGAATACCACCTGACCGTGCAGCAGGCGGTAGTCCAGACGTACTAATTTGATCATAGGTCATCCTCCTCATCTTGGGCTGCGTTTTTCAGCAGCAGGTTGCAATCAATGATCTGCGCCTTGGCATCTGCAATGCACTCGGCCAGTTCGTCCTGTGTCAGGGCTTCGTCGTTGGAAGCAAGGGTCAGCACCAGAGAAGCGTTCATGCCGCAAATCAGGTGCACCGCCGGATACTCCGGCAGCAGAGTCAGCATCTCGTTGTTCACGCTGCCGCCCATCACATCGGTCACGATGTACACAGCATCCTCTGCTGCAAAGCCATCCAGCAACCGGCGTGCCGCCACCGTGATAGGCTCGGTCTCATCCCGCAGGGTGGCAAGGGCATAAAGGTTCGGCAACTCACCAAGGATCATCTGCACGGTGTCCTTCATTCCGGCGGACAGCCCTCCGTGCGAAGCAAGAATGATTCGGTTCATACGCATCCACGACCTTTCCTGTGTTTCCTTCATCTCTTCGGCGTCTGTATCATCTTGTTCGTTATAGACGTCATAATCGTCATGTACATAGTACCACATTTTGCACAGACGTCAAGAGGTTTTTCTAAAAAAATCTTTACTTTGGTAAAGTGCACAAAGCATCTCCCCTATATTTTAGCAGTTTCACCAACAATTCTCCTTGGAACGACAAAAAGAGCGTCTTTTCCGGGTGGAAAAGACGCTCTTGGGGGGACAGAATGCTGCCCTCAAAACTCAAACATATACCGGCTTCCAATGTAATACTGCCGCCCGATGCACAGCGGGTGGTCATATTGGTCATGGAAGTAGGCGTTCAGATACAGCAGCGGCTCGCCCAGCGAAAGGTTGAGCAGCTGTGCCTGTTCTGCCGAAGCCCGTACCGCCTCGATACGCTGGCAGGAGGTCGTTGCAGGGCGCAGCCCGGAGATGCGCTCAATGGTGTCAAACATGGAAACATCATTGAGGTTCTCGCTCATCAGGCTCTTATAAGGCTCGTAGGGCAGGAACAGGTTCTCCAGAAAAACCGGCTGACCATCGGCGGTGCGCAGACGCTGGATATAGATGAGCAAGGCTTCCGGGCCTACATGGAAGAAGGCTTCCTCATCCTTACGCACCGGCACAATCTGACGGTTCAGCAGCCGGGCGCCCGGCACCATGCCGTACTCCTTGCAGGTCTCCGTAAAGCTGGCAGTTCCTCTGCCGCTGGCAAACTTGCGATGGATGCGGGGCTTGCTGACAAAGGTGCCGCGCCCCTGCATTTTGACCAGATACCCTTCGGCGCACAGCTCTTCCACGGCACGGCGCACCGTGATGCGGCTGACCGAGTACTCTGCACTCAGTTCCGGCTCCGGGGGGATCTTCTCGTTGGTTTTGTACTTGCCGCTCTCGATCGCGGCACGAATGTCATCCTTTACCTGCTGGTAAAGCGGGACGACAGCACTATCATTGATTGCCATGGAATACCTCACCCTCAAATTGAGTATATCGTTATAAACATTACATTCATCTTATGGCTATGATAGTGCATATTCTGCGAATTGTCAAGTAAAACTTGCAGTCAATTTTTTGTGCGAGGTGACGGATGCGCCCCGTGCTGCACAGGGCACCCCATTTTCCAGTGCCCTGCCGGGAAGAATCCAAAGAGCGGCGGAACGCTCGTTGGCACACGACTTTGCTTGCAAAGTCTAGTGTGTTACACCTTGGTTCCGGCTGATGCGGAAAAGGGGCTGCGAG
>ERZ1673747.1368-NODE-1368-length-25416-cov-19.128307_pt1 | contig 25416 bp, 18 predicted proteins | sample MGYA00580220_ERZ1673747 | MGnify/ENA primary metagenome ERZ1673747 (study PRJEB41218, sample SAMN15661769) | gut metagenome | host: Homo sapiens | place: Canada: London | collected 2015-08-20/2019-03-30 | study: EMG produced TPA metagenomics assembly of...
ACCTACAACAGCGCGGTTAACAGCCGCGTGCTCTACCATTGAGCTACCGAGGAATAGGTGCGTGCTCTCAAGCAACGAAGTTTATTATACGGACGAATCAGCTCAGGGCAAGAACTTTTTTAAGAAATTTTCCGACCCAGTCATTGGGGACGTTCTTAAACGACCAGTCATTCAAGAACGTCCCCAACGACTACATAAAAGCGCCCTCAAGCGGATGTGCTTGAGGGCGCCTCTTGCTTGACTAGCTTTCGATATAGTCCTTGAGCTTGCTGCTGCGGCTCGGGTGACGAAGCTTGGCCAGGGTCTTGGACTCGATCTGGCGGATGCGCTCGCGCGTGACGCCAAACTCGCGGCCGACTTCCTCGAGCGTACGGGGATGTCCGTCGACAAGGCCAAAGCGCAGCTCGATAACCTTGCGCTCACGATCGGCAAGCGAATCGAGCACTTGGGTGAGCTGCTCCTGCAGCATGGAGAAGCTGGCCGCATCGGGCGGAACGATGGCCTGGGAGTCCTCGATGAAGTCGCCCAGCTGAGAATCCTCTTCCTCGCCGATGGGGGTCTCGAGCGACACGGGCTCCTGCGAGATCTTCTGGATCTCGCGGACGCGGTCGGCACTCATATCCATCTCGGCACCGATCTCCTCGGGGGTCGGGTCGCGACCCAGGTCCTGAAGGAGCTGGCGCTGCACGCGGACGAGTTTGTTGATGGTCTCGACCATGTGCACGGGAATACGGATGGTACGGGCCTGGTCGGCGATAGCGCGCGTGATGGCCTGACGGATCCACCACGTGGCGTACGTGGAGAACTTAAAGCCCTTCTGGTAGTCGAACTTCTCGACGGCGCGGATCAGACCGAGGTTGCCCTCCTGGATCAGGTCCAGGAACAGCATGCCGCGACCGACATAGCGCTTGGCGATGGAGACGACCAGACGCAGGTTTGCGCTGATGAGCGCCTGCTTGGCTTCGAGGCCCACGTTCTCAATGCGCGTAAGACGACGCATCTCGGCACGCGTGAGTTCGAGCTCACCAGCATCGGCAGCCTCGAGCTTCTCGGTGGCCTCAAGACCGGCCTCGATCTTCATGGCCAGATCGACCTCTTCGGAGGCGGTCAACAGGTCGACCTTGCCGATCTCCTTGAGGTACATACGGACCGGGTCGCCGGTCAGCATCACCGTGGAGGCATCGATGCCACGCACGCGCGAGCGTGAACGAGACGTGCGCACGGTGCGCTTCTTCTTGCTCTTGGAAGAACCCATCTCGGCGTCGGCCTGACGGGCCATCTTGAGCTCGTGATCGTCGAGCGAGCCGGAATCGTGCTCGTCGTCGTCATCGAAATCGTCGGTATCGGTATCGTTATCGTCATCGTCGACGTCCATGGGGGCGTCGTCGTTACCGCTCGCGGAGATAATCTGGATGCCGCTGTTGCGCAGCGCGGAATACACCGCGGTGAGCTGCTCGTCAGAAACATCGATATCCTTCAGGGCGACCTGAATCTCGTCCTCGGTTACCGAAGTCCTGTTTGAGCCGTTGCCCATGAGCTTTGCAACGTAGGATTCCAGCCCAGTACCCGTGCTCTCAGTCTTTTTTGGCACAGATTCTCCCTTCATAGTCCACAGGACTCAATACTTTAGCACACACATTGACGTCTATACCCAAAAAGAGAACTGGATATAGGCGAGAATACGCTGGTTGACCACAACATCTAGGCTTGTTCGGTGCCTGCGGCCTCCAGGCCGATCAAACGGAAGGGGTCCGCCACGCCGCCGATCGACTTTTGCAGTTCGCGTTGACGCTGCGAATCCTGCGCGGCCTGAACGGTCAGCGCGCGACGGGCCTCATCATCGAGCGAACGGTCCTGGCGCAGCTTGGCCTGTGCGGCACGCATGCGGCGTTTGATGGTGTAGAGCTCGAGCGTATCGAGCATAAACACGATGTTCGTCTCGGTGGGGTGCTTGCTCGTCGCCGAGATGCGCCCGGCACTCACAAGCGTTGCCGCCTCGGGACACACCGAGCGTGCCGCATCCATGCAGGCTGCAGGATCGGTTCCCGGCGGCGTTGCCAGAACGGCCCATGCGATGGACTCGTGACGTGGGTCAACCCACTCGATGGAGCAGATGCGGTCGGCATACGTGCGGAACAGGTCGGGGTAGCTCGTGAGCATCGTCAACAGCTCGCGCTCCCCTGCCAAGGACTTGCGCTCTAGATCGGTCAAAACCATCGGCGCCGCCGCAGCCGGTGCGTTCGAACCATCAGGCACAGGCACAGCGCCCATACCATCAGGCACATCGATCGGCGGCAGATCATCGACGACCTCTACGGGCGCGGCACCGTAGGCATCGAGCGGGACATAGTCGTACGGCTCTTCTTCGACCGGCGCGGACACCGGCGGCGTCGCGCCCGACGCCCAAGCACCGCGACCGGCATCGCGAGAGCCCGACGCCCGACCGCCCGCGCTACCGGACCGCTCAGCCTGTGCCCGCTGGCGCTCATAGTTCTGCTCACGACGTCGTTCCGCATCTTCGCGCTTGGCGACATCGCGAAACACACGACCCGAGCTCGCACGCACGGTCTCCAGATCCAAACCCAGCAGATCGGCAATCTGGATAAAGTACGTATCGATCATATAGCTGTCGTGCAGCGGATAGATAAGCGTCAGCGCATCCTCCAGCGCCTTGGCACGACCGCCCGGCGTGGTGATGTCGCTCGACTCCTGCAGCGAACGGTAAACATAATCCATAAGCGGCTCGGCCGCGTCGATGCGCTCCTGCAGCTCCTGGCCGCCGTGCGCCGTGATGAACTCCATGGGATCGTTGCCGTCGGGCAGCACCACGCAGCGCAGGTCCATCGAATCCTGCTCGATAAACTGAATCGCGCGGCGCGCGGCCTTTTGACCGGCAGCGTCGCCATCGAACATATACACAATGCGCTTGGCAAAGCGAGTGAGCGTCTTGACGTGATGCTCCGTGAGCGCAGTGCCCAGCGTGGCGACAACGTTTTTAATCCCCACCTCCCAACAGGCGATGCAGTCGGTATAGCCCTCCACCACGATGGCGGTATCCTGCGCGACGATAAACTCCTTGGCCCAATTAAAGCCGTAGAGGTTTCGCTTTTTATGAAATACGCTCGTCTCGGCGGTATTGAGGTACTTAGGCTGGCCGTCACCCATGATGCGACCGCCAAAGGCAATGTTGTGACCCTGCTCGTCAAAGATGGGGAACATCACGCGGTCGTAGAAGCGGTCGGCGAGCTGCCCGCGCCCGCGGCTCACGGCCACGTTGGCGTCGATCATCTCCTGCGGGGTAAAACCCGCCTGGGACAGGTGCAACACCAGCGCGTTGCGGCCCGGCGCAAAGCCCAGGCAGTAGCGGCGGCAGACGTCGCCACCCATGCCGCGGCTGGCAAAGTACTCACGCGGACGGCCGTCCTTACCACGCATAAGCATGGTGTGGTAGAACTGAGCAGTCTCGGCGCACAGATCGTAGATTCTCGCACGCTTAGTACCGCGCTCGCGGCGATCTCCGGTGTCATGCAGCTCAATACCCGCGCGGTCGGCCAAATAACGGATTGACTCGGGAAAGCTCAGGTTCTCGCGCTTCATGATATAAGTGAAGACGTCGCCACCCTCGCCGCAGCCAAAGCAATGCCACACCTGCGTGGCGGGAATAATGTGGAAGGACGGCGTCTTTTCGCCATGAAAGGGGCAGCAGCCCCAAAACTCATGGCCGCGAGGCTTGAGCTCAACCGTTTCCTGCACGATGGCGACTAAATCGGACGCAGCGCGTACCTGGTCTTTTTCTTCATCGCTAATCACGGATGCTCACCCCCTGCTCACCCAAGTTGTGACGAATATCTTCGATATTACCCTCGACGGTCGCGATCAACTCATCCAGCGAATCGAACACGCGCGACGGGCGCAGCCAGCGCGTAAACGCCAGCGAAACGGAGGCGCCGTACAGGTCGCCCGTATAACCAATTAAATTAGCCTCGAGATGCGCAGATGCCGCATCGTCGGCATACGTCGGCGGCAGTCCGACGTTCACGGCAGCGGGCCACGCGGTGTCATCGACCAGCACCAGACCCTCATACACGCCATCGGCTGGCACCTGAATGCCGTCGGGAACCTGCAAGTTTGCCGTGGGAAAGCCCATGCCAGAACCCTCGTGACGGCCGCGAATAACACCGCCACGCACCATATACGGACGGCCGAGTAACCCAGCAGCAAGCTCCACATGGCCCTGTCCCAGCTCATGACGAATGCGGGTGGCGCAAATGGCCTCACCGCCCTCGCAAAGCAGGTCGTGACCATACACGTCAACGCCGTGCTCGGAACCCCAGGAGCGCATCTCGGCAACACCAGAAGCACCGCCACGACCCAGCCTAAAGTCACTGCCAACGCGAATCGATCGAATGTCGACCAGACGCGACACCAGCGAGAGAAAATCAACATGGTCAAGCGCCGCAACCTCAGGCGTAAAGGGAACGGCCACCACCGCATCGACCCCGGTTTGAGCCAAGGCATGCAGACGGTCGGCCGTCGTCATCAATTTTTGAGCGGGCGAAGGGCTCACCACGACGTCCGGGTCGGGATCGAAGGTAACTACGACCGCCTTGCAGCCATGGGCACGGGCATCACGGACAAGCGCCGCAATGAGCTCCTGGTGTCCACGGTGAACGCCGTCGAACACGCCGATGGCGATTGAAGCGGCACCCAAGTGCTCACACTCATCAAACGTATCGGCAGTAACGATGCGAGCCTCGTCCGACTCGCCCGCGAAAAAGATACGCGCGAGCTCGCGAACGGACAACATCATCGAACACCGCCGATTGCCTGCGGAAACACGTGCTCCATAACAAAGCGGCCACCCTCAATGCGGGCGAGTGCCTTGAGTCCCCCATCGAGCACCAACGCAAACGGCGCCTTCGAGGCATCGAAATCGGCAAGCGCACGCTCAACGGGAATGCGTCGGCCGCAGAGAAGGTCGTCGGCAAGATTGCCCGGCAAGTCAACACGTGTGGCGCCCAGGGCCGCAATGGGATCCAGGGCAAAGCCAGCCGCGGACTCGGGAGAAAGCTCCTCGACCGCATGACAGGCGCCAATGGAAACAACACCGGAGGCCGTGCGGCGCAGCGCGGAAATATGCGCAGCGCTATCGCAAGCGCGGCCCAGGTCGCGAGCGAGCGCACGGATATAGGTGCCCTTGCTCACCGAGAACGCCACGGTCCATACACACGTATCACCTTCGCCGCCCACGGCGATCAGGGCGGCGGCATAGACCTCGACGGGGCGCGGAGGTAGGTCCACCGCATTGCCCTCGCGAGCAGACTTGTAGGCGCGAACGCCATTGACCGAGATAGCAGAAAACGCCGGCGGCACCTGCATCTGCGGGCCCAGCATGGCGGCCAAGCGCTCACGAGCATAGGCAGGATCGCGGAGCTCGTTGGCAACAGCCACCGTGCGGACCGCCTCGCCCTCCGCATCATCGGTATTGGTCTCGGCGCCAAACGAAATATCGGAGACGTAGCTTTTGGTATCGAGCGTGAGCATGCCCAGCAGACGGGTGGCCTGGCCCACACCCACCACCATGACGCCCGATGCCATGGGGTCGAGCGTGCCGGCATGGCCGACGCGCCGCTCATGGAGGGCGCGTCGGCATTGCGAGACCACATCGTGGGACGTGCAGCCCACCGGCTTATCGACGGCGAGCAGCATATTCAGTTGTGAAGGCGTACGACGAGCCATGTACCATCCAAAAAGTTAAAGCTCGACGGTCACCGAAGCGGGATCCTCCCCTACCAGCTCGGCCAGCATGGGAAGTGCCACGGTGAGCGTCTCGAGAATCGTTCCGTTGTTGGAGAAACCGGCGGCAGCATGATGCCCGCCACCGCCAAAGTTGGCAGCAATCTCGGACACATCGAGGTCCCCCTTGGAGCGCAGGTTGCCACGCACCTTGGTATCACCCTCAATGCCCTTTAAGAACATGCAGACCTCGACGCCCATCACTGAGCGCACCACGTCAACCAGGCCGTCGCACTCATCCGAGGTGACACCGCAAGCCTCAAGGTCACTCTGGTACGCGTAGCTATACGCGACGCGCCCGTGGGCCACTGTCTTGATGCGGCCCATAACGATGGACTTGAGGTGCAAAAACTCAACGCGCATGCTCTGATATACCTCGAGTGCCACACGCGCCGGATCGGCACCGTGGGCAACCAGTCGCGAAGCTGCATGGAACGCAGCGGCATCGGCGTTTTGGTACTGAAAACGGCCGGTATCGGTAACCAAGCCGCACAGCAGGCAGGTCGCAACGCCATCACGGGCGACAATGCCACAGTTGTCCAAGAAGCGGTCGATGATCATAGCGCAGGCTGCAGCTTCAACACGCCTCAGGCTCAGTTCGGCAAACTCCTCGCGAGCCGGATGGTGATCGAAGCACACCACATGCTTGGAGCGACGAAGCACCTCAGCAGAGTCGTTGAGGCGCTCGACGACCGGTACGTCCACCGAGATGAACAGGTCCGGATTGCCAGTGTACGCAGATGCCGGCACCAGGCGATCAGAGCCTTCCATAAAGCGGTAGATGCGCGGAACCGGGTCATCGTCTGCCAGCAGCAGCGCAATGTCCTTGTTGGGAAAAAACTTGATGAGCGAAAGGCCCAGACCCAACACGGAGCCCAAGGCATCGCCATCGGGAGAAGTATGTCCCGAAATCGCAATGGAGGACGCACCCTCGATGAGCTCGAGGATGCGTCGCTGAATATCTGCAGACTCGCACGAGGCGAGGTCGGCGGAATTAGTCATCTAAAGCTGCCTCCTGGGCGGCATCTGCTATCGGATAGCCGTCCTCGTCCTTTTCGATCGCAAGCGTGGCGGGAACGTTTTCCAGCGCACGCGTGATGCGCTCGGCCTCATCGGTCGAGCGATCGATGCGAAAATCGAGCTCGGGCGTAACACGCCAATCGAGCGAGCGAGCCAACAGGCTGCGAATACGGCCCTTAGCGCTAGCGAGCGCCTCCATGACCTCGTCGTAGCGACTCGCATCGCACGACACGTACACACGCGCGAACGAACGGTCCACCGCGACCTCGACCGCGGTCAAAGTAACCAGGTCGAGACGCGGATCGGAAACCTCAAAGAGCAGGATATAACCGAGCTTCTCGCGAAGCTGCTCGCCCAGACGGCGGGTTGCCTGCGTTTGCTTCATAGAGCTACCCCCTACTCGGTACGGGCAACCTGGTCGATGCGGTAACCCTCGATCTGGTCGCCGGGCTTGATGTCCTGGAAGTTCTCCAGGCCAATGCCGCCCTCGGAACCGCTCTTGAGGCTCTTGGCCTCGTCCTTGTAGTGGCGCATCGAGGCGATCTTGCCGTTGAAGACCACGATACCGTCGCGCACCAGGCGCACGGAATCGGTCGCGGCGATCTCGCCCTCTTCGACGCGGACACCGGCGGCGATACCGACTTTGGGCACCTTGAAGGTGTCCAGAACGGTCGCGGTACCCGTGGCGACCTCGACCTCGGTGGGCTTGAGCATGCCGATACGGGCGGCGTCGAGCTCCTCGAGGCACTTGTAGATGACGTCGTAGCAACGGATCTCGACGCCCTCGCGCTCGGCGGCGGAGCGGGCCTTACCGTCGGGACGGACGCCAAATCCGATGATGATGGCGTTGGAGGCGTCGGCCAGGACGACGTCGGTCTCGTTGATGGCGCCAACGGCGGAGTGGATCGTGTTGATGCGAACCTCGGACTGATCCATCTTGTCGAGCGAGTCCTGAAGGGCCTCGATGGAACCCTGGACGTCGGCCTTGATGATCAGGTTGAGCTCCTTGACCTCGGCGTCGGCGATGGTCTCGAAGAGGTTCTCGAGCGTGACGTGCTTCACGCGGCTCTGCTCCTCGATACGGGCCTTGAGCGAACGCTCGTCGGCAAGGGCGCGAGCCTCGCGCTCGTCCTCGAACACGCGGAACTCGTCGCCGGCGTTGGGCACGGACTGCAGACCCAGGATCTCGACAGCGTCGGAGGGACCGGCCTCGGTGACGGCGCGACCCTTGGGGTCGAGCATGGCGCGGACGCGGCCGTAGGTAAGGCCAGCAACCAGCGTATCGCCCACGTGCAGGGTACCGCGGGTCACGAGCACGGTAGCGACCGAACCGCGGCCCTTGTCGAGCTTGGCCTCGAGGACGTTGCCGGAGGCAAAGGTGTCCGGGTTAGCCTTGAGCTCGAGCACGTCTGCCTGGAGCAGCACGGTCTCCAGAAGGTCATCAATGCCGATCTTCTGCTTGGCCGAGATGTTGACGAACATGTTCTGTCCGCCCCACTCCTCGGGGATGACGCCGTACTCGGTGAGCTCCTGGCGCACGCGGTCGGGGTTGGCGCCGGGCTTATCGATCTTGTTGACGGCGACGACGATGGGAACGCCGGCGGCCTTGGCGTGGTTGATCGACTCGACCGTCTGGGGCATGACGCCGTCGTCGGCAGCCACGATCAGAATGACGATGTCGGTCACCTTGGCGCCACGGGCACGCATGGCCGTAAAGGTAGCGTGACCCGGGGTATCGATGAAGGTGATCTTGCGGTCGTTGATCATGACCTGCGAAGCGCCGATGGCCTGCGTAATGCCGCCCGCCTCGCCGGCAGCAACGCCAGTGTGACGGATGGCGTCGAGCAGCGACGTCTTGCCGTGGTCGACGTGACCCATGACGGTGACGACCGGGGCGCGCGGCTTGAGGTCGGCGGGATCGTCGTAGAACGAGAAGGTGTTCTCCTCCTCGGGGGTGATGATCTTGATCTGACGGCCCAGGTCGTCGGCAACAAGCTCGACGAGGTCGTCGGACATGGACTGCGTCATGGTGAGCGGCGTACCCAGCAGGAACAGGCGCTTGATAATGTCGTTGGCCGGAACGTCGAGCGCCTCGGCAAGCTCCTGGACGGTAACGCCCTGGGAGACCTTGATGGCGTCGAGGTCCTCGGGGTTCACGCCCTGGGCCAGCGCCTCCTCTATCTTGCGCTCCTCCTGCGCCTTGGCAGCCTCGCGCTCGCGCTTCTCCTTGCGCTTCTTGCGGCGACCGGTGGACTCGCGAGAGGCCTCCTCGACGGCAGCACGAGCCTCCTCGAGCACCTTCTCGCGGCTGTACTCCTCGGCCTCGCGAGCCATACGGCTGTAGTGGTCCTCTTCGTTGTTGTGACCGCCCTTGCGCTTCTTGCCCTTGCCCTGCTTATCGGGGTTGGGGAAGTCCATGCCGGCAGCGACGTTGTTGCTGGCGTTGGTGCGATGGCTGTGCGGACGGCTCTCGGAGGCGTTGCGCTCGGAGTTGTTGTCGGAGGCATTGCGATCGTTACGACGGCCACCGCGGCGGTCATTGTTGCCGCCACGACGGTTACCGCGCTCTGCGGCGCGCTCGGCCTTGGCCTTGTCCTCGGCGTCCTTCTTCTCCTTGAGCACGGTCTCCTGTGCGGCGATCTGGTCGAGCAGCGAACGGAAACGCGAACCGGAGTCGGAAGCGGGAACGGCGCGGCGCTGGGCCTCGCGGGCAGCCTCCTCCTTCTCGCGGGCAAGGCGCTCCTGCTCGGCCTTCTTCTTGGCCTCGGCCTCGGCGCGGGCAGCCTCCTCGGCAGCCTGGGCTGCGGCAAACTGGCGACGCTCCTCCTCGCGGGCCTTCTCGGCGGCGATGCGCTCGCGCTCGGCCTCGGCGGCGCGAGCGGCCTCCTCGGCGGCAGCTGCCTGCTCCTCGGCCTGCTTGGCGGCCTCGACTTCCTGGGCGCGGGCCTCGATCACCGAGGCGAGCTGCTTGCGGACCATGGCGACATAAGCGTCCTCCAAGGTGGAGGAAGCGGACTTAGCGGGAATCTTCATATCGGCGAGATGACCCATCAGTTCCTTGGAGGTCATGCCGAACTCTTTGGCCAGGGTGGACACACGGACTTTTGCCATATGACTTCACCTACCCTTTCTGGCACCTTGGGTGCCTAGAGACTGAACGAGCGTGGGAGACGCGCCGGGACCCGCCCGGCGCGACCGCGCGCTAGATCAGGTCCTCCGCATCATCGAAGGCGTCGGTGTCGTGGACACCGCAGAAACGGGAGCCGGGACGAGCCTGGTTGCGGCACTGGATGCCGTCCTCGGACACATACTCGCAGCGGCGGACGTCCTCGTCCTCCTCGTCACCGATCAGGTCGGCGGCGGGCTCCTCGTGAACGGGAACGTTCTTGAGGATGTCGGCGGCAAGGGTCTCGGACTTGATGTCGATGTGCCAGCCGGTCAGGCGCGCGGCGAGGCGGGCGTTCTGGCCCTCCTTGCCGATGGCGAGGGACAGCTGGTCGTCGGGCACGATGACACCGGCGTAAGCCTTCTCCTCGTCGATGAGGACGCGGGTGACCTTGGCAGGCGAAAGGGCGTTGGCAACGTAGACGGCAGGATCGGCATCCCAAAGGATGACGTCGACGCGCTCGCCACGGAGCTCGCCCACGACAGCGCGAACACGGCTGCCCTTGGGGCCGACGCAGGCGCCCACGGGATCCAGACGGTCGTCGAGCGAGTGGACGGCGACCTTGGAGCGCTGGCCGGGCTCGCGGGCGATCGACTTGATCTGGACGGTGCCCTCATAGATCTCGGGCACCTCCTGCTCAAACAGACGACGCATGAGCTCGGGGTGGGTACGGGAGATGACAATCGGCGGACGGCTGTGCTCGCCACGAACCGGCTGCAGGTTGGAGTTGGGGTCGCGAACGTCGATGATCACGGCCTTGATGTGCTGATTGTGCAGGTAGCGCTCGCCCATCGGACGCTCGTTGCGCTCGTTCTCGTAACGGCGCTGGTCGAAGTGCGGAAGCTCGGCCTCGACGCCCTCGCGGATCTTAACGATCGTAAAGTCGGGAGTGGACTGCAGCACGGTACCGCTGATGAGGTCACCGATGCGGCCGGAGAACTCCTCGTAGATCTGCTCGCGGGCGGAGTTACGCACGATGGCGTTGATCTCGGCCTTGGCGTGCTGGGCAGCGATGCGGCTCGTGTTCTTGGGGGTAACGTCGATCTCCTCGAACTCGGTGAAGTTGCCCTCCTCGTCCATGGAATCGTCGATCGGCTCCAGGCGGTAGACGTAGATCTTGCCGGTGGTGCGGTCGATGGTCACCTTGGCGCCCCACTCAAGATGCAGGATCTCGGCATAGCTCTTGGCGAGCGACTGCTCCAGGCGGTCGATCAGGTAGAGCTGGTCGATGTGCTTCTCCTGGCAAAGCTCCATCAGGGCGGACATCATGTCGGATGCTGCCATCTTACTTTCCTTCCTTCGCGGGCTTGAAGTCGTAGGTGGGCTTCAACTTGCACTTTTTAACATCAGAGAAATCGAGGGTGACGGACTCGCCGTCCTCGAGCTCGAGGGTCACGTTCGCCTCGGTGGCGGCGGCAATCTTGCCGGCGTACTTGCGACGGCCCTCGGTGGCGGTGGAGGTGAGCTCGCAGTTCTCGCCCACAAAGCGGGCAAAGTCGCACGGGCGGCGCAGCGGGCGCGCCATACCCGGGCTCGACACCTCAAGCGTATAGCTCGAAGAGATGGGGTCGAGCTCCTCAATCACATCGCCGACCCACTTGGTGTTGGCCGTGACGTCGTTGAGCGACAGGCTCTGACCCTCGGCACCCTCGATACGCACACGCACGCAGGGGGCCTTGGTGGCACCCACGAGCTCGACGTCGACGATGTCGATATCGTGCTGGGGAGCGACGGCCTCGAGCGCGTCGATGATCGCCTGCTCGGTCTTGGTCTTGACCATTGCGGCACCTCCATCCATACAAAAAAGAAGCGGGGCCGAAACCCCACTTCTTTCAATTACAACTTCATTTGCAAGCAAACTATACCAATAGCTGCGGAAACGTGCAAGCACAGTACGAACCTGCAGGTCAGCGTGCGCACAGCTTCTCCACAAGAATAGGACAATTGACCGCAGACATCAGGGCAGGTACATGAAAAACGAGGGACGACCCAACCGGATCGCCCCTCGTCTTTTATGCGTCAGCTAAGCGCGCAGCGCTTACTTGGCCACCAAGTTGACCAGCTTGCCGGGCACGCAGATGGCCTTGACGACCGTCTTGCCCTCGAGCCACTTGGCGACGGCGGCCTCGGCGGCAGCCTGCATCTCCTCGTTGGAGGCATCGCGGGCAACGTCGACGCGGCCGCGGACCTTACCGAGCACCTGGACCACGATCTGCACCGTGTCCTCAACGGACTCGGCCAGGTCGAACTCGGGCCAGGCGGCGGTGTAGGCGTTGCCCTCGCAGCCGAGCGCCTCGTGCCACAGCTCATCGGCCCAGAACGGGCAAATGGGGGCAAGGACGCTCACGATATCCTTAGCCACGCCGTAGCACAGCGCCTTGTCGCGGGCGGTACCCTCGGTGGCGTTGAGGTAGGCGCTCGCCGCGTTGACGAGCTCCATGACGGCCGAGATGGCGGTGTTGAACTGGCCGCGATCGAAGTCCTCGGTACACTTGGCGATGGTGCGGTGACGCTCGCGATAGAGCTTCATCGCAACCTCGTCGAGTGCGGACTTGTCAAAGGCCACGTTAGCATCGCCGGACTGGACGAGCTGCCAAACGATACGCCAGGCGCGCTTGATAAAGCGGTTGGCGCCCTCGACGGCCTTGGGATCCCAGTCGAAGTCCTTCTCGGGCGGGGCGATAAACAGGATCGCCAAACGCATGGTGTCGGCACCGTAGGGCTCGATGACCGAGCTCGGGGGCACGACATTGCCCTTGGACTTGGACATGGTGTCGCCGTTCTCGTCCTTGACCATGCCCTGGCACAGCAGGTTGGTGAAGGGCTCGTCCACGCTCAGCAGGCCCAGGTCGCGCAGTGCCTTGGTAAAGAAGCGGCTGTAGAGCAGGTGCAAAATAGCGTGCTCGATGCCGCCGATGTAGTTATCGACGGGCATCCAACGGTCGGCGGCCTCACGGGAGAAGGGCAGCTCGGTGTTGTGCGGATCGGTATAGCGCAGGTAATACCAGCTGGAGCAGGTGAAGGTGTCCATGGTATCGGTCTCGCGCTTGGCCGGGCGGCCGCAGACCGGGCAGGTGGTCTCGTAGAACTCCTTGCACTCAGCAAGGGTTTCGCCGGCGCCCAGGTCCAGGTTCTCGGGCAGCGTCACCGGCAGCTGATCCTCAGGCACGGGCACGATGCCGCAGTGCTCGCAGTGGATGGCCGGGATGGGATTGCCCCAATAGCGCTGGCGGCTGATGAGCCAGTCGCGCAGACGGAACTCGACCTTGCGACGACCGCAGCCCATGGCCTCGAGGTCGGCCACGATCGCAGCCTCGCCCTCGGAGTGCTTACCGCCGCGCATGCCGGTGTACTTGCCGGACTGGACGAGCGTGCCCTCGGCAGCGTGAGCGCAATCCCAGTCGACGGTCTCGGCATGGAAGGTATCGATGGTCTCGCCGCTGGCCTCGACGGCAGCGCGATCGTCATCGTCCAGGATGATCGGCACGATCGGCAGGTCATACTTGCGGGCGAACTCAAAGTCACGCTGGTCGCCACAGGGAACGGCCATGACGGCACCGGTGCCGTAGTCGGCAACGACATAATCGGCAACCCACACGGGGACCTTCTCGCCGTTGACGGGGTTTACCACATAGCGGCCCGTGAAGGCACCGTGCTTCTCGAGGGTGCCCTGGGCACGCTCGACGGCAGAGATATGCTTGGAGTCCTCGACGATCTTGGTGACGGCCTCCTCATACTCCGTGCCCTCGACGAGCTCGTGCAGACGAGCGTACTCGGGAGCCAGGACAAAAAAGGAGACGCCAAAGAGGGTGTCGGCACGCGTGGTAAAGACGGTGATCTTGCCCTCGTCGCCCTCAATGGGCTCGCCATCCTGGTCGCACAGGGTAAAGTCGACCTCGGCACCCTCGGAGCGACCGATCCAGTTGGCCTGCATCTGCTTGACGCGCTCGGGCCAGCCGGGGAGCTTCTCCAGGTCGTCGAGCAGCTCCTGGGAGTACTCGGTGATCTTGAAGTACCACTGCTCAAGGTCGCGCTTCTCGGGCTCGGTGCCGCAGCGCCAGCACTTGCCCTCGGTGACCTGCTCGTTGGCCAGAACGGTCTTGCAGTTAGGACACCAGTTGACCGGGTTCTTTTTGCGGTAGACCAGGCCCTTTTCCCACAGCTTCTCAAAGATCCACTGACCCCAGCGGTAGTAGTCGGGGCTGCAGGTCTTGACCATGCGATCCAGATCGTAGGAGAAGCCCATGCGCTTCATCGTGGCGAGCGCCTGGTCCATATTCTTATACGTCCAGGCGGCAGCCTGCGTATTGTGCTTGATGGCGGCGTTCTCGGCAGGCAGGCCAAAGGCGTCAAAGCCGATGGGATGCAGCACGTCAAAGCCGCGCATGCGGGCCTGACGGGCCATGGCATCGCCGATGGTATAGTTGCGCGCGTGGCCCATGTGCAGGTCGCCCGACGGATACGGGAACATCTCGAGCACATACTTTTTAGGCTTGCTGTCGTCGGTGTCGACGGCAAAGAGGTTGGAGTCCTCCCAGGCCTTCATCCACTTGGACTCAATGGCCTGCGCGTCGTAGGCAGGGATCTCGTCCTTATGATCTGTGCAATCGCACATATCAGCTCCTTTGTTAGCTGGGTTGGGGCGGGGCGTTCTTACCTTTGCTCGCTGCTGCGGACAGTCCTGCTCGCACGAAGAGCACATTAAGTGCTCTTCGGCTCGTGCGGAACTTGCAGCGAGCAAAGGTAAGAACGCCCCGCCACATCGTTAACTCGCATGATGATAGCAAATACAACAAGCGAGATGCCTGCGACTTGCAGGCATCTCGCTTTATCTAAATAACGTGGTTGTGGATCAACCGCTAATTGTTACCCGCCCAAGTATGGTCGGGTTTTCCAAGTGCCGCAGATTGCCGTGAAAGAGGAGCGACGCGTACTTTGGTACGCGAGCGACGGTTTGAACGGCAAGGTGCGGTGCTTGGGAAAGCCGCTTAGCGGTAGCTGACGCTCTGTTGGGAATCCTTGACGACTACGTCGTGGGCGCCGCCTTCGACGATGGAGGTGGAGCTTACCAGGGTCAAGCGCGCCTTTTCCTGGAGCTCGGGGATCGAGAGGGCACCGCAGTTGCACATCGTGGACTTGACCTTATAGAGCGTGCCGCCCACGCCGTCCTTGAGGGAGCCGGCGTAGGGAACGTAGGAGTCGACGCCCTCGACGAAGCTGAGCTTCGCGGCGCCGCCCAGGTCGTAGCGCTGCCAGTTGCGGGCACGCGCAGAACCCTCGCCCCAGTACTCCTTCATGTACTGACCGTTAACGTTGACGCGCTCGGTCGGGCTCTCGTCGAAGCGCGCGAAGTAGCGACCCAGCATCATAAAGTCGGCACCCATGGCAAGGGCGAGCGTCATGTGGTAGTCGTAGACGATACCGCCGTCGGAGCACACGGGCACGTAGACGCCGGTCTCCTCGTAGTACTCGTCACGGGCGCGGCAGACGTCGATCAGCGCAGTGGCCTGGCCACGGCCGATGCCCTTGGTCTCGCGGGTGATGCAGATGGAACCGCCGCCGATACCGACCTTGATGAAGTCGGCACCGCAGTCGGCCAGGAAGCGGAAGCCTTCGGCGTCGACGACGTTACCGGCACCGACCTTGACGTCCTCGCCGTAGTTGGCGCGGATCCACTCGATGGTGCGCTTCTGCCACTCGCTGAAGCCCTCGGAAGAGTCGATGCACAGGACATCGGCACCGGCCTCGATGAGCAGCGGCACGCGCTCGGCATAGTCGCGGGTGTTGATACCGGCACCAACCATGTAGCGCTTGTCGCCGTCGAGCAGCTCGTTGGGGTTGGTCTTGTGGCTGTCGTAGTCCTTGCGGAAGACGATGCCCATGAGGTGATCGTAGTCGTCGACGATGGGCAGGGCGTTGAGCTTATTGTCCCAGATGACGTCGTTAGCAACCTTGAGGCTGATGTTCTTGTCGCCCACGATGAGCTGCTCACGCGGGGTCATGAACTCGGAGACCTTCGTCTGGTGGTCATCGCGGCTGGGACGATAGTCACGGCTGGTGACGATGCCCAGGAGCTTGCCCTTGGGAGTGCCGTCGTCGGTAACCGGCATGGTGGAGTGACCGGTCTTCTCCTTGAGCTCGATGACCTGTTCCATGGTCATATCGGGGGTCAGCGTGGAATCGGACTGAACGAAGCCGGCCTTGTGATCCTTGACGGCCTTGACCATAGCGGCCTCGGACTCGGCGCTCTGGGAACCGTAAATGAAGGACAGGCCGCCCTCGGTAGCGAGCGCGACACCCATGTCGACGCCCGAGACGGACTGCATAATGGCGGAAACCATGGGGATGTTCAGGGTGATTGCCGGCTTCTCACCGCGTTTAAAGCGGGTTAGCGGCGTCTTAAGAGAGACGTTGTTGGGGATGCACTGCGAGGACGAGTAACCAGGGACCAGCAGATACTCCGAAAACGTGTGGGACTCACCGGGAAAGAACGTAGCCATGTTTCTCCTTTTTCCATGCGACCGGTCGGCTGCAGGCCTCGTAGGACCCAGCCCAACCTTGGGCGCCCAATACTGGGGAAGTATCTTAACGCACTTTGACTGCTACAATGCATGATTTAAGAAGAGCACACGAGGGTTTGACGCAGGCTTTGCGTTTGCCCAGCAAACACTTTAGCGGGGAGACGTGGAGCACATGGAGTACAAGACGACGGCAAAGTTGGTCATTCAAGCGTGCGACAAGGATCTGCCGGGCGTGTTCGGCCACGGCTGCGTCTTACTGCTGCAAGGTATTTCCCGCGAGCACTCGCTCAACCGCGCCGCCAAGGGCATGGGCATGGCGTATTCCAAGGCCTGGCGCATCGTGAACGAAGCCGAAGGCCAGCTGGGCTGCAAGCTCATCGAGCGCGACGGCGCCCGCGGATCCACCCTCACCCCCGCCGGAGAGCGAGCCATAGCGGTCTACGAGGAGCTGCAGACCGACATAAACCAGGTCATAGCTGCCAAAGCCGACGCTCTCATCGCCAGCATCAAAGAGTAGCTAATTTGGGACGGGGCTTTTTTAGCTGCACAACCCCTTCTCATAAGTTGCGGTGAAATAGGGACTGTTTATGCGGTTAAAGCCGTAAATCAATCCCTATTTCACCGCAACTTATGGAGTCGAGGATGATTTAGCTAGTTGCGAAGGGCGTTGTCTAGGGTGGACGCTACGACCAGGGGGTCGTCGATGCCGGCGAAGAGGCGGATGGTGCTCCCCTGCTTGCCACGCGGAGCCGAAAGGCGCGTTGTTGGGCCGCCTGCGGGTGATGTGCGGAATTCGTCCGGTAGCATGCTGAAGAATTCGCCCGCGGTGCAGTCCATCAGGTTAAACTCTACTGCCGGGCCAAAACCGTGTTCCAGGATGCCGGTCGCGATGGCATGGTCGGGATGCGAGGTCAGCCCGGGATAGTGCACATCGCGCACCATCTCGTTCGCGGCCAAATACTCGGCCAGTGCACGCGCGCGGTCGAAGTGTGCCTGCATGCGGGTGTCGAGCGTGTCGAGCCCGTGCTCTAGAACCTCAGCCTCATCGGAGGACAAGTCGAGCGCGCCCAATCCGCACCCCTCGATCAACGCATGCGCGCACTCGGCAGCAGCATCCACACGATGGCGCTTGAGCTGCGAGCGCGCGACCGAAGCGGCAACGAGTTTGCGCGGCGCCTTACCGGCACACGCGCGGTCGAGTGCCTCAAGGGACAGCACAGCACCCAGCCGCAGCGGATCGCAGCCAAAGACGTCAGCCACGGTGTTGTCCACAACCAGCAGCGCATGGGCCTCACGCGCTGCCCGACCCAGCGCACACAGATCGGGCACACGCAGGCCAAGGCCACCGATTGAGTTCACAAACCACCACAGGTGCAGCCCCTCGGCATCAAACGAGCCGGCAAAGCCCTCGGACGCGGCGGCAAACGCTGCGGCCGACGGCTCATCCACCATAGCCACATCGCAGGCATCAAAGCCGCTCGCAAACGCTTCGGTAAAGTCATCCGCAAAGGCCACCAGGCGGTCACCGGGACGCACGATTCCCAGCAGCGACAGCGCTGCCGGCACATGCGGGGCCGCAACAAGACGCGCCTCACGCGAGCCGGCCCTCAAAGCCCAGGCCTCTTCTAGCTGCTGCACATCCACAAGGCACCGTCCCTTCACAAACAAAAACCCACGATGCGGGTGTTCCCCGCATCGTGGGCAACGGCTGCAGTATAGCGCCGATATGCGACGAATCGCCTAGATGTTGAGCGTGTGATAGGTCACGCTCGCACCCGGGGCGTCAACGGTCACGCCATAGGCCTCGGGATAGATGCGCGTCGAAAACACGAGCGCGCCATCGTTCACAAACACCTCGACCGACGAGACATCGCCGACAATGCGCACGTTGCGCACCCCGTCGACGGGCTCCCAGCGCACGGTACGCCCGCAGCCGGCAGAAGCGCGACTCTCATCGGTAAATCGCATCTCAAAGCGCGAGGGCAGTTCGCCCTCGGCGGGCATAAACGCCAGCTTCAGCTCGCCATCAACGGTCGCGGTGAACGCGCCGTCGACACCGTCGACAACAACGTCAAAGCAGGTATCGTCGGCAACCTCAAACGAGCCCTCCCCCACACGCACCGAGGCATAATGGTGCTCAATCTCGCGCGCCGGCTGCTGCAGCACCACGCCGCCGGCACCGGCTGTAAGCTCGCGCGGCACCGTCATGCAGTGCTGCCAGCCGCACACCACGGTGGGCGCGTTGCCATAGGTCGGCTCATCGGGCATGCCCATCCAGCCGATCAAAATGTGGCGACCGTCCTCGGACGTAAACTCCTGCGGAGCATAGAAGTCAAAACCGGCGTCCCACAGGCGGAACTCGCCCAGCTCATAGGCACCGTCACCACCGGTGATGTCACCCGTTACAGGCAAGTAGCCAGCGGCATACACATTACCGCGGTCCCAACGACCGCCCTCGAGCCCCTGGGGCGAGAAGGACAGCCATTTCGCCGGTACACCGCCATCCGTCTCAATCTCCAGATACCCCGGGCACTCCCACATAAAGCCAAAACGCTCGGGCGCACACACGCGGGTCTCGAGCTCCCAACTAAGCATGTCAGCCGAGCCATACACCAAGATCTCGCCAACATCGCGACCGGCGCCCTCGCCATGCATGGCGCAAAAACGGCTCTCGACGTGCGGCCCGTCAACTCGACGACGCGCACCCAGCACCATGTGATAACGCCCGTCCGCGTCACGCCACACCTTGGGATCGCGCACGTGGCACGTCAGATCCTCGGGATAGTCCTCCGACGCCAGCACCACGCGCTTTTGGCTGAACTCCCGACCGGCAAGGCCATCAACGCTCTCGACATAAACAGTATCGGCGCGGCGGCCAGTATTGACGTAGTCGTACGTGCCGTCTGCATCGGAAAGCTTAACGTTGCCCGTATAAAGCACGCGAATGCGACCGTCCTCGGCAAGCGCGGAGCCCGAATACACGCCATGGCAATCGAACGGCTCGTCGGGCAGCAATGGGGCGCCAACGTAGTCCCACGTCATAAGGTCGCGGCTCGTCGCATGACCCCAGGCCTTAACGCCACCCTCGACATCAAACGGCGCATATTGAAAATAAGCGTGGAACACGCCGCCTGCTTGGCAAAGACCGTTGGGGTCGTTGAGCCAACCCGCGGGCGGCATATTATGGAAGTGCTGACCATACACGCCATGACCGCACTCAGAGGCGGCAGCGTCAACAGCGGCAACCAGCTTTGCAAGGTCGCGACCAAGTGCATTAGACATATCAAAGTCCTAACGGATCGAAAGTAACAAGGCGCCAGAGGTCGGCACCAGATACGGGAAACGCCCGCGAGCATACAACCCGCGGGCACCCCTCAATCAAAAGCTCTTAGGCCTGCTCGGAAGCCTTGGGCTCGTCCTTGTACAGGACAAACGAGACGCCAAAGGAAACCAGCGCGGCGACCGCAAACATGATCGCGTACTGCACGGGCTGGGCCAGGCACAGCAGGATACCGAAGATACCGGTAACGCCGGTGCCGGAAGCAGCAAGCGAGGTGAGCGCGCAGACCAGGGCACCGCAACCGCCGCCGATGCAGCCGGCGATGAAGGGCTTAAAGAAACGCAGGTTCACGCCAAAGATGGCAGGCTCGGTAATGCCCATGAAGGCGGACAGAGCCGAAGGAAGCGCCAGGCCCTTGATCTTGGCATCGCGGGTCTTAAAGGCAACGGCGAGCGCAGCGCCACCCTGGGCGATGTTGGCAGCGCTGGCGATGGGCAGCCAGTAGGTCACACCGTACTGGGCGAGCTGGCCCAGGTCGATGGCGGTGTACATCTGGTGGATACCGGTAACGACCGTGGGGGCATAGAACAGGCCGACGATAAAGGAACCGATGCCGAAGGGCAGGGTCAGCAGGGCCTGGATCAGACCGAGGATGGCGTTCTCGGCCCAGACAAAGATGGGGCCGACGGCAACGAGCGTCACAAGCACGGTCACGAACACCGAGACAAGCGGGGTCACAAAGAGGTCGAACATCTCGGGGACAACCTTGTGGAGGCGCTTCTCGAGGAAGGCCAGAATGGCGCAGGCGATGACGATCGGGATCACATGGCCCTGATAACCGACCCACTCAAAGCTGTACACGCCGGGAATGACAGTGACCATGGTCTGCACGCCCTCGGAGGCAACCGTATAGGCGCTCTGCAGCGAGGAGTTGATAAACGCACCGCCGACGACGGCGCCCAGATACGGGTTGGCGCCAAAGGCCTTAGCGGCGGAGTAACCGATCAGGATCTGCAGAATGCCAAAGGACGTTCCCGAGACCAGGTCGGCGATCTTGTAGATAAAGTTATTGGTGTCGAGCGCGATAAAGCCGTTGGAGGCCATAAAGTTGAGGGCGCTCATAATGCCCAGCAGCAGGCCCGAAGCCACGATGGCGGGGATGATGGGGACAAAGACGTCGCCGAGCACCTTAATGGCACGCATAAAGATGTTCTGCCGCTGCGCCGCGGCCTCCTTGACCTCGGCCTTGGTAGCAGCTTCGACGCCACTGAGCGCGATGAACTCCTCGTAGACCTTGTTGACGGTGCCGGTGCCATAAATAATCTGCAGCTGGCCCTGGGCCTCAAAGACGCCCTTGGCGCCGTCGATATTCTCGAGGGCTTCCTTGTCGACCTTGGCGTTATCGGCAATCACCAGGCGCAGACGCGTGGCGCAGTGTGCAGCCGAAACAACGTTGCCGGCGCCACCGATGTTGTCGAGCACCTCTTGGGCTGATTTGCGGTAGTCCATGACTTCCTTTTCCTCCAAAGGGCGCATCTGCACCCGGCCATCTTTGACACTTACACTGTAATCGTTTTCAGTTTCATATGTCTGTAATCGTTTTCATAGCAGGGTGAACGGTAGGAAAAAGCCGGCGAATGGTAGTTTTGGGACAAAAAACGGGGGACTCAAAGGCGGGCAGGCACGATCAAGACCTAGACATTCATCAACTGATGGCCGAGCTTAAGCGTCTTTAGGCCGTTCTCCCCCTCCGCGCCATCGAGCGTGTTGAGCAACATATTGGTCGCCTCGACACCGCTGGTCAGGTAGCCGTAATGCACGGTGGGAATGCCGCCCGTCAGCGCGCGCAAAAACGCGTTGTCGCCGAAACCGCTCACGCGGTGCATGCCCTCGCCCATGCCGCGAACCTCATCGATGGCACGCAGCGCGCCCGCCGCCATGGTGTCGGTCGCGCAGGCGATAAACGAAACATCGGGAGCGACGGAAAGCAGTTCACGCGCCGCACCATAGCCCGAGTCGAGCGTAAAGGACCCCTGGCGAATCAGGCTCGGATCAAGCGCCACGCCCGCGGCGCGCAAGCCAGCCTCAAAACCGCGACGGCGGTCATAACCGGCCGCGCGGTCCCCCTCGGTAACTCCAATATAGGCAATCTTGCCGTCAACGCGACCCGCAAGCGCATGGCCCAGCTCAAAGGCGGCCTCGTAATCGTCGTGATAGACGCACGCCGCGCCCTCAACCTTCTGGCCGATCAGCACGATGGGCACGCGGCACGACTCAATCGCCCGGCGATGCTCGTCTGTAATCATAGTTGCCACCAGCACAATGCCATCAACCGGATGGTTTTGGAACAAATCGAGGTATTCGAGCTCGCGATCGGCCGCGTTGTCGGTGTTTGCAAGCAGCATCTGGTAGCCACGGCGACCGAGCACCTGGCCAATGCCGGCGGTAATGCGGCTCACGGATTCCGAGTTGATCTTGGGCACGATGACGCCGATGAGCTTGGTGGAGCCGGTGCGCAGCGCGCGAGCCTGGCTGGACCGCACGTATCCGGTCAGCTCAATCGCCTGCTTAATGCGCTCGGCCTTGTCCGTCGATATGTAGCCACCGTTGAGGTAGCGCGAGACGGCGGCGCTCGAAACGCCGGCCAACTCGGCCACATCTTTCATCTTTACCACGAGTGCCCCTGTCGTTGAAATCGCTTTCACCATGATACCCGTGAAGACGGCATGCGAACCAAATCGGCCCACTCAGGTCGAGCAAACGCCATCGAGCGCGCGGATGGCGTCGGCATAGGGCATATCCACACCATCCGAGAACACCTCGACAGCCATCTCGACCTTGTCACCGCGCATGGTCTTGGACTTGACGGTGAACTTGGTGCGGCCAAAGGCGCGCACAATGTCGTCGCCGGTGGTCTGGCCCGTGTAGTGGATGACCATCATGTACACGCGCGACTTGTCCTGGTGGCTCGCAAAGCCGGCAATCATCACCACGATCACTACTGCTGTGAGCCCCACGAGCGCATACATGCCGGCACCCGCCGTAATGCCCGTGGTAATGGCCCAAAACAGATACAGCAGGTCGAGCGGGTCCTTGACCGCCGTACGGTAACGAACGATGGACAGAGCACCGACCATACCGAGCGAGATGACCACGTTCGTCGAGATCGCAAGCGTCACCATACACGTGAGCACGCACATGCCCACGAGCGTCACGGCAAAGCTGCGCGAATACACCACGCCGGTAAAAAAGCGCTTCTACACGAAATAGATCAGGATGCCCATGGCGAGCGCCACGAACATCGACAGACCAATCTTGGCAGGGTCGACCTGACCAAACCCACACTCGGCGGCACCATATCACGCACCGGCTGCGAGCAAAACTCGGTAAACTTGACCTCCATCACCAGTTTGCCGGCTCCAGCACGGGCAATGCGGACAGCGTTGCATCAAAAATGTCAAAGCTTCCCACCGCCGCGCGCGTTCATGTCAAATGTAATGCGCACGGTGCCCTCATCCATCACCCACGGCTCGCGCTCGTAGTCCACGATGGTCCGCGGGCGCATCATGTTGCAGATGCACTCGATGTAGAACTCGCGGCAGAGCGGATAGGGACTCCTCAGCAAAAAGTCATAGTCGACAGCCAGAATCTGCTCAAACTCGCCGCGCGTAAGTGGCGCGTCCTCCTTGTAGATCCAGCTGCCGTACTTCTTTTTGCGCTCAAGCTTAATCACCTTGTCGCTGCCGTTATAGATTTAGAACAAACGAATACCCAAACCCCTCTTAATCGCCTTATTCAAAACGTCGTTAAGTCGCTTAGGCCAATTCGCAATAAAGAATAGACAGGTGCAGCATGCGCAAAATGAATCATTGCTCAGACGATCAATCTCGTTGAGCAAAAGTTCAGAATGATTGATGTCCGCCACAGTCGCAGCTAAGTCAGCCATACGCTCGTTTGCATTTTGCGTCGCCTGTTCATTAGTTAACCATAGCGACCTCAGGGCATGAACGGCAATAATGCAAGCAAATGTATAGCCATCAATACGCCCAATATCCGCAAGCGAATCTCCCCTCCTGGCAACCCAGTCCTTGTAAGATCGCTGGCCAAAAATCACATCTGAAGGAACAAGGGCATCATCCAGAGAGAAATACATCAAGGGATCAAAATCACGGTATGCTTCAACCGATGGATAGCTTAGATATAGCTGACCCATATCAGTGCTATCGCAGTAATAGTCTTGCATTAGCTCAAGCCGCTTAGAATCGAGCCGATTGTCCTGAGGATCTAAGTCAAATATGAGCAAGGTATCAGTAAAACTGGATTCGAGAAGCTCTGTCGCATCATCTTTATCCGGAAGAAGCTCGGCAACAAAGGACCTAAGATCAACGGCCTCAAAATCGCAACCGTATTCTTGAAAGAGCTTGTCTAGAAAGTCATGAACATTAATCTCGACATGAACAATTTGATGATCATCTGCGAGGCTAAAAGTATCAAACATGCGCTCCATCAGCTGAGGCTCGCGTTTAGCACCTTCGACAATGAGCAGGACGTTCTTTACGGACGCATTGTTCATGACTAGTCAAACTCTCCGGCACGGAGGAGCTTCTCAATGTTGTTGCCAAGCCTCAACTCGCGATCGGTGGAATCGGCCAAAGTTCGAATGCCCCCTTTTGCAGAGATTTGATAAACGCAGTCAGGCCTCATTACGCCATTCTTAACAAACGAGGTATTGTGGGTCGAGCACAGTATCTGACACGATGCCTTTGAAGCAAAGAACTTCAAAAGGCTCTCTGCCATCTCAAAGTGGCAAAAAGCGTCAAACTCATCTATAAACAAAAAACTGGCAGACTCGTTTAGCTCAAGCTCAGAGAACAACTTAACCAGGGTTCTTGTACCGCTAGAACATGCCTCGACAAACGGGATGCATCGAATAGGGTGATTGAAATACAGAACAGGCGAGCCGTCGGACTCTTTAATAACGATCAGAGACTCATCGACTCCAAAATTGCGAATAAATGACTCGAATTCCGCAACTTTGTTCTCGCGTATGATTTTGTCGATTACCTTTTTTGTTTCAACCCCTTTTAAACGAAAGCTGTCCATGCGAATCAGCCGCATGTGCGAGACAAATCGGCGTAATTCAGCCAAGACACCTAAAATATTAGTTGGAAGACTGCTCGTTAAATATGAAAGAAGGCTCAACGAAGTATCAGAGAATTCAAAATTGATCCCAGCAGCACCGATTCGTTCAAGATGGTTCTCTTCGAAAACGCCGCGTGCGTTATTAAAATCGAAAATTCGTTTCTTATCAATCGATAGGGTCTCGTGAAGCCAAGTAGTCGGATAAGTCTTCTCATAGCAGTAATTGATTTCGTGACCGTCAAATTCAAAGACATAGGTGAACTGTGCCGTACCTCGCCCGCAGTCAGCATTCAAAAACAGACGATCATCCTGGTCAGAATAATCGAATGCCTTTGGAAAGCCGAGTGTAATGTCGAATAAAGCTGAACCGAAATTCGATTTACCAGACGCATTTCTGCCGATCAAAAGTGCTGTTTTCACGGTTCCGTTTTTAACGTTGTTAGCGCCGGAATAATTTAGCCAAATATAGTCGGCCGAGATTGACCAATCCC
>ERZ1673747.1394-NODE-1394-length-24964-cov-10.626561_pt1 | contig 24964 bp, 17 predicted proteins | sample MGYA00580220_ERZ1673747 | MGnify/ENA primary metagenome ERZ1673747 (study PRJEB41218, sample SAMN15661769) | gut metagenome | host: Homo sapiens | place: Canada: London | collected 2015-08-20/2019-03-30 | study: EMG produced TPA metagenomics assembly of...
GATAGAACATCCGGTAGTGCCGAGGCTCCTTTGCCAGAGCATCCAGCAGTTTCTGAATCTCCACGGGGGAGGGAATGTACTGTGTAGTGCAGCGTGTTAGAGGCAGATCGATCATCCGGGCCGGGTTCTTCTGGATGATCTCATTCCGCTTGGCGTCGCTAAGGACAGCGGAGACCACAGTCAGGTATTTCTGCACCGTGGCCTCCCCAATGGGTTTGCCACGGTATTTCCGCTTCCGCAGTTCTACCAGCATATTCTCCAGAGCAATCGGACGGAGCCGGTTTAACTAGATGTTCCCGATGAAGGGATACACTCTTTCCAGCATCCGGCGGTAGCTCTCCAACGTGCCGGGAGCATACCGGACCTGCCGGGCCAGCCACCGTTCGGCGTACTCCTGAAAGGGCAGATTCCCGTCCTCGCCGTAACCAGTCTTGAACTGCCGTTCCAGTTCTTCCGCCTCATGAGCCACATACTGCCGGATGCCCCGCTTGGGAATACTCTCCGGCACCCGAATGGTCTTGGCTTTGCAGATCTTCTTCCCGTCGGGGCGGTAGCCGTTGCTGACGGTGATCTTGAATCTACGGCCGCCCAGTTGCTTAATACTTGCCATATTTCAATATCCTTTCATCGTCATGTCAATTTCATCTTCGTGATCGTCCGGCTTGTGTCCCATGGCGATCTTCTTCGCACGCTCCCGCCGAAGCGTTTTCCGGTCAGCGTGCTGATGCATGGTGGTGGCGTCTCTCACAGGAGCAGCGTCTGGATCACCCTCCAGAGTGCGGCCAAGCCGGACCAAATCGTCTGCAAGACTACCATGCCAACCATAGTCGCCAGCAGGATCAGGGCTAGCCAGATCGAGACCGATAGCGCGGTCCAGAGACTGGGCGGCGAGATAGAAAGCTCTCTCTTCTTCCCAGCCTGTTTCAGTGCCTCCCGAATCTAGGCCACATCCCGTGCCAGCGCCTCCGTCTGCTCCTGGGTGGGGCGCTGCCCCATCTGCTGGGACAGCGCCCGCAGCAGGGCCTCCTGTGCCGCAACGCTGGCCTCCAGACCGTCCAGCCGGTCGCTGTTGGTGCTCTCCAGCCAGTACAGGGCCGTGAGCGCCGCCAGCAGATCGTTCCAGTCCTGTCTCGTGGGAGTGTCCGGCGGCGTAGGCGGCATTTGCATAGCTTGAGGCCGATTCAGCCGCTTTAGTTCCTCTGTGGATAATCTCCGCTCGGATTCGGAACTCACGTTCTATGACCTCCTTTGTGTACTTCGATTCGTGGAGCCGGTCATCCCGGCACCTCATACCCTGGGGCGTGGTGTAGGTGATGTTCTTCCGGCCGTCTGTCCATCGCACTTGATACCCTTCACTCTCCATCAGGGAGATGAACTCGTCTTTGGTGGAAGCGTACCTCATGCATTGGTCGATGGTGTTTATCAACCGGAACTTCCAGCTCTCGCCCTTGGCAGCCGAGCGATACTCCCGGGTGCCCATTCGTTTCTGCTGGACCTGCTTCTGCGGAGGTGGAAGGATCGACAGATGGTGGGCGACGCAGATTTCATCATTGGACAGCCGGTGGGCCTGCAGGTCCGTGGCACTCTGGTGGAGCTTGCGGCCGTCCCGGAAGCTGACGCTGTTCACGATCAGGTGGCTGTGCAGAAAGTCGGTGTCGATGTGGGTTGCTACCAGCGCCTCGAAGTCCGGAAACTCCCGTTGAGCCAACTCCAGAGCGATGGTGCGGGCTTTCTGGGGCGTCAGATCGTCCTGCTCACTGAAGGACTGGACGAAGTGGTAATACTGCCGCCCATCTGTTTTCCGGAACCGCTCCTTTGTGAGTTGCATTTCAGAGCGGGCGGACTGGGCGGTGCAGTTCCAGCCTGACACCAGCCGCTGTCCTTCCCACAGCGTTTTTTCGTCCTGCTGGGTGTACCGCAGCACGCCGCCCAGGGCGCCCCGACCACCACCTCGGTTCTTGATGGCGGTGAAGGTAGCCATCTCAGGTCACCTCCCGCAGCAGATGGAGGAGCTGCTCACAGACCTCGCCATACTTGTTTGCAGAGGTCTCCGCCTCGTCGGCGTGCCATATGAAGTCCTCCAGCACATTCTTGTTGTCCCGCAGGAAGTCATACCAGGTGGAAGCTAGAATGAAGTAGCCCTCCATGCCCAGATTGTGAATGGCAGGGAGGAAACTGGAGTCGGTACCGTGGGCACCAGCATGATGAACTTGTTGTAGCCCACGTTGGAGGTGCTGGCGATGATGTCGTGCAGCAGGGCCATGTTGGTCTCATAGTTCAGGGTGATGGTGCTGGGCATGCCCATGTGCATGTAGGGATGACCGCCGTACATGGGGCAGGGGGAGCACGGTGGCTTATACGATGGATTTTTGGAGGGGCAGCGCAGAGGAGATCATCCGCCTGAACCATTTGAATTGATCCTGTTGACGAAGGCTTTGGATAACTATGTCATTACCATTGGGCGGCGGTTCGGCAGTCTGGGCAGGGCCGTTGCCCGCGAGGCGGCGGACCTGCTGTCTATTCAGTATTATGGCCGGGACATCGAAGAAGAGATAGCCAAGCGCATGAAGCAGCCGGTCAAGGAGATCAGCGAGGTGGAAAAGGATGCTGAGAGCCGCTTCGATGTCTTCGGCAACATTCTGGCCCAGGTGTTGGCACTGAGTCCTCTCCATAAGGGGGCATTGGAGTGCCCGCCCGATTTGGCAGAGCGACTCCGAAGGCGTTCCTCTCTGGAGATGGTCACGACATCACTTTGCCAACAAGGGGCCGGACACAGACTGCGCGGTGCTGCTATAAACGATTGGTTATCCCAAAGCACAGCCCTGTCCACCAATTTGGGTGGACAGGGCTGTGCCGTGCATGAAATGGCAGGTTCAGAATTGAAAAGTCGCTGTGTCTCTTGATTGGCCTCCGCCGCGGCAATGAACTCCCGGAATACAAGGGGGCCTGCCTACGGTAGGAACAGGGGCAGGGGCCTATTGGCTCCACATCGGGCTGGATATCCGGGTCCGGCAGTTCTGCTTCCGGTGCCGGGTGGGCTTTGCCATTCAGAAACCCGATGTACGCATAAAAGGCCCGGGCCGGTTGTTGCCCGCCTTTGATGACAAATATCGCCCCGTGCCGTCAGGGGGCCCTGGTGCCCAAGGCCGGGGCCAGACATGGGCCAGACTTCTGGAGGGCGACATTCACCCCGCCACCGGCAGCCGACCCGGGGAGGCCGCCGCAATTCCCGCCCCCGGGCCGAATACTGTGCTGCGGATCAGACAGAGAACAACAGGTCGGAGTAGGTGGGGAAGGGCCAGCGGTCAGAGCTGGTGAGGGTCTCCAGCTGATCGGCGGCCCGCCGGGCGGTATCCATATCGGGGATCAACACATCATGGCTGTATCGCATAGCTTCCGCAGCGTCCGCGGGAATTGCAGACAGGTCCGTCTCCAGCTTGTCGGAGGCGGCCATCAGGGCATCCGTCAAGCTGCCGATCTGGCAGGCAGTGCTGACCTCATACTGGCAGCAGGCACCCAGGTCCTTTTTGGTACCGGCCCGGCTGCACAGGTCCCCGGCAAAGGCGGAGACGGCGGGTAGGATTTGGCGGCGGATCATGTCCGTCATGGTCCGGGCCTCGATACAGATGACCGTAGAGTAGTTCTCAATATGGATCTCCGCCCGGGCCTCGATCTCCTCCTTGGTGTAGATGCCGTGCTTGACAAACAGATCCACGTTTTTGGGAGCGGTGTACATGGGCAGAGCGTCAGCGGTGGAGGTCAGGTTGGAAAGGCCGCGCTTTTTGGCCTCCTCCAGCCAGGCCTCGTCATAGCCGTTGCCGTTGAAGATGATCCGCTGATGCTCGGTGAATACCCGGCGGATCAGCTTGGGCAGGTCCGCCTGGAAGTCCCGGGATGCCTCCAGCTCGTCCGCGAACTGTTTCAGCTCCTCGGCCATGATGGTGTTCAGGGCGATATTGGGGCCGGAGATGGACTGGGATGCGCCCAGCATCCGGAACTCGAACTTGTTGCCGGTAAAGGCCATGGGGGAGGTGCGGTTCCGATCCGTGTTGTCCTGGCGGATGGCAGGCAGGGCGTCCACGCCGATCTCCAGCGTCCGCTTGCCGGTGCTCTGGAAGTCCGTGTCGTTGATGATGGAGTCCACCACAGCGGAGAGCTCGTCTCCCAGGAAGATGGAGAGCACGGCGGGCGGTGCCTCCTGGGCGCCCAGCCGGTGGTCGTTGCCGGGGAAGGCCACCGTGGCCCGCAGGAACTCCTGATAGTCGTCCACACCCTTGATGAAGGCCGCCAAAAACAGCAGGAACTGGGCGTTCTGCCGGGGGGTGGAGCCGGGCTTGAACAGATTTTTGCCCGTGTCGGTGGAGAGGGACCAGTTGTCGTGCTTGCCGGAGCCGTTGACGCCCGCGAAGGGCTTCTCATGGAGCAGGCACACCAGTCCGTGGCGGTCGGCCACCTTCTTCATCATTTCCATGGCCAGCTGGTTCTGGTCGCAGGCGGAGTTGGCATCGGAGAACACCGGCGCCATCTCATGCTGAGCAGGGGCTACCTCGTTGTGCTTGGTCTTAGACAGGACGCCGAGAGCCCAGAGCGTCTCATCCAGATCCTTCATATACGCGGCCACTCTGGGGCGGATGGCACCGAAGTAATGGTCCTCCAGCTCCTGCCCCCTGGGGGGCTTTGCGCCGAACAGGGTCCGGCCGCACATTCGCAAGTCCTCCCGCTTCTCATAGAGGGCCTTGTCAATCAGAAAATACTCCTGCTCCGGCCCTACCTGGGCAGTGACCCGCTTCGTCTCTGTGTCGCCGAAGAGCCGGAGGATGCGGACCGCCTGGCGGCTGACCTCGTCCATGGACCGCAGAAGAGGCGTCTTCTTGTCCAGGGCTTCGCCGGAGTAGGAGCAGAAGACGGTGGGGATGCACAGGCTGCCCTCCTTGATGAAGGCAAAGGAGGTGGGATCCCAGGCGGTGTAGCCCCGGGCCTCAAAGGTGGCCCGCAGACCGCCGGAGGGGAAGGAGGAGGCATCCGGCTCACCCCGGACCAGCTCTTTTCCGGAGAATTCCATGAGGATCTTGCCGCCGCCGGCAGGGGCAATGAAGCTGTCGTGCTTCTCCGCCGTGACGCCGGTCATGGGCTGGAACCAGTGGGTGAAATGGGTGGCGCCTTTTTCCACGGCCCACTGCTTCATGGCCTCAGCGATCTCATTGGCGGTGGAGAGGTCCAGGGGCGTCCCCTCCGTTACGCACTTCTTCCAGGCGCTGTAAGACGCCGAGGAGAGACGCTCCTTCATAGTGCCTTCGTTAAATACCAGACTCCCAAACAGCTCCGGCAATTTCTTCGTCTCACACATCACACAAAACCTCCTGTCTCAAATTCGTTCTGTATCAAAAAGGAATGCGGAGAGCTTTCTCACATTCCGCTCTGACCGTAGTTGGAGAGGACCCGGGCGGAGGGATCGTCCACGTCGCAGCCCTCCCAGGACCGGTTGGGCATCCAGAAGTCCCGGATCATCCGGGCCTGGCCGGGGTAACACTGCTCAAAGATCTCCCGGTACAGCAGGCTCTCCTTGGTGAAGGGTGGACAGTAGTCATACTGTTTCCGTCGGGTCTCAAACTCAGAATCCGTGTACTTCTCCTCCGCGTAAGCCTTCAGGTCGTCCACCATGGAGTGGCCCACTGCGTCGGAGAAGGCGGCCTTCTGCCGCCAGAGGATGCTGTCCGGCAGAAGGCGGTCCTTTTCAAACGCGTGGCGCAGCAGGTACTTGCCCATGCCATAGGTGTTCATTTTCAGCGCCGGATCCACCGCCATGACGTATTGCACGAAGTCCAGGTCGCCGAAGGGGACCCGGGCCTCCAGAGAGTTGACGGAGATGCACCGGTCCGCCCGCAGCACATCGTACATGTGCAGCTCATCCACCCGCTTTTTGGACTCCTGCTGGAAGGCTCCGGCGCTGGGGGCAAAGTCTGTGTACTTGTAGCCGAACAGCTCATCGCTGATCTCGCCAGTCAGCAGCACCCGGATGTCCGTCTTTTCGTGGATGGCCTTGCAGCAGAGATACATGCCCATGCTGGCCCGGATGGTGGTGATGTCCCAGGTGCCCAGGGCGGCGATGACGACGGGCAGGGCCGCCAGAACCTCCTTCCGGGTCATATAGACCTCCGTGTGATCGGCGCCGATGAACTCCGCCGCCTCCCGGGCGTACTTCAGGTCGATGGCATCCGTGTCCATGCCGATGGCGAAGGTACGGATCTTCTTCCCCAGAATTACGGAGCTGATGGCGCATACCAGAGAGGAGTCCAGCCCGCCGGAGAGCAGGAAGCCCAGGGGAGCGTCCGCGTCCAGCCGTTTATCCACCGCCGCGATCAGCTTGTTGCGGATGTTGCGGCAGACGGTCTCCAAGTCATCGGGGGAGTACTGCGTGACGGTGGTGAGATCCGCATAGCGGACAAATTTTCCGTCCGCGTAATAGTGTCCCGGCGGGAAGGGGCGGATCCCCTTACATAACCCCACTAGGTTTTTCGGTTCGCTGGCAAAGACGATGGCGCCGGAGCGGTCATAGCCGTAGTACAGGGGCCGAATGCCGATGGGATCCCGGGCTGCGATGAGCTCATCCCGCTTGGAATCGTAGATGATGAGGGCGAACTCCGCGTCCAGCTTGGCGAACATCTCCAGGCCGTACTCCCGGTACAGAGGAAGCAGGATCTCACAGTCGCTGCCGCTGCGGAAGGAGTAGCCTTTTTCCGTCAGCTGCCGCTTCAGGGGGCGGAAGCCGTAGATCTCGCCGTTGCAGACCACATAGTCCCCGTCCAGCTCAAAGGGCTGCATCCCCGCCTCCGTCAGGCCCATGATGGCCAGCCGGTGAAAGCACAGCCAGCCGGACGGCGTCTCGAGGATCTGAGACATGTCCGGTCCCCGGGACCGGGTCCGGTCGAAGAAGGGCAGCAGTTCCTCCTTGGTGTAGGTCTTTTTGGAAAAACCCATAATTGCGCACATAGATAGAAGCACCTCCGAAATAAAAAAGATCGCAGCTCCGTCCTGAAATTTCAGGACGAATAGCTGCGATCCGCGGTGCCACCTGACTTGCCCCCTGATCGGGGACCTCTTTGACTAGGCTCCAACAAGCCCGCGTGAGGTAACGGTCACGACTCGTTTCACTTACTGGCGGTCTCCCGCGTTCAGATCACAGCTACGGAGTGTTCTTCCCGCGGACTCTTTGGTACGGGGTTCTCACCATCCCCCGCTCACTGGCCCGGAACATCCGCGGTACTTTTCTCCATCAACGCCTTTGCTGATGTTAAAATTATGGTCTAAAGATTACCACTGGGGATATCCGCTGTCAATGTGGGAATATCCCAAAACCCAGCTGAAAATTTCCTGAAATTTCTCCATCCTTGTGTCAGGGGGATGTCCCATCTACCCGATGGAGCGTACCAGATTCGTGTAGCCGGTCAGATACCGGTCCACCTCCGCAGCGGCGGAGCGCCCTTCGGCGATGGCCCACACCACCAGGGATTGGCCCCGGCGCATATCGCCAGCGGCGAACACCTTGTCCGCATTGGCAGCATAGCTCCCCGGCGCTGTGCGGACCGTCCTGTCTGCCTCCACACCGAAGGCCTCGCACACGCCCCGCTCACACCCGGCAAAGCCGGTGGCGCCGATCAACAGCTGGCAGGGCAGGGTATCCCCCTCCGTGGTGACCACACCGGTCAGGGAACCGCTTTCCCCCGCCACCAGGCTCTGGACCTGGACGCCGAACCGCCGGGGATCCTGGCCCGTAACGGCCAGCGCCTCTTCGTGGGCGTAATCCAGCGGCAGGCTTCCCGCAGCGTCCAGGTAATCCGTCCGGGGACGGCGCACCAGCTGGGTCACGGAGCGGCAGCCTTGCCGCAGGGCGGTGGCCACACAGTCGCTGGCGGTATCGCCAGTGCCGATGATAACCACATCCAGCCCGGAGGCGGAGGGAACCGCCGCCTCCGCCTTGCCGAACTGAGCCCGCTCCACAGCAGCCTTCAGGTACTCGGTGCCGTAGCATACGCCGGAGATGCCGGTGGTGTCCAGTCCCAAGGGCCGGGGCGCTCCGGCCCCGCAGCAGAGGATCACCGCGTCGTACTCCGCCAGCAGCCGCTTTGCCACGGCACCCTCTGAGGCGTCCACACCGCAGACGAAGGTGACGCCCTCCTCGGTCATCAGGTCGATGCGCCGCCGGACCACAGATTTTGGCAGCTTCATATTGGGGATGCCGTACATCAGCAGACCGCCGGGATGCTCCGCCCGCTCGATGACGGTGACCATGTGGCCCCGGCGGTTCAGCTGGTCCGCTGCCGCCAGGCCCGCCGGGCCCGAGCCTACCACGCAGACCTTCTTCCCCGACCACTGGGGCGGCCGGCGTGGGCGGAGCTTCCCGGCGCCAAAGGCCGCTTCGATGATGCTCAACTCATTGTCCCGGACCGTAATGGGGTCCCCATAGATGCCGCAGATGCAGGCGTTTTCGCAAGGGGCGGGGCACACACGGCCGGTGAACTCCGGAAAGCTGTTGGCCTTCAGCAGCCGGCTGAGGGCGTGGCCCCAGTTGCCGGAGAGGATCATGTCGTTCCACTCGGGGATCAGGTTGTGCAGGGGACAGCCAAAGGCCTTTCCCTCATATATCATCCCCGCCTGGCAGAAGGGGACGCCGCAGTTCATGCACCGGGCGCCCTGCTGGCGCCGGATCTCCTCCGGCAGGGGAAGGTGGAACTCCTCCCAGTCCCGGACCCGCTCCGCCGCGGGCCGGCGGCCATCCTCCCGGCGGGTATATTCCAAAAAGCCGGTGGGTTTTCCCATGTCGTCCAGCCTCCTCTCAAGCTCTGGTATTGGCGTAGAACGCCTCGATCTCCGCCTGCTGACGGGTCATGCCTTTCTCCTCGTACTGGGCGATGGACCGGAGCATCCGGTCGTAGTCCCGGGGCATGACCTTCTTGAAGCAGGGGACGTAGGAGTGGAAGGCCGCCAGGATCTTCTTCCCCCGGGGGGAGCCGGTGGCGGCCACATGGGCCTCAATGAGGGAGCGGAGCTCGGCGATGTCGTGAGGCTCCGTCAGGGTGTCCGTCATCACCTGGTCCTTGTTGAGGCGCATATAGAGGTCGTGCTTTTCGTCCAGCACATAGGCGATGCCGCCGGACATCCCGGCTGCGAAGTTCTTTCCCGTGGGGCCAAGAATCACGCAGCGGCCGCCGGTCATGTACTCGCAGCCATGGTCCCCCACGCCCTCCACCACGGCGATGGCGCCGGAGTTGCGGACGCAGAACCGCTCGCCGGCCATCCCGTTGATGAACGCCTGGCCGGAGGTGGCGCCGTACAGAGCCACGTTGCCCACGATGATGTTCTCGCCGGGGTCGAAGGTGCTGTCCTTGGGTGGATAGAGTACCAGCTTGCCGCCGGAGAGGCCCTTGCCCAGCCCATCGTTGCAGTCGCCCTCCAGCTCCAGGGTCAGTCCTTTGGGGATGAAGGCGCCGAAGGACTGGCCTCCGCCGCCATGGCAGGTGATGACATAGCTGTCGTCCGGCAGGGAGTCCCCGCACTGCCGGGTGATCTCGGCGCCGAACAGCGTGCCGAAGGCCCGGTCCGTGGAGGAGACGGTGAGCTCCAACCGGCCGGTCCGCTTCCCCTTCAGCGTCTTGCCCAGTTTGGCCAGCAGCACGCTCTCATCCAGGGTCCGCTCCAGATGGAAGTCGTAAACATCTCCGGGATTGAAGTGGGACGGCCCGCCGCTCCAGGGATTTTCCAGCAGGCTGCGGAGGTCCAGGGTCTCCGCCCGGTGGGTCACCAGCTTCTCCCGGACCCGCAGTAGGTCACTGCGGCCCACCAGTTCATCCACGGTGCGGATGCCCAGGGCCGCCATATACTCCCGCAGCTCCTGGGCCACGAATTCCATGAAGTTCACCACGTACTCCGGCTTGCCGGAGAAGCGGGACCGGAGCTGGGGATTCTGGGTGGCAATGCCCGCCGGGCAGGTGTCCAGGTTGCACACCCGCATCATGCAGCAGCCTAGGGCCACCAGGGGCGCGGTGGCAAAGCCGAATTCCTCCGCCCCCAGCATACAGGCGATGGCCACATCCCGCCCGGTCATCAGCTTGCCGTCGGCCTCCAGGGCCACCTGGCTCCGCAGACCGTTGGCGATCAGGGCTTGGTGGGCCTCCGCCACGCCCAGCTCCCAGGGCAGGCCCGCCCCGTGGATGGAGCTGCGGGGCGCGGCGCCGGTGCCGCCGTCATGGCCGGAGATCAGCACCACCTGGGCACCGGCCTTGGCCACGCCGGCGGCGATGGTGCCAACCCCCGCCTCGCTGACCAGCTTCACGCTGATCCGGGCCCGGCGGTTGGCGTTTTTCAGGTCATAGATCAGCTGGGCCAGGTCCTCGATAGAGTAGATGTCGTGGTGAGGCGGCGGAGAGATCAGTGTCACGCCGGGGGTGGAGCACCGGGTCCTGGCAATCCAGGGATAGACCTTTTTCCCGGGCAGATGGCCGCCCTCGCCGGGCTTGGCACCCTGAGCCATCTTGATCTGGATCTCCTGGGCGCTGGTGAGGTAGGCGCTGGTAACGCCGAACCGGCCGGAGGCTACCTGCTTGATGGCGGAGCACCGCTCATCGCGCAGGCGCGCCGCGTCCTCGCCGCCCTCGCCGGAGTTGGACTTGCCGCCGATGCGGTTCATGGCGATGGCCAGGCACTCGTGGGCCTCCTGGGAGATGGAGCCGTAGCTCATGGCGCCGGTTTTGAATCGCTTGACAATGGACGCCACAGGCTCCACCTCGTCGATGGAGATGCCGCCGCTCTCATCGAACTGGAAGTCCAGCAGCCCCCGCAGGGTATGGGGCTTGGCAGGCTCGTCCACCAGGGCGGAATACTCCTTGAAGGTCTCGTAGCTGCCCTCCCGGACGGCCTTCTGCAGCAGCAGGATGGTCCGGGGGTTGTACATGTGGTCCTCCTTGTCCGGGCCGGACCGCAGCTTGTGAATGCCGGTGGAGTCCAGCGTGGAGTCGTAGCCCAGGCCCAGGGGATCGAAGGCCTGGCTGTGGTTCCACTCCACGCCCTCCTCGATCTCCGCCAGGCCGATGCCCTCCACCCGGCTGACTGTGTTGGTGAAGTACTTGTCCACCACGTCCCGGTTGATGCCCAGGCACTCGAAGATCTGGGCGGACTGGTAGGACTGGATGGTGGAGATGCCCATTTTGGAGGCGATCTTCACGATGCCGTGGAGGATGGCGCTGTTGTAGTCGTTGACGGCCGCAGTGGGATCCTTATCCAGCATCCCCAGGGTCACCAGCTCCTCTACGCACTCCTGGGCCAGATAGGGGTTGATGGCCTGGGCGCCGTAGCCCAGGAGGGTGGCGAAGTGGTGGACGTCCCGGGGCTCGGCGCTCTCCAGGATCATGGAGACTGCGGTGCGCTTTTTCGTCCGCACCAGATACTGCTCCAGGGCGGACACCGCCAGCAGAGAGGGGATGGCTACATGGTTCTCGTCCACCCCACGGTCTGACAGGATCAGGATGTTGGTGCCATTCTTGTAGGCCCGGTCCACGTTGACGAACAGCCGGTCCAGGGCATTGGCCAAGGGAGAGCCCTTGTAGTACAGCAGGGAGATGGTCTCCACATGGAAGCCGGGCCGGTCCATGTAGCGGATCTTCATCAGATCCACGGAGGTGAGGATGGGGTTGTGGATCTGGAGGACTGTGCAGTTCTCCGCTCTTTCCTCCAGCAGATTGCCGCCGGAGCCCACATACACCGTGGTGTCGGTGACGATCTCCTCGCGGATGGCGTCCATGGGCGGGTTGGGGATGGGAAGATCCCGCAGGTATACCAAGTGGGCATCGAGCCACTCGCCGTAGGGCTGCTGGCGGGCGTACCGCTCCTTGACCTCGGCGTCGTCCACCAGTCGACCGGCAGTCAGGTCTGCCAGCAGCATCCGCCCCGGCTGGAGCCGGGACTTCTTCACGATCTTCTCCGGCGGGATGTCCAGCACCCCCACCTCGGAGGAGAGAATCAGCTGCTTGTCGGTAGTGAGATACCACCGGCAGGGGCGCAGGCCGTTCCGGTCCAGCACCGCGCCCACCGTGTCCCCATCGGAGAACACGATGGCCGCCGGGCCGTCCCAGGGCTCCATCATGGTGGCATAGTAGTGGTAGAAGTCCCGCTTCTCCCGGCTCATTTTCCGGTCGTTGGCCCAGGGTTCCGGGATGCACATCATCACCGCCTGGGGCAGTGGGATGTCGTTCATCATCAGAAATTCCAGGGTGTTGTCCAGCATGGCGGAGTCGGAGCCGCTCTGGTCTACCACCGGCAGGATCTTGTCCATGTCCGCCTCCAGTACGGCCGAGTGCATAGTCTCCTCCCTGGCCAGCATCCGGTCCACGTTGCCCCGGATGGTGTTGATTTCACCGTTATGGAGGATGTAGCGGTTGGGATGGGCCCGCTCCCAGCTGGGGGTGGTGTTGGTGGAGAACCGGGAGTGGACCAGGGCGATGGCGCTCTCACAATCCGGCTCCGTCAGGTCCGTGTAGAACTTCCGCAGCTGCCCCACCAGGAACATGCCCTTGTACACGATGGTCCGGCTGGAGAAGGAGCAAATGTAGGTGTTCACATTGGATTGCTCGAACTCCCGGCGGACCACATACAGCTTCCGGTCAAAGTCCAGGCCACGGGCGCAGTCTACAGGCCGGGCCACAAAGCACTGGCAGATGCAGGGCATACAGTCCAGGGCCTTCCGGCCCAGCACCTCCGGATGGGTGGGCACATCCCGCCAGCCCAGGAAGTCCAGCCCCTCCTTGGACGCGATGATCTCCAGCATCTTCTGGGCCTGGGCCCGCTTCAGCGCGTCTGCGGGGAAGAAGAACATGCCCACGCCATAATCCCGGGGGCCGCCCAGGGCGATGCCCTCGGCGGAGGCCGCCTTCACCATCAGCTTGTGTGGCACCTGAATCATCAGCCCCACGCCGTCACCGGTCTCGCCGGTGGCGTCTTTACCTGCCCGGTGCTCCAGCTTTTCCACGATCTTCAGGGCACTGTCCACTGTGGCGTGGGACGGCGTGCCCTTCAAATTCACCACGGCGCCGATGCCGCAGGCGTCGTGCTCCCACAGGGGATCATAGATATTGTGTATGTTCTGCGCTGGTCCACTCATTGGGACTGCCTCCCTTGTCGTTTCATCGTCAGGCTTCAGCCTGTTGTGTACCGCTCCAGGATCAGCCGGGCGGTCTCTGCAAGCCGCAGCCCCGTGTCCATGCTGTACTTCTGCAGAAAGCGGTGGGCCTCCGCCTCGCTCATGAGGTTTACCTCCATCAGCACCGCCTTGGCCCGGCAGATCAGCCGCTCCTCCTCGGCACTTCGCTGGATATGAAGCCGGGAAGCCGGGGCGCCGCCTGCAAGGACTCCCTGGGCCAGATCCAGCGAGGCGAAGAACTCCGCCCGGGAGGAGGGGACGGCCAACTTGATGAGGTTCCTGTCCCCGCACAGCTCCAGATTCCCGGGAGAGGAGATGACCAGCACCGGGGCGATGCCCGTGAGGTCCACGGCCAGCATCTCCGCAGTCATGTCCCGCAGCCGGAAACCGCAGATGACGACGGCTCCGCCCAGCTTCCGGGCGGCTCGGATGGTTTCCGCGCCGCTGAAGCAGGAGATGGACGGCGCGAGGCCGCCGGAGCCCAGAATGCGGGTGATCTGGGCGTGGGCTTTCTCAGAGGCAAACGCCAATATGATCCTGTCCATGGAATTTGCCCCCCTCCTCTCTCTGCGGCCCTGTCAGAAGGGCCGGCAGGTCAGTACGCCACTAGATACTGTTCCAGCTCCCACTGGGACACCTGGGCGGCGTACGACCGGCACTCCCGACGCTTTCCGGCCAGATACTGCTCCGTCACGTGGGCACCTAGCGCGTCCGTAATGACGCTGTCTGCCTCCAGGGCCCGGACGGCCTCCTCCAGAGAGCCGGGGAGCCGCTGGATGCCGGAGGCGTCTCCCACCTCGTAAAGGTTGCCGGTGAGGGGGGCGGGGGGCGTCATCTGCTGCTCGATCCCGTCCAGTCCCGCGGCAAGGCACGCCGCCAGGGCCAGATAGGGGTTGCAGGCGGGATCAGGGCTCCGCAGCTCCACCCGGGTGCTGTTTCCCCGCGGTGTTGGAATGCGGACCAAGGCGGAGCGGTTGCCGGTGGACCAGGCCAGATGGCAGGGGGCTTCGTAGCCGGGCACCAGCCGCTTGTAGCTGTTCACCAGTGGATTGGTGACGGCACAGCATCCCCGTACGTGTCCCAGCAGTCCCGCGATGAACTGATAGGCCAGCGGGGACAGGTGCCGGGGATCCGCCTCGTCATAGAAGGCATTTTTCCCATCCCGAAACAGGGACATATTTACGTGCATGCCGCTGCCGGCGGCGCCGCTGACGGGCTTGGGCATGAAGGTGGCGTGGAGGCCGTTCTTCTGGGCCAGGGTCTTCACCGCCAGCTTGAAGGTCATGATGTTGTCCGCAGCCCGCAGGGCGTCGGTGTACTGGAGGTCGATCTCGTGCTGGCCGGCTGCCACCTCGTGGTGGCTGGCCTCCACCGCCACGCCCATCTGCTCCAGATTCAGGCAGATCTCCCGGCGGGTCCCCTCCCCATGGTCCAGAGGGCCCAGGTCAAAATAGCTGGCCTCGTCGGAAGTCCGGATGGTGGGCTGACCGTCTTCATCGGTCTGGAACAGGAAGAACTCCAGTTCCGCTCCCACATTGCAGGTGAAGCCCAGGGCGTCGGCACGGCGGAGCACCCGCTTCAGCACACCTCGGGGATCACCGGCGAAGGCGGTACCATCGGGGTTGTGGACGTCGCAGATCAGCCGGGCCACCTTGCCGTACTGGGGCCGCCAGGGCAGGATGGCAAAGGTGTCCAGGTCCGGCCAGAGATACTGGTCTGATTCTTCAATGCGGACGAATCCCGCGATGGAGCTGCCATCCATCATAATCTGGTTGTCCAGCGCCCGCCCGATCTGAGAGGCGGTGATGGCTACGTTTTTCAGCTGGCCGAAAATGTCTGTGAACTGCATACGGATGAACTGGGCATCCTCCTCCCGGACCAGCCGGATGATGTCCTCCTTGGTGTAGTGACGCATGAGCCTGACTCCTTTCCGATGGTGACCGTGTATGGACGCGGAGCGCCCCTCCGCGAAAAATTTTAAAAAGAAAAAAGAGCAAAGGATACCGCCAAAGGGCGCCTTTGCTCTCAGTGCTATTATTATACGAACTTTAAGGCGGTGTTGTCAAGACACTTGGGGGCCCGGAATCCCCACAGACGGAAAATTTGTGGGACCGCCTAAAATCGTTCCGCCGTCCCCAGGAGCTTTGGCGAAATCGACAAAAAATGGAGGAATGCGTTGACAGCTCCGACAAAGCTGACTGCGCGCCCGCCATCAAACAAAGGTACTTTGGCCCACCATCCCACAGCGCCTTGTTTGATACACGCAACGAGACATATCCCACTCAATGGCGGGGGCATTTCTTTTGGCAAAAGAATATGACCGACACATCAGCGGTTATGAAGATCGTCAGCACACCATCTTGCAGGACAGCGATTGCCCCGCAGGCCCCGGATGCCCGGTCCCCTGACCACGCCGGACGAAAAGGGCCGTTGCCCGCAGGCTGCTCTGGAACGGCCCTTCCGGGGAAATCTTCCATTGGCAGCAGTTATCCCATGACTTAGGATGCCCGCTGCCGTGCAGCTGGGACCGCGTTTCCCCCGGCGGGAAGGAAACACAAAACGCGCCCGGACCGGGAATCCCGGTCCGGGCGCGGCGCGTGGAGACAGCGCGGATTTACGGCTGCCGCAGGTGGATCTGGCAGGAGGGCAGATCGTAGAAGGGCTCTGCCGCCGTAGGGGTCAGGCCGGATACGGCCCCGGTCTGGTACAGGACGGAGGAGGACTTAAAGCACAAGGGCAGAATAGGCGCTTGCTGCTGAAGATAGGCACACAGGTCCGACAGAGCTGCGGCCCGGTCCTCCGCTGCGGCGCAGGCGGCCAGGAGCTGCTCCGTCTGGGGATCCGCCCAGCCGCCGTAGTTCAGACTGCCGCCGGTGCCCACCAGGGCGGAAAGGTCCCAATTCGCAGGCAGCCGCACTTCGCCATAGTACAGGTCGAAGTTCCCGGCGGCCAGGGCGGCGGCATACTCCTCCCAGGGCAGGGCCTCCACTTGGATCTGAAGGTCGAAATCCGACAGGGCCTGGGCGATATGCTCCGCAGCGGAGGCCTTGAAAGTGTTCTCCTGATTCACCAGCAGGGTCACTGTGCGGGTCCGGCCGGTGTTCAGTCCCGCTGCCTCCATCGCTGCGGCGAAATCGTCATAGGAGTATAGGGACTCCAGCTCCGCCGGGTAGAGCGGGGAGACAGGGGAGACCGGGAACTGGGCCGCCCGGGCGTGTCCGGACAGCACGGCGCTCACCAGCGTCTCCCGGTTGATGCCCAGGCCCAGGGCCCGGCGGGCGGCGCTGTCCTGAAAGGGGGCGCGGGCGGTGTTGAAGCCCAGGAACTGAAGCACTGTGGTATCCGCATCCTCATAGCTGATGTTGCCGGTGGCGGTGATGGGCTCCGTGCCGATCAGGTCGGCAGTAATCAACTGCACCTCGTGGGAGGAGAACTGGTACAGTATGGCCTCCCGGTCCCTGGCGGCGGAGAGGGCGATCCGCTCCGCGGGGCGGGACTCTCCCCGCCACCAGCCGCTGTGGGACGCCAGACAGGCACCCGCTTCATCGGTGGTGAAATAGTAGGGGCCGGTGCCCACAGGGGTGAGGCTTTCCTCGGTTCCGGACTTGACGATGGGGATGTCCAGCAGGGCCGGGAGGCTGGAGTCCGGGCGGGACAGGGTTACGATTACCACCCCGTCCCCGGCGGAGACAGCGGCCACATGGGCCAGCCGGGCGCTGTACCGCTGGGAACTCTTGGCCCGCCGCAGGGTGGCCGCCGCGTCCGCCGCCGTCAGGGGGGACCCGTCGGAAAAGGTGACGCCGCTGCGGAGGGTGAACGTGTAGGTGAGGGAGGCGGCGTCATAGGTGTAGCTCTGGCACAGCCACGGCTGGGGTTCCAGCTGGCGGTCCAGGCGGAAGAGTCCCTCGTAGATGAGGGAGCCCGCCACCTGCTGCATACCGTCGGCACAGGTCACCGGGTCCAGCGTCTGGTCCGGGTCATAGGGAAGGGTGAACGCCGCAGGGAGGATCACCTCCTCCTGCTGGTCGGCGGGCTCCTGGTCCCCCAGCAGGCCGTTGGCGGACTCCACGGGGGCTTCCGTCCAGCAGCCGGACAGCAGCAGGGTCACTGCCCCCAGCAGGCACAGGATCTGGATGCGCTTGGTCTTGGTCATGGCACAGGCCCTCCGGCAAAGAGTGTTTCAAAGGCAGATCACGGCCACCTGTGCGCCCCGGGCCTCGCCCATCTTCCGGTGGGACCAGAAGAGGTCGGGGCGGCAGGCGGTACACAGGCCGCAGATGTCGATATGCTCCGGCGCGACACCGGCGTGGAGCAGCCACTGACGGTTCAGACCCGCCAAATCTACATGGTATTTGGGCCCTCGACGCTCCAGATACGGCCCCGCCTCCGGCCCCAGGGCAGAGGCCCGCATGGCCTCCGGTACGTCGCCGTCGGTCTCAAAGCAGCATTTCCCAATGCAGGGCCCCACGGCAGCCAGGATGCGTTCCGGTCTGGCGCCCAGCAGGCGGACCATCTCCCGGACGGTCTTCTCCACGATTCCAGCGGCACAGCCCCGCCATCCGGCGTGGACCGCTCCCACGCACCCGGCGTCCGGGTCATGGAGCAGAAGGATGCCGCAGTCGGCGGAGAACACCACCAGGGGCAGTCCTTTTTCAGCGGTGATGAGGGCGTCGGCGTCGTAGTCCCGGTCCCGGATCAGACCCTTCCCGGCGTCGGCGGCGGTGCAGAGCCGCACATCATCCCGATGGACCTGCCGGGAGAGGACGGGGTACGCCGAGTCCATATCCAGGGCGGCGAAAAAGCGGCGGTAGTTCTCCTCCACGTTCTCCGGCGCGTCCCCGCGTCCGGGGCCCAGGTTCAGGGTATCCCACGGCGCCGGAGACACCCCGCCCCGCCGGGTGGAGAATCCGTGGCGCACCCCGCCCAGCAGGGGAGAGGCGAGCCAGACCAGACTCTGTTGTTCATGGGTGACAAATGACATGGCGGCCTCCTTTGATTGAGCATGAAAAGGGACGTCAGGAGCGTTCCTGGGGATCGTTCACCGGGTCCGCAAGGCGGCGGGAACCCCACCACCAGATGGTACCAGTCAGAAACAGCAGGGCGCTGACGAGGAACAGGGCTGTAAAAAGGTTGGTGCCTTCGGCGAATAGGTATCCAAAGGCCAGCAGCCCCAGAGCAGATACCATCAGACCTATGCCGATCAGCATATTTCGAATCGTGTGCAGCAGGCGGATGCTCTCCTGATTTTCACCCACGGAAGCAGCTCCCTTCTGTGAAAAGACCGCCCCCTGCCCTCCGGCAGGAGAGAACAGGGAGCGGAAGAGATAAAAATGAAAAGACAAAGGATAAAAGATAGAGTGGAGAGTGAGGAGATGCTCCCAAAAGGAAAGGGGCTAGGGGAAACCCATCCGGGTTTCCCCAGTTGATCTGCCGAAGGCAGATCAAGAAATTCCAATCATTTTCGCCGCGGCGTGTACGTGGCGAAAATACTTTGACCTAAGCGCCTTGGGCGCGTTCACCAGTCCGCAGACTGGTGGTGGGGGAGGTCGAGGGGGAGCCTGCTCCCCCTCGAAATCAGTTGTCGTGGTACTCCTTGCAGGTGCACTTCTTCCACTTCAGGCCGCTGCCGCAGGGGCAGGGGTCGTTGCGGCCGATCTTGTTGACCTTGACAGGCTGCTTCTTGGGGGCGGTGCCGTCGCCGCCCACGTTTTCCACCATGCCCTTGGCCACCCGCTCCCGCTTGACCTCCTCGTCCTTCTTCAGCCGGACGGAGAACATGCGGCGGACCGTCTCGGTCTGGATGGCGGAGACCATCTCTTCGAACATGGTCAGGGACTCCTGCTTGTAGGCGATGACCGGGTCGGTGTTGGCATAGGCCCGCAGGCGGATGCCCTGCTTCAGGTCGTCCATGGCGTCGATGTGGTCCATCCAGTACTCGTCCACCACGCGCAGCATGATGACCCGCTCCAGCTCCCGCATGAGGGGCGTACCGATCTCCGCCTCCTTGGCCTCGTAGGTCTTTTCTGCGGCCTCCAGGAAGAGGTCGGTGAAGTCCTGCTGGGTCTTGTCGGCGGCGTCGTCCTCCGTGAACTGGAAGGTATCCTTGGGGAAGTACAGCCCCTCCAGGCCGCGCAGCATCTCCCGGCAGCCGGCGGCGTCCAGGGCCTGGGCCTCGCCGAAGGCCATAGCCACGTGGTCGGCGATGGCGTTGCGGGTCATGGACAGGATGGTGTCCTTCAGGTCCTTGCCGTCCAGAACCTCCCGGCGCTGCTGGTAGATGATCTCCCGCTGCTTGTTCATGACGTCGTCGTACTCCAGCACGGACTTGCGGGACTGGAAGTTCCGGGACTCCACGGTGGTCTGGGCGTTCTCGATGGCCTTGGTCAGCATCTTGTTCTCGATGGGGGTGTCCTCGTCCAGGTCGAACTTCTCCATCATGTTCTGGATCCGCTCGCCGCCGAAGAGGCGCATCAGGTCGTCCTCCAGGGAGATATAGAACCGGGTCTCGCCGGGGTCGCCCTGGCGGCCGGCGCGGCCGCGGAGCTGGTTGTCGATCCGGCGGGATTCGTGGCGCTCTGTGCCGATGATGAAGAGGCCGCCGGCGGCGCGGACCTTCTCCGCCTCCTCCGCGATCACCGCCTTGTGCTGGGCCATCTTCTCGGCAAACAGCTTCCGGGCGGCCAGAATCTCCTCGTTGTCTGTTTCGGCGTAGCCGGTGGCGTCGGCAATGACCTCATCGGAGTAGCCGGCCTTCACCAGGTCTGCCCGGGCCAGGTACTCGGCGTTGCCGCCCAGCATGATATCGGTGCCGCGGCCGGCCATGTTGGTGGCCACGGTGACGGCGCCGAACTTGCCCGCCTGGGCCACGATCTCCGCTTCCTTCTCATGGTTCTTGGCGTTCAGCAGGTTGTGCTGGATGCCCTCCCGGGCCAGCAGGCCGCTGAGCAGCTCGTTCTTCTCAATGGACACGGTACCCACCAGCACGGGCTGGCCCTTGGCGTGGCAGTCCTTGATCTGCTGGATGACCGCTCGGTACTTGCCTGCCTCGGTCTTGTACACCACGTCGTGGTGGTCGTGGCGCTGGTTGGGCCGGTTGGTGGGGATCTCCACAATGTCCAGCTCGTAGATGGTGCCGAACTCCTCCTGCTCCGTCATGGCGGTGCCGGTCATGCCGGACAGCTTGTCGTACAGGCGGAAGTAGTTCTGGAAGGTGATGGTGGCCAAGGTCTTGTTCTCGCTGGCCACGGTGACGTGCTCCTTAGCCTCGATGGCCTGGTGCAGGCCGTTGGAGTAGCGCCGGCCGAACATCAGACGGCCGGTGAACTCGTCCACGATGATAACCTCGCCGTCCTTCACCACATAGTCGATGTCCCGCTTCATCACGCCGTGGGCCTTGATGGCCTGGTTGATGTGGTGGGAGAGGGTAGCGTTCTCCGGGTCGGACAGATTCTCCACGTGGAAGAACTCCTCCGCCTTGGCGATGCCCCGGGCGGTGAGCATGGCGGTCTTGGCCTTCTCATCCACGATGTAGTCCGCGTCCGCCTCGGCGGGATCCTCTTCCTCCTTGTTGTCCACCTGGACGACCGCCTGCTTCTTCAGGCGGGAGACGAACATCTCTGCCATGTCATAGAGCTGGGTGGACTTCTCCCCCTGGCCGGAGATGATGAGGGGTGTCCGGGCCTCGTCGATCAGGATGGAGTCCACCTCGTCCACGATGGCGAAGGCATGACCCCGCTGCACCAGCTCCGTGGAGTAGATGCACATGTTGTCCCGCAGATAGTCGAAGCCCATCTCGTTGTTGGTGCCATAGGTGATGTCCGCGGCGTAAGCGGCCTGCCGCTCCTTGGTGGTCAGGCCGTGGACGATCAGGCCCACCTTCAGGCCCAGGAAGCGGTGGACCTTGCCCATCCACTCACTGTCGCGCTTGGCCAGGTAGTCGTTCACCGTGACGATGTGGACGCCCCGGCCGGTCAGGGCGTTCAGATAGGCGGGCAGAGTGGCTACCAGGGTCTTGCCCTCGCCGGTCTTCATCTCGGCGATCCGGCCCTGGTGCAGCACGATGCCGCCCACCAGCTGCACCCGGTAGGGCCGCATGCCCAGCACCCGGTCCGCGGCCTCCCGCACGGTGGCAAAAGCCTCCGGCAGGATATCGTCCAGGGTCTCGCCATTCTGCAGGCGCTCCTTGAACTCCGTGGTCTTGGCCCGCAGGGCCTCGTCGCTCATGGCCTTGTATTCGTCGGCCATGGACTCGATCTTGTCCACGATGGGGTAGATGGATTTCAGCTCCCGGGAGCTGTAATCGCCAAAAATCTTTTTCATCAGACCCATGATTGTGATACTTCCTTTCCGGGCCGGTCCCTCCGGCCCGCCGGAATGGCGGAGCGCTGGAGAAAGGCCCGTTGATCCATATTATTTATAAAAGGTGGGGCAGTCCCCACGAAAAAGCAGAAATAGCATACCACAATCGCAGGTGGAATGCAAAGAAAAAACAACTTTTGTAAAAAAAGTTCATAAATAGCGGCCCATGTCCGGCAGAAGCCATGATTTTTCGACAGGACGCGGCGGGGAAATCAGCGAAAAGAAACAAACGCTTCCCGACCGGGCAATCGATTGCCCAGTCATAGGAGCTCCGGATCCAGCTCCTCGTCCAGCAGCATCCGGATGCGGCTGAGGACCGTGCCCTCGCCGGTGGAGGCGTCGTAGTCCACGCTTACCAGCCGGGCGCCCGGCAGCTTGCGCTGGAGGGCGGCGTACTGCCCCTTGCCGAAGATGTGGCCCGGCAGGCAGGCGAAGGGCTGGACGCAGAGAATTTTTCGGTATCCCAGCCGGGCCCAGCCCACGGCCTCGGCAGCGATCAGCCACCCATCCGCCACCGTCACCCGCAGGGGAGCATACCCCTCCGCCTGCCGCTTCAGCTCCGGCAGCGGCGGCAGGGCATGATAGCCCGCCTGATTCAAAATCGACAGCATATCCCGCTGGATCTCCGCCAGGTACGACGCCAGCAGCCGATACACCCGCCGGGCAGGGGCGGAGCCTTTCAGGGCGTGGCCGTCCATGTAGTACAGGGCGTACCAGGTGATGCCGCCCACGCCGATCTCGCAGTGCTCCGCCGCCAGATACCGCTCCAAATTCCAGTTGCCCAGGTGGCAGTATTTCGTGTAGATCTCCCCCACGATAGCCACCTTCTGGACTTCACGGGGCACCCGCTCCACCGCCCGGAATTCGGCCGCCATCTCCCGGCAGCGGCGCAGGATCTCCCGGCGGGTGAGTCCTCGATTCCCCGCCAGATCCTGTCCCAGGTCCTCCGTCCAGCGGCGCCAGAGTGCCTCCGCCGTGCCGGGGACTGCCTCGTATGGCCGGGTCTGGTTCCGCAGCAGGGCCAGCGTGTCCCCCCACACGGCAGCGGCCAGACAGCGGCGGACCATGGCGGCGGTGATGGGCAGCCCGGTGCCCCGGTCGATGCCCCGGACATTGAGACTCAGGGTCTCCACCCGGCCGTAGCCCAGCCGGTCCAGCACCCGCCGCAGCAGGCGGATGCCGCAGGAGCCCCGGCACTCGTCCCCCGCCTGGCCGAACAGCACCCCGCACCGGGCCGGGTCGTACCGCCCGGACCGCAGGGCGGACAGCACCTGCCCCGCCACCAGGAACACCGGATAGCACAGCTCATTGTGGAAATATTTCAGCCCCAGCTCCGCCAGATGGGGATCGTCCTCCGTCAGCAGCACCGGCTCCCATTCCTCCGACGTAAAGGCGTACTGCAGCAGGGGGAACCAATCGTCCAGCAGGGAGGGGATCAGCAGCGTCTTCCGCTCTGCCATCCCGGCCACCTCCTTTTATCCCAGCATACCGGTCCGCGCGGGGGAAAGCAAGGCAAAAGTGGTTACAAAATCCGCCGGAATCCCCGCCGCCCCTTGCCCCGCCCGCTCCTTTGTGTTAAACTGACAAAAAAGCCCCACCCGCCGCCGCGGCGGGGAGGAGCAAAAAAGGAGGTTCCCCCATGAAGCTCAGCTTTTACGGCGCCGACCAGTGCGTCACCGGCAGCTGCCACTGTCTGGAGGTCAACGGCAGGCGCATCCTGGTGGACTGCGGATTGCAGCAGGGGCGGGACGAGGTGTCCAACGACGCTTTTCCCTTTGCCGCGAACGACATCGACTTCGTCCTGGTGACCCACGCCCACATCGACCACACCGGCCGGATCCCCATGCTGGTGAAGCAGGGCTTCCAGGGCCGGATCGTCGCCACCCGGCTGACGGCGGATCTCATGGACATCATGCTCCAGGACTCCGCCCACATCCAGGAGTCCGACGCGGAGTGGAAGAACCGCAAGGCGGAGCGGTCCGGCGCCCCCCGGGTGGAGCCCCTTTACACCATCGAGGACGCCCAGCGGGTGAGCCAGTACATGACCACCTGCGAGTACAACCAGCCCCTGGACCTGTGCGAGGGCGTCCGGGTGGAGTTCGTGGACGCGGGCCATCTGCTGGGCTCCGCCTCCATCCTCGTCACCGCCACGGAGGGCGGCATCACCAAACAGATCGTCTTTTCCGGCGACATCGGCAATGTGGACCAGCCCATCATCCGGGACCCCACCTACCTCACCGGCGCGGACTACGTGGTGATGGAGTCCACCTACGGCGACCGCAACCACACGGAGGTGTGGAGCTACACCGACGATCTGGCGAAGATCATCGACGAGACCATCGCCAAGGGCGGCAACGTGGTGATCCCCTCCTTCGCCGTGGGCCGCACCCAGGAGCTGCTGTACTTCATCCGGGAGATCAAGGACAAGGGGATGGTGAAGAGCGACCCGGACTTCCCCGTGTACATCGACTCCCCCCTGGCCAAGAAGGCCACCACCATCTTCACCGGCGACCTGCGGGGCTATCTGGATGAGGCGGCGCTGGAGCTGGTGCAGGACGGCACCCACATGTTCAACTTCACCAACCTGCGCATGACGGAGACCAGCGAGGAGTCCAAGATGCTGAACATGGACCCCACCCCCAAGGTCATCATCTCCGCCTCCGGCATGTGCGACGCGGGCCGCATCCGCCACCACCTGAAGCACAACCTCTGGCGGCCGGAGTGCACCGTGGTGTTCGTGGGCTACCAGGGGGAGGGCACCCTGGGCCGCACCCTGCTGGAGGGTGTGAAGAGCGTGAAGCTCTTCGGCGAGGAGATCGCCGTCCATGCGCAGATCGTGAACTTCCAGGGTCTCTCCTCCCACGCGGACCGGAACCACCTGCTCTCCTGGATCCAGGCCATCCAGGCCCCCAAGCCCCAGCACGTGTTCGTGGTCCACGGGGACCGGGAGGTGGCGCCCTTCTTCGCCAAGACCATCCAGGGCCTGGGCTTCACCGCCCACGCGCCCCAGTACACGGAGGTGTACGACCTGATCGCCGACAAGGTGACCGAGCCCGGCTACCTGCCTGAGCGGAAGGCCAGGACCACCGGCGGTATGCGGGCCAGCGCGGCCTACGAGCGGCTGGTGGCCGTGGGCAACATGCTTATGGAGAGCATCAAGCGCAGCCGCGGGCGGGACAACAAGTCCCTGGCCCGGTTCGCGGACCAGCTGCGGCAGCTGCTGGAGAAGTGGGAGAGCTAAGGCAGCTCCCTTGCCAGAGAGAAGGCGGCCTGGAACGCGGCCTCCAGCTCCATGCTGTGGAGCTGCGCCGCCGCATCCTCGTATTTTTCGACGGTGTTCCAGTCGTCGTCCGGAAGCAGGTCCCGGAGCCGCAGGGACAGGCGGGCGGTCAGGCGGGAGACTTCCCGGTACTCCGG
>ERZ1673747.1449-NODE-1449-length-23839-cov-8.934115_pt1 | contig 23839 bp, 19 predicted proteins | sample MGYA00580220_ERZ1673747 | MGnify/ENA primary metagenome ERZ1673747 (study PRJEB41218, sample SAMN15661769) | gut metagenome | host: Homo sapiens | place: Canada: London | collected 2015-08-20/2019-03-30 | study: EMG produced TPA metagenomics assembly of...
GGGCTTCCTGCTGAGGCTTCAGAAGTCATTCTTTTGTCTCAGCGCTTGGCGCTCACATATAGTACCATACCGCAACCACTTTTGCAAGCCTTTTTTACATTTTTTTGCCTTTTTTTGCGCTTTGTATACATCATCCAGTTTTTCGCTCAGTTTCAGGGGATGTTTTGACCTTTCTACCACCATTTCTGCGCAAAAACAGCCGCCGCACAAAAAGTGCAGCGGCTGTTGCCTTGGGATTCAGTTCTTTTCTTCCTGCTTCATCTCCCGCAGGGTCAGCCAGACCGCTGCTGCCAGCATCGGCAGCGCGGCGATCAGGCCAATGGGCATGGGACCCAGTACATTATAATAAGCATCTGCAGGGGTGACCAGCACCTGCGGCAGCGCTGCAATGGCATTGAACGCTCCATGCGCAATGGCAGGCACCCAGATGCTCTCCGTTTTTTCATAGAGAATATCCAACAGGGTGTTCAGGGCAAAGCAGACCACGCACCACACCACCAGACCCAGCAGGGGTGCGCCCAAATAGTCGGTGCCGTACTCGTAGCCCACTAGCAGCATCAGCGGCCAATGCCAGATGCCCCACACAACGCCACCCAGCAGGCGGCCATTCAGCAGGCCGAACTGCTCCTTCAGGCGGGGCATCATATAGCCGCGCCAGCCGACCTCCTCGCCCAGTGCGGGGAACATATTGATAGCTGGGGCAAGGAACACCGCAAACAGCCCGTTTTGCAGCAGATAGCTGAGGGTGGAGACCCCCAGCTGGCTGCGCAGAGTCTGGGCGTCCATCTCGCCGCCGTAGGCGGCTACCAGCCAGCTGCCGGAAAAGTCCAGCCGGGAGGGGAACACGGCAAAATACAGCACCGCACCCAGCAGAGTAAGCACCGCCGGGCCGAACCATGCCGCCAGCCAGAACCGCCGCTTGCCCTGCACCTTCCAGCCGATGCCGGTGGGCTGGCGCAGGAATGCCTTTTGCACCAGCAGAACCGCCAGCAACGGGCAGAACATGGTAACGATGAGCGCCAGCTGATACAGCACGGCATTATTCTGCTGCAAGAGTGCCATGCAGCCGCCGACCTGGCACAGCCACGCCATGCCGAAAGCAAACAGGAAGTACAGGCCGAAGCCCTGTTTTTCTTTGACTGTCATACAAACTTCACCGCCGTTCCGTAAGCGATCACCTCTGCTGCGCCCTGCATGACGCTGGCAGAGGCGTACCGCATGCCCACAATGGCATCCGCGCCAAGGCTTTCTGCGTCCTTGACCATACGTCCGGTAGCGATCTGCCGCGCCTCGGTAAGCATATCTGCGTAGTCGGTCACCTCGCCGCCCACAAGGGTGCGGAAACCGGCCATCATGTCGTGGCCGAGGTTGCGGCTCTGCACCGTGCTGCCCCGCACCACGCCCAGCGCTTCCAGCTTTTTGCCCGGGATCTCATTAATAGTTACGATAAGCATCTTCTTCTCCCTTTCCGATCTCTTCGATCCGATCCAGCAGCACCTTCAAGGTGCCTACGATGCAGCCCGCCGGGATGCCGAACATCACCACCAGCAGCGGCAGCGGCGGGGCATCCTGCGGATCGGTGTAGATTGCCCAGCCCATGATCGCCATTACAAAAGCCATCATGGTCACAAAAAGGGCGGCACCGATGCAGGCACCCCGGATGCGGCGGGTCTTTTGGTCGGTACGTTCAATGTTCACAAAAGTCACTCCCTGTTCTTCCCGTGCGGTCAGGCGCGCCAGCGTCTGCTCCACATCCAGTTGTTCCAGAGGGCCGTTTTCCTGTTGGAGCAGCGTGCAGAAGCCGATAGCCTCCTCCAGATCGGCGCGGCGGCTGCGCAGACGTTCCAGCTGCTGGCTCATGCCCTCGGCCAGCGTACGCTGCCCTTCCAGCATCTCCCGGATCTCTGCCAGCGGCACGTCCAGCTTACGCAGCAGCTTGATGCGGCGCAGGCGCTCCACATCCGCCTGCGAGTAGCTGCGGTAGCCGTTGCCCGGCTCCCGGCTGGGGCTGATAAGCCCCTCTTCCTCGTAAAAACGGATGTTCTTTTTGGTCACGCCGACGGCGGCTTCCACTTCGTTGATCTTCATGGGTCACGACCCCCTCCTTACGGGAGTATTCTACACCTTCCACAAAGGGGAAGGTCAAGCCTTTTTGCAAAAAGAGCCGCCGCACAAGGTCGTACAGCAGCTCCTTCCTTTAAAAATAGCACTTGATCTGGAAACGGTCGGCGTTGTCCTGCTTTTTCTCCACCACGATGTGCTCGTGGTTGAAGTCGAAGTGTACCGGGGTGCACAGGTCGGTATTGCGGGTCAGGCGCAGCAGCTCCTGCACACGCTTCTTTTCCTCCGGCACATAGAACAGGTAGCTTACGCCCTCCTTTTTGGCGCGGCCGGTGCGGCCGATGCGGTGGGTGTAGTGCTCGTTCTCGCTGGGCACATCGTAGTTGATAACGGCATCCACATCCGAGACGTCAATACCGCGGGCAGCCACATCCGTAGCCACCAGAATGGCCAGCTTGCCGTCCCGGAAGGCCTGCATGATCTGGTTGCGCTCCTTCTGGGAGAGGTCGCCGTGCAGGCAGTCCACCGAGAAGCCCAGCCGTGCCAGCTGGTTTGCCAGCGTGGCGGTGTTGAACTTGGTATCGCAGAACACCATCACCCGCTTGTAGCACTCGCCGATGATGATCTGTGCCAGATCCGACAGCTTGTTGCGGCCGGAGGTCTCCAGCATATACTGGGTGATCTTGGGCTGGCTCTCCTCCCGGGGCTGCACGGTGATCTCCTCGGCGTTATGCTGGTACAGCCAGCCGATATCCATCACCTCACGGCTGATAGTGGCGGAGAACATAGACAGCGCCTTGCGCGCCTTCATCATCTCGATGATGTGGCGCACATCCTTATAAAAGCCCATGTTCAACATTTCGTCGGCTTCGTCCAGCACGATCTGGGTCACATGGGAGATATCAATGCTGTGGTGCTTGTAGTGGTCCATCAGGCGGCCCGGGGTAGCTACCACGATCTGGCAGCCCTCGGCCAGACGCTTTGCCTGCTTTTCCATATTGGCGCCGCCGTACACACAGGCCACCTGCACCTCGGGCATAAAGTAGGTGAGGTTGGTCAGCTCCTCGGCGATCTGCTGGGCAAGTTCCCGGGTGGGTGCCATAATAACGGCCTGCGGGTATTTATTTTCCGGCTGGATATGCTCCACCACCGGGATGCCGAAGGCACAGGTCTTACCGGTGCCGGTGGGTGCCTTGGCGATGACATCATGCCCGGCCAGCATGAGGGGGATGGTCTTTTCCTGAATTTCGGTCATTTCGGCAAAGCCCATGCGTTCCACGGCCTTGTGGATGGCTTCGCTGCACTGCAACTCGCTGTAAAGCATTTGGACAACTCCGTTCTTTGTGGCGTTTTTCTCGTTGCAACAAGTATAGCATGAAATGCCGCGCTTGTCAGCAGAGAAACAAAAAGAACCGCACCCGGGGTCACGGGTACGGTTCTCATTATGCAGGGATCAGACGGTCTCTTCCACGCTCTTCTTGCCGGCCTCCAGCTTCTGCTTGAAGCGGCCGCTGGCCTTGAAGCCGGGGATGGAGGTGGACTCCAGCTGGCTGGAGACCTTGGTCTTGGGGTTGGTGTAAGCCTTCGGCTTGCGGGGGCGCATCTCAAAGCGGCCAAAGCCGGCGATGGTCACCTTTTCGTCAGCGCGCAGGCAGTCCGCGATCTGGTCAAACATTGCATCCATCGTGGTCTCGACCTGAGCTTCGGTAAAGCCGGTCTTGCGTGCCACGGTTTCGATCATCTGGGAACGGGTCATGTATCGATATCCTCCTGGAATGTCCAAAAGTAACGTCTTTTGGCAAATTTTGTGTTGTTGAGTATAACATATTTCGCGCACTGTTTTCGATGGATTGCGCACGAAATGCAGTTTATTGCACACGAACCGCATTCAGTTCCGTGCACCCCGCACAAATACAGCGCCCACCGTTTCGGCAGGCGCTGTACAGAACTATTTTATGCGGGTCTCAGGGCTTATTTGCCGCGGTACAGAGTGGCGATATCCACCAGCGGGATGTTTGCCAGGCTGTGCTCGCTGCGCAGGCAGTCCACCAGAGAGGCGGCGGTATCCACTGCGGTGATGCAGGGGATGCTCAGCTCCACGGCCTTGCGGCGCAGGCGGACGGAATCGCGCCGGGGGTCACGGCCCTTGGCGCTGGTGGAGAACACATAGTCCACCAGACCGCTCTGCAGCAGGTCCACGATGTTGGGTGCCTCGCCGGAGATGTTGCGCACCTCGTTGCAGGGGACCATGTGCTTGTTGAGCCATGCACAGGTGCCGGAGGTACCGTAGAGCTTATAGCCCATATCCTTCAGCTTCCATGCAATATCCACGAACTCGGGCTTGTCGCTGTCCTTCACGGTGAAGATGCAACAGCTGCCCGGGCCGGGAGTCTTGAAGGTATAGCCTGCACCGATCAGACCCTTGAGCAGGGCGTCGTGGTAGTTGGGCGCAATACCCAGCACCTCGCCGGTGGACTTCATCTCAGGGCCGAACTGGGTATCCACGGCGTGCAGCTTTTCAAAGCTGAACACGGGCACCTTTACCGCCACATAGGGGGCGTTGGGGTGCAGACCGGTGCCGTAGCCCATATCCGTCAGCTTCTCGCCCAAGCAGCAGCGCACGGCCATATCCACCATGGGCACGCCGGTAACCTTGGAGATGTAAGGCACGGTACGGGAGGAGCGGGGGTTCACCTCGATGACGTACACACGGCCATGGGAAACGGCATACTGCACATTGACCAGACCGGTGACGTGCAGCTCGCGGGCAAAGCGGCCGGTATAGTCCACCATGGTGTCGATCTCGTCCTGCGTCAGGTGCTGTGCCGGGTAGACACAGATAGAGTCGCCGGAGTGCACGCCGGTGCGCTCCACCTGCTCCATGATGCCGGGGATCAGGAAGTTTTCGCCGTCGCAGATGGCGTCCACCTCGCACTCAGTACCCATGATGTACTTATCCAGCAGCACCGGGTGATCCATGTCAACGTGCTCGGTGATAACGCCCATGTACTCGATGATATCCGCCTTATTGTAGGCCACGATCATGTTCTGACCGCCCAGCACATAGGAGGGGCGCATCAGCACCGGCAGACCGATCTCCTCGGCAGCGGCCAGAGCCTCGTCCAGATTGAACACGGTGCGGCCCGGGGCGCGGGGGATGTTGCAGCGCTCCAGCAGCTCGTCAAAGCGTTCGCGGTCCTCGGCCTCGTCAATGGCGTCCGCCGGGGTGCCCAGAATGGGCAGACCGATCTCGTCCATGTGCTTGGCCAGCTTGATGGCGGTCTGTCCGCCGAACTGCACCACGCAGGCATCCGGCTTTTCGGTGGCAATGATGTTGTCCACGCTCTCCGGGTTCAGCGGGTCGAAATACAGACGGTCGCCGGTATCAAAGTCGGTAGAGACGGTCTCGGGGTTGTTGTTGACCAGAATGGCCTCGCAGCCGTTTTTCTTCAGAGTCCACACGCAGTGCACAGAGCAGTAGTCGAACTCGATGCCCTGACCGATGCGGATGGGGCCGGAACCAAAGACCAGCACCTTCTTCTTTTTAGGCTCGCCCTTGGCAGCGGTCTCGGCTTCCTTCTCGGCGATGAAGCTTGCAGCCTCGTTGTCGCCGTCGTAGGTGGAGTAGAAGTAGGGGGTGTTGGCAGAGAACTCGGCAGCGCAGGTATCCACCATCTTGAAGCCGGCGCGGTAGTTCTCCACGGGCAGGGTGTCCACCTGTGCCAGACGGCGGATGGTCTTATCCTGGAAGCCGTACTTCTTGGCAGTCTTGTACTGCTCCAGAGACAGCACACCGTTGCACTGTGCCAGACCCTTTTCCAGATCTGCCAGATGCTGCATCTTGTCCAGGAACCACCAGTCGATCTTGGTGATATCGTAGATGACCTTGTGGTCGATGCCGCGCTTCAGCGCCTCGTACACGCAGAACACGCGCTCGGCGTCCTGAACGTGCATATGCTCCACTACTTCTTCGTCGGTCAGCTCCTCAAAGGGCTTGTGGGTCAGGGTGTCCATGCCCAGCTCAATGGAGGAAACGGCCTTCATCATGGCGGCTTCGAAGCTGTTGCCGATGCTCATCACCTCGCCGGTGGCCATCATCTGGGTGCCCAGAGACTTGTCGGCGTAGACGAACTTATCGAACGGCCACTTCGGGTACTTGACCACGATGTAGTCCAGCGCAGGCTCAAAGCAGGCACAGGTCTTGCCGGTGACATCGTTGGTGATCTCGTCCAGCGTGTAGCCGATGGCGATCTTGGTCGCCACCTTGGCAATGGGGTAGCCGGTAGCCTTGGAGGCCAGTGCGGAGGAGCGGGACACACGGGGGTTGACCTCGATGACCGCGTAGTCGAAGCTGTCCGGCTTCAGGGCGAACTGGCAGTTGCAGCCACCCTCAATGCCCAGCTCGGTGATGATATCCAGTGCGGCGGTACGCAGCATCTGGTACTCGTGGTCGGTCAGGGTCTGGGAGGGAGCCACGACCACCGAGTCGCCGGTGTGGATGCCCACGGGGTCGAGGTTCTCCATGTTACATACGGTGATCACGTTGCCCTTGTGGTCGCGCATCACCTCGTACTCGATCTCTTTCCAGCCGGCGATGCACTTTTCCACCAGGATCTGATGGATGGGAGAAAGGCGCAGGCCGTTGGTGCCGATCTCGATCAGCTTTTCGCGGGTCTCGCAGATGCCGCCGCCGGTGCCGCCCATGGTAAAGGCCGGGCGCACGATGACCGGGTAGCCGATGCGGTCGGCACAGTCCAGTGCGTCCTGCAGCGTCTCCACCACCTCAGAGGGGATGATGGGCTGGTGCAGCTTTTCCATGGTCTCCTTGAACAGCTCGCGGTCCTCGGCACGGTCGATGGTCTCGGGCTTGCAGGCCAGCAGACGGATGCCGGTGCGATCCAGATAGCCGGAGCGTGCCAGCTCCATGGACAGGTTCAAGCCCATCTGACCGCCGAGGTTGGGCAGCACGGAGTCCGGCTTTTCAATGTCCAGAATGCGCTCCACGACTTCCAGCGTCATGGGCTCGATATACACATGGTCGGCCACGTCCGGGTCGGTCATGATGGTAGCGGGGTTAGAGTTCAGCAGAACAGTCTCGATGCCCTCTGCTTTCAGGGCACGGCAGGCCTGCGTGCCGGAGTAGTCAAACTCCGCAGCCTGACCAATGATGATAGGGCCGGAGCCAATGACCAGCACTTTTTTGATTCTGGGGTCCTTCGGCATTTCAGCGTGCCTCCTTTGCTGCTTTGACGTTGTTCAGGAAGCGGTCGAACAGGAATTCGGTGTCCTTGGGGCCGCCGTTTGCTTCCGGGTGGAACTGCACGGTAAAGCAGTTCCACTTTTTGTACTTGATGCCCTCGCAGGTGCCGTCGTTGGCGTTCACCTGTGCCACCTCGCCCATCTCGGCGGGCAGCTCCTCGCCCACGACCGCGTAGCCGTGGTTCTGGCTGGTGATGAAGGTGCGGCCCGACTCAAAATCAGTGACAGGCTGGTTGGCACCGCGGTGGCCGTACTTCAGCTTCATGGTCTTGGCACCGGCTGCCAGTGCGGACAGCTGGTGACCCAGACAGATGCCGAAGGTGGGGATGTTCAACTCAAAGATGTGCTTGAGGTTCTCGATGACCTCCACAGGCTCGGCGGGGTCGCCGGGGCCGTTGGACAGCATGATGCCGTCCGGAGCAAGAGCCTTGATTTGCTCCGCCGTTGCAAAGGCGGGCATCACGGTCACCTTGCAGCCGCGCTTGACAAGGCAGCGCACGATGTTGCGCTTGCAGCCGTAGTGCATCAGCACGATATGGGTCTCGCCTTCCGGGTTGAACACCTCGGGTGCGGCGCAGGTCACGTTCTTTACAGCATCGGTCACGGCGTAGGCGCGGATCTCGGCCAGCAGTGCCTCGGTCTCGGCCTTGTTGGCCGGGTCGGCGGGGTCGAAGGTGGTCAGGATGGCGCCGTTCATCACGCCGCTCTCCCGGATGATGCGGGTCAGGTGGCGGGTGTCGATGCCCTCGATGCCGATGGTATTGTTCTTTTTCAAAAAGCTGTCCAGCGTCTCCTCACAGCGCCAGTTGGAGGGGGTGGTACAGGCTTCGCGCACGATGTAGCCCTTTGCCCAGATGCGGTCGGACTCCATATCATCGTGGTTCATGCCGTAGTTGCCGATGAGGGGATAGGTCTGGGTGATGATCTGGCCGTAGTAGCTGGGGTCGGTCAGGGTCTCCTGAAAGCCCACCATGCCGGTGGAGAACACCACCTCGCCCACGGTCACGCCCTGCGCGCCCACGGACTGTCCGGCAAAGACCATGCCGTTTGCCAAAAGAAGATATGCGTTCATAGTTTTCCTCGTTTCAACAAAAGCTTTCAGTTTACAGGGTCTGCTTTGCTTCCTGCTTCATCTTGCGGCTGCCCAGATGCACCAGCGGCAGCTTGCCCTCCTTGCAGATGGGGCACTCCTCCGGGGTATAGTTGGGCAGATCCAGCTTCAGGGCGCTGGCCAGAATGGGAATGGGAGACGGAGCCTCGGGCTTGGTGCGATCCACCACACAGGTGATGCCAAGGCAGATGCCGCCGGCCTCTTCGATGACGCGCTTGGTCTCCAGAGAGGAGATGCCGGTGGTCACCACGTCCTCGGCGATGATGCACTTTTCACCCGGGTGGATGGCAAAGCGCTTCAGGCACATCACGTTGTCCACGCGTTCGGTAAAGATAGCGCGCTTGCCGGTCTGGCGGGCCAGCTCGTAGGCGTACACGATGCCGCCCATGGCAGGGCCGACGATGACGTCCACATCTATCTCCTTGACCTTATCAGCCACAGCCTTCATCACCTCGGCGCAGCGGTCCGGGTACTGCTGCAGATAAGCCATCTGGCAGTATGCGCCGGAGTGCCGGCCGGAGGACAGCAGGAAGTGACCCTCCAGAAATGCGTCACAGCTCTTCAGAATTTCAAGTGCTTCACTCATTGTACTTCTCCCTCTCTTTTCAGTGGTGTATATTCCTTTGGGTGGTATTGTACCACGCTTTTACACTATTTGCAAATTTATGCGTTAAGTTTTATTTTATGCGCATAATTGTAGATATTTTATGGATATATCAGTTTTTATTCTGCATGACGGGCGCAGCCGCGGATCTCGTCCAGCGTTTTCACACCGTTCTTGTCCATCCATGCTGCCATCTCGTCCGCAATGGTCTCCATCGCGCGGGGGTTGGCAAAGTTTGCGGCACCCACCTGCACTGCCGTGGCACCTGCCATAATGAATTCCAGTGCGTCACGGCCGGTGGCAATGCCGCCCAGACCCACCACCGGGATGTTCACGGCACCCACGGCCTGCCATACCATGCGCAGGGCGATGGGGCGCACCGCCGGGCCGGACAGACCGGCAAAAATGTTGTTGAACACCGGGCGGCGCTTTTCCAGATCAATGGCGCAGGCCTGGAAGGTGTTGGTCAGGCTGATGGCGTCCGCACCGGCGGCCTCCACAGCCTTGCACATCTCGGGGATGCTCTCGGCCTGCGGGCTCAGCTTGACCATCAGGGGCTTTTTGCAGGCAGCGCGCACCATGCGCACCACCTCACCGGCAGCTTCGGCTTTCACACCGTAGGCCATGCCGCCCACCTTGACGTTGGGGCAGGAGATGTTCAGCTCCACGATGTCCACTGCGCTTTCGCTCAGCATCGCAGCGCCTTCCACATACTCTTCCTCGCTGTGGCCGCCAAGGTTTGCAATGGCCACCGTGCCGTACTTCTGCTTCAGTTCCAGCATCTCGGGCAGCTCCACGTCAATAAAGTGCTGCACGCCGGGGTTCTGCAGGCCGATGCTGTTGATGAGGCCGGAGGGGGTCTCCCACAGGCGCTCGCCCTTGTTGCCGTACTGGCCGTGCAGGGTAAGCCCCTTGCCAGAGATGCCGCCGATTTTAGCAAAATCGGCCAGTTCCTCGTACTCCACACCGTAGCCCACGGTGCCGGATGCGCCGATGACCGGGCTGTTCATCACAAAGCCCAGCAGGTTGGTTTTCAGGTCTGCCATCAGAAGAACACCTCCGTTGCGTCAAATACAGGGCCGTTCTTGCACACGCTTTTGCCCTCGCCGCCCTTGGTCTCGCAGGTGCAGCCAAGGCAGGCACCAATGCCGCAGGCCATCTTCTTTTCCATGCTCACAAAGCAGGGGGTGCCTTTTTCCGCACACAGGCGGGCGGCGTTCTTCATCATCACGGTAGGGCCGCACACCAGCACCACGTCGTAATCGGCGGGGTCGTACAGCTGGGTGACAAAGCCGTGGAAGCCCACCGCACCGGTGTCGGTGGATACTTTTACAAGGTTTGCGATCTCGCGGTACTCCTCCATGCAGTAGGGGGTGTCGCGGAAACCGAAAAACACATCCGGCTTTACTCCGGCAGCGGCCAGCTCGCGGGTGAGCTGGAACATGGGCGCAGTGCCGATGCCGCCGCCCACCACGGCGATCTTTTTGTACTTGCTCAGGATGTCCGGCACATCAAAGCCGTTGCCCATGGGGCCGGTAAGCTGGAAGGTATCCCGCTGCTTGAGCTGTGCCAGCTTTTCGGTGCCCTCGCCCACCACCTGATACAAAAACTCGATGGTGCTGCTGTCCGGGTTCCAGCGGTGCACGCTGATGGGACGGGACAGGAAGGGGGCTTCGTCTGCGCCCCAGGAGCGCAGGGTGAAGAACTGGCCTGCGTGGGGGGCATGGTCGCGGTCCGGCCACACCACGGTCAGCAGGCGGATGTCCGGGGCAATGACCTCATTGCGCAGGACGGTGGCTTCACAGCAGGCTGCACGCATGAGCAATGGCCTCCTTCATGTTCACACACTCGTTGTAAGCGGCCTCGTCAAAGGCAACGCCCGGCTGCTTTTTGTAAGCCAGCAGGATGCCGCGGCTGGAGTTGACCACGCCGCCGTTGCCCTTGGTCAGGTACTGGGCAATATCCTCGGCCTTGCCGCCCTGTGCGCCGTAGCCGGGGATCAGGAAGAAGCTGTCCTGATACTTTGCACGGATCTCGGTGGCTTCCTCGATGTGGGTGCCGCCGATGACCAAACCGATGGAGGAGTAGCCGTGCTCGCCCATGTAGTCCTTGCCCAGCGCATTCAGCTTGTCGCCCACCAGATCGTAGACGTGGCGGCCGTCAGCCAGCTTCTCGTACTCAAAGTCCTTGGCACCGCCGTTGGAGGTGCGGCAGAGCACGAACATGCCCTTGCCCTGCTTTTCGGCGTAGGGCAGGTAGGGGCTGATGGAGTCCAGACCCATGTAGGGTGCCAGCGTGACGAAATCGCTCTCAAAATCGCCGGTGAAGTGACCCATGGCGTACATCTCGGCGGTCTTGGCAATATCGCCGCGCTTGATGTCCGCGATCACCGGCACACCGGCCTCGCGCACAGCCTTCAGGGTGTCGGCGTAGGCCTTCATGCCCTCCATGCCCAGCGACTCATAGTAAGCGATCTGCACCTTGTAGCAGCCGGCCACAGCCTTGGTGGCATCAATGAGCTTCTTGTTGAAGCGCACGATGTTCTCGCCCTTGGTCAGGGTGCTGTCCACAAAATCGGCAGGCAGGTAGCTGAAATCGGTGTCCAGACCCACGCACACCGGGCCGCGGGCTTCCACAGCTTCGTACAGTTTGTCCATGTTCGTCATTTGGGTGTCCTCCTGTAAGTCGTATTGTAGAACCCTCTCAGGCGCTTGCGCGCCAGCTCCCCCGAGGGGGGAGCTTTTTCTCTTGAGGGCAACTGTTTCTTTTCGTGATATGCGAACTGCTTTCCGTATTCTCTGAAGCTCCCCCCTCGGGGGAGCTGGCAAAGCCGTCAGGCTTTGTCTGAGAGGGTTTCGTTCTTTTTACTCCTCGGTCTGATAGGTGATCTTACCGGCCTTGATGGTAGCAAACACCTTGCCGTAAAGCTGTGCACCGTCAAAGGGGGTGTTGTGGCTCTTGGAGTGCAGCTTTTCCTTTTCCACCGTGTAGGGGGTGTCCAGATCCACCAGCACAAAATCGGCATCGAATCCCGGCTCCAGCTGACCCTTGGCAAGACCCAGGATCTCGGCGGGGCGGGTGCTCATCAGGTGCACCAGCAGCTCCAGCGGCAGACCCTCCTGCTTGCAGAGCTTGGTGTAGCACACGCCGAAGGCGGTCTCGCTGCCCACCATACCGGCCATGCCCTTCAGCTTATCTTCCTCAGAGTGAGGTGCATGGTCGGTGGCAATGGCGTCCACGATGCCGGTACGGATGCCCTCCACCAGCGCCTCCACGTCGTCTGCGGTGCGGATGGGCGGGTTGACCCGGTAGTCGCAGGTGTCGTTGGTGAACCACAGGTGGTGGGGGGTCACCTCACAGGTGACCGGTGCACCCCGCAGCTTTGCCATGCGGATGGCGTCCAGCGCGCCCCGGGTGGACACATGGCACATGTGCAGCCGGGTCTGGTAGTACTCGCTCAGCCAGCAGTTGCGCACCGTCTCGATATCCTCGGCCAGACGGTAATCCCACGGGCTGATCTCCATATCCTCGGCGTGGCTCATGACCGTGATGTCCTTCTGGGTGCAGATGGCAAAGGCCCGCGCCATGGTGGCGTTATCCTGCACGCCGTGGCCGTCCTCGGTGATGAACTTCACGCTGGCGGGCAGGGTCTTGAGGTGGTCAATGCTCACACCGTCAAAGTTCTCGGTGATGGAGACGGTCTGATTTGCATCGCACAGCCCTACCTCGGCAGCCTTCTGCTCCACCATCATGGCCTGTGCGGCAGAGGAGCAGACGGGCTTTGTGTTGGGCATCAGGTTTACAAAGGTGTAGCCACCGGCGGCAGCGGCGCGGCTGCCGGTCTCGATGTCCTCCTTGTACTCAAAGCCCGGGGTGCGCCAGTGGCAGTGCAGATCCACAAATGCGGGCAGCACAGTCAGCCCACCGGCATCCACCACCGTCTCGTTCTCGGCGGCAAGGGCGGAAAGATCCTGCCCTACGGCAGCGATTTTGCCATCCTTTACATAGATCTCCAGCGGCCGTCCCTCGGTGTTCACAGCGTTTGTCAGCAGCATCGCGGTTCCCTCCTGTAATGATATTTTTGTGTGTCAGGCGCCCGAAAACGGGCAAAAAAAAACTTTTCCCCGCAAAGGGAAAAGCTCATTGCGCGAAAAAAGGAAACAACGAAGCCACGGCAAAACCGGACGCAAACTGCTTGTTCAGTTTCGGGTTCTGAGCGCTGCACAGCATGGTGTTTCTCCTTTTCTTGATGGTTGCGTTTTCATTCGTATTATTTTATCATAGAACCGCAAAATGTGTCAATGGCTGTGCGCAAAAACAGGTGCTAAAAGGTTTATGGTATCTCTCGCCGAATTTTGGATACTCTACCCAAAACCCGAGTCACGCGGCAAAATAACTGCCATTTTGTTCCACAATCCCTAGTGCAGCACTGTACTTTCGTCTCCTGCTGTGCTATTATAATACGGTAAAAGGGAGAGCCCCGCCGCGTGGGCGGGTGTTTATGGGAAAGAGAGGTTTTCCGCATGGGTTTACTTGAGGACGCGCGGAACATCCAGCGCAAGGACCCCGCCGCACGCAGCGTGCTGGAGGTAATGCTGCTGTACCCGGGATTCCACATTCTGGTGTATCACCGTATCGCGCACTGGCTGTACGAGCACAAGCACTTTTTTCTGGCACGGTGGGTCAGCCAGCATGGCCGCCACCGCACCGGCATTGAGATCCACCCGGGTGCCACCATCGGCAAGTGTCTGTTCATCGACCATGGCATGGGCATCGTGTTCGGCGAGACCTGCGAGATCGGGGACAACTGCACCATCTACCACGGGGTAACGCTGGGCGGCACCGGCAAGGATACCGGCAAACGCCACCCCACCTTGGGCAACAACGTGCTCATCGGCGCGGGCACCAAGGTGCTGGGCCCGGTGTTCATCGGGGATAACGCCCGCATCGGCGCAGGCAGCGTGGTGCTGCGCAACCTGCCCGCCAACTGCACCGCCGTGGGCGTGCCCGCCGAGGTGGTGCGTATCAACAACAAGGCGGTGAACCCCGCCGACGATCTGGACCAGCAGGATCTGCCGGACATCGTCTCGCAGCGGCTCACCGATCTGGACCGCCGCCTGAGCCAGCTGGAAAAAGCGGCGCAGGGCGATATCCCACCCACTGCCGCGCAGATCGCCGCCCGGCAGCGGAAATAAAAGATTTCTTTGAAAAAAAGAGGAGACAGGCTTCCCGGAAAGGTCGCCTGTCTCTTTTTTTGTTGTCAGCTGCGGTTATAACACCGGCTCACCGTTTTCTTTATTGCAATACATCCGGGCATCGGCCTGCCGGATGGCCTCGGTCAAGGGCTGCACATTGCACACGCCGCCAATGCTTACCGAAAGCCGGAGCTCCGGGTGGCTGGGCACCCGCGCTGCCTGCACAGCGTTCTGCACTCGTCGGATGACGCTTTCTACGCCGTCAGGGCAGTTCTGGGGCATCAGCAGCAGAAATTCATCGCCGCCATAGCGGATCAGGATATCAGTCTGACGCAGACAGCTCTGCATGGCTGCGGCCACGGTCTGCAATGCTTCGTCTCCCACCAGATGTCCAAAGCTGTCGTTGACCGACTTGAACTGGTTCACATCGATCATCGCCACACCGCCGTGCATCTCGCCCCCGGCAAGGAACTTATCAAAATAGCGGCGGGTGTAGGCTCCGGTCAGGGGGTCTACGAAGGCGCTGCGCTCCATGCCGTTGCAGCGGTCCAGCAGCAGCCGGTGGCCGCCCATATCCAGCCAGCGGCCATCCGTCAGCCGGGTGACCAGTTCCAGCATACAGCCCCTGCCGCCTACCTCGATATACTTGGAAATGACAAAATAGGCTTCCTCGTCCTTGAACTCGATCTTATTCAGGATGGTCTTGCGGGCATAGGCCTTGGCGGAAATGCAGTTTTCGCACCGGGTATCCTTGTTCCATACCATGTGGCAATTGCCGGGCTTTTCGGTCAGGATGCCGTCACTGTCCAGCGCAAGCACCTTGCGGTGCTCCGGGTCTACCAGACGCACCACATCAAAGATGCCCTGCAGCCGCCGTAGGAACCGGGCGGGATCTTCCTCCGGGTCGATGGCGGTCAGCAGCTCTGCCTGATGCTCCACGCGGTGCTGTTCATCGGTGAGGTGCCCCAGCACGTTCACGCAGCGGCGCACCCCGGCACCGCTCCAGATGGTATGCAGCGCCATCCGGTGCAGGTGCGGCTTCCCATCTCGCTGCACCATGACCGGCAGCACCACGTCCGGCGCTTCCGGCGTGGCGCGGCTGATGGCCTTGGAAAGCTTGCGCCGATCCTGCTCGTTCAAAAAGCCAAGTCCCTTGCCCTGCGCAAAATCGGTTACCGTTTTTTGCTGCAAGGGCTCGGCATGGTAGTCATACACGGTCACGCTGCCAGCCAGCAGGTCGTAGTCGAACCGGATGCCGCCGCACTGGGCGGCGTAGAAATCCGTGCGTTCCTTTTCCTGCTCCAGCAGCAGCTGGGAGTGGTTCTCCCGGGGCAGCGCCTCCCGGTGCAAAATCTCCTCGGAAAGGCGGTGGGTCTCCTGCCGGAAGCCCCTGTCCCACTCCGAGCGGGTCAGCTCGGTGCGCAGCTGTTCCGAGGACTCTCGCAGGCAGTCCAGCAGCAGCGGGTTGAACGCGCCGCACTCGCCGTTCAGGATCATGCGCAGCGCGGTGTCGTGGTCGTAGGCGTGCTTATAGCAGCGCTCGCTGGTCAGGGCGTCGTACACGTCCGCCAGTGCCACCACCTGCGCCGCAATGGGAATCTCATCCCCTTTCAGCCGGTCGGGGTAGCCATTGCCGTCCCAGCGCTCGTGGTGCCAGCGACAGATGGCGTGCGCCACCTGCAAAAGCGGCTCGTCCCGCGCAATCGCCTGTCCCAGATCCTGCAACATCTGTGCGCCCGCCACGGTATGGTTCTTGATAATGGCAAACTCCTCGGCAGTCAGGCGGCCGGGCTTGTTCAGGATCTCCTCCGGGATGACGATCTTGCCGATATCATGCAGCGCCGAAGCGGTGCTGATGAGGGCGATATCGCTTTCGTCCAGCTGATAACGATCAGTCTTTTGCACCAGCTGATGCAAAAGCAGGTCGGTCAGGGTGCGGATGTGCAGGACATGCAGCCCGCTTTCGCTGTTGCGGAACTCCACCACATGGCTCAGGATGCTGATCATCAGCACGCTGTTGTGCTCTTTTTCGTACACCTGATCGGTAACAAGGCGGGTGAGCCGCTTTTGCTTGGCGTACAGCATGAGGATATTCTTCACCCGGCGCAGGATCATAATCCGCTCGAAGGGGCGGCGGATATAGTCTGCCACACCCAGATCATAGGCACGCTCAATGTTGGCGGTATCCTCTGCCGCCGAAATGACGATGACCGGGATCTCGTCCAGCCATGTGTGATACTTCATCACCCGCAGCACGTCAAAGCCATCCATGCCCGGCATCATCAGGTCCAGCAGCAGCAGGGAGATATCCGTGCGCTGCCGCATCAGTTCCACTGCCGCTGCGCCATCCTCCGCCTCCAGATAGTCATAGCCATCGCCCAGTATCTCCTTGAGCAGGGCACGGTTGATCTCGGAATCATCCGCGATCAGGATCTTCGGTTTCTCGTTCATGGCCATGTTTCTCCTTTTGCGGCGCATCCATCTGCTCCGGCTTTGTTCCGGGTACGCTGCTTGCACTGACCGGATACAGCGGGCTTTCCCCGGCATCCGCTTTTTTTACATTCATTTATACTTTACTGGATTTTACAGCAAAATGCAAGGCTGCGTGCAACATTTCTGCCTTTTCCGGTATTTTCTGCAAACGTTTTCATTCCCGGTTGTATAAATGCAATCCAATTTTTACAGTACCCTTTGCAAACGTTGTTCGAAAGCAAGCCGTTTGTCGTTACAGCCCTTCCTGTGAAAATGCGGTTGCCGCGCTCCGCAGAGCGCGGCAACCGCGAAATATAAACCTTATTTCCGCTGATGATGCGCAGAGCAAAGCGGAGCGCATTTCAAATCGTCCCACGCAGAAAGAAAAAGGACTGCTGCGCAAAACACGCAGCAGTCCTTTTAAGATTCATTCTTGGGGCATCATGGCATCGAACCAGCCCATCAGCTCCGCAGCCATCTGTTCCAGCCGGGTCTCCGGCTGCCATGCAGGCTGTGCAGGCTCCGGGGGCAGTGCCTGTTCCGGGGCGCAGAGGCTTTCTTCCGTTTCCGGTGCAGGCTGTTCCGGTGCAGCCTCGCACTGCGGCACAGCCTCGGGGGCTGTATCCGGCTGCGCAGGTGTTTCCGGGGCGGTCTGCTGCATGGCGGCAAGAGCAGCCTCGGCTCTGCGGCAGGCGGCTTCGGCCTTTTCTGCCCGGGCATTGGCCTGTTCCAGCTGCTCCCACGCCTGCTCACAGGCGGCTTCCAGCTCTGCATTATCGTGCTTGAGGGCAAGCAGGGTGCGCTCAAAGGCGAACATCCGGGTCTGATACCGGCGCACCTCGGCGCGTGCCGCAGCCAGCTTGCGGCTCAGCTGCTCTGCCTGTGCCCGGGCGCTTTCCGCCTGTGCTGCGGCAGATGCCTGTACAGCGGCCTGCCGGGCAAATTGTCCGCGCAGGGCACCGGTCTCCCGCTCTGTCTGCACCATGATGCCCTCCCATGCACACCTTGCACGGGGCTTTCGCTGACCGCATGGGCGCAGCTGCCAGCCCCATTGTAGCCTGTAATTACTTCCGCTTGTTCAGAATAGCCAGCAGCTCGTCGTAGTAACGATTGTCGCTGCTTTCCTCTTCCACGGCCTTCTTTTCAGCCGGAGCAGCAGCCGGGGCGGCATTGGATGCCGGGGCTGCGCTTGCGCCGGTATCGCTGCTGAACACCGCAGACGGCACAGACTGTGCACCGCCCATGGCGTTGTTGATGCTGTTGCGCAGGTCGCTGGCGCTCTTGTTGTCAAAGCCGGTGGCCACAACGGTCACGCGCATCTCGTCGGACAGGTTCTCATCAAAGGCAGTACCCCAGATGATGTTTGCATCGGGATGTGCGCTCTGGGTGATGAGGCCTGCGGCGGTCTCCACATCCTCCAGACCGATGTCCGGGCTGGAAGTGATGTTGATGATAACGCCGTGCGCACCGGCAATGCTGGTCTCCAGCAGCGGGCTGGAGATAGCAGCCTTGGCGGCGTTCTCGGCCTTGCCTGCACCCTTGGCGCTGCCCACGCCCATGTGGGCGTAGCCGGCATCCTTCATGATGGAGCGCACGTCGGCGAAGTCCAGGTTGATGAAGGCGGGCACGTTGATCAGGGCAGAGATGGACTCAACGCCCTGACGCAGCACGTTATCGGCGGCCTGGAAGGCATTCATCAGGGTGATCTTTTCCTGACTGATCATCTTCAGGCGCTCGTTGGGGATGACGATCAGGCTGTCAACGTGCATCAGCAGGTTGGCAATGCCCTGCTCGGCCAGACCCATCTTGCGCTTGCCCTCAAAGGAGAAGGGCTTGGTAACGATGCCAACGGTCAGGATGCCCAGATCGTGTGCCACCTCGGCCACAACGGGTGCCGCACCGGTGCCGGTGCCGCCGCCCATACCGGCAGTGATAAAGACCATCTGGGAGCCCTTGAGGGCATTGGCGATCTCGTCCTTGCTTTCTTCAGCGGCGCGCTGGCCGATTTCCGGGTCTGCACCCGCACCGCGACCCTTGGTCAGCTTGGAACCCAGCTGCACCTTGACCGAGGCATGGTTCTTAGCCAGTGCCTGCTGGTCAGTATTCATTGCGATGAACTCCACGCCCTGCAGGCCATCGCTCACCATGCGGTTCACGGCGTTGCCGCCGCCGCCGCCCACACCGATCACCTTGATCGTCGTAACGTTTTCGTCCAGTTCTTCATCGAGCATCAATGCCATAACTTTGTCCTCCATCGGATTTTTATGTGGAACTGCGCAAATGCCGCACAGAAATTATCATACGATATTTATATAACTGTATCGTATCATTTTTTTGCTCCGATTGCAAGACAAAATTGCTTTTTCGTGGGTGTTTTTTTCACAACCCCACTCCGGGCGGGTATTTCCTGCCAAATCTGTGCGCCCAGCCCCGCCAAAAGCCGGTCAAGGTCTGCATATCCGCGCCGGACAAACTCCACCCCGCCAAGGCGGCTGCTGCCCCGGGCAGCCAGCGCCGCAAGCGCCAGCGCCGCCCCGCCCCGCAGGTCCGGTGCAGTCAGCTTTGCCCCGCGCAGCGTCCCGCCCGGCTGCACATACAACGTGCGCTCTGCCACCCGGACGTTCGCACCCAGCGCCGCAAAGCCCTCGGCACAGGCAAAACGATTTTCAAACACCCTGTCCTGCAGGCGGCTTTCCCCCTGTGCGTAGAGCATCACCGCCGCCAGCAGCGGGGCGGCGTCCGTGGCAAGGCCCGGGTAGGGTGCTGTGTGCACGTTTCCCGCGCCACGCAGTGCCCCGAACCGCGAAATGGCGGCAGCATCGCGTGCCCGCTCTACGGTGCAGCCCATTTGTTCCAGAATTTCCAGCAGCGGGGCATACAGCCCGGGTGCGCAGCCCGCCAGTTCTACCCTGCCGCCCGCCGCTGCTGCCGCGCAAGCCAGCGTAGAGGCGATGATGCGGTCTGCCACCGGCATGAAGGTGCAGCCCGCAAGGCAGCGCCTTCCCTGCACCCGGATGGTGTCGGTGCCCGCCCCCTCCACGCAGCCGCCGCAGGCGTTGAGGAAGGCGGCAAGATCCGCGATCTCCGGCTCTTTTGCAGCGCCATGCAGCACGGTCTGTCCCTGCGCCGTGGCGGCGGCCAGCAGCAGCGTCTCGGTAGCGCCCACGCTGGGGAAACTAAGACAAATTTCTGCGCCCCGCAGCCCCGCCGGGGCGTACAGCGTAAGCTGTCCGGGCGCTGCGGGCAGCTGCCGCACGCCCATCTGCGCCAGCCCCTGCAAATGCAGGTCGATGGGTCTTGCCCCGATACGGCAGCCCCCGGGCAGTACAGTGCTCACCCGCCCAAGCCGCGCCAGCAGCGGCGCACAGAACAGGATGGATGCCCGCATCCGGCCTGCGGCCTCCGGTGCAAGGTCGGTGCGCATAGGCTGTCCCTGCACCGCCAGTTCTGCGCCCTGCCAGCCTGCCGTGCAGCCCACGCCCCGCAGCAGGGCAAGACAGTCCTCTACGTCCGTCAGGCGCGGCACATTTTGCAGCCGCACCGGCCCGCTGCACAGCAGCGAAGCTGCCAGCAGCGGCAGCACACTGTTTTTGGCCGCAGGCACTTCCACCCTGCCCTGCAAAGGCCGCCCGCCCGTAATGATCCAATCCCCAGCCATGCCAAGACCCCCGTTCTGCAAAAGATACCCCATGGTATGCAAAACGAGGGTCTTTGGTCAACAAAACGCACGGAAACGGCTTTCCCGCCCTCTGCGGGATTTGTCCGGTCATTTGTCCGCTTTTTTTCGGTATTTCCGCGCCGCTCCTACCCCATTGCGGCAGGAAATGCAGCCTTTTATCAGCTTTCGCCCCGGGAGACGGAAAGCACGATGCCCATCTCGCCCAGAAGCATCATCAGGCTGGTGCCGCCGGAGGAGAAAAAGGGTAGACTGATGCCGGTGTTTGGGATGGTGTTGGTGACCACCGCGATGTTCAGCACCGCCTGCAGCGCCACCTGCACCACAAAGCCCACCACCAGCAGTGCCCCGAAACGGTCCGGTGCATAGGCTGCCAGCGTGATGCCCCGCCACAGCAGCGCGCTGAACAGCAGAATGACCGCACACGCGCCCAGAAAGCCCAGTTCCTCGCAGAGGATGGAAAAGATGAAGTCGTTCTGGGGCTCGGGCACGAACAGATGCTTCTGGCGGCTGTTACCCAGCCCCAACCCCGCCGCCCCGCCAGAGCCGATGGCATACAGGCTCTGGATGGTCTGGTGGCCGTCGCCCAGCGGGTCGGCAAAGGGGTCGAGCCACGAGTTGAGACGGTCGGCGGCGTAGGGCACCAGCTCCGGCATGAGCACGATAGCCGTGCCGATGGCGGCAGCGCCGCCCGCCCCTGCCAACATGAACCACCGCAGCCCGGTGCCGCCCACGAACATGAGCACCGCGCCGATGCTTAAAATCAACACCGTGCCGGAAAGGTGGGGCTCCAGCAACATGAGCACCGCCACTACCCCCAGCACCAGCGCAAAGGGCACCACCCCTACTGCAAAGCTGTCCATGCGGTCGTGGTTCAAAGCGATGATGTGAGCAAACACCAGTACCACCGCAAATTTGGCGATTTCGCTGGGCTGTAATGTGCCCAGCCCCGGCAGCACAAGCCAGCGCTTACAGCCGTTATATTCCGGCATGAACAGCACCGCCGTCAGCAGCACCAGCGAGAGCGCCAACAGCGGCCACGCAAGCTTGTGATAGATATGGTAGTCCACCCGGCTGGCCATCCACATGGCCCCCAGCCCCATGGCGGCGTACAGCAGCTGCGGCCGCACATAAGCAAAGGCGTCCTGCCGCCGGTACAGCGCCACCGCGCTGCTGGCGCTGCACAGCATCACCAGCCCAAAGGCTACCAGTGTGAGCACCAGCACCAGAAAGGGCAGGTCCATGGGCGGCAGCGGCCGCAGCAGCCCTTTGCGGGCAGCAGTTCTGTGCAATCCCTGTCACCTCCGTTTCTGTTATTGTACGCGGATGCGGGGGCGGTTAGTCATACGCACCGCCCCCGGGCGCATAAACTGCCCGCAAAGGGGGTGCTGCCATGCGCGGTTCAAAACCCACAGACACTCTGCGCACCCTGCCGGAGCGGGCGTTCCGTCTGCGGGCACGGCTCATTGCGGTGGGCCTGTGCGCCGTCTGCTTTGCAGGGCTCATCGGGCGGCTGTTTTGGCTGCAATTATGCACCGGTGGCTGGTACACCCAGCGGGCGCTGGGGCAGCAGCTGCGGGACACTGTCGTGCCCGCCGACCGGGGCAAGATATACAGCGCCGATGGCGCACTGCTGGCCGCCAACAGCAGCTGCTGGACCCTGCGCGCCAGCCCCCGGGAGATGCCGGAGGATAAGCTTGCCCTTGCCGCCAAGGGGCTTGCGGAGATTCTGGAGCTGGACGAGGCCAAGCTGCTGGAAAAGTTCAGCGACCGGCACTCCAACGACTGCCTTTTGCGTTACCGGGTGGAGCGGGAAACTGCCGATGCCGTGCGGGATTTCTGCGCAGCGAACGGCATTACCGGCGTGCGCATCAATCAGGACTCCAAGCGCTGGTACCCACAGGGGGAGTTTTTGGCCTCGGTGCTGGGGTTTACCAATGTGGACAACGCCGGGGTCAGCGGGCTGGAACTGAAATACAATGACACCCTTACCGGGCAGAATGGAGTGGTGCTGACCGCCGTGAACGCCTGGGGCTACACGCTGGCGCAAAGCTACGAGACCGAACTTGCTCCGGTGGAGGGCTGCGGGCTGCGGCTGACCATCGATGCAAATATTCAACATTATCTTGAAAATGCGTTGAATTATGCGGTGCAGGAGCACCATGTAGCCGCCCGCAGCGTGGGCATCGTGCTGGAGGTGAACACAGGGGCAGTTCTGGCCATGGCCACCACCCCAGCCTACGACCCCAACCAGCCCCGGGTCATCGCCGATAAGGCCGCACGCGCTGCCGTGGACGCCCTTTCCGGCAAAGAGCGCGCCGCCGCCTTGCAGCTGGCGCAGCAGACCCAGTGGCGCAACAAGGCGGTGAGTGACTTATACGAGCCGGGCAGCGTGTTTAAGCTCATCACCTGCGCGGCGGCGCTGGATGCCGGAGCCATTACCCGGCACTCCACCTTTTACTGCGGAGACTCCATCTCAGTGGCAGGCACCCGCTTCCACTGCGCCAACCACAAACGTCACGGCAGCCAGACCGTGACGCAAGCGCTGGAAAACTCCTGCAACCAGAGCTTTATCCAGATCGGGGCGCGGCTGGGCAAGCAGGCTTTCTGCGATTATTTTGCCGCCTTTGGCCTGCGGGAGCCCACCGGCATCGACCTGCCCGCCGAGCCAAAAAAGAGCCTGTACTACACCGCCGACCGCATGGGGCCGGTAGAGCTTGCCTCCTGCGCCTTCGGGCAGAGCAGTAAGATTTCCTATCTGGAAATGGCCTCCGCCGTCTGCGCGGTGGTGAACGGCGGCAAGCTGATGCAGCCGTATCTGGTCTCGGATATTCTTGCGCCGGACGGCAGTATTTTGCGGCACAACCAGCCGGTCTGCAGGCGGCAGGTCATCCAGCCCGCCACCTCTGCCACCATGCGGGAGATGATGGAGGCAGTGGTGCTGTACGGCGGCGGGCGCAACGCGCAGATCGCGGGCTACCGGGTGGGCGGCAAAAGCGGCACCAGCCAAAAGCTGGACAGCGCCGACGAGAAGGCGCGCATTGCCAGCTTTGTGGCGGTAGCGCCCATCGATGACCCGCAGTTTTTGTGTCTGGTCTGTCTGGATGAGCCACACAGCTGGACCACCGCCGGCGGCAGTCTTTCAGCGCCGGTCTGCGCCGAGGTGCTGGAGCAGACGCTGGTGTACAAAGGCGTTCCCCGGGCAACGGACACCGGCAGCGCAGACGCGCAAGCCGCTGCCCTGCCCGCTGACGGAGACAGCTTTGATGGGGCGTGATGATTTGGAATGCGCGCCGCGTTCGCTTTGCGCATAAACAGCGGAAGAATGATTTTTAATTTGCAATTCTGGAAAATCTGCGGATTTTCCAGAATTGCCTTTTCACGGGAGGGGTCGTGGCGGGAAGCAGCATTTGCAGCGCCGCTTTCTACGAAAGCGCGGCGCTGCGGGCGAGCGCTTGCTC
>ERZ1673747.1481-NODE-1481-length-23328-cov-9.535255_pt1 | contig 23328 bp, 18 predicted proteins | sample MGYA00580220_ERZ1673747 | MGnify/ENA primary metagenome ERZ1673747 (study PRJEB41218, sample SAMN15661769) | gut metagenome | host: Homo sapiens | place: Canada: London | collected 2015-08-20/2019-03-30 | study: EMG produced TPA metagenomics assembly of...
TTAAAGAATGACACAGATACGATATTGGAAATGCGGATTGATCAGACATTGGCAAGTAATCCTACGCATACTGCCGAATATTTGTCCTGTCTTTTGAAAACGGCTTCCTATCAAATAGAAAATCCTCTACCTGTCCCGGATTTTTCTATAAACTTTTGTAATTCTGTTCTGGCACGACGTTTTGAAACGCTTACGCAAAAACAAAACAAGTCAACTTCTACTTTAGCTGTAATTCTTTTTCTGAGTATCTCGTTCTTTATATACGTATCGTCTTATTTTATTATTTTTGAAGACAATTATTTTCCACCCGATATGTTTACTGATGATATAATCATTCCTACCAAAGATAATTGCTTCGTTATAGAACGTTCAGATGGAGCATATGATTTTTATCTCAATGGTAAATATATAACGACTCTACCCGATAAAGAATATTGCATCCCTGATATAAACACTTATAAAAATATAAATGAAGCATCCAAACATGAACAAATTATTTCAGAAAAATAATTAATGAATTGGAGACTGGATTCTAACCTGATGCAAACAGGGTCTGCCGCACTATATCAGTGCGGCAGACCCTTCCTTATTGTCATACCTTATCTTTTCATTTATACATACTCATATAATCCCCATGTGCCTCGATCAGTTCGTCGCACATTGCCTTGATATCATCGATATTCAGCTCTGCTGCGGTATGGGGTTCGAGCATGGCGGCCTGATAGATCTTTTCTTTGGATCTGGTGGCTGCGGCTTCGATGGTCAGGAGCTGGACGTTGATATTGGTCATATTCATGGCTGCCAGCTGGACCGGAAGTCTTCCTACGTGGCATGGGTTGATGCCGTTGGCATCTACCATACACGGAACTTCCACACAGGCATCGGATGGTAGGTTGTCGATCAGACCGGTATTTAACACATTGCCACCGATCTTATATGGATTGCCGGTCACGACGGCTTCCATAATATAAGAAGCATATTCTTTGGATCTTTCGTGGGTTACTTTTCCGTCTTTCAGAATATCCTCACGTTCTTTCTCCCAGCCTTTGATCTGCTCCACACATCTGCGTGGGTATTCGTCCAGCGGGATGTTATATTTTTCGATCATTTCCGGATATCTGGATTTGATAAATAACGGGTTGTATTCTGCGTTATGTTCGCTGGACTCGGTGCAGTAGTATCCCAGATGTTTGATGTACTCAAAACGCACCATATCGTCATGTTTTTCGGTTGCATTCTTCTCTGCTGCCCGTCTGCGGATCTCCGGGTACAGGTCATTGCCGTCTTTGTCATGCAGTTCCAGCAGCCATCCCATATGATTGATACCGGCGATCAGTTCTCTTCTGCCTTCCAGCTTGTCTTCCATCCCCAGTTTTTCCAGCAGTTTCTCCGAACATACCTGTACGCTGTGGCACAGACCTACGGTACGGATCTTTGTGTATCTCTGCATATAGCCGGTCAACATCGCCATCGGGTTAGTGTAGTTCAGAAACAGGGTGTTCGGGCAGACTTCTTCCATATCTCTGGCAAATTCTTCCATCACCGGGATAGTACGAAGTGCACGCATGATACCACCGATTCCCAGTGTATCTGCGATGGTCTGACGCAGACCGTATTTTTTCGGGATCTCAAAGTCGGTGATGGTGCACGGATCGTAGCCGCCTACCTGGATCGCATTCACTACAAAGTCGGCATCCCGCAGAGCCTCTTTTCTGTTTTCCACACCGAGATAGGTTTTGATCGTGGCTCTGGACTCGTTGACATTCTTATTGATCGCGCCGAGGATGATCTCTGAATCTTTCAGTCGTTCCTCGTTGATATCATACAACGCAATCTCCGCCTCACAAAGCGCAGGTGTACACATACAGTCCCCCAGTACATTTCTGGCAAATACGGTGCTGCCAGCCCCCATAAAAGTAATTTTCATCTTCATACCTCCTGTACGAATCTATGTATTTTGTTGTCTTCCGTAATCCATCCCTGTCTTTTCCCCCGATTGGATGAATTACGGTTTTGCTATAGGTTTATTATATGTTTATGATGGGAAAAAACCTATCTGTTTTGTTTCCATTTTATTGTTGATTTGTTGCATGTTTTACAAAACAGAAGTCGCGGTTCACTTCGTCATGTGTTTCCCGGATGTGTATGAAATCGGTATGTCCCAAGGTTTGTTTCATACAAGCATAAACTTTGGCTTGTTACCCGCCTAAAAAAAGAGCCGCGAATCCACTTCGCAGCTCTTTTATGGTTCTTATGCTTCTTTATTTTACTTCCTTCAGATAAAACTCCACCGCTTTGAAATCCCCGGTCTGGCGTGGAAAATTCAGGCCGCCGTGCATCAGGGCGCGGCCGCTTCTTACCAGTTCGCCGTTTACTTCGTACATGGCATCCGCTTTCAGCCCTCTTACCGGGATGTGAATGGACGGGCCGCTTGGCTGTGCCAGGATCTGCATGCCGTGTACCAGAGCTTCGCTCTGATCCTGGGATACGAACTCCCAGGCTGCGTACAGACGGTTTTCCATCGGGTTGGTCAGGCGGTAGTATTCGCCTTCATGGGTCAGGTTGTAGTATTTCTTAAAGGTTTTGATCTGTTCTTTGACCTCTTCTTTTTCCCCGTCGCTTAACAGGTTCAGATCCAGTTCGTATCCGAAACTTCCTGCCATGGCTACGGTTCCTCTGGTTTCTACCGGAGTGATACGACCGGTCTGGTGGTTCGGAACAGCGGATACATGGGAACCGACTGCTGAGATCGGATAACAGAAAGATGTTCCGTACTGGACACTGAGACGTTCTACTGCATCGGTATCATCACTGCACCAGATCTGTGGGGAATAATACAGCATACCAAGGTCAAAACGTCCACCGCCACCGCTGCAGCCCTCCAGTAACAGATCCGGATAACGGCTCACCAGTCGTTCCAGCAGATCATACAGACCCAGCATGTAGCGATGGCTTGCCTCTCCCTGGCGTTCTTTTGGTAAAACGGCACTGTACACATCACTGATGTGACGGTTCATATCCCATTTGACATATTCGATATTGGCACTGTCGAGGATCGCCGTCATGCGTTCGTACAGATAATCCCGGACATCTTCTCTTCCCATATCCAGGATCAGCTGGTAACGGCTTCTGTTCGGCTGTCTTCCCGGGATCTGGATCGCCCAGTCCGGATGTGCACGGTAGAGGTCACTGTCCTCGGAGATACATTCCGGCTCAAACCAGAGACCGAACTTCATACCCATTGCATTGATTCCGTCTGCAATCGGTTTCAGACCGCCTTCCAGCTTGTCGGTATTGACATACCAGTCACCCAGTCCGCTGACATCTCCCTCACGTTTTCCAAACCAGCCATCGTCGAGAACCAGCATCTCCACGCCAAGTTCGGATGCGCCTTTTGCGATGTTCAGGATCTTTTCTTTATCAAAATCAAAGTAGGTTGCTTCCCAGTTGTTGATCAGCACCGGACGTCTCTCATGTTTGTATTTGCCACGGCACAGATGTTCCCGGAAGGTATGATGGAAGTTGGAACTCATCTTTTCAAATCCTTCGCTGCTGTAGGTCATGACAGCCTCCGGTGTCCAGAACTCTGCTCCGGCTTCCAGTGTCCAGGCAAATCTCTGGCTGTTGATGCCGGCAGTCAGTCTGGTCTGTCCCATCTGGTCTTTTTCTGCTTCGATCGAGAAGTTTCCACTGTAAACCAGTGCTGTTCCATAACATGGTCCCGCTTCTTCGGTGGTATCTTTGCTGCACAGGATGGCAAATGGATTATGCTGGTGGCTGGATGCTCCTCTGACACTTTCCACGGTCATCTTTCCGCGCATCAGCGGTACCCGTTCCATCTGGCGTTCCAGATTGTGTCTTCCGTGAAAATGCATCAGTTCCCAGTCACCGCTCATCAGATCCAGATTCATGGAAGCAGCTTTTGTCAGCACGATCGCATCGGTTCCCTGATTTACGAATTTTACGCAACGGGTAATGATATCTCTTTCTTCCCACACACTGTAGTATAAAAATGCATGCAGTCCGGTTACTTTATCTGCCAGTTCCACGATCAGGGTATCGGCATCTTTTTCTTCTCCGTACAGTGCCGGCATTCCCGGGATCGCATATTTGCCCTTTTCGATGGTATATCCTGCATAACGCCAGTCTGCGGCATCGCTTCCGTCCGCGTTGATCACGCTCACACTGTTGATCCGGTAATCGCCGACGCCGTTGGTGGAGTATTCCTGTGGTCTGGAATCGAGAGAATAGTCTCTCTCATTTCCTGCCTCGTAAGGGTTTCCGGAAAATCCCCGATCCTGATAGTCTAAAAGATAGCTCATATCTTCCTGACCGATATTTTCTCCATAGTACAGGTGATTCAGCACCAGATATTTGTCTGCCATCATCTGATAACTTGTATTGTTTGTTGACAACGTAAAAAGTTTTTTCTGTTCGTCTATATAAATTGCCATGTTCGTCCTCCTTTTTATCGCTCTGTCTGCATCACAGTTTATTGTTTTTACATCACTGTTTTTCACATTCACCGTTATGTTTTGCAGTCTGTTTTCTATTCACAGACTATACTCAGTATACCATGCTGCGAAACTGAAAAATATAGGATTTGTTTCCTGTAATTGTGGATTCGTTGCGTGCTGTATCAATTTTGGAGATTTTCATGTACGCTGTTATCCGTGTTTTTTCTGCATTTCCATTTTCCGGACGGTTCTTTGCTCTGTTATCCGTTTTGTTCCTGTGCCCGTTCACATTCTCTTTTCAGGATCTCATGCCACTCCGGTTTTTCTTTTTTTAAGGATAACGGTTTCCCTTCCCTGTTCAGAAAGCAGTGACTGGTCTGTCCGCTGCAACGCAGGGTTCCGTCTTTTTTATCCCTGATATGATATCCCAGAAAGATTTTTACGCCATTATATTTTTTCACTGTCACCTCAATAGATACTTCTTCCCCGTACCGTGTCATGGAGTGATAGGCTGCCTCCACCGTCAGTACCGGGCTGATCACACCTGCGGCTTCCATTTTGTCATAATCCATGCCGAGATATGCCAGATAATCGCTCCGGCTTTCCTCGAACCAGCGGATATAGTTGGAATGATGCACGCATCCCATCTGATCGGTTTCATAATACTGCACCCGATGGTTATAACCCGGGTATTGTTCTGTCATTTCCATCTGTGTCTCTTTCCTTTCTGTCCCATACATTTCTGTTCTGTCGTTTTTCTCCACATTTTTGCGATTTCAATTTTAAAATGCACCATCGCAAATCGTTTTCTCTCACTTCAACATTTTTATTTTCAAAAGGATTCTTCTTTTTTCAGTTTCTGATAGATCCGTCCTACCGGAAGTCCCACCACATTGTTATAATCTCCCTGGATTTTTTCTACAAACCGCGCACAAAGTCCCTGGATCCCGTAGGCTCCTGCTTTGTCCATCGGCTCTTTCGTGCTGACATACCATGCAATCTCTTCTTCTGTCATCGGGTACATGGATACTTTTGTCTCTTCCGCAAAGGTTGTCTGTTTTCCTTCCTCCAGCAGTGTCACACCGGTATATACACTGTGAGTCTGCCCCTGTAGCATGCGTAACATACGGATCGCATCTGCCTCATCTTTTGGCTTTCCGAGAATCTTCCCGTCATAAACCACAATCGTATCCGCCCCAATCACCAGCCAGTTCTCCGGTAACTGCGGCTCCAGCTCTTCCTTCACCGCAGCTGCTTTCTGTGTCGATAACGATTTTACCACTTCCACAGGATCTGTGCTTGTGATGATTTCCTCACCGCCTGCCGGATGCACTTCGAATTCTAATCCGATCTGTGTTAAAAGTTCTCTTCGTCTTGGGGACTGGGATGCGAGTATAATATTTTTCATAATTCTCCGTTTTCTCCCTTCTGCCGTTCCTGTGCAATTACAATTCCGCGACAGTATTTTCTTCTATTATTATGCCATATTCTCTCTTTTTTGTGAATCGTTTTTCATTCAGGCAATACAGAAACGAGATAAAATAGTTACTGTTCACTCCGTGCCCAGCAACACGCTGCGCGATGCACAGAATTTATGCTAATCGCATAAATTCGCGCGATATGTCTCGGGTTTTCTGTGACCTTCGCTCACAAAAAACACCTCGCGGGATATTACCAGTGAACAGTAACATAAAATACGCTTCGCGAATTTTACTCATTATCGCAGCAGTCGTCAAGGTCTTGTGCAAGCACAGACTTTGACTCGTTGCTCACGTAAAAAAACTGCCGTCCGAAACACTTCTTTTCATGTTCCGGACGACAGCCATATTCTGTGAAAGTAAGCAGAACGATAAGCCGGGTTATGTCTTGAATGGTCATCTATCTAATCCTGCTGTTGCCAGCAGGCTTCAGCGACCTACCTAAAAACGTGACGGGCAGCCACATAGTTTTTTGTTCGGTCTTGCTTCGGATGGGGTTTACATGTGCCCTCTCTGTCACCAGACAGGCGGTAGTCTCTTACACTGCCTTTCCACCCTTACCAGGCGAACCTGGCGGTTTATTTCTGTTGCACTGGCCTTGGAGTCACCTCCACCGGACGTTATCCGGCATCCTGCCCTTTGAAGCCCGGACTTTCCTCACCTGACCCCTTTCGGTTCTGTCAGCCGCGACCATTTATTCTACTTACCGAATCAGTCTACCACAGGAAAAACTTTTCGTCAAATACATTTTCTATTGTATTATTTGTATCGTGTGGTATAATACAAAATACAAGGAGGTGTTTTCATGATCATAAAAATCAATACACTCTCGCAGATTCCTCTGTATCTGCAGCTTCGCAACCAGATTGTAAAAGGCATCGGCAAAGGGGAACTGACCGAGGGTGAGTCCCTTCCCACCGTGCGACAGATGGCTGCCGATCTTGGTATCAATACCATGACAGTGAGCAAAGCCTACCAGCTTTTGAAAAATGAAGGTTTTCTCTATACTGACCGCCGTCTGGGAAGTATCGTTCATATTCCGGAAAACGAGGAACCTTCTTCTCTTTTTCAGGAAAAACTGGAGGACGAACTGGAACTTTTAAGTGCGGAAGCCAGGATCCGCGGAATGAACCTGGAAGATTTTCTCAGTCTTTGCAGCAAAGTATTTGTGGAAATGGAGGTGGCTGTGGAATGATGCTCTTTTGGATTCTTGCGATCACGGACCTGATCATGGTCGGCATCACCTGGGCGGTTTATGGAAGTTCGGCAACCTATCGGGACGGGATGCTCCTTGGCGTTCATCTGCCGGAGTCTGCTGCATCCCTCCCTCCTGTAGTTCAGCTGACTGACAGCTACAAAAAACGTATCCGACAGTTTTATCTGCTGCATCTGTTTTTGGGTGTTGCAGTCGCCGCTCCTTTTTTCTGGCGGACTTCTGTGGCTATGATCCTCTGGTGTATCTGGCTTTGTGTGTTTTTGATCCGTGCAGTCTCTTTGCTGTACAGTGTCCACCGTCAGCTGTATCTTCTGAAGCAGGACCTGAAACTGTGTAATATGGCAGAAAAACCTTTCACAGCAGCTGTTGATACTCACACTGCCACACAGACAGGAAAGGCAAAACTCCCTCTGTACTGGCATCTGCTTCCGCTGGTGATGGTTTTTATACCGTTGTTTTTCTCCTCTGTCCGTAACTATATCCACGCCGATACTACCGGCTTACTCTTTCTGGTTATCTGGATCGCCGTCTGGCTGCTTTTTCTTCTGATCGCATGGTGCTATTCGAAAACCGGCAACCAGATCTACAGCGCCCATTCGGAGATTAATCTTGCTATCAACATGCAGGAACATCGTTCCTGGTCCTGGATGTTTTTCTTCTACAGCCTGTGCAACAGCCTGGCCTTTATCAGTGAACTGATTTTCCTGGCAAACGATCTAGAATGGTACTGGTGGTCGCATCTGCTCTTTTTTATCTTCCAGACGATTCCGATCGTTACCATTTTCGTGATCTACTTCCGCGTAAAGAAGAAAAAGGCACAGATTCTTGCAGCAGACGATGCACCAATATACGTGGATGACGATTATTACTGGAGAAACGGCTGGTATAACAATCCTGTCGATCCCCGGCTTATAGTTCCCGACCGTTTCTGCGGGACGAACTTTACTACCAATATGGGAAGACCCGCAGGAAAGATTCTCACCGCCGGTCTGGCAGTTGTGGTTGCCGGACTGCTGATCTGGATGTGCGGACTGTTCTTACGTATGGATTTTGTTCCGGTGCAGATGTCCATAGATGGTACACAGGTTTCTATCACCTCCGGTTACACCGACACTTCTTTCTCTACAGACGAGATCCTGGATCTGCAGCTTCTGGACAGCCTGCCGGACGATTCCTTCGTCCGCTCCAACGGATCCGCTGACGGGCATCAGCTGCTCGGTGTGTTTAGAGGAAAGAAAACCGGTTCGTGCAGAATGTATGTAGAGCTGGATGAATCCCCGGTTCTTTCCATTCAGACCGATGAATACACGGTATTTCTTACGGCTCCGACAAAAATACAGGCAAAAAACTGGTATCAGGAGCTGAAAGATCATATGTTTGATAACTGACAACCGAACAAAACACAAAAGGAGTTTTCAATAACATACAAACGTTTTTTGAAAACTCCTTTTTATCACTTTTTATTCTTTTTTCTTTCCGTTGGAATCGTAAATCAGTTCTTTGTATTTTTCCACAAGTTCTTCGTACTGTTCCTCCGATTCTACGAATTTCTGAACCTGATGGTGCGCTTTCTTATGTTTTTCGGCGCGTGGTTTTGCTTCCAGAATGGTATAGGTATCTTCCTCTACCTGCAACGCATTTTCTATGGCTCTGGTCAGACCATTACAGCTGTATGTCGCGCCCGAAACAGCATCGGTATCCAGCGGTTTATTTTCCAGCACTTCTGTGATCACTGCCGGTGCCACATGGAAAAGATATTCCTCATTGTCATAATAAGATAGAATTCTGATTTTTTCTGCTTTCTGATCTTTTACCGTAACTTCTACTTTGATTTCTCCGCGAAAGCCATTGGCTGTTCCCTCATAGTTACCGTCTTTCAGCCGGATCTGACTCGTGACATCTGTCCCGTTTTCTGTTTTTTCCGGATAAATCGCCTGATCTACAGCTTTCAGGAGTCCTTTGCTGCTGTAGGTCGCACCGGAAACCGTATCCACCTCTGTTGATTGTTCTTTCAGCACTTTCGGAATCAGCTCTCTGATAACGCTCTGCATATAAGTAGCATCATCTTCATAATCCTGCACCTGCACATCAGAAATATTTCCATTTTTAATAGTGACCGTCACATCGATCTTACCACGGAATCCATTACCGGTTCCTGTATACGTTCCATCTGTATACGACCCTTTCTCTGTCACTTTTACATCTGCTGTTCCGCTTGCCGTTTCATTTCCCGTTGCTTTTAACAGATACAGATTCATGCAGGAAAAGACAAGTATGGTCACCGCAAGACCCCAGCGGTTACTTTTCTGCTGTTTGCACTGATACGGACAAATTGAACAATCTCCGCTGTTTTTGCAGCTTCGCTTTCTTCTGTCCAAAGAGAAAAAGGAAAGCAGTGTATAAATTGCTCCCATCGGACACAGATATCTGCAAAACGCTCTGAAAAATACTGCCGATATGACCAGAACAATGATACAGATCCAGACACCTGCAGAAATCAGATTCTCTTTGCTGAAATTTCCTCTCAGCAGGGACAGCAGACTGGCAAATCCCTTCCAGGGGCTGATGACATCCAGCAGATTTTTCTTCCAGACAGCACTCACTGCCACAATCACCAGAACAGGATATTTCAGTTTGGAAAGAATTTTGTCTGTTTTCACCGAAAGCATACGTTTCTTACGGTATTTTGTCTGTTTTCGTATCAGGTTTCCCAAATCATAACTCAGATCCTGTGCCGCACCAAAACTACAGATATATCCGCAGTAATACCGTCCGAAAACCGCTGTTGTTACAACAGTTTCCAGCAGCAGAAGAACCGGTTCCCGCGCATAAGTAAAGTCCATTACCGAAACCGCATGGATCAGCTTTTTTACCGCATACAGACTGGCAGCAAAAGACTCCGGTATCCACAGAAAAAACAGAATCTGGATTACAATTTTTATAACCTTAGAATATTGTTTTTTCATCATCGGATAAAGTTTGTCTGATTTCCTCTCTCTGTCTCCGGAAGTGGCACACCTGCTACTTTTCCGGCTTCAAAACATTTCATCATCCAGGCCAGGTTCTTTGCCAGATTCCGCATGGTCTGCATTCCCTCTGCATCCATCTTCACTTCTCCCGGTTCACAGCCGTGTACCATGTTCCAGTAAGTAGAGCCGGCTACCGGCATCTGGCAGATGCCATAATATTTATTCAGTACATCGAAGGAAGCACTGCATCCACCGCGTCTTGCCACTGCTACAGAAGCCGCCGGTTTGAAGGCAAATGCTCTGCCGCTGCTGTAAAATACTCTGTCCAGAAATGACAGGATCCGTCCACTTGGATGTGCATAATAGACCGGTGTACCGAAGACAAATCCGTCCGCCTCTTTCGCCTTTGCCACGAATTCATTGACTTTGTCATCCGCAAACACACAGCCATTTTCATTACACTGTCCACATCCGATACAGTCTCTCACCGGCTGACTGCCGATCTGAAAGATCTCATACTCGATGCCCTGTCTTTCCAGTTCCTTTCCTACTTCCAGAAGAGACTGGTATGTATTGCCTTCTTTTTTTGCGCTTCCGTTTAACATCAACACTTTCATACTTTCCACCCTTTCTTTTGAAAATGCCAGGGACAAAATCACTTTCACCCCTGACATTTTTTCATATATCTTTTATATATTTTCTGTACATTATTTTACACATCAAAGCAGCTGCCGCCCACGAATTCCCTCAGGATAGAATTCTTCGGGATATCCTCACTGGGGATCCCCACAAAATAATCCAGGAATTTTAACAGCCGCTTCGCTTCCTGATACTCCGGTTCGTCCGGACCGATCTGGAAGAGTACCGGCTCCGCGTACAGTTTCAGCACTGCCAGTTCATACAGAAGTGCCGAGTTAAACATTGCATCTGCCTGTTCCTGATAGGGGAAGATATTTTCATCCTCTCCACGGCGAACCGACGGCCACATCGCAATCGTTGCTTTCGCACTCGTTCCTCTCGTCCGGTTATCCCGGACAATCCGGCGAATCAATCGTCCGTCCGTCGTCGGAATCCGGTTGTGTTCGTCAATATTTAACTGCGTCAGCGCACTGATATAGATCTTGAATTTGCTCTCCGTCGGAAGCGAATAGCTCAGCCGGTCGTTCAGTCCGTGGATTCCCTCAATCACCAGAATATCGTTCGGCTGCATCTGCAGGAAATCCCCTTTGTATTCCCGTTTTCCCAGTTTGAAATTAAACCGTGGCAGTTCCACCCGCTCGCCCTTAAGCAGCGCATTCATATCGCGGTTGAAAAGTTCCACATCGATAGCTTCCAGACACTCGTAATTGTAGTTCCCGTTTTCATCCCGCGGCGTATCTTCCCGGTTTACAAAATAATTATCCACTGCGATCGGATGCGGTTTCATCCCGTGAGCCGCCAGCTGGATTGACAGGCGATGAGAAAATGTGGTTTTTCCTGAGGAGGATGGTCCGGCGATCATAACGAATTTTACACCGCCACGCTCGATGATCTGCTCTGCGATCTTTGAGATTCTTCCCTCCTGCAGAGCTTCCGAGATCAGCAGCAGTTCCTGCATTTTTCCTTTCGAGATCTTCTCGTTCAGTTCCCCTACCACGGAAACTCCCATCATCTCGCCCCATTTTTCCGCCTCTTTCTGCACCTGAAAAATCTTCGGTGACGGCGTAAACGGCGGCAGTTTTTCCGGTTCTTTCCGGGTTGGCATCTGCATCACAAAGCCCTCGTCATACGGATACAATTTGAAATATTTCAGATATCCGGTATGCCATACCATATACCCGTAAAAATAATCCTCGAATTCCTCAAGATTATAGATATTTACGCGGGAACTTCTCCGGTAACGAAACAGTTTTTCTTTGTCATACATACCATATTTGTGAAAGAGATCCAGCGCAGAGGCGGTAGACACACTCCGTTTCATCACCGGTGCATGTTTTTCCACCAGCTCATGCATATACGTTTCCACCTGATTCAGAAATGGCTGATCGATCGTCACATCTCCATCAATCGTATAGTAAAATCCCTCTCCCACCGTAAAATGCAGGACAATCTTCCGGATCTTCTCATGTCCTGCCACATGATATACCGCCTTTAACAGCAGTAGATTCATGCTTCTTTTATATGTTTTATGACCGATACTGTCCTCCACCGTCACCAGTGAGATCCGGCAGTCCCGGTGAATCTTTTTATGAAGTTCGCGAAGTTTTCCGTCCACCGTTACCAGAACCACCGGATACTTACAATCCTGGTCGAAATCTTTGACAATTTCTCCAAAAGGTGTTCCATCCGGATATGCTTTCTCCCTGGAACCCACTGTTACTTTACACATCTTAAGTCCCATCTTCACCACTCCTTTCAGCTGCCACTACACCACCCGGTACGGATGATGCACTCTGGCAGCGCCTACCGCAAGCTCCGGAAACATAGTTTCCAGTTCCTGTCTCATATATGCGATAAATCCATATTCAGTTCCATAATGACCGGCATCGATCACAGCGATTCCCTGCGCAACGGCATCAATTGCCGAATGATAATCCACATCTCCGGTAACGATCACATCGGCACCTTTTTCAATCGCACCACGGATCATACTTTTTCCGGATCCGCTGCTCACTGCCACACGATGAATGATCGCTGCCGGATCTCCGTACATCCGTACATCCGGGATTTCAAAGTCGTTTCTTACTTTTCCGGCAAATTGTTTCAGATCCATCGTCCCTTCCAGCGCACCTACTCTTCCGATGCCTTCCCCGGGAGCGGTTTCTTCCAGCACTTCACAGTCCGTAAGTCCCAGACATTCCTGATTCAGCTGTGCCATCCCCTTCACATCAAAGTTCGTATGCATTGCATAATAACACAGATCCGCCTGGATCATCGTGATCAGTCTGCGGCCGATAAAATCTGCACTGGTCACTTTTTTTATCGGTGAAAAAATCATCGGGTGATGGGTGATCAGAAGATCCGCACCGAATTCCAGTGCCTGTGCGATCGTCTCTTCTGTAGCATCCAGTGCTGTAAATATTTTTTTGATTTCTTTTTCTTCTCTTCCCACCAGAAGTCCTACGTTATCCCATTCCAGTGCATAGGAAGGATTCCACCGTTCTTCCAGCTTTCTCATAACTTCTTTACATATCATCGTTCATACACCTCCAGTGCCTGCCCGATCAGCCGAAGTTCGTCCTCCAGCTCTTTTTGCCGTGCGGTGATCTTTTCTGCTTTCTTTCCGTCTGCTGCGAGTTTTTCCTGTATTTTCCTGCAGGTTTTCTGTTTGTCTTTCAGATATTCCTCTAATACCGGATGTTTCTCTTCCAGCAGATATTTTCCATACTGTAACTCCACCTCCTGCCACAGCGGCATTTCCCCATGTACTGCCCGCATGGCGGGATAATATTTTCCGTCCTCATATACCATCTTTTCCCCGGCTATCACATATCCATGAGTCAGAAGGTATGACCGGACTTTGTCGATCTCTGACTGGGGTTGCAGGATCAGTTCTTTTACGGAAGCAAGCACCTTTTCACCTGCTTCCAGAATCTTCACTGTCAATGCCCCGCCCATTCCGGCAATCAGGACAGAATCCGCCTCCCCGGGGCACAAAGCCTGTACACCATCGGAGAGGCGGGTATGTATATCTGTTTCCAGATCAAACTGTTGTATATGTTCTTTTGCGCGCTCCAGTGGTCCCGGATTCACATCCATAGCCAGAGCTGATGGAATTACGCCTTCCAGGCAAAGAGCTATCGGAATATATCCATGATCCGTTCCCACATCTGCCAGCCGGTTTCCCGGTGTCACAAAAGAAGCATTCATCCGAAGTCTTTTGGATAATTCCATTAATCCAGATAATCCTTCAGCTTTCTGCTGCGGCTGGGGTGACGCAGTTTTCTTAATGCTTTCGCTTCGATCTGACGGATACGTTCTCTTGTGACACTGAATTCTTTTCCTACTTCTTCCAGTGTTCTGGCTCTTCCATCATCCAGGCCGAAACGCAGACGAAGTACTTTCTGTTCTCTCTCGGTCAGTGTGCTCAGCACCTCTACCAGCTGTTCTTTTAACAGCGTAAAGGCTGCTGCATCTGCAGGTACCGGAACGTTGTCATCCTGGATAAAGTCACCCAGATGACTGTCTTCTTCTTCACCGATCGGGGTTTCCAGAGAAACCGGTTCCTGAGAAATCTTAAGGATCTCACGGACTCTTTCCACCGGCATATTCATCTCTTCTGCAATCTCTTCCGGCGTAGGTTCACGGCCCAGCTCCTGCAGTAACTGTCTGGACACACGGATCAGTTTGTTGATGGTTTCTACCATATGCACCGGGATACGGATCGTTCTTGCCTGATCGGCGATCGCACGGGTGATGGCCTGACGGATCCACCAGGTTGCATAGGTACTGAACTTATATCCTTTGGTGTAGTCAAATTTTTCCACTGCTTTGATCAGACCCAGATTTCCTTCCTGAATCAGATCCAGGAACAACATGCCGCGTCCCACATATCGTTTTGCGATGCTGACCACCAGACGAAGATTGGCTTCTGCCAGACGTTTTTTCGCCGCCTGATCGCCGTTTTCCATCCGTTTTGCCAGTTCGATTTCCTCTTCTGCACTCAGAAGAGGCACTTTACCGATCTCTTTCAGATACATACGAACCGGATCCTCGATACTGACCCCTTCCGGTACGGAAAGGTCTATATTTTCCAGATCCACCTCATCCTCTTCCATATGCATATCTTCATTATCCAGCAGTGCGTCGTCCTCGGTTACCCGGAGTACATCCACGCCATTGGCTTCCAGATATTCGAAGATCAGATCCATCTGCTCATTATTCAGGGTGATTCCTTTAAAGAAATCATTGATTTCCTGATACTCCAGCACATTTTTCTTCTTCTTGCCTAATTCCACAAGGTTTTTCAACTGTTCTGCAAATTGGGCTTTATCCATTTCCATCTGTTTTTCCATCCTTCCATATATTGTTTATATTTTATCCTTAACAAAAAGAAATATGCAAATGCAGCTTTCCGGCTTTTAACTCTTCCAGTTCTTTTTTCGCCTGCATCAGATTCATCAGCCCCTGCATGTCTGTAGGTGCCAGATTCTCTGTGCGGTGGGCGATACTGTCTTCCTTCATTCTGCATATCACATCCAGTAATGCCTGCTCCCTCTCCTGTTCCGAGTCCAGCGGGATCGTCGCGTTGAATACAGCCGCCACTTCGGTCTGTTCCTCGCTGTCCGTAAACTGGTTCAACAGTCTCGCCGGGTTTGGCTCGCCCTGCCGATACTGCTCATATAGCAGTTCAGCCACCTGATGATAGAGGGGTCTTGTAAAATCATCCGGTCCGATATAACGGCTTACCTCTCCGAAAATCTCCGGATAAGAAGTCAGCCAGGTAAGCATCAGTTTCTGAGATACTTCGTATCCGTTCTGCTTTTCCTTATTCCTGTTCAGACCCGATTTTGGTTTGACAGTCTCTGTCATTCCCACGCCCTTCATCGCCAGCCGGTTCACCATCTTTCTGAGTTCTTCCGGCTCGACCTGATAAGTTCCGGCAATGGTTTTGATATAACTGCTTCGTTCAATCTCGTCTTCAAAACGCAGCAGCCGCTTTGCCGTTTCTTTAAAAAAGTCCGTGCGACCCTGCGGGTCCTCCATATCATACTGCCCTTCCAGTGCCTTCAGTTCAAACATAAAACTGTTCATTCCGTGATCCAGCCTCTCCTGAAAGGCTTCTTTTCCCATATTTTTGATAAATTCATCCGGATCCTTGTAAGGCCTGAGATTGATGACCTTCGTGGAAAGTCCGGCGGTTTTTAACATCGGAATGGCCCGGAGAGCTGCTTTCACACCTGCTTCATCACTGTCGTAAATGATCAGGACTTCATCGGTATACCGTTTCAGGAGACTGGCCTGCTGAGAGGTCAGAGCCGTTCCCAGAGACGCCACTGCATTGTTAAATCCTGCCTGATGCATGGAGATCACATCCATGTAACCCTCGCAGATGATCAGATTTTTCTTTCTCGAAGAACGCGCCATATTCAGTCCGTACAGATTCCGGCTCTTATCAAAGATCTTCGTCTCCGGTGAGTTCAGATATTTGGGCTTTGCATCTCCCATCACCCTGCCTCCGAATCCGATCACACGGTTGTTCACATCCATGATCGGATAGATCACACGGTTCCAGAACTTATCATACATGCCACGTTTTTCATCCACATTAAACAGCCCTGACTGCCGTAAGAGCTCATCTGAATAGTTTTTTCCCTTCAGATATTGATACAGGTTGTTGCTGAACTTGCCGGAATACCCAAGACCAAACTTATTGATGGTTTCATCACTGAGTTCTCTGCCCTTCAGATATGCCATCCCCTGTTCTCCGGTTTTCTGGCGCAGCTGATAATAGTAGAACTTCGCCGCTTCCTTGTTTATCTCTAGAAGTGCGGATTTCAGGTCTGCCTGTTCTTTCGCTTCTTTGGAATATTCCATTTTGGGAAGTTCCACTCCTGCACGGTCCGCCAGCATCTCCAGCGCCTCCGGGAAAGTAAAGTTCTCATATTCCATCAGAAAGGTAAATACATTACCACCAGCTCCACATCCAAAGCAATAATACATCTGCTTTCCGGGGCTTACGGAAAACGACGGTGATTTTTCATTATGAAAGGGACAAAGTCCGAAATAGGAACTTCCTTTTCGCTGCAATTTCACATAACCGGAAATCACATCTACAATATCGTTTTTCATTCGAATTTCTTCGATCAGATCATCCGAATAACGCATGTTTTCTCTCTCCTTTATCCACTGTTGTCATTTACCCACGTATATATATATTCCCCGTCCGGCGACAATATCCTTTTTTATTTGTCCCGGTTCTCTTTTTCTTTGACAAAATATGCTTTTTTTTATTCTTCTTCGCAACGATTCCCCTGCAGTTCAGTATACCGCCCAGGCTGAAGGAATAAAAATTTCTTTGAATTTTGCCATCGCATACTGATCCGTCATGCCGGAGATATAATCACATACCACCCTTTCTCTGTTCTCGCCTTCTGCGATCAGTTTCTGGTATTCCCGGGACATCTGTTCCGGATGCCTGCTATAATACAGATACATCTCCTGCAGCATCGTCCTGGCTTTTCTTTCTTCTTTTTTCGCCACCGGATTATTGTAAACGCTCCGAAACATCAATGTGCGAAGTTCCCGCATCGCCTCCGCAATCTCCGGTGTCATCTCGACTTTATCTTTTCCGTAGCTGTTGCGGATCGTATCATGGATCAACGTATTTAACCGCTCTTTGCAGGAATCTCCCAGTGTCACCCTGATTGTGATCGGAATATCATCTTCCTGAAAAATTCCTGCCCTCTGTGCATCATCCATATCATGATGGATATAAGAAATCTTATCACACAGTCGGACTACCTGACCTTCCAGGGTATGCGGTGTGCCGGATGTCCGGTGATTCAACATCCCGTCTCTTACTTCCCAGGTCAGATTCAGTCCCTCCCCGTTCTTTTCCAGCCGTTCCACCACCCGGACACTCTGCTTAAAATGTGCAAATCCTTCCGGGCAGATTTCATTCAGAGCCGCTTCACCGGCATGTCCGAACGGTGTATGCCCCAGATCATGCCCCAGCGCAATTGCTTCCACCAGATCCTCATTCAGCTCCAGCGCCTTCGCGATCGTCCGCGCCGTCTGTGATACCTCCAGCGTATGTGTCAGTCTGGTCCGATAATGATCTCCCTGCGCCGCAAGAAACACCTGTGTCTTATCCTTCAACCGTCGAAACGCCTTCGAATGAATAATCCGATCCCGATCCCTCTGATACACCGTCCGGATATCACACTCCTCCTCCACACGCTCTCTGCCCTTCGACTCTCTGCTGTGTGAAGCATACCGGCTCAGATACTGAAACTCCCGCTCCTCTGCCTGTTCCCTGATATTCAAATACATCACCCCTTCTATTACCAAAAACAGTAAAAATCATTCTATTTTCATCTATTCTGTTAAATATATTCCACTCTTTCCTCACAAAATCCTTTTTATTTTCCAATTTTTTCCTGATTTTCACTTAATTGTGTATACATTTTTCGAAATCCTCACCCGGTTTCTTCCGATACGCAGTGTTCTTACCTGATCAGGAACGTAACTATTCAGTAGCCACTGTCCCGCGAGGTGTTTTGACATGAATATGTCAAAATCCCGAGACATACAAGCCAAAATGCCATCACCGAAGGTGATTTACGCGAGCAACGAGTCAAAGTCCGTGCTTGCACGGAACCTTGAGGAGTGCCGCGATAACGATAAAAACTCGCAAAGCGTGTTTTTATCGTTTAAATGCATTTTGGCTCGTAACTGTGAAGGTACTGAACAGTTACTCAGGAACAACGAATGTGCCCTGGAGCATCTTCGCGGAGCGTTTTCTACTTTACTGTAAAGCAATTTCCCGTAAAGTAAAAAACTGCCACACCCTACCCAGAGTGTGACAGTCTCTTCTCACTTCATCAAATGCACATCCGCATAATTGCACCCCAGTGCCAGAGCTCGCTCATGATCATCCACATAGATATCAATATGATTCTGCTTTACTCCACTGCCGCAATCCTGTGCCGTAAAAATATGTCCATTAATAATAACTTTCGTTCCATAAGGAATCACTGAAGGATCCACCGCGATCGTTTCCCCTTCCGCAACCCTCGCTCCGGAAGCAGTAATTCCGGTTGCCTTTCCACAACACTTCGCACACGCACAGTAATATGTCAGCTTAAAAAGTCCCAGATCCTGTCCGTACATTGCTTCCGTTGCATTCACTTCACTGATATCCTTACTTCCTGCAATCACTTTCGTATCTTCAAAAAGCTCCAGGGCAAAGCTCTCCTGTTCCGGATCTATCTTTACTGTTACCACCTTGCCTCTCGTCTCAGAAGCCTGTACCATCTTGCCGTCACCCACATAAATACCGGCTGCACTTGTTTCTTCCCCGGATCCATAGCAGATCACATCACCGGGTTTTGCCTGATCCACAGAAACCTTTCCCTGTTCCTGTATATTTCCGTCTTTATCCGTGACATTATATCCGTATGCCTCATAAATCTTCTCAACAAACTCGCTGGTATCAATTCCTTCGCAAAGGCTGGTTCATTCTTCCTTCCAGACAGTTCCAAGGAATCCACTGGCATAATCCACGATCGAATCACGGATCGCCCCGTCCGGAATTCCCGTTTTCACCGAAGTCAACGTATAATAACGTGCCGGATTTTCCTTCGGATCTACCCTGGCAACCGCCAGCGTAAAACGATCCGCTCCGGTCTTATTCACTTTTTTCTTCACTTTCCTGCCTGTCTGCAGATATTCCTTTTTTACAAACCCACGAACTTCTCCGGATTCCACATATACCCACTCTTCTGTCTCATCTGCAAGAATATAACAGAGATTTCCCTTTTTCATCGTTCCGACAATCTCACTGTCTGTGCTCTTGTCCGCCCTGATATTCAGTTCATCTCCTTTGCAGAGTGCATAATGCTTCTTTGCTGCAGTCTGCTGAATCGTTGCCCGGTAATATGCATATGCCTGATTTTCTGCCGGCGCAACCAGCTCTGTTGCATATACCGGAGTAAGCAGTGCCTCATTCTTATCTCCGATCCTGCGAAGCGCTTTTTTCTCCACAAAACCACGAACGGTTCCGGATTCCACGTAGTACCATCCGTCTTCCTTTCTTAAAATATAACAGATACCGCCTTCTTCCAGCCTTCCCACACTCCGGGAATCCTGTGACTTCTCTTCTTTGATCTCCTGAACCACTTTCGCCTGTGCCGCTTTTCTGCTGGCAGATACTGTCCAGAAACGGTAATCCTCTACCGTCACCGGTACTTCCACAGACTGTGGAAATGCTGTAATAACCGGGATATTTTCTTCCACCGCAGTCTCCTGCGCAGCTTCCGGTGTGGTCTCCGGTGCCGGTGTAGGCTCCGGCGTGGGCTGTTCTGTCACTTCCTGTGGTTCTGCACCTTCCTGACCCGGTGTGGGTGTTGGAGTATTCTCTCCTGCCGGCGTCGGTGTTACAGTCGGCTCCGGTGTCTGTGTCGGCGTCGGCGTTGGCGTTTCACTTGGTGTTGGTTCCGGGGTAGCAACCGGTGTGATCTGTGGCGAACCATCTGCCTGCAGAATCACAAACCCGTTATTCAGTACATAGGTATATCCCTCTGATAAATGGTATCCTGTTCTTGCCTCAAACTGTTCCGGTGTTTCCTGTACTTCTGCTGCTGTTTCCGCTGTCGGTACACCGAGTTCTTCTTCAGCAGCCTTGACTGGCGCTGCCACAGACAAAGTCATTATATATGTCATAGACAGTGCCAGCATACGTTTCCATTCTTTTCTTATCACTTTCTGGTATTTCCTCCTGTTACTTCACGTTACGTATACTTCCCTGATTATTAATTATAATCCTTTTCATTGCCCATGTCAAAAATGTAATACTTCAATTACCGACATTTTTTCTGTTCCTGTTCACTCCGTTCCCGGTAACACGCTTCGCGGGATCTTATCAGTGAACAGGAATAATTCCTTCAATATAGCTCTGCGATTCTCGTAATTCCCACATAGATTTCCTGGATCTTATACCAGGTCGGATAATCAACGACTCCTGTCTGTCCCAGTCCAAAAACGGACTGAAACTGCCGTACTGCTTCTTTCGTTCGCTCTCCGTATATGCCATCCACCGGTTCCCTGGGAACTTCTGTATAAACTTCCCCGATAGTATTTAACTGTTCCTGAATCTGCCTGACTTTCATGCCACTTGCTCCGATATCCAGATCGTAGCCCGGCCAGGATGCCGGGATTCCCGAAATCTCTTCTGCGGAATTGATATACATACTTTCCCCATAATAGTTTCTGATGATTTCGATGGCTGTGTAATTTTGATCACCCAGATACTTACTTCCCCACTGACTCATCCACTGCGGGCAGGTCACCCGCTGTCCGTCACAGTACTGGGTCAGAATCGGCTGACGGACATTCGGACGTGACAAATAGTTTTCGAAGAGTTCATCCACTATGTTGGATATACTGTCGAAAATATTACGACCGTACATCCATTTGTGATCGAAGGCAGTGGAGGATGTAATGGTAAAGTCGTACTGTTTGTTTCTGTACCACTCCGTATAAACCCGGTTCAGAGTAAAAGACATGATTGCCAGAACATTCGCCTTGATCGTCTCAGGTGGCCAGGTTGCGTATATCTCGCTGCATGCCACGTTTTTTATATAATCCCGATATCTTACATAATAATTATCAGCAGTGGAATCTGCAGGCGATCCATCGTGTACTACTACATATTCCGGTATCACTACACGACTCAACACAATTTCTCCGGATTCGTTGACCGGTTTAACTTCTTCTTCCGGTATTTTTTCCGGATAATTACCAAATAACGTATGATCCGGAATCACCACATCTTCATAGTTACCATCGCTGATCGGCCGGAGTTTTATTTTCTGTCTGCTGATCTCACCGGACAGGATCTCACTTCCGGATACTTCTATGGGTTCATAGCCTTCGGCTTCCACCTTCAGAGTATATTCCGAATAAGGTTGTTCTTCCGATGGCTGCAGGCTGTACTCCACCGGTGGTGCCGCCAGTTCGATGGTTTCGGTCTGACCGCTGCTGTTGGTCCGTAATTGTTCCAGTGGTTGCCCGGGGGCTCCGGTGTAGCTGATACTGATTTTCGCTCCCTGTACAGGCCGATTCTGGATCTGAGAGACAAGCTGGATCTGCAGCTTGCCGTGGTCGGTATAGGATTGCACAGATTTTATAAGCGTGGTTGACATTTTATTACAACCTCATAATTTTAGGCTCAGGATAGTATATGCACAGGAGTAGTGCCAGGCACTAAAAAATGATTTTTCTCTTGACCTTTCCTCTGTTTTGCGTTATAGTTCCCTCTACGTTTTACTTTTTAACCAACAAAAAACAGAAAGGATGATAAATCATATGACTTTTTATCAGGAACTGCAGTTAAGCTCTGCCGGATCCAAACAATTGATTCATAAGACAACCAATCCCCAAGAAAAAAGACGCCATATTCTGGTTTACAATTTTAAAGTTTATCTGGTCATGGCTTTTTGTGTGGCGGTGGTCTCTCTGTTCAGCAGATTTCTCGGAAGCGAAAACAGCGTCGTAGGTGTTACCGTACTTCTGGCGGTTTTAGTTCTCCGACAGGCTGATTTTGGAATCCGCACCACCCATGGACTTGGCGTTATTGCCCTCCTCTTTGCGATTCTCATGACCGGTCCGCGTCTGGCAAATATGCTTCCTCCCCTGGCAGCATTTCCGGTACACCTGACCTGTATCCTTCTGCTGATGATTCTCGGATGTCATAATGTTATTATGTATAACCATTCCACTTTTGTTCTTGCTTATCTCCTTCTGACCGGATATGATGTGCAGGGATATGCCTTCTTGCTTCGTGTCATCGGTCTTTTTGCGGGAATGCTCCTGTGTATGGGAATCTTCTATAAAAACCAGAAACATCGTCCCTATCGCAGAACATTCTCAGATCTTTTCCGGGAATTTGATTTACATTCCGCAAGAAGCCGCTGGTACCTGAAACTGACCTTTATCGTATCCAGCGCCATGCTTTTTATGAACCTGGCCGGCCTTCCCCGTGCCATGTGGGCAGGAATCGCCTGTATGTCCGTATGTCTTCCTTTTACAAAAGACTGTGAACGGCGTGCTGTTCCAAGGGGATTATATAACATCATCGGATGCGCTGTTTTTCTGGTTCTCTATCTCCTGCTCCCGGAAAACATGTATCCCTACATCGGAATGATCGGCGGAATCGGCGTTGGCTACTCTGCAAGCTATCCATGGCAGACCGTTTTCAACACCTTTGGTGCCCTCTCCATCGCCACCACCCTCTTCGGTCTTCCCTACGCCCTGGTCCTCCGTATCGGAACTAACATCTTCGGTGCTGCCTACACAGTCCTCTGCAACAAACTCTGGGACCACTTTCACACCAGAACCACAACCACAGTTTCCGCCACCCCAAAATAATATTTTACCCCTTAGAGCGTGTCTGAAAAAGGCTTTTTGCAATCTGCAAGTCCCAGTTTGCAAAAAGCCTTTTTCAGACACGCTCTAGTATTCCAAAGCTATCCCCCCTGCCAGTACGCAGAAGCCGCAGGACCCAC
>ERZ1673747.1487-NODE-1487-length-23294-cov-11.189853_pt1 | contig 23294 bp, 30 predicted proteins | sample MGYA00580220_ERZ1673747 | MGnify/ENA primary metagenome ERZ1673747 (study PRJEB41218, sample SAMN15661769) | gut metagenome | host: Homo sapiens | place: Canada: London | collected 2015-08-20/2019-03-30 | study: EMG produced TPA metagenomics assembly of...
TCAAACCTTGCTCCGAGGTCACAAATATAGGGTATCTGTCTCTTCTGGGGCTGACAATGGCTGGATTTGGTTGAATTAAAACAGAATGGGGGAAGATTTGAGGATTCTCCGGGAGATTGCGTGGTTTCATAATGGAATCTATATGGCGAAACATATCCGTCTGAGCCCCAAAGCACTCCAACCTTAAATAGTAATTTTGTTCGACAGCCAAAGTCAGCTCACAGAACGATACATAAGCTTCCGTCTTTTGCCTGTGGCAAATTCTATTTTTTAACTTCCACTTTCTGTCCGATCTTGCTTTCGGTTCCAGACAGAAGTCTGCCAATATTCGCTCTATGTCTGTAGATTGCAAAGAAAGCATAGAGCACACACATCGCAAATAAGTCCCATCTGCCTGGATGGAAAATGAGAACCTCCACTACGATTCCTGCGGACAAAAGGATGGATGCTAATGATACATATCTTGTTGCTGCTGTTACAACTACAAAAATAATGAAACAGCATAAACCAATTCTCCAGTCAAATGCCATCATAGCTGCAGCAGTTGTAGCGATTCCCTTTCCCCCCTTAAATTTTAAGAACACAGGATAATCATGTCCCATTACTGCAGCAAATCCTGTAACAAGCTGAATGAGGTCTGCGTTCAGTGTCGGCACTGCCGGACAGAGTAAAAACTTTACTACAAGTACTGGAATAAAACTTTTTAAGGCATCTCCTAAGAAAGTAAGGAGTGCGCGGGTCTTGCCAAGTACGCGAAGTACGTTTGTTGTACCGGAGTTACCGCTTCCATAATCACGGATATCCATTCCGCATAATTTTCCTACAAGGTAACCGCTCTCAATACAGCCACAGAAATAGCCTGCTACAATTACAAGTACATAATATACAGCGTTATTCATTTACTTCTCCTTTCTCTCACGATAAATGAAATGAATCGGAGTTCCACGGAAACCAAAAGTGGTACGAATCTGGTTTTCAATGTATCTTGTATAAGAGAAGTGCGTTAGCTTCTTCTCATTAATAAACATAACAAATGTAGGTGGCTTTACGGAAACCTGTGTAATATAGTAGATTCTTAAACGCTTACCTTTATCTGAAGGTGGCTGCTTCATAGCCATTGCCTCTGTGAGAATTTCATTCAATACACCAGTCTGTACTCGTAATGCACAGTTTTCAATTACGGCATCAATCATTTCAAACAATTTTGGAAGTCTCTGACCTGTTTTTGCAGAAAGGAAAATAAGTTCTGCATATGGCATATAGGAAAGTTTCTCACGAATCTTTTCTGTGAACTTCTTCATTGTTGTGTTATCTTTTTCTACCAAGTCCCACTTATTGACTGCGATAATCATACCTTTTCCACGTTCATGGGCAATTCCGGCAATCTTGGCATCCTGCTCGGTAATCCCTTCTGTCGCATCAATAATTAAGACAGCAACATCACAGCGTTCTACAGCTGTAACGGTACGGATGATACTGTATCTCTCTAATTCTTCTTTAATCTTACTCTTTCTTCGAAGTCCTGCTGTATCGATAAATACATATTCCTGTCCATTGCGCTTTACAGTTGTATCAATCGCATCTCTTGTTGTTCCTGCAACTGGGGATACAATCACACGCTCCTCTCCAAGAAGTTTATTGATAATAGAAGACTTTCCTGCATTTGGCTTACCGATTACTGCAATCTTAGGACGATCATCTTCTTCCTCTTCTTCCTGTACTGGTGCTTCAAATTTTTCAACAACCTGATCAAGCATATCACCAATTCCAAGCTTGCCCTGTGCGGAAACTGGAATCGGATCACCGAGTCCAAGATTATAGAATTCATACACATCCGGCATAAATTTATCAAAATTATCTACCTTATTTACAACAAGAACAACTGGACGATGAGAACGGCGTAACATATCTGCCACTTTAAAGTCTGCATCCACAAGTCCCTGACGTACATCCACAAGGAATAAAATAACATCAGCAGTCATAATTGCAGTTTCTGCCTGCTCTCTCATTCGTGAGATGATAATATCATCGGATTCCGGCTCGATTCCGCCGGTATCAATCAGGGTAAACTGATAGTCTAACCAGCTAACCTCCGCATAGATACGGTCTCTTGTTACTCCTGGTGTGTCTTCTACTATAGAAATTCTGCTTCCTGCTAACGCATTAAACAGCGTAGATTTTCCTACATTCGGGCGGCCTACCACCGCAACAACCGGTTTACTCATAATTTCCTCCATTCTCTATTGCAATAATTTTATCTACAAAGTCTCGTCCCTCTGATTGTATAATATTCACGGGAACTTGTAAAGAATCGGAAAGTCCCTTTAATGAAATATCATCTAGGAAAATGTCCTCATCTGCTTTCAGTACATTACATGGAAGGAGTAATTCCTCCCCTAATTCTCTATCCTTCAACTGTGCGATAATATCTCCTCCTGTCAAAAGACCGGAAACGGTGATATGTTCGCCAAAAAATTCATTCTTAATACAGTACACATGTACTTTTATATGTGGAAACTTTTTCTCCACATCTCTCGCAAGTTTCTCAATGGTTGGGAAAGCAAGCTTTGCTGTTGCAATGGATACTGTCTTCTCCCTGTCATCTCCAGAAAGCTCCTCTAAACGTTCCTTTACCTCTTCTAGCAAAAGGCGCATCATTCCCACACCATTTTCAAGCTGTCCATACCCTTCATAGTAAGCCTCATCTGGGAATTCCTGCCCGGCAAGGATAAACCACTCGTCACTGGCATGAACAAAGGTTGTTCCATAATTTTCACGAAAATAATCCTGCCATTTATGAATCTGTTTTAAAACTTTTTTTGCATCTTCTTTTCCAAAAAGTTTTAATGGAGCAAGTCCCTCTCTGTACTTTGTAAGTCCGACCGGAACAACAGACAGACTCTCCATATGTGGAATAAACTTTCCAAGATCAGAAATAGTACGGTCAAGTTCTTCCTCATCATTTAATCCCTGACATAGTACTACCTGACTGTTCATACGGATACCTGCCTCATAGAAACGTCCTATTTTATCCAAAACATCGCCTGCAAAACGGTTATGAAGCATCTTACACCGAAGTTCCGGATTCGTCGTATGAACAGAAATGTTGATTGGTGAAAGGTGATATTTGATTACTCGCTCAATATCTTTATCCCTCATATTTGTGAGCGTGATATAATTTCCCTGTAAAAAAGAAAGCCTGGAGTCATCGTCTTTAAAATACAGCGTATCTCTCATTCCCGGCGGCATCTGATCAATAAAACAGAACATACACTTATTACAGCAGGAATGATATTCGTCCATAAGGGAAGATTCAAAAGTAATTCCCAAATCTTCATCTTCATCCTTCTCAATCTCCAGAACGCACTCCTCGCCATCCTTTGTGAGAATCAGAACATCTAAGTATTCATCTTCCACATAATACTGATAATCAAATATATCCTCTATTTCATTTCCATTAATTTCTTCTATCGCATCTCCCGGCTCTAATCCAAGTTCTTCCGCAATACTTCCCGGCTCTACCCACGCGATTTTATGCAAATGTTTCTTCATTTTCTTTCCTCATCTACAAAGATTCTATTATAAATCGTATATGCTATCATTTAAACTTTACAAGCGATCTGCTTCTCTCACTTTGTATCACTCTAAACAAATTACAGCTATACCTATTTGTGTTTCTGCCACATTAGAAAATTAATTTTATTTTGTTATTCTAGAGCGTGTTTGAAAAATGCTCTAACGAACTATAAACACATAAAACAGCCAAGATTTCCTCTTTTTCCATGACTTGCCCGGTGAGAAAACAGCTTATCGCTATTACAGCAGGTACAAATATCGGTAATATCCAGATTTTCTTTACGGATGCCTGCCTGTGTAAGAATCAGTTCATTTGCTTTCCATAAATCCAGTTGATATTTACCATTGCCCTTATCATCCATAATTAATGGAATCTCTTCTGGTAAAAATACTTGTTTAAATTCTTCGGCAACTTCTTCCCCGACTTCATAACAACTTCGGCAAATAGATGGTCCAATTGCCGCAATAATATTCTCTGGCTTACTACCATATTCTCTCTGTATATATGCAACAAACTTCGCACCAATTTTTGCTACCGTTCCACGCCAGCCGGAATGTGCCAGCCCTGCAACATGATGTTCCGGATCATAAAAAAGAAGTGGAACACAATCAGCGTAAGAAGTATACATAGGGATTCCTGCTTCATCTGTCACAAGGGCATCAATTCCCGGCACAGTTTCTCTCACAATGCCATCCCCCTTATCCTTTGCTGTAACTTTACGTATCTCTGTCTCATGAATCTGAGAAGACAACACCAGATCTTTTGCGTCAAATCCTATCGCGGCTCCGATTCTTCGAAAATTCTCCTGTACCTTTTCCGGGTCATCACCGCGGGTAAAAGATAAATTCATAGAGGAAAGATGTCCCTCACTCACTCCACCGATTCTTGTAGAAAAACCATGACATACTCCTGCCTTTACAAGCTTGGGAAAGGTAAGAAATACCACTCCATTTTTCTCATTTATAATTGTTGAATGATTCTCATTAGCGTATACAAAATCCATGTTTTCCTCCATATTTTCTGTTCACCCTTGAAATTCAAATGCATTCTGTATCCAGTGACACCGAAAATCTTTATCTACTTCTATCACATCAAAACGAACCGCCGTATTCTCTGCAAGTCTCCTCTGCATTCGATAATAATTAAATGTATAGCAGATTCTCTTTTGCTTTCTGAAATCAACCGCTTCTGCTGCAGTTCCGCAATCTCCATAGCTTCGCATCTTTACTTCTACAACAAGAATCATCTCCTGCTCTAATGCAATAATATCAATTTCTCCGTGGTAACTTCGAAAGTTTCTCTCCAGTATGCGAATACCTTTTCCCTCAAGAAAAAGGACTGCCGCCTCTTCTGCGGCACCTCCAGAATTCTTTCGCACAGATTACTTCTCCATTCTTTTATAAAATATTTTTAAGAAAACTACATCGATGAATCGGACACGGACCAAGTCGGTGCAAAGCCTCAATATGTTCTTTAGAACCATATCCTTTGTTCGAAGCAAAATCATATCCCGGAAAAACTTTATCATATTCTTCCATCATATGGTCTCGGTAAACCTTTGCCATAATACTCGCCGCTCCAATAGAAATACTCTTTGCATCTCCTTTGATAATCGGCACCTGTTTTATATCCACTCCCGGAATCATTACTGCATCATTAAGTAAAAGTTCCGGCTTTACGGAAAGATTGGCGATTGCCTGACGCATTGCTTCGTAAGTTGCCTGTAAAATATTTATCTCATCAATTCGCTCTGGCGAAGCCATACCAATGCCTACGGATACCGCTTCTTCTTTAATAATATCAAATAATTCCTCTCGCTTCTTTGCCGAAAGCTTCTTTGAATCATTAATATATAAAATACGGCTGCCTTTTGGCAAAACAACGGCTCCTGCTACAACCGGACCGGCTAACGGACCTCGTCCTACCTCGTCAATCCCACAGATAAAGTCATACTGACTGTATTCCTTTTCATATTGGCACAGATTCTCTATACGTTCTATTTCCTGATAATATTTATCTACTTTCTTTTGCTGAGAAAGTAAAAAATTCTGTACACCCTTTCTCTCATCTTCCTGATACAGGGCAATCTGTGCAGTAATCTGCTCTGGAGTCAGATTTTTAAACTCCTCTTTTATCATACTAATGCTTTTCATTTTTATGAAACCTTTCCAAACTTAGTCAAAGGCCAGATTCTTATCCACACCTTACCAATAATCTCTGAACGGTGTACCGGTCCAACTTCCTCATAACGGCTGTCATAGCTGACCGGACGATTATCCCCCAGACAAAAATATTCATCTTTCCCTAGTTCTAACGGTTCCTCTGCTATTCCCGGCTCATCAATATATTTTGTAATGCCGTAAATATCACTCTTTAACTTCTTCCCATTAATATAGACCTTACCTTTTTTTATCTGTACCGTCTCTCCAGGCAGCCCGATCACACGCTTAATATAATATGGATGTTCGCCGTATTCTTCCGGGCCTGGAAAAATAACAATATCATATCTCTCCGGGTCTCGAAAATGGTAAGATAATTTATCCATAATAAGATTCTGCCCGTCAGATAAAGTTGTATCCATAGAATCCCCACGTACAACCGTTCTCTGACCTACATAGTGAAGGATAAAATATACCGCCGCACATAAAATAGCAAGATATAAAATGGTACTGATAATTTCTCTCACGTTCTTTCTTCGCTGCTCTTTTCTTCTGCGTTGTCGTCTTCCCAATGTTACTTCCGGGTTTTTCTTTGTTCTCCTACCCATACTTCGCAGACACCCCTCATTTAAGACACCTTGCCAAACTTAGTCAAAGGCCAGATTCTTATCCATACTTTTCCTACAATAATAGACCGTTTTACCGGACCAACTTCTTTATAACGGCTATCCTGACTGACTGGCCGATTATCCCCTAAACAAAAATATTCATCATCACCAAGCGTAATCGGTTCTTCTGCAATTCCCGGATAATCAATATAATCTGTGATACCATACACATCACTCTTTAATTCTTTATCATTGATATAAACTTTACCATCTTTAATCTGTACAGTCTCTCCTGGCATCCCGATAATTCGCTTGATATAATATGGATGCTGTCCAAACTCTTCCGGACCTGGAAAAATAATAATATCATATCTTTCCGGATCATGGAATCGATAAGAAAGCTTGTCCATAACAAGATTCTGTCCATTGGCCAGAGTTGTATCCATAGAACTTCCATTTACAACGGTTCTCTGCCCTACAAAATGTAGAATCAAAAATACAAAAACGCAGACTCCAATTATGTATGCAATCGTACCCAATATATTCTGGGCAGTACTTTTTTCTTTTTTCTCACTCGCGTTTTTCTTCTCTGCTTCTCTTTCTTTACTGCGCATCAGGCACCTCCAAAGATAACTTTCCAAGACGTAAGGAACGGAAATCTTCTAAAAGCAGTCTTCCCGCCTTATCAATATCTGTCTGGTTTCCTTTCATCAGACATCCTCGTATTCTTGCAATCTCTTCAAGAATCTCTAAGTTTTCCTTACTCTCATCCACAGAATAGCGTTCTACCAGCACTCCTGGATAAGACTTTTTCAAAAAGCCGATGAATTCCATTGCCATCTCTGTTGTATTAAGAATTTCTTCCTTAATAGAACCAATGAGCGCCAGGCGAAGCCCTACTGCCTGATCTTCAAACTTCGGCCATAAAATACCTGGAGTATCTAAAAGTTCCACATTTTTATTAATCTTAATCCACTGTTTTCCCTTTGTAACACCTGGCTTATTGCCGGTCTTGGCACAGGCTTTTCCTGCAAAAGAATTAATAAATGTAGACTTTCCAACATTCGGGATTCCCACTACCATCGCACGAAGCGGGCGATTTAAGATTCCTCTCTTTTTATCTCTTGCCTTCTTTTCCTGACATGCCTTTTCAATTAAAGACTTTACTTCCTTCATTCCGGCGCCTTTTTGTGAGTTCACCTTCGCTACAAAGAAGCCCTTTGCCTCAAAATAGTTCTGCCATACCGCTGTTGTCTTTGCATCTGCCATATCTGCTTTATTCAGCACGATAAGACGATATTTATTCTTTGCCAGTTCATCTATATCCGGATTCTTGCTGCTAAATGGTACTCGGGCATCCACCAGTTCTACCACAATATCAATCAGCTTGATATTCTCCTGCATCATTCTTCTGGCCTTCGTCATATGACCAGGATACCACTGAAAATGCATCTTTTTTCCTCCTTCTATATATTATCTATACTTAGTCTATGCTTATTATGCTATCACAGTCTTCCCTGTACTGATTCTATATTTACTTCTGTACTTGATTTACAGTTCAGATTTCGATAAACATATCTTTCCTACTGTCTTGTTACTTTATGAAGCGTTCCTGCTATTTTACCTACAAATTGTGAACGTTTGATGTTTCCAATATTGGATACTCTGGAATCTTCGCTGTTATTGCAGTTATCTCCCATTACAAAATACTCATCCTCACCAAGTTCTACATCATAGGCAGCAAGTCCTGCTGAAAGGATGTCTTCTTCTGAAAACCCTTTTAATTCTTTATTATTTATATAAATCTTTCCATTCTCTATCTTAATGGTCTCGCCCGGTAATCCTACAACTCTTTTTACCGAATAGTGCGTGGTAGAGCCATTTTCCAGCTCTAAAATGACTGCATCAAGCCTTTTCGGGCTTCCAATTCGATAATCCAGCTTATTCACCAACACAGTATCTCCGTCATAATATGCCGGCTGCATGGAGTCGCCGTGTACGGTCACTGTCTGAAAGCAAAACTGAATCACTAAAAATGCTAACAGGATTGCTGCAACAACTTCTCCAACCCAAAGACCGATTCGGCGAATCATCATGTTTCTTCTTTCTAAATAACGATAATTTTTCATCTGCTTTCACCTTTTCCCGGAAATCTGTATGGAAAAACAGGGCAAGTATAAATACTCGCCCCGGTCTTTTGTGATACTATTTAACTAATTCTTTTACCTTAGCTCTCTTACCGATTCTATCACGTAAGTAGTAAAGTTTTGCTCTTCTTACTTTACCTTTTCTTACTACCTGAATCTTTGTAACGATTGGAGAATGTAATGGCCATGTCTTTTCAACACCAACACCGTTAGAGAACTTTCTTACTGTGAAAGTTTCTTTTGCTCCACCGTTCTGTCTCTTAATAACAGTTCCTTCGAATACCTGGATACGCTCACGGGAACCCTCTACTACCTTAGCGGAAACACGAACTGTATCTCCAACACGGAAACTGTCAACTTCTGGTTTTAACTGTGCATCTTCAATGCTCTTAATAATATCTTTCATGTGTGACCTCCTATATATTCTCGGTGTTCTTAATACCTAAACGTAAAAGCGGACCACCTTTTTTCACAACTTTTTAATAATAACATACTATTCCGACTCATGCAAGCCTTTTTTTAGCTTTTTTAAATACTTTTCATCTTCTTTAGATAAAATGGCTGTTTCAATAAGATCAGGCCGTCTTTCTAATGTCCTTTTTAACGACTGTTCTCTTCTCCACTTATCTATATTCCCATGATGTCCAGAAAGAAGTACATCTGGTACCTTTCTTCCTCGAAATTCTACCGGACGGGTATACTGGGGATGTTCTAAAAGATTGTCATGGAACGATTCAAACTCTGCAGATTCCTCATTATTAAGGACACCAGGTACAAGACGGGAAACCGCATCAATCATAACCATTGCCGGAAGTTCTCCCCCCGTAAGCACATAGTCACCGATAGACACATAGTCTGTAACGATTTCTTCCAAAATTCTCTCATCTACTCCCTCATAATGCCCACATAGAAAAATCAGATCTTCTTCTTTCGAAAATTCTTCTGCCATTGACTGGTTAAATACGGATCCCTGCGGTGTCACATAAACCACCCGTGGCTTTTTCTCCATGTTCTGAGTCACATCCTCATAAGCAAGATAAATCGGCTCTGGCTGCATCACCATTCCCGCTCCTCCGCCATAAGGATAGTCATCTACATGTTTATGCTTATCTTTGGAATAATCCCGGATATTTACCGCACTCAGATGAATATATCCATTCTTCAATGCTCTTCCGGTTACACTTGTATGAAGCCCTGCCTCAATCATATCCGGAAACAGGGTTAGTACGTGGAAATTCATTAATCCACCAGACCTTTCAGCATATGAACTAAAATAATCTTCTCTTCCATATCTACATCTAAGATACAGTCCTTAATCGCAGGAAGAAGTACATGTCCTCCATCTGGAGTCTTCACTTCATATACATCGTTCGCACCGGTTTCTATCACATCAATAAGTTCACCAATTGTCACGCCGCTCTCATCAACGATTGTAAGTCCCAGTAAATCTGCAACATAATATTCATCTTCTTCTAAAGGAACTGCATTCTCTCTCGTAACCTTAAGAGGGCATCTCTTATATTTTTCTACATCATTAATATCATCAAGCCCCTCAAACTTTACAAATACAAACTGTTTGAAAAACTTGCAGTACTGTACCTTTTTCTCAATCAGTTCCTTTCCTGTATCAATGAGAACTATATCTAAGTCAAGAAATCTTTCTTTATCATCTGTCGTAGGAAAAACTTTGACTTCACCCTTCAGTCCATGTGTTCCTGTGATGATACCAACCTGAAATAAATCTTCCATACCTTTGTTATCTCCATTCTGCCGTCACATTTTTCGTTATATAGAAAAAAATGTTACCTGCTCAAACGTTTACAGGTAACATTTCAAATGCCTATTACTGTGCGATATCAACTATCACTTTTTTATCATCACGGGAAGCTGCTGCCTTGACAACAGTGCGGATTGCCTTAGCAATACGTCCCTGCTTGCCGATTACTTTGCCCATATCATCTGGTGCAACATGTAATTCTAAGATAATGGAGTTCTCTGTCTCCTTCTCTGTGACAACAATTTCATCCGGATGATCAACAAGAGAAACTGCTATAACTTTTACTAACTCTTTCATTATATTAGCCTCCAGTTATTATTTCTCAATACCGGCATTCTTTAATAATCTTGCAACTGTATCTGTAGGCTGAGCTCCTTTAGAAAGCCAGTCTTTTGCTGCTTCTTCATCGATTTTAACTACGCATGGTTCCTGGTTAGGATCGTATAAACCGATTTCATCGATGTTTCTACCATCTCTTGGAGATCTTGCATCTGCAACTACAATTCTATAGATAGGATTTCTCTTTTTACCCATTCTTTTTAATCTCATTTTTACTGCCATGTGATTCACCTCTTTCATAATATTTGTGTATAAATTAATTCATCTATATTGGAACCGGTACCCCGGATACCATCGTTCATCAAAGCTTTTTAAAACGGAAGCTTCATTCCGCCAAGATTGAATCCGCCTTTTCTGCGGCCGCCCTTGCCCATCATTCCATTCATCTGCTTCATCATCTTACGCGACTGTTCAAACTGCTTACAAAGCTTATTCACATCCTGAAGCTTTACACCTGCTCCATTCGCAATTCGCTTCTTTCTGGAAGGATTCAAAATATTAGGGGTTGCTCTCTCTTCCGGTGTCATGGAATAAATAATCGCCTCAATGCTGTCCATCGCACTATCATCGATATCCACATTTTTAAGCTGACTTCCTACACCTGGAATCATGGAAAGCAGGTCTGTAAGACCGCCCATCTTCTTAATCTGCTGCATCTGGGAAAGGAAATCGTCAAAGCCAAACTCCGCCTTGCGAAGCTTCTGTTCTAACTTTCTTGCTTCTTCCTCATCCACTGCATTCTCCGCCTTCTCGATAAGAGTAAATACATCTCCCATTCCAAGAATTCGGCTTGTCATACGGTCTGGGTAAAACTGCTGTAAATCTTCAAGTTTCTCACCCATACCTACATATAATATCGGCTTACCTGTTACTGCGCGGATAGAAAGTGCCGCACCACCTCTGGTATCACCGTCAAGCTTGGTTAAGATGACGCCGTCGATGCCAACCTTTTCTTCGAAAGTTTTGGCTACATTGACCGCATCCTGTCCAGTCATAGCATCTACAACTAAAACTGTCTGCGTTACATCGACATTCGCCTTTATATTCTGCAGCTCTTCCATCATAGATTCATCTACATGAAGACGTCCTGCAGTATCCAAAATAACAATATTGTTGTCATTCTCTTTGGCATGTTCAATAGAAGCTTTAGCAATATCTACAGGATTCTGCTTATCTCCCATAGTGAACACAGGAACTCCCTGTTTCGCACCATTCACTTCCAACTGCTTGATTGCTGCCGGACGATATACGTCACAGGCAACTAATAAAGGTTTCTTACCCTTTTTCTTGAGCTGTCCGGCAATCTTGGCACAGGTTGTTGTCTTACCAGCACCCTGAAGACCTGCCATCAGGAAAACAGTAATCTCATTCCCCTGCTTAATCACCAGCTCTGTCATCTCGGAACCCATCAGGGATTCCATCTCTTCTTTTACAATCTTTATTACCATCTGACCTGGATTTAAACCAGTCAGAACATCCTGTCCTATCGCTCTGTCCGTTACTGTCTTGACAAAGGACTTAACTACACGGAAGTTAACATCCGCTTCCAGCAGGGCTCTCTTTACCTCTTTCATCGCTTCCTTTACGTCAGCTTCTGTCAGACGGCCCTTGCTTCTCAAATTCTTAAAGACATTCTGTAATTTATCAGTAAGGCTCTCAAATGCCATAACAAAATCTCCCTGTTCTTAATACTCTTCCAGTATGTTGCTGGACAGTTCTGCAATCTGTGCAATCTTCTCTCGGACAATGGACTTATCATCACATTCCGCAATCTCTTCTGCACAGGTATGAATGGAAGCTACTGTCTTCTTTACTTTCTGAAAATGTTCTACAAGATGAAGGCGATTCTCGTAATCGGTAAGAATCTTCTCACATCTTTTAATCAAATCATATGCTCCCTGTCGGCTGATGCCTCGAAGAACTGCAATCTCTGTTGGAGACAAATCATTCTGAATATACTCTCCATATACCTCTTTCTGGTGCTGCGTGAGCAGTTCACCATAAAAATCAAAAAGTAATGACTTCTCTACTATTCTATCCAATAGTCTCTCACCTCATGTCGTGTAAAGTAGTTTTGCTTTACAGTTGGCTATTATATACGACACAAATATTTTTGTCAAGTACTTTTCCTTGCTTTTTTGTGAATTTCTGATTTCCTGCAAACCAATGGACAAAGCACTGACGAAACTCGAATCTCAATATGCCCTATTTGAGACTTTAGGCACGGCGCGTTGAATGCCCGCTTAAAATGCTCGCGGCCAACTTTTACTCCAGCAGTCACTGTCAGAAGCATCGAAAGCCAATACCTCCTATTTGTGGTCTCGAAGCAAGTGTTGGGTACGAGTGCTTTAAGTGAGCATCCAACATGCCGCGACTAAAGTCACAAATAGGAAGTATTGGCTTTCAATGGTTCGTCAGCTTTGCCTGCGCGGCAAATTAGAAATTCTCAGCCTTAATCTGGAAGTAAGCCTGTGGATGATCACATACAGGACATACATCCGGAGCTTTCTTTCCGATGCAGATATGGCCACAGTTAGCACACTGCCAAATGGTATCTCCATCTCTTGAGAATACGATTTCTTTCTTTACGTTATCAAGAAGTTTTAAATATCTTGCTTCATGCTCTTTTTCGATTGCCCCTACGCCTTCAAACTTCTCTGCAATGTCATCAAATCCTTCTTCTCTTGCTTCTTTTGCAAAAGTTGCGTACATATCTGTCCACTCATAGTTCTCACCGTCTGCTGCTGCCTGAAGGTTCTCAATCGTAGAACGGATAGCTCCTCCTTCAAGAAGTTTGAACCACATCTTTGCATGTTCTTTTTCGTTGTTGGCTGTCTCTTCAAAAATGCTTGCAATCTGAACATAGCCTTCTTTTTTTGCCTTACTTGCAAAGTATGTGTATTTATTCCTTGCCTGAGATTCTCCTGCAAAAGCTGTCATTAAGTTCTGTTCTGTTTTTGTTCCTTTTAATTCTGGCATAATTAACCCCTTTCTTCTATACAATAGTATCCATGTATAAGTAATTACCCTTTGTTACCATTTTGTAATAATAGTAATTATTATTGTTTATATGATAACTTATTAATAAATAATTGTCAAGAAGATTTTTAAAAATATCATTCATTTTTTTATTTTTCATCTTTATCCTTTACAATACGGTAAATAAACATATAGGCATAAATTAATAACGGCAGTCCTAACATCACAAAAAGAGATGCCATAAAATATGGACTCCCCGTAACCGCACAATATAATGTAACAAAAACCATTGCTATTAGAAAAATCACCAGCAGTAACGCCAGTATTCGTTTTATCTTTTTCATTTTTCTTCTCGTTCTTCTTTCTTTTTTACTTTTTTCTTTCTCTTCTATTCTTCCCGTTCTCTTAAATGTTTCAGATGCGCTTTTATTTTCTTTTCGTATCCATTCTCTGTTGGAACATAAAATCTTTCTTCTTTCAGTTCATCTGGAAGATACTGCTGTTTTACATAATGTTCCGGGTAGTCATGAGCATATTTATACCCAATACCATGTCCTAATTTTTTGGCTCCTCCATAATGAGCATCTCTTAAATACGGCGGAACCTGACCTGTATTCTGACTTCTTACCATCTCTAAAGCTTTATCTACGGCCATAATACACGCATTGCTTTTCGGTGCACTGGCAACATAAGCTGCTGCCTGTGATAATAAAATTCTTGCTTCTGGCATTCCGATTCGTTCTACGCCCTGCGAAGCTGCCACCGCAACAACTAAGGCCTGCGGGTCTGCATTCCCTACGTCTTCAGAAGCACATATCATAATTCTCCTTGCGATAAACTTCGGGTCTTCTCCTGCATCAAGCATCCTGGCAAGATAAAAAACTGCTGCATCCGGATCTGTCCCACGCATACTTTTAATAAAAGCAGAGATATTATCATAATGATTATCCCCATCTCTGTCATAATTAACCGACTTTCGCTGAATACACTCTTCTGCTACAGACAAATCAATAACTAGTTGTCCTTTATCATCCGGCTCTGTGGTGAGCACACCAAGTTCTACAGCATTTAAGGCTCTTCTGGCATCTCCGCTGGCCATCTCGGCAATAAACCTTGCCGCTTCTTCGGTAATCACAGCTCCATATGCACCCATACCTCTTTCATTATCTTCTACCGCCGTCTTTACCAGGCGATAAATATCGCTCTCTGCCAGCGGCTCCAGATGAAAAATCTGAGACCTCGAAAGAAGCGCACTATTTACTTCAAAATACGGATTTTCCGTTGTCGCACCAATCAAAATCACTGTACCATCTTCCACAAATGGTAAAAGATAATCCTGCTGTGCCTTATTAAACCGATGTATCTCATCAATAAATAATATGGTTTTCTTTCCATACATCCCAAAGGCATCTTTTGCCTGTGACACCGCCTGTTCCATATCTTTCTTTCCAGAGGTAGTTGCGTTCATCTGCACGAAATTAGCACTCGTTGTATTTGCAATAACTTTCGCCAGTGTGGTCTTTCCCGTTCCAGGAGGACCATAAAAAATCAACGAACTTATCTTATCCGCCTTAATCGCTCGGTACAATAGCTTATCCTTTCCTATAATATGCTGCTGCCCTACAACCTCATCAAGATTCTTCGGACGCATTCTCACGGCAAGCGGAGATTCCTCCTTTTTCCTTTGCATACTCATATACTCAAATAAATCCATCTTTTGCCTCATTCCATTTCTTTCTCTTATAAAAATGTATTATATCATCGCTACATACATGGCGTAAATAATTGCCTGATAATTATTGTACTATTTTACAAAAGCACTTTGTTATACTTTAAATATCTCTAGGAATATCCCTTACATTCAATTTCCGTATAATCGCGTAACCGTCTTCTAAATCCACTTCACTGTAACATCCCTGATCAAACACAAAATTCCAGTAACCTTCTGGTGGGAGTTTCAACATTGCTGCCAGCAAATGACCCAATGTTCCTTTATGTGCGGTAATCAGCATCTTTTCCGACTTATTCTCTTCCCCAGATGGAATATCTTTAAGAAAAGCTTCTACTCTTCTTCTTACATCAAGAAAGCTTTCCCCTTCTGGAATCCGATATGTAGAAAATTCTTTATTCCATTGTTCTAATTCCTGCGGATATTTTCCTTTAAGTTGCTTATAAGTAAGACCTTCAAAAATACCAAAATCCTGTTCCATCAGACGGCTGTCCCCGAAAATTTGCTGTTTTCTTTCTTCTATTATAATCTGTGCCGTATTATAGGCACGCACCAGGGGGCTTGCTACCACATAATCAAAAGAAACCTCTTTAAAAATATGCTGTAGATATTTTGCCTGCTCTATTCCCCTTACAGAAAGAACCGCATCTGTCTTTCCATAATAGCAGCCTTTTTCATTCAGCGCTGTCTCTCCATGCCTGACTAAATAAAGTTTCATTTTGCTTCCTCAATTCTATATTTCTATCTATTCACAACGTATATTATGCCTGTCACATCGTGCGTATATAAATGTAATGGCTTTTTAACACTTCTATTCATAACATATGTTCCACTATCTGCAAAAACTGTTTTTCATCAACATACCTATACACTATAACCCACAGCATCAACATGTTATCAATATATGCACATTTATTAATGCATACTATTATTATACGAAAAAAGCCGCTGCAAATCAATTCCTGCAGCGGCCGTGTCTTCTGTATCTTATCCCTGTAACTTCACTACATTCGAAGCCTGCGGGCCTTTCTCTCCCTGAACAATGTCAAACTCTACTTCATTCCCTTCTTCTAACGACTTAAAGCCCGGCATATTCAGTCCTGTATAATGTACAAAGATATCTTTGCCACTCTCATCCTGTATAAAGCCATACCCCTTCTGATTGTTAAACCACTTCACTGTTCCCTTAAACATCGGAATACCTCCATAATTAAAAATTCCTGCTTTCTTTCTCTCAGGACATCTCCATTTTAGCACAGCACTATATGCAAGTCAATATATTTTCTGATAATTATATATTTTAGACATTATTTTCTGATTTTTTATCCTATTTTGCAATTTTCGACTACATTTCACTTACGACCCCCTATTTTATAATTTCCGATTACGACTATCCCCATAACTTTCTTCACTTTTATAGCTTTGCATTGCTATCATCTTCACAATCAGCTCCACAATGCCTATATTCATACAAGAGCCGACTCATTCGCTTTATTTTACGATCAAACAGCCCCAGACGATACAGACTCAAGATAATCACACCTGCCAGCAGCGCGAGAATCATCCCCTTCATCCCATTCAACTTATAGCCAGTATAAATCAACACTAACGTTGCCATAGAATCAAGTCCCATGCTATCCGCTATCATCTTTGGCTGTAAAAACTGACGTGCTACCAGACAAACCACATAAAGGATAATAAGAAACATTGCCTGGCGATAATCCCTCTGTACAAAGCAGAACAACGTCCACGGAATCAATATCGTACCTGTTCCAAGAATAGGTAGCAAATCAACAAACGAAATTACTAAAGCAAGCAGTAATGCATACGGATTACCCATCAGGAAAAATCCTGCCAGCAAAATCACAAACACAATGCACATAATCTTAAACTGAGCAAGGAGAAATCCACCCAATGCTGCAATTACTTTATCTTTAATATCGCGAACTGTAGGCTTCAAGTCTTCTGGAACAATTCTCCAGAATCCTTCCGTAAGCCGCTCTCTATCTGCAATGAAAAAGTATGCAGAAATAATCATAACAACAGTTCCAATAAAACCATTCGTCAAATCCGCTGCAGCAGACCCCATCATCTCAACTCCCTTTGGAGCAAACTTATTAATAATTCCACCCATCTGGCTTAAAAAATCTGTAAAGAATCCCTGTATCTGCTTTCCAAAATCAGAAGAAATCGGCGAAACAATATTGGTAAGGCTATCTCCAAAAGACTTAATCGTTCTCTGCACATAAACATAGTATTCTGGCGCTCCTGAAAATAATCCCATCAGCTCCCGTCCAAGCTTTGTCACTGCCAGATAACCGATTCCCGCCAGTGCCAGCAAAACAAGTACAATGATTACCGCTGAAGACCATTTTTTGTTCAGCTTAATATGTTTCTCTAAAAAATTACACAGCGGTGTTGCCAGTAATGCCAGTATCCAGCTCGCTACAAAAGGCCAGAAAAATCCCATTAACTTTGGAATTCCTATAATCAACAGCACAGCTATGCCAAAAAATATAACTGTTTCCATAATTATATTAAATAATATCTTCCACTTTTTCATTCCAGACACCTGCTCTCTAGTAAAATATAAATATAAGTATAGCACAGCCTTATGTATTTTCAATGAATTATACCTTTAAACAATTTCACGTTCTTTTCCCCTCGGAATAATCACACTTTGGGAGTATCTTTCATTTTTCCTCCACCGGAGCAGTTATACTTTTTAGACCATCTTTCATTTTTTTCACTAGAGTGTGTTTGAAAAATACTTTCAGACTATCTTTCGTTCCTTTCCTACCGGAACAATCTGATTTTTTCTTCTATTATAGTAATATACCGAATCCGATAAAATATCCCCCAGCGCAACAACTGTATTATTTGCATCTGACACCATTGTAAAAAGCGCAGACGGATCATCAATCTTATTCGACGGCACTAAGATCACCTCATGTATACTGCTTGGCAGAATATAAAAATCCGTTTTCTTTTCGAGAGCGAAAGACTCTAAAACATTATCATATAAAAGAACAGACGCTCCATTCACTTCCTGTTCATTCGTCATAATATACATCGGAATCGCAGACTCATCCAGCGAAATAGGAATCCCCGCCTGCGCTATCATTTCATCCATATCAATCATATGTACAGGAAATAGCCTTGGTGTATTCTCTCTTGCCGCCAGTAAGAGTTCATTCATTGAAATACCCCAGACCTGAAGTTCCTGATTCGTAACCAAAGCCGTGGAAATCCCGATATCATCGCTATGCGCCACCCACCGAAAAGTCAGTGCCAGATCATATAAGCGCAAATGAGGGCAATCCTCTAATATCTCCTTATTCTTCTCATAATTCACCAGACGGTATACAATTCTGTCTCTCACATACTCAAACTTCTCCAAATTAAAATGATAATCCGCCACCCTGGATATCTTCCACTCATATTCTTCCCGGATTCTTGTGATAATCTCCTCTAATGCTTCTCCCTTTAAATAATAAGAATAATATTCATCCAGATAAATCGTCGGAGAAATCTGTTCTTCCTCCCGCCTGATATACAGCCCACACAACTCAATTCCATTATTCTTCCTCACCACAGCCATCTCTATATCTGCATCTTCTCTCCATTCCTTCAAAACATTCTCCTTTATGTATGACTGAAATGCCTCAAATGTCATATTCTTCTCTCCTTTTCCATAATATTCTTTAATTTGTTTATTATGGAAATAATTGTAGCACATATTGTAATATTTTTCCAGTCTTTTTTTGTTTTATTTTTACAAAATAAGTATTTTTTTCTTTTCTCATTAGATATCTTCTCTATATCTCTGCCCGAAAATACTCAATCACATTTCATTCACTCCAAATCCCCATATGTCCAATATCTAAAGATTTTTTTCTTTACCAAACAAAATAAAACAAATTTACATACTCAAACTACCAACTTCTACACTAGAGCGTGTTTGAAAAATGCTCTAGCATAATCTTCCACACAACCTCACGATGAATCCTCAAATCCTCCCCACACCGAATATTAATCCCAGTCTCAGCCAAAGGCAAAAAAATCCCCCTCTAACCACCTCTAGACTTAGAGCCGCTGTTTCTCACCTCACATTCACAGCAACTAAAGCCATAGACACCGTTATAGGGGGCTTTTCATTTTCCTCTGTTAAGCCAATTAATATTCCATAATCTTATTATCTTTTGTATAGCGATATACTTTTCCCGTATCTTTATCTACATAATAATCTCCTGTCTTTTTGCCCCCTTCTGACTCATACACATGGAACTGATATCCTTCTGCTCCCGGATTACCACTGTCATAAGAAGTAAGATCCTGCGTTTCCTCCCGGAATTCATAGGACATATCTTCATTATCTGCTGTCAGTTTATCCATAAGATAATTTTTAGCATCTTCATACGTGTCAAATGTTCCTGCTCCTAAGTTATCCATGATTCCATCCGCATCTTCTTCTATATTATCTTCCGCATCTGTAGATTCCGTCGTTTTCTTATCTTTCGTCGTATTATCTGGATTTTCCACACTCCATCCGGTTGTTGCCTCCGCATTATCTTTTGAATTTTTCATTCCACAACCGGCAAGTGATAAAATTACCAGCGCTACTAACAACATTGCTACATAAGTTTTTTGTTTTTTCATAACAAAACTCCTTCCATTGATTTTAAAAGTATTATCTGCATTTTTTCAAAAAATATAATTTTTTCTTTCCCTTTTCATAAATTTATAAAAAAACGGTTATACTGATAAAACCAAACGCAGAAAGGAGTTTATTTATTATGAAATGGATTGACTATACCGCACTGACTCTGGCTATTATCGGAGCTATTGTATGGGGATTGATTGGGGTATTCCAGTTTAATCTTGTCTCCTTCTTTTTTGGAGAAAATAGCTGGTTTTCCAGACTCATTTATGACCTCGTCGGCTTATCCGGTTTATATTTACTTACCTTGTTTGGCCGAATTGGACGCGATATGTAAGCATATGTATTTTGTTCCCTCTATTTTATACTCTGACAATATTTATATTTTAGGGTGTGTTTAAAAAATCATTCCTGTAATCTACACATTCTGACAAAACAGGCAGCAAAGAAGTGCAAATTTGTGTAAACGAATTTCTTTACAACTTCTTTACTGCCTCTTTTCTTTTTGATATACTAAATTCAATCATAACACAAAAATATACTCTCGGAATCTTTTTGTGCTTGATTTTGTGAGAAGATTTTTTGTCAGTTGTGTCCAAATTTTTGAGGCATACGCGGTGCGGCTGGCGGAAAATCAGCCACAAAAGCAAGTGCAAGAAAGACTCCGAGAGTACATAAAATAACACGGGAGGAATTTTATGAACTTAAAAAAGAAATTATGGCGATTGTTATCTGTTCTTTCTATTTTATTACTCGTCATTCTTCCAATTTCCGGATGTGACTATTCTTTCAGCGCGGAAAGTAACACCGAGACAGGTACTTACACTACCCTTTCAGAAACTACAGACTACACCTCCGATTCTGCCACTGAACAGAATAAGACGAGTAACATAGAAAGTGGAAATACATCTACGACCGAGAAAAAACAGATTGACGAGACTGACGGTTATCTTGATAAAGATGGCAGCTACACTTCCAAAGAAGATATCATGAATTATCTCATCGAATACGGACAGCTTCCAAATAATTTTATTACAAAAAAGGAAGCCAAGAAACTTGGATGGTCCGGAGGCAGTTTAGAACCTTACGCCCCAGGCAAATGTATTGGCGGAGATTATTTTGGCAACTACGAAAAAGTTCTCCCTGTTGTTTCCGGCAGAACTTACCACGAATGTGATATTGATACACTCAACGCCAAAAGCCGTGGTGCCAAACGAATCATTTACTCTGATGACGGGCAGATTTACTACACAGACAATCACTATAAATCTTTCACTTTACTTTATGGGGATGATGTACAATGATAATTACAATCGATGGTTTAGCCATGAAAAAGAAAGAAGATTTTTATCAGAACATAAAAGAGGAACTTGATGTTCCTGAATATTTTGGAAATAATCTGGATGCCCTATATGATTTTTTAACAGAGCAGCCAGACATTTTACAGATGAAGTTTCTTCATTATAATATGATGCAAAGCCAGCTTGGCAGATCTTTTTGCCAACAACTTCTAAAAGTATTACAGGATGCCGACATCCTCACCATAATAGATGAGTATTAGGACAATCGTAATAAATTCTAATACAGGGAGCACCGTAAGGGTGCTCTCCTTCCACTTATAAAAGTTTATACTTAATTTTTCTATTCCAGCGAGAATAATATTTTCCCCATTTTTAAGCAGGGTAAGCGGTGCAGAAAAAACTTCTGCCGACAACACAAACGGAAGAATGATTGCCATCGCAAGATAAATCCATACCCACCCCGATGGAACATTTTTTATCAGGTTCCCTGTTATGCCTGAAAAAGTAAGCACATATAAAATCAGGCGATGCCAGAAATATATTTGCAGTGTTCTTGCTCCAACTTTCCCTACTACTGGCACTTTACAGTTCGGTATCAGACTTATAATTGCAATTCCCATCAAAAATGCAATTACATAAAACATAAGCCTATGTACTGCTCCACAACTTTCTACATTAATAAGCGAGTAAGCATTTCTTCCCGTAAAAAGCCGAATATACGAATAGTTATCTTCAATCTTTGCTAATGTATATAAAATCATATCTGTAAGAAAAATTGCTGACAGACACTTTATCCAGGTTTTGTTTAACACTTCCTGCAGCTTCTTTATATCCAGACAATATCCTGTATAATAGAATGGGAAAAATACAATAATTCTTGAAAGATACAGGAAACTTCCTATATTTTCATCATATCCGGCAAGGCATGCTGCCAAAATACTTATCGGCAACACAAACCATAACGGAAGTTCTTTAATCAGATACGCAATAACCATAAATGCAGCCATCGCAAACATATACCACGGAATCCCCGTATCTTCAAACCACTGAAAAACTGCTTTCTGATGGAACAAAATTTTAATTCCATAAATGCAAACCTTCAGTGCATATCCTATCATAATATAATATAACGGTTTGTCCCATTGAAACTTACATCGCTGTGACCATCTTTTTTGTAATAATCCGGACAAAAAAATAAAAAGCGGCATATGGAAAGAATATATAAAAAGAGAAAGACTCTTCATTGTATTCGATATCGGGGCATATTGATTTACAAAATGTCCAATAACAACCATAACAATTAAAAAACACTTCAGATTGTCCCACTTATAAATGCGCTTTGTGCTTTTTTTCACTGCTTCACTCATCTTAATACCTCTTTGTATCAAATATTTGCATCTGATTATAGCACCTGATTTCAAATTTTTCTATAGTAAAATTTAACACTTTAGAAACCTTTTTGTAACATTTATTTTGGCATTTTGCTTAGATAAATAAGAATTTGCCGCAGGCAAAACAGATACTCTCAAAGAGAGCACATACTCTATATTTGTGTTCTGGGAGCTGCAAGACTATAATAAAAAATATTAGAAAAGCCTAATAACCGCTATATCAGTAGTCATTAGGCTTTTGTCATGCGGATAACAGGAATCGAACCTGCACTCCGAAGAACTAGATCCTAAGTCTAGCGCGTCTGCCAGTTCCGCCATATCCGCATATCCTGTAATTCAATTATCTTTTTTCACAAGCGAAAAAAGAAAGCGGGTGATGGGAATCGAACCCACGTATCTAGCTTGGAAGGCTAGTGTTCTACCATTGAACTACACCCGCAAATATCGGGGTGACAGGATTCGAACCTGCGGCCTCTTGATCCCAAATCAAGCGCTCTAGCCAAGCTGAGCCACACCCCGGTATACTATATAATATTTTTCGAAATCAAAAACCGCTATAGCAACGATTTTCGAATGAGACATCGGGGATTCGAACCCCGGACAACTTGATTAAAAGTCAAGTGCTCT